>JAABUI010000119.1_pt1 | contig 118393 bp, 153 predicted proteins | sample 5559111 | NCBI WGS metagenome assembly JAABUI01 (sample SAMN10711870, study PRJNA513365) | rock metagenome | isolation source: Antarctica rocks | place: Antarctica: Victoria Land, Buttleship Promontory | reverse complement strand
GCTTATGTTCTCCTGAGTCATATAGATAGCCGGCTCTTCCCTTCTAGATACTTTCCTTCCTTAGCATTTATATACTCGTTACATTACACCCATATGACTCGCTCTATGCTGGCCCCTAACAACTAGCATTGATTAAGCAAGCATTAGCAAGAGTCAGAGTCACAATAAAGAAACAGAATAACAAGCATTAAAAGAAAATGATTTACAAGATAAATGACATGATGTTTCTAGATTCTAGAAACATTATGATCACAAGATTGTCAAAGAAACTAGACAATAAAATGCTAGAATCTTTCAAGATTCTGATCAAGATTGAACATGCATATTGACTGAAATTGTCATTGACAATAAAGATTCATTTGAAGTTCATCTTGAATCTGCTGCAACTGAATTCAAAGAACTCTTTGAAAAAACAATGAAATGAGTCGTCTGATTCTATAGTGATGAATGATGAAGATGAATGAAAAGTGAAGAACATTCTAAACTTCAGACACTACAGATGATGATTACAATATCGTGTCAATTGAAAAGAATACAACGTCGATCTACATTGATATAACGTCAATGAAAATGAGTTCAAGAAATGTCAGAAGATTGTAAATGACTTTCATGAATGATATTTGAATAAGTCAAGATAGAAATTGAAAGAAAGATCAATCGAACTGCAGCAATGAGAACATTGCTAAATGAAGAGAGAAAGTAATGTTGCAAGCGTGTCTCGTTACTCTGAGTTAGTCTAACATAAATCATGTTAGACTATCATAAACTAGTATAGAACTGATGTTGACACGTTAGTGATCTAGCGCGTCTTCATGAGTATAAGATTCTTGACGTGCTTCATCTTCTTTCTTCTTTAGCTTTGAACTTCTAGTTAGAATACACTCATATGATTCGCTCTATGCAGACTCATAACAATGAACAGATGAGATATAAAATAACTTCTATCAGACAACTTTAGTTGAAAGCGAAAGACTCAAACTCATTTGTCGTTTGTGTTTGCATGTCTATAAGCATTCTAACAATAGAAGCATCAATAACAGCATCATGAAACATCATCTGAATAGCAAAGATTGTGATAGATGCACAAACTTAGCAACTAAGATCACGAAAGTTCAAGACATTCATAACTTTGTTAGAGTTAAAGCTTTGATAAGTTGCTTCTTAGTTGCACATTGCAAAAGACATTGCAAAACAAATTGCAAAAGAGATTGCAAAAGATTAAAAAATCACAGCATCATACTTTTCATCAAGAATATACTTCAGAAGTCTTTGCATTACAACTTCAAAAGACTTTCATCACTTTGAATATTTCTCATATCACTATTGACAATCTTCAATTTCGATGAGCATTTGAAATGATACAATCGAGCATTACTCTGTTGCACAGAATCAAACTTACAATCTCTCTCAAGAATCGAGCGACTATTGTTCAAGTCAACATACTCAAGAATTTATCAACGAATTCTAAAATCTTTATTAGTCTAGATGAATGAACTAGTTCTAATAGATTATCTTTTTTAGTCATCATGAGATTTTACTACATTGAGTTCTGAAAATATCGTAAAGTCTTGTTGAGCTTTGAACAAATTGAAGACAAGCATATTGATAGCAATCTAAGCAGTATTACTGAATGAATATTGCAAGAACTTGATATTCAAGATCGAGTTATGACTATAATCATGAACAACGTCAGCAATAACAACGTCATGATGATGACATTAAACGAGACTTTGCAAACGTTCTCAGCTACTTCACATTTATCATGTTTAGCACACGTAATTCAGTTAGCTGTTAAACAGTTACTAAAATCACTGATGTTAAGTTCAAAGAACAAGAATGAGAAGAAATATTGAATACTCAAGATTAGTCTTCAAAGCATGTCTGTACAAGAGAGTTTATCTCGAACACTGTTCAAGATAATTAATAATTTTTATTTATCATGTTACTTTACTCTGCAATTATTTTTACAATCGATTTTGCAATCATTATCAGAAATACAGAGTAAACTCTTATTCATGACATTATAATAATCTTTAATTAGATTCAAAAGCTTGCTGTTTATATGAACGCAAGTTCTCAAAGAATAAAGAACTTTCACAAGACTCAACGCAATTTCAAACTTCATCTCAAGATGATACAAGACGTTAAAACTCACTGAAATTTCATCTGTCTTATGCTTTTAAGAGCACTTCGTCTTCAAGACTTCATCAAGAGTTATATTTCTACTCACGAAAACGAAAATATAACTTTTCAAAAGCTATCTCTCAATAGTAAAGAATGAAAACATGTTCAATATCTTGTAGAACTACTCAAATCATTCGCGATATTCACTGATTTACTTGAACGTAATCACGAACTCAGCATCAATTCAATTTACATCATTTATGATGTTTTGTTCTTTCATATCAAAGATTATATAATAGCTCTGAAGAGAAAGCAACGTTCTTGAAAGCATTCGCTTTTGAAAGTCTTAACGCAAGCTTGAATCAAATTATTCAAATATTACGCGAATGTCAGTCATGATCGAGAGCTAATGTACAATCTTGAAAATATTATAGATTCTCATCAGAAACTAGATCTATACAATCGATCTACATGACAAGACAGCGATTATAAACAAAAATACAAACAAAAGTTTATAGATTATTATGCTAGACACTACGCTCTCGACTCAACTACATTGCAAGATCAACTTCAAGAAAGAGTCTTGCAATAATCATCTTTCATCGCAAATATAGTTGCTAGATGAAATTTCAAACGTCACAATTTGTCATCACTTGTTTCAACTAACGAAGCGAAACAATATTTGAAACAAAGTAAGTTTTTCTTCTCTTTATTTCGTTCGTTGCACAATTAATGTTGTCTCATAATTTCTTTGCAATCGATTTTGCAATCGATTTTGCAATCGATTTTGCAGTCATATATTTTGAAATATCAAATTCTAATAAGCTTTAAATTCTGTTCAAGATATCAATCTCATTAAGTTCTGAAGAAATTATTTCAGAGACTTTGTTAATCTAAGCAGAATGACTCGAGATATTTTAGCAATTTCAGCTATCTTGACAGATGTTGAACGAACTTTCAATTTGAAACGAGACGTATTATCTTATCATCACAGCTCTCTTGTTGTCAACATCATATTGAATATCATGATGATTAAGCATGCAAATGCTCTGAAGTTGAAATCAGAGTTTGAGTCTCATGAGCTTATTGAGAAGAAAAGAGCTTTCGATGCACAGAAACAAGAAAAGAACAAAGATTTAGTCTTCATTATTGACATTAATGAAGATTTAGAGTATATCAACGATGCATCAGATGATGATGTTGATGATAATGAGCATGATAAGTAATGTTATATTTTTCATCATCAAACATTTAATTAACAATATCAGAACTGAAGAATGATGATTCAATTAATGTCAATCTTTTCATAACATCTTTGCAATTTAGATTCTCAAACTTTAAAGAACTCACGTTATCTACGTTACTCAATACAGCAAGATCTACGACAACTTCACTTTCAAATGCTCGATTTTCAGCGTCTGCTCATTTTGATCGAGTTACATCACACTTGACTGAGAGAAACAGATTGAAGAAAGATGATCAATCATTATAAAAGATTGTGAATCAAAGAAATTTGATGAAATTCGTCACAGTCTCTAAATTGAACGAAGAATCTAAGTCGTCATCTTTAGCAGTGAAAAAAGAACAGCGCAAGATGACTTCTTCTTTGAAGTTGAGTTCTGTTTCAACACGTAAACGTAGCTTTGAAATGACTAATTTCAAGAAGAAATCATCATTTAAGAGTAAAGCTAAATTGAATGCATTGTCTGAGCAAAGAAGACAAGAAGACATCAATAAAAAGCTTATGTAGATAGTTTTGCAATTCATTTTGCAATTCATTTTGCAATTTACTATTTTCATGAAATTGCTCACGCATTTCTCAAGCAGTTTACTTAGAGACAGTGACTGAGATCTGAGTCAACGATAGAAAAGTCAAAGACATTTCTCTACATATATATAAATTTCTTTTCAACATGTAAATAAAGATCATTCATATACACACATTTTAAAATTTCATAATTTCATTCTACTAGTACTTATTTCAAATAAGTAAAATGTCTAGATATGTTGTCAAGTTCAAGTCAACTTGTTGAGTTGATCAAGTTAAGTTGAGAGTCTGACTCAACTCAATTGAATTGAGTTGACTTTTCTCAACTCAACTTAACTCTGAAACTTAATTTAAGTTAAGTTGAGCAATTTGAATTCAACGACAGATTTACAAACGTGTGCAAAATGATCTGCTTCAAAATCATCATGATTCATACACAAAATCTCATCTCTTGTAGCAAAGTCATTGAGTATATAGATTGTGAGATCACGATGTAGCAGTTCATCATCTTTCATACTTCATTTTGAAAGCTCATTCTTTTTAGATGCGAATCGTTGATGTCACTTCTTGTTTGCAACAAAGACGTTTCTTTGTTGTAACTTCAGCAGTCACGCAGTCATTGATTCACTCATCTTTAAATAGAATCTCTTCAACTTTATAATCTGATGAATCAGAAGTCGAGATGACACAATGTTTAGAATTCTGCAAGATTTAGCGAGTACTTTCTCATTTAAACACATGACTTGAGTATCTGCAATGACTATGTCATTCAGTTGTGTCATCAATGCTGCGAGTTTGATCACTGTTGAAACTTCTTCATTTTCTAGCAGCTCAAATTAACATTTTTGATTGCAAAGTTTGTTTTGCAAAGTAAATAGAAAATACTCATTATTCTTCTCGCTATCATTTGATTTCATGATGTCGAGTCTTCTTGATGATGCATTTGCAGAGTTTAATTTGTCTCTGCGATATTCTATATGAAAGTCAAACGCAGCTAATCTTTCAACTCAACGCATCTGTTGTACATTGAGTTTCTTCATCATTATAAAGTAACGAAAATTATTGTGATTTGTTATCACACATATGAATCGCTTGCTACTTTGAAGATAGTGTTGTCAATTCTTAAAATCAAGAACTATAACATACAGCTCTTTATCATGCATGTTTCATTGTACTTCAACTTCTTTGAACTTATAACTATAGTATGTAATGAAATGTCATTGATCAGTCTTACTCTTCTGACTAAGTACATCTTCAACTTCATAATTTGATGCATCAATCTTCATGCGAAGATTTGCATCTCAATCGTAGTGTTTCAAAATGAAAGCATTGACAAAGATTGTTTTCAATCTTTCAAAAGCTTCTCTTGCTTTCAATGTCATTATGAAGAATGAATACATCACTTTCTTCTTTGCACTCTTGATTAAATCTGTTAAGAGCACAATGATTTAAAAAAATTCTTTTATAAATCATTGATAAAATCTTGCAAATCTCAAGAATATGAGAATGTTCTTTGCAGACTTGAACTCAGATCAGCTAGTGATTACATCAATATAAAACTGTTTCATCTGAATATTTCTTCGCTTTATCATAAATCTCAGAAAGATAACTTTGCTACGATTGAAAGTGCATTTTAACAGCTTGACATACAGTCAATATTTCAGTAGCGCGCGAAGAATCTTGCACACATGCTCTCAATGCTGCTCTTTCGTCTCAGAGTATACTAAGATGTCATTCAGATATATCACGCAGCAAATATTCATGAATGACTTAAGCGCGTGATTTACATAAAACTGAAAGATTGCAGAAGCATTTGTCAATTCAAAGAGCATCATTTGATATTCAAACTGATCATAGCATGTATGAAAAGTCATTTTTCATTCATCACTCTTGCAAATTCAAATGCAATGATAAACATTGCAAATATCAATTTTGATAAAATATCTTGCATGAACAAAGTGATTCAGCGTTTCAGATAGTAGAAACAATGAGTAATTGTTCTTTACTGTTATTTCATTGAGATCATGATAGTTCACGCATAAACGAAGACTTTCATTTGACTTCTTTACAAACAACACAGATGCTTCTGCAAAACTACTTGATGAATGAATTCATTTCTTCTCTAGCGCGCTGTTTAGATAGTCTCGTATCACAGCGAGCTCATCTCATGTCATCTTATAAACAAACTCGATTCAAGACATTTTGCTCTTCATCAGATCAATGAGATGTTTCATCTGATCATGTGTATTCAAACTATCAGAAAGAATTTCAGAAAACACTTTCTTGAGATTTTAAATAGCAAAGAATATTTCTGATTCTTTCGCTTGAAGCACATTGCATCTCACAGTCTGATGATTTGCATTCTGTGATAAGTCATCTATAGATAGCAGTTGATAGAGCAAAGCTACATAAGTCTCTTTTTTTCTCTTAGCTGCAAGCATTGTCAGCTCGACAAATTTCAATATCTTGCACAGACTAACTTGTATTTATTTTGCACGCTGAATGCTGTTTTCTTGATATGATCAACGACGCTTGTGTCAACAAATATTCAAGTCAATCTCATCTAATCATGAATAATCAAGAATGATATTATATTCTTGCATGTTCACAGCATGAAACATTGAAACTCAATGTTTCAGCTCTTGCAAACTTTCTCATGATTGATCAACTCAATATCGATCTGATGTATATTATAGCAAAGAATTCAATGATCATCAATCATTTGAATCTGTTTCAGAGTTGCATGATTCTTTGATAATTCATGCTCTTTTACTCATGATTGCAATATAAAATTTCACTCGATCTCAGAGTTAATAAAACAGTGAGTTTCATGCATTCTTTCAGAAACATTTGTCAATACTGATATCATCAATGCACGTGATAATCATCTTTTCATAGTTATATTTAATGATTCAATGATGAACATCAGACTTTCTCTTTTTTCATCTTTTTATCATGATTGCAAGTCTCTTGTCTGAATATGTAGTTGAAACACATCAAATTATCAATCTTGTGTCTCATCTTCTTGCATGATCAGCACATAAAATTGAATGAAGCAGCATCTTGCTTGAACTCATTGAACTTGAGTGTCACATTGTCTTTAGACTGCGTGCTTAAAGCAAAGAACTTCGAATTCTTCATTGCAACAATAAACTTTGTCTTTTCATGCAAGAATCGAAAATTCTTCTGAGACGTTGCACTCTCACTTTGCTGCGAATGTAACTTTGACAATGTGTCAATGTCTTGCAAATGCAATTCAATGTTTATAAAATGCTTTAGCAGATCAACATAATTGATAAAGATGTATAAAATGCAAAGAAACTCATTCATGATGATTTCGTTAATCTTTATTTGCAAATACATCATGCAAGTTTCATTGAATATATGATAGTTCAGATTTGCATGCAGTCTGATAAAATATTACTTGAAATTTGTGATGCTTTGATCAGCTTGCTGCTTCACAATCTTCAGTCAATGTTTTGTTTGAAAGTTGCAAATTTCAGAATTGTTAAGTTTAGCATGCAAGTATTCAATGTAGTACTTTCAATCAAGTATCTCATCATGATTGCACATGCTCATCACATGATCTCATCACTGATTGCAAGACTTCTCTGATAAGTATGACGCAGATCTTTGCAACTTCTCTTCTTTCGTGATGAAATCAGATGACATCGCGACTATGAAGTCTTTGCAATCTCACAGTCAGAACATCAAGAAGTTGTAGTTCATGATGCTTTGCTCTCTAGACTTGCAAGATCAATTAACACGCTTACGTGCATTACTTCAATAATGATCATTATTATGTTGATGTCGATGATCAAAGATTGATTGAGTCTCTCGCTCAAGTTTCAATACATGAAGTTGCAAGACAAACAGTACATTTTGCATCTTTAAATTCTTTAACTGCTTGCATACTTCGCTTGCTGATCATCAAGAAATATGATTTTTTTGTTCATTAAATTCTTGCAACTTAAACTTCTCATCTGCATGTTTGAATGCATGATTCTCAGATCTGTTTTGATGAAACGATGAATTCTCAATGTGAAAGAAGTTATTACTTCTTTCAATTATGCAACTTCTAATGAATCGCTGCACATTTAACATCTTTTACTGAGCAGCTTCGTGCAAATGAAGCAATTAAAACTGTGAGACAACGAGATCTTTTTACGTGAAACTGTGTAGTAGAAGATAATAAGATAGCATTCTATCGATGATAGAATTAATTGCTAAGAAACGAAAGTGAAAGCTTGCAGAGTTTTCATCTTCTGTCAAGTCACTACTTCTATTCACTTGTTAATCTCTTTGATCTAATCTTGTAAGTTAGTTTTGCAAACATGCATTATTCATAGTCAATGAGATGCATTTTCACAAAAGATCACTCATTGAATGATCAGCGTTCAAACTTCTTGATCAAAGATCACTTGAAAGCTACAGTTTATTGATGATTTCATTGAAGCAGAATAAAATAAGATGTTAGAAATCATTGCTTCAAAGACTGTCATCAAGTATGATGTAAGAATAAAGCTTCAAATTGAATTCTTGAAGAAAAAGAATTCTTTAAAGCAACTTTTGAATGTTTTATCATTTGATTCTCTGAAGTCTTTGTCACTCAAAGCAATAAGAATCATTCACATTGATAAGTTGCTTGATCATGCACATATATAAATTAATGATTTCACTGCAGTCAATAATTTTGATCGTGAGCTGCTTCATTGCTGACAGTGCATCGATAAAGTGTGTCAAAACTTCAACGACTGATGTTTCATTAACTTTGCAAACAAGCACTTCAATATAAATTACACTCAACAATCATTCTGAGACAAAGTCATCATCATTGATGATGATGATGTTACTATTGAAAAATCTTCTATCTTTTTCTATCACTTCTGAATCAACTTACAAGAAGAGATGATTCAGAACTTTTAATGATCATTGATGCATCAGAAAAGATTGAAGACGTGAACAGATAAAGAAGAATTGAAGAACTTTATGAGTAAATTCATGAGATTCAATGAACAATAGTTGAAAATGCATTTAGTTGAAAGTATGATCAAACAGATGAAAAGAATGATGTCTCGTCAAAGATCTTCTTCATTTTCTCAGTTGATTTCTTCTTCATCTTCTCAGTCAATTTCTTCTTCATCTCAGTCACAATGATAACAGTCGTAATGATAACAATCGTCTGTTAATAATTTGTATTCTGCATATCAATCATCATTGTACTCACAATGACAGCAGTTAGTTTCAATCTTTTCACTTCATCAATGACAAGAAATTTCTTCTTCATTCTTATTCTTCACTTCATTGTTTCAATCATAACACTTCAGTCTCATTGAATCATTTGAAGAAAAAAAAAGTGATTGAACAGTTCTTTCTATGAAAGATAGCTTGTGTTGCGAGCGTGCATTCTGAGTTAGTCTAACATAAATCATGTTAGACTATCATAAACTAGTATAAAGCTGATGTTGACACGCTAGTGATCTAGCGTGCCTTCGTGAATATAAATCTTCGACGTGTTGCATCTTCTTTCTTCTTTAGCTTTGAACTTCTAGTTAGAATACACTCATATGATTCGCTCTATGCAGATTCATAACATTAGTTCAAAGCTCATCAATCTTGCTATTGACGTGTAGACGATATAAAAACAAGCTACATCACTCAAACTTGAATCAGAATCGAAACTCGAAAATCAAGTTCAGAAGACTCATTAGAAATCAAGAAATTTCTAGAACAGAACAGAAGAACATGAACACGTTGCTCTAAACTAACTCTTTACTGAGCTCGTCGTCAGAACAGAAGAACAGAAGAACATGAACGCGTTGTTCTAGAACTGAAATCAGAAATTTCAGTTGAATCTCAATCAGCAATTTTCTACTCACACAATGACTAGAAGCACAGAATTAGAATCAGAATCAATGAGCATTGCTCGCTATGAACTTCAAAATGCTAGAAGAGAATCACTTTTATCACAGAATCGAACAGCATCAGAAGAAGAGAACACGAACGCGTTGCTTTTTGATCATGAAATGATCAAGATCAGCATCAGCACTGAACTGAATGCTTGAATAAGCGTTCATGAGACAGATGATCTCGTTGTCTTTATCAAGTACATGTGTCAACAGCATGACATCAAAATCAAGATTCACAATGACATGATTCAGATGTTGAATGATGTCAACAAGATCAACATCGAATTAAAAGCTATCAACATCAAGTTGAAAGCTACGCAGACAACGTTGAATGCTGTTTGAATGCATTTACAGAAAGAGATGAAGAAAAAGAATGTGATTATACATCATCTAGAAGCAACATCAAGTCGACTAAGCACTTCGATTTCGAAAGATCGATTCTTGAAGTTGATCAAGCTATCTGACTCGTCTCTGTTTGAAGATTCAAAACAGAATGTGAATAATTGATTGTCTTGAATGTGAAACAAGCTGAAGATGAACAAGAATCATTTTTCTATCGAAGAAATGAAGATTGCATATGTGAAAAGTCAAGTCAGTGAAACAACGATCAAACACATAGCATTTCGAATGAGAAACATGATCACGAACTCGTTTCTTGAAGCAGAAGAGATACTGTCGATCATAAATAAGATGTACAACGATCTCAATCGATATCATACGACTTAACGACAGTTCTTGAAGCTGTATCAAAACAAGATCTTCTTTCATGAATTTTGAATGAAATTTCAGAGACTTAGTGTGAAACTAGAATACAATAACGAAACTCTACTAGATGATCTTCAGCATAAGATTAGCTCAGATCTTCAGCGAGTCATGATCAATGAACGAACTATGAATTTGAACGAATTCGTCGACATCTGCGTGCGAGTCGACGTTCGATTGACGAAATTGAATGCTCGATCAATTCTCAAGACATCAACTACTCAAGTCGCTCGCTCTACTGCTAACATCTTGATGATGATCACTACTGCGATCTCAGCTTCAATCTCTGCATAAAAGAAACTCAGAATATTGAATGTTGATTCTGTTAGAGAGAAGTTGTTGAAGAAAGAACTCTGCTTCAAATGCAAGAAGTCAAAACATAGAGCATGCAACTGTCTTGAGTCAGCTCAGATGCACGAAATTGCAGCGAATTCAAAAAACGATCTGTCTTCGTCAAAGTAGTGATTGAGAACGACATGCTCATATCTTGCTTCATCAATATGCTCGATGACTTGTTTGATTTCAAGTCGTTTATTGTTGACGTCATCTTGAATAGTCTAGAAAAGATATTTCGATTTCTCGCTCTGATAGACATTGAAGTCACTGACATGACGTTCATAAATGATTCATTGATTTCAGAGCTATGTGAACGATTTGATATTCAGTCAATTTCACTGTTCAAATTGAAGTCGATTCGTTCATATGACAAAATTCTCGATCGAAGATTTATTACACATGCTCTGTATATCTCAGTCACTATACAAGAACATAAGAATAAAATGATGTCTCTATTAATAACTCATCTAGATCAGCACAAGATAATCATTAATAATCTCTGATTGAAAAGAAATCAAATTTTGATAGATTCTGCAAACAATCGATTAATATTATCATTGAAGATTCGAACATCGAAATCTGTTGTTTCAAAAGCAAGCAGTCAATCAGCATTTCACAGATCTGAGTCAAACGAAATTTGCAAAATGAAACAAAAGAACTTGAACTCGATTGTTACATCAACAATCATCTTGAAAAGATTCATGAATCAGAAATCAGTGAATAGATTCATTGAATCTGCTCGATTCATTGAATCTGCTCTCATAGCAAAGCAAAGCATTCAAGTTGATCTTGATCAACTTCGACTCTTTCAGTCAACTGAAGTAAAGAAGATCGTCAATATTGTCATGATCGAAGTCGCTGCATATCAAACTCTAGTCAAGAATAAGAAGATCAAGATCTTCACATTGATCATTAGTGAAATCAATAAAGCGCTTCAAGCTAGCTCAGTTGAAGATTTCGCGAAACTGAATAAAATGACATCTGTCATGTCATTAGATGAACTGAAGAAGAAGCTTTCAATAGTTTTTCACGACTTTCTGAACGTTTTTGATAGACAAAAGACAACGCAGTTGTCTCTGCATCGATCATACGATCATAAGATTGAATTAGAAGATGAGAGTTAACTCTCTAAAAGTCGATTGTACTCTATGTCGAGTCACAAGCTGCAGAAGATCAAAGAGTATCTAGAAGAGAATTTGAAGAAGAAGTTCATCACACTCAGTAAGACTTCTTTTGCTTCGTCAATACTATTTGTTGAAAAGAAAGATGATAGTCTTCGCTTTTGCATGAATTATCGAAAACTGAATGCTCTGATCAAAAGAAATCGTTATTCAATATTCTTAATAGACGAAGTACTAGCTTGAATTCAAGACAGTAAGTATCTGATTTGACTCAACATAATCGTCACGTTCAATAAACTGCGCATGAGTTCAGAAAGCGAGAATTTAACTACTTTTGTTACTTTCTTCAATATCTACAAGTATAGAGTAATGCTTTTTGAATTGATCAATGAATCTGCGTTCTTTCAGCACTATATCAACGATGTGTTGTTTGAATGTCTGCATAAATTCTGTCAGACATACTTGAATGATATTGTCATCTACAGTAAGACATTGAAAGAACATAGAACTCACATGAAAGAAGTGCTAGACAAGCTTCGTGAAGTCGATCTACAGATAGACATAGACAAGTATGAATTCAAGATTCAGAAAATCTCGTTTCTTGAACTACTGATATTCATCAATGATCTACGAATGAACTTTCAAAAAGTAGATGTGATTCGAAACTGAAAAGTGTCGCGATCATTGACTCATGTGCAGATCTTCATTGACTTCTGCAATTTCTATCGATGATTCATAAAGAACTTCTCAAAGATCATTCGATTCATGATAAAGCTGACTCGAAAAATCATCTTTTTGAATGAACAGAGATCTGTCAGATGATCTTTGAAGAACTAAAGTAACAGATGACAACAATCTTCGTTCTGAAGCATTTTGACTCGATCAGAGATGTTACGATCCTAGCTACGCACCTATGTTGGTAGCTATGTTGGTGGCTATGTTGATGACTATCGCCGGCCGCTCGCCGCTAGGCTATAGGGTTGTTCCGAGGCCAACCCTATTCAGGGTTAGCTTATGTTCTCCTGAGTCATATAGATAGCCGGCTCTTCCCTTCTAGATACTTTCCTTCCTTAGCATTTATATACTCGTTACATTACACCCATATGACTCGCTCTATGCTGGCCCCTAACAAGAGAAGCTATTCTGAAAACTGACTTCTTGAACTATGTCAATGACGAAGTATTGTCTCAGTATGACGATGAAGACATTCTACATTCAATGATCTTCTATAGCAAGAACATGATTCTCGCAGAATGCAACTACGAGATCTATGACAAAGAACTGCTGATCATTATTCGCTACTTGAAGCACTGACGCTCTGAATTGAAATGTACAGATATTTTGATCAAGATCTTCATCGATCATCTGAATTTGAAGTACTTCATGATCATCAAAGAACTGACTCGACGACAGATCAGATGAGCTGAGAAGTTATCTGAATATAATTTCAAGATCATATATCAGTCAGAAAAACAGAATCTGAAAGTTGATATGCTGATCAGAATGTTAAACGTCAAGTTGATTGAGACAGACAATGATCGAAAGTTATATCAGCATCAGATGCTATTGTTCGAAGACAAATTTGAACTGCAGTCAATAGAAGCTGACCAAGAAGATGATCAGAAAGCTGATCAAGATCTGACTCAGATCTTGCTCAGATCTGACTCAGAATCTGACTCAGATTCGAAACTCGAATCAAAAGCTAATCAAAATTCAATCGAAGAAGTGATTTCTATTCAGAATCAGATTATAGTCGAAAATCAAACGAATCAACTGTGCTTTGATATTCAAATAGTCATGAAACAGAACAGAAGAACTTATCAAGATATTGATCTGAACAACTGCAGAGTACTTGATGAAGTACTCTGAAAAGATGATAGACTATGAGTTTCTCAGTCAATGATCACTCGATTAATAAGAAAAGCACATGATCTTTCGATTAGTGATCATTCTGACATGAATCGAACATTAGACTTGTTGAAACGATCATATTGCTGGTCGAAGATGAGAACGACGATCAAACGCTACATTCAAAACTGTTATGTTTGTCGTAGATCAAAAGCATTGAAAGATTGAATCAATGAACTGCTGAAGTCATTGCTCATATTTGAACAATGATGACAGAACATATTCTTGAACTTCATTATCGATCTATCAGAAAGTGATGAAAGCAACGCGATTCTGACAGTCATAGATCGATTGTCTAAGAAACGACACTATATATCGTGTTGATCAGATGATGAAGAAATCTTTGCAGAACAAACAGTTAAGCTACTGTTGATATGAATCTTCAGAACTCATGAACTATCGAGATCAATAGTGTTCAATCGTGATTCTCAATTCATATAGATTGTCTGAAAGTCTCTATGTCTGAGACTTGACATCAAGATGAAACTATTCATCGACTATCATTCGCAGATCAATAATCAAACGAAAAGAGCGAATCAAGATGTGAAACGATATCTACGAAGCTACTGCTCATATATGCAAGATGATTGGTTCATCTGATTATTTATGACTGAATTCGTCGATAACAACGCTATTTCGTCATCAATTGAACAGTCGATGTTCTTTCTGAATAAGAATTTTCACTCTCACATGAGCTTTGATTCAAATTCAACTGAATATGAAATCATTCAAGCAAGAATCGAAGCAAATAAAGCAGAGAATATATTCGAACATATGAAATGATCACTAGCGTTGATCAAACAAGCATTAGCAAGAGTCAAAGTCACAATGAAGAAACAGACTGACAAGCATCGAAAGAAAATGATCTACAAGATAAATGACATGATGTTTCTAGATTCTAGAAACATTATGATTGCAAGATCATCAAAGAAACTAGACGATAAGATGCTAGAATCTTTCAAGATTCTGATCGAGATTGAACATGCATATTGACTGAAATTGTCATCGACAATGAAGATTCATTCGAAGTTCATCTCGAATCTGCTACGACTGAATTCAAAGAACTCTCTGAAAGAACAACGAAATGAGTCGTCTGATTCTATAGTGATGAATAACAAAGATGAATGAAAAGTGAAGAACATACTGAACTTCAGACACTACAGATGATGACTACAATATCGTGTCAATTGAAAAGAATACGACGTCGATCTACATTGATACAACGTCGATGAAAATGAGTTCGAGAAATGTCCGAAGATCGTAAATGACTTTCATGAATGATATTTGAATAAGTCAAGATAGAAACTGAAAGAATGATCGATCAAACTGCAGCAATGAGAACATTGCTAGATGAAGAGAGAGAATAATGTTGCGAGCGTGCATTCTGAGTTAGTCTAACATAGATCATGTTAGACTATCATAGACTAGTATAGAGCTGATGTTGACACGCTAGTGATCTAACGTGTCTTCGTGAATATAAATCTTCAACGTGTTGCATCTTCTTTCTTCTTTAGCTTTGAACTTCTAGTTAGAATACACTTATATGATTCGCTTTATGCAGACTCATAACAGCTTGAACAATACATCAAGTAACGAAGAATAAGATAGTTGAAGTGAAATGACTTGTGAATAATCAAATGTGATGCATTGATGACTTAAAAGAAATGTCAAATTCTACAGTCTTTATATATTGAACAGCTATAAAGCTAAAAGTTTCAGATGAAATGACTTGAAGTTTCAAAAATAATCTTAAGATCTTTAAGTCTTAATGATGTCAGACAAAAAATCTTTTACATATAAAACAAGCTTCAATTTAAATAGAATTGAAATCTATGTTACTCATTTTCAATTCTCTTTTCAATGTTTTGATATTTATTTCAAATATATAATCATTAATGTTATGCTTGAAATACTGTCTTGAAAATCAATCACAGCGACTTTTAGCTATTGCATAGTGCAGAAACTCATCAAAAGTGTCTTTGAAATGAAATCATATTTTCTTGAAATGTTTTCTGATTCAGATCTTCAGCATATTGAAACTGAGTTCAATGAGATTGAAGTTCAAAGAGTATGATGACAGATATTGTATCTTACACTCATGTGAAATAATAAGTTTCTCAATACAAGCATTACAATGTATGCTGATGTTATTCATGATGATGACACTCTTTGAGATCGAAAAGAGACTGCATAAAGATAACAATTCATCTGCTAGTCATTAAAAGAAAATCTCGTCGTTGAATTAATCTTCATGAATATTAATACAGAATAAATAATCATTTATCATGTAAGTTGAAAGAACACTTCAGCAATGCTTTCTCTTTTTAAAGACTTGATAGCGAGCTGATTCATCAATTAATGCGTAGACTTGATGATGTCATCTTGTAGTCTCGTTGAAAAGAGTCTCATCAACGAAGACAAGCTGCTCAGTCATCAGCTGCAACAGATCGACAATTCAGTTCAAACGAAGCTCATTGTTCTGTCTGATGTTCACACGCTGTTTCTTTTTATTGCTTCAGCGTCTTCTCTTCAGAATTCTCGATATCATGAATTGATGCACGTTTAATTCTCACTCTTTTCATAGAAATCACATCATCTCTTTCTGCATGATTCATGACTGTTGCTTCAAATATGTAATTAGAGCATCTTCAGCTGCTGAAAAGATCTTTTGAAGAGCGCTCTTTGAATGAAACTGAGATCTAAAGAAAGAGTCATACATGAAGAGATTCTCTTGCATAGTATAAACGATGTTACGATGACAGTGAATCTCTTCGACGATGACGAAGAAAATTCAATGTAAAAGCAGAAGACGTAGTATCTTCAAGCGAAGAGTCGAGGTCAGTTGACCTGTCATAGCTAAAAGAATATCAGCTGTGAAAGATTTGAACAGCTTCAAATTTATCGGTTTGATTTTTCTATTGATTTATTCAATAGAGCGTTGAGATTTGAGAATGTCAAGAATGTCTGAATTCAATAGTAAATTTGGGGAGAGGCGCGACAATTGCGATGCCAAGGAATTCATAGCTTTCTGCATACGCTAAAATCTCTGATGCCATTCAGGCTGCTTTAGGTTTTTCCAGTTTCGATGGAATTAGGAATCGTCCAGATCATATGTCATGGTCATTATGAGCGAATCAGCATTAGGCTGAGAACAACAAGATAGAGCTGCATAATGAAGTAATAGCCAGCAGCTCATCAGCGGCGTAGAGATTTATTCTAATCGGGGCCACAATATGCGATGTGGATTTATTGGCATCGATGGGAGATCAATTTAATCAAACTGATAAGTACTGTAGTCGGATAATGTTCCATGTCAGCTTGCACGTGTCATCCAACTTCCAGTGATTCAGTGTCGCACAAGAGGCAATTGTTTGCGATAATTTCCTGTCTCAGTCACTCCAACATCACTCACGGCTTCGCCGCATGCAGAGCTACTCCACCCTCCCCTGAACCCCGTCCAACGCGCTTGTCCATGACAGCCCATTTCGAAGGCCACTGGCATCTACAGAGAGATGCGAAAGCATGTGGAGCAATCTTGAGGATCGAAGCATTGTGGCGCGCCCGCTCTCAGCTCAGAGCATCTGTGTCATACCGTATTCTGCATTCTCTTACTCGACCGGTATTCCAAAGGTTGTTCAGGGATGCTCGAAATCGAAGCAGATCCAACGCAGCCCGCTGATCTTCAACGTTTTGAAAGGAGATTGGAGGTGGGCCCTTGATATTCTATATCCGGGGAGACCCCATAGCACTTCCTTTTTTCGTTTTTTCGTATCATAAGTTTGGATTTAGAGTAGGTGGTTGAGCTAAGGTGGTTTGAGGCTCCTCTTGGATTAGATCGATTCGATCCTGTGCAGGCATCTGTTGGAAACTCCTATCCAGCAACAACCAATATATCAACATGCCCCCCCCATATGACCTCGTATTCCAACAGCATCCTGGACGACAATCCTACAAAAGCCAAAATGTAGATATCCGAAACAGATAATTGACATTTCTTTCTTTCAATGGCTAAGTGTGCTTTAAGTAAGCAGGCCGATGATGCGGCACCGTCGTGAGGGGAAACAGGCGAGATGAACCAACCTTAGCCTCGACGACATCTTGAACCCCCGGTGATCCTGCAGCCTGCAGCAATGCTATGTATATCTTTGTAACATTTCTCTTCTACATCCTTTGACTACAGTCGTTACATGCAATCACACCCTCAGCTTACGATGAGGAAAACATAGATTGCTAACATCACTATCGTGCAAGCTCGAAGGATTTTCTCGGCTCTTACCATTTGGCTTGCTGGAGCTCTTCATCATCGAGCATACTTACTGTCCAATTGCCAAGATATAGCGGAAATCTAACAGTAAGCTTGGGTGAGGTGATACATGATGGTTTCCGAAACAGCAAAACAGTCCCTAGTGGGCAAGGTTCGCCAATCACCCCGTCTCGATTTCAGCAACATCCCGGATGATTCCTGGGTGAAGGACAAGACCATCCTCATCACAGGAGGTGCAAGTGGCTTTGGTGCAGGTTTCTTTAGGAGATGGGCAGCAGCTGGGGCCAACGTTGTCATTGGTGACGTTAACGTCCAGAAAGGCGACCAGCTCGTCCGTGATGTTAAAAGAGAAACGGGAAACCAAAACTTACATTTTTTCCACTGCAACGTCACAGACTGGCAATCACAGGTCAATTTCTTCAAAGAAGCGATCAAAGTCAGTCCCCATGGGGGCATTGATACTGTAGTAGCAAACGCAGGCATTGTGGATTCTAATGCAAAATTGGAAGAACCAGAAAAACTTGATGCAGCAAACCCGCCACCTCCAAATCTTGCTGTTCTAGATGTCAACCTCACCGGGGTCGTTTACACAACCCATCTGGCACTTTTCTATCTGCCTCGAAACCCTGGCTCGGCGCCAGCAAATCTTACATGTGACCCTAGACAAACCTATAGGGACCGACATCTTCTACTCATAAGCTCTGTTGCAGGCTTCCTCCCAATACCCGGACAAGCCTTGTACGCAGCCTCGAAGCATGCCGTTGTTGGGTTATACCGCAATCTTCGCTCCTCTTCGTTCGTTCATGGCGTGCGAGTTAGCCTGATTTGTCCTTACTTCATCGATACACCTCTGCTGAGCGGCGTGGCAAGGGCCGTTCTCGCTGGAGGTACGATGGGTAAGGCTGAAGACGTTGTCGAAGCAGCGACTAGATTCACTGCAGATCCGCGTGTTGTCGGCAGAGCAGTCTCAGTGGGTCCGAAGATGAAAGTAAAGCAGGAAGCTGACGGTGAGTGGAGGCTGGTCGAGGGCAGTAGCGGCGCCGGAGAAGAGAAGACTATCTGGGAGATCTATCCACACGACTTTGAAGACTGCGATGTCTTCCAGCGAAACATGGTAGCGCTGATGAATCGCGTGACGGAAATCCGGGGCTGGATTGGGTGGATCTCTGACATGTTCGGTGCTGTAATATACTCTATGAGAAAGACATGAGTTTGGTCAAGCAAGGTAGAGTGCTTTCGTTCCGTTCGTGGATTGGGTTGTATCAACTGTTGTACCCATGTACAAAGCAAAATTGCATTGCCGATTACGATGTAGGATCCCACTCTCGTATCTCCCATCCTTTTTCACATTGACATTCCCCCTAGTCACAACCATTTTTAAGATCCCATTCTACCTCATCCTGCCTACCTTAAACTCATGCCCTGATCAAGAAAGCAATTTAAAGCTAAGCGACTGATCGCTTCTCATCCCCTAACGTATTTCCATCATTGTATCACATTCATAATGTGCAGTACAAATTATCTCCCGGAAAGTGAGAAGCTGTAGATGGCTACAGTACGGTAGGCTCGTTCTGCGAATTGGGTCTTTGTGTTGGAGTCTTTGAACGCACTTGACACTGATGGTTCTAGTACCTCAACATCCATCTCCACTTCGCAAGACCGCTGCATACCACCATCTTTCAAGTCTTTCAATTCCTGAGAGAACCCTTAGCCCGTGTTCCTATCCGATAACAAATTCATTGCCTGAGGTAAGAAGATCGAACGGGCACTACTCACACTACCACCGATTCTCCCAAACAAGGCCCCTCAGAAACACGCTGCCGAAACTATCAAAACGTGGATATTTAAGCTTCCTGAGTATCATACCACCAAAATGTTTCGATTCTCAGAGAAGTACGGGTCTGCGCCGTCCACTCCTGAAGATAGTCCTTCAAAATGGACTTCCAGGTCAAAGTTAAGATCTTGGAACACCACGCCTCGGAGGATTGTGTACATCATACTCGCGTTGTTCAGCCTCGTGGTTCTGAGCACCTTTCTCTCTTTATCCAGCAGCCATGGGGTAAGTATTATATTCCTCTCTCTCGCAACTGGATGCTTTCGTACTCATCATCTGATACTCATAGCCTCGTCGTCCAGCTTACCTTACACAAACCATACCCTACAATGCCAGCTTCGTCCCTAACGCTGCATTCCAGCCTCCTGAGCCACTTCCTCACCGCTACTCGGACACAATCGATACCTTTGCCACCTACAAATACCGCAACACCTGCAATATCTCCTCGCTAGATCTCCATGCTCCCTTCGCTCCTCTATGTTCAGACCGTAAGACAATGATCACAGCAATGTCTTCGGGTGGTCGAATCGGCAACGACGCGCCATACATGCCTCGAGGCTGCGACATGCGCTGGTTCTCAACTGAGGAGGTCTGCGAAATCCTTAGCCGCTTCGAGAAAGTGATAATTATCGGAGATAGTATGATGAGACATGTGATTGGAAGTATCAACGTTCTGATCAGGAAGGATTTGGGGTACGGTGCGGTTACAGACTGGAACTTTTCGCCCGAGGAAAGGTCTGTCGATCGATGGAGCAAGCTGAAATGTGGACGATATTAAGAGAGTAGCAGCTGACAAAATGGGGAGTTAGGAAGGACTGCTTCTGCAACTATCAATTCAATGTCAAAGCCTGCTCCATACAAGGTATCTTCAAGACGGCGGACGTGGTCAAGAATGATCCCAACAGCCTTGCTTGCCCGGCTGATACCATCGACGTCATGAGTAAAACCTCCCTTTTCTTTTCTCTCTTCCGATTCCCTTTACTGACACTAACGACCAGTCGAACTGATGATCCGCTTCCCTATCCCAGATGACGAAATGAATCGCTTCCGCGAGCAACTTCCTCCCACCAAACCTTCCCGCCCCTACGCTTTCATTCTCGGCCATGGCCTCTGGAACGACCTCGACCTCCAAGCCACCATCGACTGGGTCGATGCCATCCTAGACGCTTCCGTCGCCCGAGCCCCGTGGCTCTCTCCGTCTTCTTCTTCCTCTTTACCCCATGAAAAGGCAAGCCAGAGAGACAAGAAAAGGGATTCGGGGTTTTGGCCTAGACTGTTCTTGACGCCGAATGCTGCGGGGAAGGAGAAGCCGGATGAGTGGATCGTGAGCCAGGGGAACAAGGCACTGATGATTTTCGAGGAGGCGGTGGGAGAGGAGGTGAAGAGGAGGGGGATGGAACATTTAGGAACGTGGAACATGACGATTCAGAGTAACAAATTTGATGGAGTGTAAGCATTACCCTTTTCATACTCTCGATAAGTACTTCGCTCTGGGGAAAAGATTGCCCGGCATGCGAGGCAGGTTCAAATCGGCTAACAACGACCCAACGCATAGGCACGTTGATCTCAAGGGAAACCTGATCAAGGCAATGATGGTGATGAACTGGCTGAACATGCTCGAGGTCGAGAAGTTCTGATCGCCCTTCATAGGGCAAGAACAGAGCGGAATGGCTATCTCAATAAGAGCATTTTCGGGAACCGAAGTGGCTGAAGATTGATGGAAGATTTTGGAGGACTATAGGAAGCTTAAAGGATATTAGGGAAATATTATTAGCATCGCTCGAATAGCACAAGGTTAGTGGAGCCAAGATAGGGGGTTTCAGGGGTGCATCGCTATGATATAGATCTAGAAGCTTTGCAGATTACGCAGCTAGGAGAAGGTATAGCACAAAAAGCATGACTATGATGACGACTTAGGGACTTGTACGTCACCGAGATATAGCTCCGTAAATTCCCGCATATTTCCTTTTCACAAAAGCCTCCCTCCTGACTGTCTTTCTATATGTCGGCGTATGTTCGTAGAGAGATCTGCGCTTCCCACCAGCAAGCGCGAGACCGATAAGAGTCGTTGCTAGTTTCTCCGTCCAAACATCGGTGAGTTGTCTCGTCCGGTTTGTTGCCCCAGCGCCCTTGGCTCAGGCAACTTGCCACAACATCGACGTTTGCCGCGCCTTCTCCCTCATCCTCTCTTACTCATTTCCCCATGTCCTATACATACCGCTACCCGACCCTTATATCTCCAGCATTCTCATCCCACCTACCTTCCTCAATATCCCTTTCTAAATCCCTCAAATCCCATCCTCTCTCACTCACTCTCCGTCATCTCATCAGTACTACTACTCACTTCTTCCTCCTCCTCTTCTTCCACACCCTCATCCTCGACCTTCTCCCCCATCTCCACCTTCCTCCTCACCTCCTCCACCCTCATCCTCCTCAACCGCCTCCGCTTCTTCGCCGCGGCTCTGATCGCCTCCTCCTCCTTCCGTTCCCAGCGCTCCTTGTCCAGCTTTAGCACTTCGGCGATCGCGGACCGTTGCGCGACGAGGGCGGAGTTGAGCTGGGAGAGAAGGTGCGCGTTTTGGGACTGGAGGGTTAAGAAGGAGGTGTGGTTGGGGTCGGCGGAGATATCCATGGCGCCGTCTATTGATGGTATGTGCGCGGCGGATTTGAGCTCTGGAGGGTGTGGTTGGGGAGCGAAGGAGGTGAGACCTTCCTCGAGGAGGGAGGGGGGAAATGATTGGTGGGTTAGTGCGGTTTGAAAGGTGGAAGCAGGATTCTGCTGATGAGGGAAAGAGAGGGTGGAGGTGAATCGCGCGGTCAGGGTGTAGTTTATAGGAATGGTAGTGCTAGAAAGCGAACTGCTACCGTTGAGCGAGCTTTGGTAGCGTGGTTTGACGATGTTTTGAAGTTTCAGCGGTGGGCTTGAGACATTTGGGAAGCCGCTGGGCGCTAGCATATGTAGGTTTGTGACCGGGGCAGAGAAGTCGGCTAGCTGGGTACTATATCGACCCTTAGCGACATCCCAGGTCTGTACTTTGCCGTCGTTGTGGCCGGAGAGCAGAGTGTTGCCATCATAGCTGACTTGGAGGCAGAGAGTTGTGGCAGCAGATTCCCCCGGTGAGGACCATCTGTCAGAGGGTGGCGGTTGGGTGGGTGTGGATTGTAAAGCGGGGTCATGCAGCACCTGCGTGAGAGACGGTTGTTTGTAGAAGTCGATGAGCTGGATGCTGCCATCATCGTATCCGGCATAGACTGCGCGATCCGCGGGATCAAGGGCCAGACAAAGGGGAGTGGATGGGAGCAGGTACGTGTGCAGAGCCACGCCGTTGGGATAGTCCCATACTACGATAGTATTGTCTTTTGAGGCGGATACTGCGATATTGGTACTGCTGAAGCTGTGGCCGACTTCGATGGCATTGATGGCGGCGCGGTGACTCGAAAGGGTTCTGATTGGGGAGAAAGGGAGCGCTTGGCCGGGATCATTGCCAGAGGATGCCGAGAATGACAGGAGTGACGGTATCGACCAGACGTGAATATTTGAGTCCAAGGATCCAGAGAGGAGAAAATTGGACGTTGGTTCTACTACGAGACACGACGTAGGCTGGAGATGGGATTGCGGAGTCGATATCTGGCGGCCAGTCCCTAGCTACTTGTAATGGTCAGCGCCTGGAATTAAAGCTGGCCTTCTCGACAAGACCAACCTCCCACAGTATCACTCTTCCACCCTCCGTTCCAAGCACAAGCACCCCAGCGCCATCGATGTCCCCCCCCAGCGCAATGCTGTGGATTCGCTCGGGGAAAGGTACAACGGCTTCTTGGTTGCCATTGTCTCTGCTATAGACATGAATGACCGCTTTTTCAGCCTGAGCGGCGAATATGTGCGATGCGCTGACTGCTAAGCAATTGGATTGCGCGGAACTTTTCTTGAGGCTGGATATTAGGGCGGGTAGTGGTTGGAACTCATGGAGATGTATGCCGAGGTCTTTGTTCGTATGACTAGGTTTCGCAGGGGCTGAGGTTGCTACTATAAAGCTTTCCTTGAGCATGGTGAACGTTGATCCCTAGGAAGAGAGAAACTTCTGCCGATTGGCATTCGGGTTGTATTCAAGATCACGTGGTGATAACGACCAGCTCTACCCTAATCTGCGAGCCGAGCCTTAATCTCAGTTGGCTGATATCGACATTTCAAGCACGGAGAGAGCATGTTTCAAAAACATATTGAACTGCCACCATGCAAGGGATCCTACTCGTATAAACTGGGCAGCAAGGAAGATGGGGGAATATGATGTGAGCCCGCTTTTAGGGCCCGTGGGTGTCGTTTGAATCCTCCTTTTCTTTCGACATCTCGCAGAAGGCAATGGCTTCTTCGAATTTTGCCAACGGTGTCTCAGCCGAGGAAGGAAACCAGCCAGTGACGATTCCTCAGGTTGACTACGACAGCAAGTCCGGGGAATCCAAGCTCATTGTAACCTTCTTTGCCAAGGACAGGCCTCCAAGGGACATTCTCGTCTCCGATCCTACTGGCTTGGGTGGACAAAGACTCGATGCCGCCAAGTTCGAGAACCATTTCACTAATCTGTTGACAAACCTCGTGGCCCCCGAACCTTTATCCCTCATTTCCTCCCTAGCGCTCTCTCGTAGTGTCTTCCAGCAGGCCTACACTGCTTCGCCTTCCTTTCCCAGTCCTTCTCAATTACGCCACGACCCCTTTATCTCCGGCTTCGAAACAGCAAATGCCTTGGAACTTGTATTCGATCTCGTTCCATCATGCCCTCCCAAGCCTTTCCGCCCTATCAAACTCGCAGTTTTCGATATGGACTCGACACTGATCGAAGAAGAGGTCATTGACGAACTCGCACGCTCAATTGACATCACCGATGAAGTTTCTCTCATTACCGCCCGTGCCATGAATGGCGAGATAGATTTTGAACAGTCTCTCCGTGAGCGTCTTGCTCTTTTAAAAGGCGTCAGAGCCGATGTATGGGATGATCTGAAGAAGAAATCGATCCACATCGCCCGAGGGGCGCGGAAGCTATGTGGGGTACTTCGTGAGCGGGGAGTTATATTGGCTGTTGTTAGTGGAGGTTTCGTGCCGATGGCCGAATGGTTGAAGGAGCAATTAGGGCTTGATTATGCCTATGCGAATCATGTACGTCGTACCAGAGTTGCTTGGTTGTTGTCTCTGATACTAAAATTGTACTTGCAGATTCCCGTCTCTCCCCCAACATCTGCCCACCCCTACCCCCACCTCTCCGGCAAACCCTCCCCAGACCATCCCATCATCACCCCAGAGCGAAAACGACACATCCTACTCTCCCTTGCTGCGGAGCATTCCATCCCATTATCTGAAACGCTCGCCGTTGGAGACGGCTCCAACGATCTCCTGATGTTGGCACAGGCGGGTCTCGGTGTGGCATTCAAGGCTAAACCGAAGGTGCAGAAGAGGGCGCCGCAAAGGTTAAATGGAGATAGTTTGGCGGATTTGTTATTTCTGTTAGGAGAGCCTGACATTAAGACTGCACGGACGGCGCCTGCTCAGTGATACCCCGAGATTAAAGGTCTTACCGAAGTTTTGGAACCGTTACTGTTCAGGTGCGTATACATAACGGTATGCTGGTGAAAAAAACCGAAAAGCGACATGAAATGCCGATAAATGTAAAAGACCTCCAATTGACCTCAGATCTTTCAACGTCGGTGCCCCAACTTAAGCCCAAACAGAGCGCTAAGACCGTATCTAATGAGTATGTGTCAGAAACTGGGATATATCAACCAACTGACAATGCCAAAGCAATTCAGCAGATGGTGGCAATAATTCAACACCCATACCATCAGCCCTCGATATTCAACCGTCCTTCCTTCTCTCGCAATTTCATGATCATCTGCTGTATAGTAATGGAGTAAACCCATCAAGAGCTCTTTCTTCTACTCAAGTCAAATAATTTCCTGCCAATCATACTAGTTCCTCACGAACGTATATCTCTCAACAAGGAGGAAGACGAAGCAAACTTTTTTAAATACGACAGCATTCTCTCTCTTCTTCCTAGCGCTCCATCATCTTTGGCATCTCTCAAGCTTATTGTTTTTTACTCACGTCCCCATGCCATTCCCTCATACCCAGCCTCAAACCTCAACCTCGACTCCCAACCAACCCCACCCTCCATCTCCCAACCAAACCACACCATCCATTTTCACACTTTCCTCCATCCCCTTCTGCAACCCGTACTTTCGAGTTTCGCTTTCCATGCGCCCTTTGTAGGTTCATTCCACCGACTTGTACACTATACCTCTATTCAACTTTCCGCACTGGCATTGTATCAACACAAAAGCAGTCTCTGCATTTTACACAATTGACCTACGCTTCGTCTCAAATTCCCCATATCCGTCGAAATCGGCCGAAGATTCGAAACCAGCGAAAAGTAACGAACTTCTTCTTACGCAGGATAGATCGTTCAGTTGAGATGTAGCTTTGAGTGTATCCAAATTTGCTGATTGGAGTTTCTTTTTCTTTTTTCAAATTATGTCGACGCGAAAGCAAACCTAAGGTAGCTATCTATATTCCCATTCCCATCTCCACCACAGGTTTCCCCACCCCGGATGCCCTAACCCCTCAACCCCCAGCTTACACATCTCTCCCCACAAGGCAACACCACTTCACGCCCCATACCCACACCCTCACACCCTCAAACTCTCACACCCACAAACGCACAATCCCCACCCTACAATCCCCACCCTACACCATCCCCATCTCCATCCCCATCCCCATCCCACTCCACCCACATCCCCATCCTCCACCAAGCATACCCCACAGCTTTAACCCAACAACAAACACCCATCCACCAGGCGGTATCGATTGAAAAGTCAATATACACCAACCGACAAGGTACTGTAGTTGTATTACCCGACAGAAAAATGGACAGTCCAAGTAGAAAAAGGCATGATCGTTATGCCTCTTGACAGAATCCTCTTTCCTCATCACACTGGTTCCGTTGTCTAACTCATACTATGCCAGGAAAGCACGAGTGTTTGTGTGTCGATTCGGAGTTTGGGATATGGAGATCTAGAACCTGAACATCTAGGAAGATCGAGTGTTGTTTTCCTAATATTTGTATAACGCCCGGGTTGAAGTAAGGTATAGCTGTGCCTGAACTCACTTTCTCTACATTTTTTATTCTAGCAAATAGAAGGAATCAAAGCGTGGCTTGATCTATCTGGAGATGGTAAAAACGAGTTAAATAAGTTCAACAGTCTCAACCCTATTTTCTAAAACGCGTCGACTAAGAATACCCCCTCTCCCACCCCCTCGTTCCCTTCTTATCCTCTCCCCTAGCCTCTCCCCATTCCCTCTCCCGTCACACCAACCTCAATCTCATGCCCGAAACTCGAACATCACCCTTCCCACACCCTCCACAAACCCTTTCTCTCTGATCAACTCCCTACTGGCCACTGACTCACACAACACCTTTTCCCCTTCCCTTTCCTCCGCCTCTTCTCCAACATCCGCGCGCAGCAGAATATCCTCATCCCAATAACTACTGCACCTCTCCCTTTTCGGTCCCTTTCCTCTCCTATACCTCTTAACACCCGGAGTCAGAACCTTCATCTCTTCGCAAACCTCATCGTAGATGTCAAACTCCTCTCCTTGGATTCTGGGATGCAGCGGTGGGGTATTAGTGACCTGCTTCCGGCGTTTAGGCGGTTGCGTAAGTAGGTTTGATGGTGTAAGTGGGTGCAGCAAGCGGCGAGTTGGAGCGGGGGTGGTAATTCGAGGAGGTTGGCTGGGGGAGGGTACGTTGAGAGGGGAGCACGAGGGGGAAGGTATGCGTGAGGGGGACGGGTGTTGGGGTTGGAGGTTCTCTTTGTTGCTGGATGTGCGGGAGACGGAACGGAGATTGGGGTATTTGAATGGTGAGTTAGGTTCGTTTAATGAACGGGTGGCGGGTCTCGGTGGAAGAGGTGGCGGTGATTTGCGCTGTTCCGGTGCCTCATCTGGAGATGCTTCGAGTACTTCGTTTAGCCAACTGTCAATCTCGAATCCATGGGCATGGTCTTGCTCTAAGCTTGCGATGGGAATCACTAAAGGAACCCCATGGCTGGAGTGGCAGTCTAGGTTGTCTAGGGTCGGGCTCAGAGGTCTTAAAAACGTGTAATGCTCATCGTGTAATTTCAAAGTGGGATAATTCACACTGTGAGGCGAGCTGCCGTACGGATGGCTTGGATGGTGTCCCCAGGGTGTTGAGAAGCTGCTGCTAATTGGTTCTTTGCCGTTGGCATCTACGTCTTGAGGACCGAAGTAATCTTCCTTGAAAGAAAGAGGGGTAGGAGAGGCCGGGTCATGACAAATTTTCGGTGGTGTGAATGCTTGACCCGATTTCCCGTCAGTATCAGTACTGTGGGTGCCTAACCGAGTGTCCTTGCTGGAACGATGAAATGCAACGGCAGACCTGCACAGAGCTTCTGGTGTTTTCGGTACTTTCCCAGAATATGGGCTAGAACAGAAACTGTTGGTGCAAGGGCTTTTTGGTCCTGAAGGATCACCTTTGCAATCCCGGCGAACGCTTCCAAACGGGGTGCTCCGAGTTTGGGTAGCCGGCAAACGCAATCTCGTGGTATTGGACGAGGTACGGCGCGTAGGTGTCTTCACATCCTGCAGTGTCGTGGCTGCATCGCGAAAAATCATAGCCATCTTCACGCCGTGACTTGAGGTGGGCGTTGCACGGGAGAGATTTGGTGTTACTCTGCGTTTCTTACCGCTATTGGGGGTCACTCTCCGAGATACGTAGCCTTCAGCTGGAGGGAGAGGAATTCTGGCACGAGGAATATAGCCTTCCGTTTCGGTAGGGGGAACTGCGCAAGCGTGGTTAAACATAGTACACGAGGAAAGTAGATCAGTGATGACAGAAAATGGTTTGGTTTTGTAGTGACCGACTTACGTATACTTGGATCATTGTCAGCAGGAAGATGTAAAAGACCGGATAGTAAAGCTGCAACATCCTTAGGCATAACTCAAGCCTCCTGCAGGTTGCATCAGTCATAACAGATTCCTACTTGCTAGCTGACGTCTTTCGCCTGTTGAGAGACGAGGAGGGGCAGAAGTTGACATACTAAAAGAGGAAACGTATCTGATACCGCTGATAGAAACTGTGTTCTTGTAGGTATAAAATGGGACAGAGCTGCTCAGAACCGCAATGGAAACGCTATTGTTGAGTCATGTAGAATGCTGTAGAGGTGAGAATCAAGGAATAGTTGCATGCCATGGCAGCCATACTGAGAAGGAAGGAACCATCGAGAATGGTTCCTTGAGGAAAGCTATTCCAAGTATCAAGTCTATTAACCGCTGAAGAGATCAACACATTAGACTCGTGCTTGAGTCTGCCATTGCTCTGTGATGATCGAAAGCTTGATTTTGTATATTCTGGCACTTTGGGCACTGGTCTGCTCTCCTCGCTTGACGACGACATGAAACATTCAACATGGTGATTGTGTAACCACACACAAAAGATGTGGGAACGATTGGTCGGACCGCACTCCAGATTTAGTGTTCGCATCTACTCTCTACTACCCTACACGAACATAGTCCCTCTGCCGTGATCATATGGGCTGCGAAGCTGACTGTGTTGAGTATCTAGGTTGTTGATCGATCCTGCGTCTCCTTATAAATTATGATGCGGCAACATGACCTTGGCTGGACTCGTTCGTACTCGGATTTGAAGAGGATTATAAAGCATTCGAGTCCTGGGTGTTGGTATTTGCAACAGCATGCCGAACAGTTCCCTAGGCTCAGGTTGAAGTGCAGTTACATCAGGTGCAGAGATGCGTGCCTATCCGTCGACGCCGTTGTGCCGCAAGGTGGAAACGAGGGAACATGCTGGCATGCTGCTGACCAGTCTGACGTTTCCGGTGGGCGGAAATAGAATATCCAATGTGAAACTGATTGGCAGCTTCCCCCTTGATGATGATAACGTCGCAGAACCTGGTCATGCGGGCAGCGGCTCAGCGTTTGAAGAGCAACTCATGTCTCTCATCACAGTCGATCAATCACTATTGGTTATGAAGTAAGACCAAGTACTTTGGTATACGAGCAAAGACGTTGAAGTTCACGATAGCTTCGGATCCTTCCAGACTTCGTTGGACTCGGCAGTCGTGTCCAAGTGCCTCCTTCCTACATCCGTGCTACTACTAGAGTAGTGTCGACCCCAAACGCACTTGTCCAAGTTGCCTTTATTCTATATCCCAGTCATTCCGTCCATAGTTCTATCCAATCAATGTGCGCCAATCACAACGAGCCTGTTCAATTTCTTTTCTGCCATCTAAAATCTAAGCGGTGGTGGTGCGCCTCAACCCCCAATTAATCCTATGGATGGAATTCTCCTTCTGCTCGCAAGTCCTTCGCTCTGCTTCTGCTTGTACTTTGTACTGTTTCTCCCTCTCGCAACGCGAATGTGGGGGTTAAGTGGAATTGATTCATCCACCCATCACACAACCAAAGTCGTCGACTTTCTCTTCACAGCCCCCGTCCGCAGTGCGTCACGGTCGGAATACATTCAATTATTCTATCTACTTTTTTTCCTTTTACGAGTTGCAACCCCTCCCTCGCACAACTGCCATCCCACATGCGCATTTGAGCCTCTTCGTCACACACACACGAGCCTGCATGGCATACCACTCGAAAACCTTGGATTTCTCGCAATATCACTGGCTGCTCGCGAAGATTCCTGCATCAACCCGACTCACCACACCCTCCCATTCTTCGCCTTCACAACCGTTTCCGCCCTTCCTGTCTTTGCACGAGCGGACCGCTTCTTTTCCAAATTGTATACTTCGATCTTGTATAGCTTTGAGCGTGGTTTCCTCGAGTTGACAGCGGTATTAAGAAAGTTTCTGGGTACGTCCTCCTTCATTTTGTCCCCTGCGTCAAGAGGATTGCAGGATTGCGGCAATGCCGCAATCCTCCTACACCTAGATGCCGACCGCCACATGTTTGCTTAAGTGGACGTTTGAGGCGATGGAACGCATTGCCTACTGGTCATGTGTCGTTTGATTCATTCTTTCTCTTCCGTTCTGCTTCGTTCACTTTTTGCGACCAGTCTTGCTCAATTCGCTCGTTAAACACTCTATCTAATGTGTGATATAGATGTATATTGGATTCGATATCTTAATCATATAGACAACCTTAATTTACCTACAATTCACCAAGATCTCATATCTCTCTAAGAGACCTACATTCCCACCAGCTTGCGCAATAGCAATCGATCAATCCTGCTTCGAACGCTCCAGAAATACCACTGCGCCACTGGCTGGCTATAAACCCCGGATAGCACGTTCCTGCTCACATTAGAGCGGTCAATGTGGGCTTACTGATACTTGGATCAATACAACCAAAGTGATCGTTAGTCCTACCGTTACAAAACCGCATAGGCTCCTTTCGGAAGGGTCCACTGCCGAAGGCAAAGGCATGGACAATGAATTACATCGTGGAGGAGGTTCTGTTAAAAGGGCTAGGCAGAGAGCAAGAGCTGGGATGGAACCGCAACCGCCGGGTGTTGGAGATGAACCTATACCAATGCAAATGCCGCGACGTTTTCCAGGTCCAGTAGATCGCCCTCAGTACCCCCAATATTCTATCCAAGCTGGCCGAAAAACACCAGCAGCCCCCATCAGGCCCGGACAATCTCCTGCTCGAAACAACAGTCCTACGCGCAACAACCCCGTAGGCAGAGGTCCGCCCCCACAGAGACCTCCACGACCGAACTTTGTACCATCCATGCCGTCGCAATCCCTAGGACAGCCGCAGGCGAACTACTGGGAAGATAACTATATGGCATTGCCCGGACGAGATGGTAATTCAAGTATTTCAAGTGGGCCTTCTACATCCTCCTCTAGTGCCAGTATTCCCGACTTTCCCGTGCCAGCGATACCAGTTCCTTTACCGCAACCACAACCGCGACGTGCTGCAAATCTTGGGCCCCCTCCGTCGTCACGGAAAGGCGGTGCAAATTATTATCCACAAAATACTTTCGTCGCTCCCATTCCAGAAGAACAATCAGAAGCACATAATTCATTTGCATCAAGTCATGTCATGCCGACAAGCTGGGGTGAGGGTCCGCCCGAATACTATCCGGGTCGAGGCATCAATGAGGGGGACGGGGGTTTTGTAGAACCACTAGGGCGACATTCAAGGGCCAGTGATCATGAGGATTCATCAGGGTTCGTTAGGAAAGTCAGCATAGGAAAGCCTGGGAGGCCGGCACTAATGACTGTGAAAAGCGGAGAGAGTGCGGATCTCCAACCAGGCCCTTTCGATGACCAACAAGAGATCTCAGATGGGAGAGGTGGTGGTGCGACATTCCTCTCCGCCTCATCAGTGAAGAATTCCCCAGCTGGAACACCAAATGAGCTACCGAATGGTCTGTCTAGAACCGCTCCGTCTCCAGAAACCCGATCTCCGACATTCTCATTAGACCCGAGGGTCACTGAGATACTTGGTGGTCTGGAGAAGGGTGGCGCATTGGATTCAAGTGGTACAGCCTCCCCAATAACTTCGACAGCCCCATCAATGAGTGAAAAAGGGCTTAAACGCCCTCCACCACTGAATGTTGAAGCTGCGCAGGCGGGTGAGACAAGAGGCAGCTCCACTAGTCTGCCTGAACTCATTCGGCGGGCAACCAGACTAGCTTCAAACCTGGATCGAGGCCGAACAGCGAGTCGAGTTGGCATGCTGAACATCCTTAATGACAGAGCCGAAAAATCGGGACATGGATCTCGGACCGGATCGATTTCGGAAATGCTCAACGCCTTTCCTTCTCCTTCCGTACAAACGCCAAACGGCGAACGAAATGGCTCACGATGGCCTTCTCCGCTGTCCAAATCTGCTCTTAGCAGGAACCAAACATTCACGCCTGGTTCCCCAACTCAAGGCTATCCTAAATCTAATACTCGCAGATGCTGCGGTATGCCTGTTTGGGCGTTCGTCCTTCTCTGTATCATACTTCTTCTCCTCATCGCCGCTGCTGTAGTCATACCAGTCACGCTCGTTGTACTCCCAAAGCAACACTCCAACTCTGGGGTTACAGACCTTGCCTCTTGCAAGAAGGCCGTCGCCTGCGCCAATGGTGGGACGAACTACTTTGTATCCAATTCTTGCCGTTGTATCTGCGCTAACGGGTACACTGGAGCTGCATGTACCACTGCCACTGATAGCGGCTGCATTACCAGCGACGTGAAAGCCGGAGACCAAACGAATAACGTATATACCAACGCCACGGTCGGCAGCAGCATCTCTCGCCTCCTCTCAGGTGGGCCATCGAATTACAGCATCCCCCTCACCCCCGCAATCCTCCTCTCCATTTTCAGCAACGCCAACCTCTCCTGTACATCCGAAAATGCCCTCGTTAACTTCAATAAGCAATCCCAACGCCGGGACGAGCTTCCCTTACCGTACGACCTTCCTCAACTAAACCCAGTCGACAATCGCCCACTCTCCGAATCCCTACCAACCCCAACCATCGAGCCATACCTCCACCCCCGCGCCGCCGACGCCCCCGTCGCAACCGACAGCGCCTCGGTCCCCCCCTCCCAAACCGCCATCCCCGCCGCCATAACCTCCAACAGCATTATCTTCGCCGCCTCTTCCAACGCCCCCTCCGCCACCGGCACCGCCTCCGCCCCCACTTCGTCAACCTCATCATCACCAGGCACGCACCCCATCACGCAGCAAATCCTCGATTTCGCGCGCGTGGCCGTGCTGTTCATCTACCAAGAAACATCCCTGACGAGCGCGGTCCTGGCGCAGAGTAGTCTGCAGCAGGCGCTGTTCGATGCCAGCAGCTTCAATGCGAGTAAGACGGCTGTAGGCGGTGGCGTGGTGGTTGATTTTGGGAAGTTCACGGTGGATTTGGGGAATGGGACATTGTATGGGGGTGGGAATGGTGGAGGGGGGTAGATGTGATTATGTGTATATAAAACCTGTTTTTATGGGTTGGGTAAAAATCTCGGAATTCTCTGTTGTATCCGCATATAGTAGTTGTATACAGCTATTTATTTTGTACATCAAAATATACCGATTTGAAAGATTATTTAGCTGCTAAATGCATCGTCGCGTCTGAGTCTACATGAAGATTCCCACTCCGACTTGCTTTTGATTTTTGGTTATCTTTAGATCACTGCGACATCCCTGGCCTTCTCGATTGCGGTTGCTCTGTGGGCTCTCGAACGATGAACGAAAAGAGGAAAAAGAAGAAAGATGGTGGACTGGAATGGAGAGGAGACGGCTAGGAAGGATAGAGAGAGCGAGAGAAACGTAAGAAGAAAGTCAGAAAAGGAAAAAGAGAGCACCGACAGGAAGAACTCCAGAAGGAACTAAAAAGAAAGTCACTCTCTCCAAAACCGCAACGAATACGTCTCAACATCCAATCATCATCCACACAACCACAACCCTCTCCCTCCTTAAAAATCTCCAAACCCTTCTAAACCCATCCAAGCCTCTCTCAACACTGTTACAAACAGTCTCCGGAGCTCTTCTTTGTCATTTCTGACTTTGAACCATTAGATCCAGGATACCTGGAGATTATAGGGGTGAGGATGAAAGTAGTGGAGATGGTGGGTTGAGATGGATGAGGTTATGTGACTTTGATGGAATGGTGTTGATGGTGTAGGATGGGGTAGTGGGATATGGGGTGATGGGGTGATAGGAGGGGGTAGTGGGGGGTGGGGTATGGGTTGGGTATGGTGAGGGGGGAGGGAGGTGGGATGTGGGGATGGGGGATAGGGAGGTAGGGAGATGGTGAGAGGTGAAGTGGGGGGTGCCGGGGAAGGATGGGAGGATGGAGGAGGCGAGAGAGAAAGAAAGAAAGAAAGAGAAAGAGAGATTGGGGCGGGGTGGGGGTGGGGGTGGGTGGGATTTGTTTAAAATGGTGGATAGGGTGGGGTTTTGTTTGAATCGGAGTGAGTACCCAACCAGGACACGAGTCGCCCCATGCAATCTCAGCTACGAGCGACGAAATTTGTAAACACAAAGACCTAGCAGCTCGGGGTGCCCGCAGTGCCGGTTTCGAATATCTCCCTTCCGGTTGCTGTAGGATCTAGTTGGGCGAAATCACTGGGATCAAATTAGTTCGGCGGGGTTGGTGTCTTCTTGACAATGAACTCGATGATTGGAAAGATGATAAGGAATAATTGATAGAACAGGCATTGTGGAGGAAGATGTGGGGTATGAGATACTATAACCGGAGGATCTCATTCGTATCTCTGCTATGTACTCCTATCCATCATGCTTCCTCACTCGCAGGAGAGCTCTGACAAGGAAATTCCTACGAGACGTGAGACGTTTGGGGGGGCAAGGAGTTTACTGAGTTGATGAGTTTGGTGAGATGATATGATGGAGATGGGAGGGCGTAAGGAAAGGGATGAGGTGAAGCTTCTTCGGAAAGGTGATGATGGTGTGAAGCGCATGGCAGCGGAACAGGGCATGGTGGGAAAGTAATTTCATGTTTTGACTGCGTTTGATGATATTAAAGGGTGGATTGGGGAGAGAGTCGTAAGGTGTGGAACATGAAGGTAGAAAGAATTGCAGGTTCTTCGAAAAGCTGATACTGTTATGATGCGTATTTGAAGCGAAACACCTCGTAAACTTACGGCTTTGGTTTTGGCACATGACGGTGCAGCGCATGAGAACAAGTTACCTCGAATATGTATGATTCTAGCATCTCGCCTCCACTCTCAACCCACCAATTAGCAAGAGCCGCCGTATGAACTATTCATCCGTCAATAAAACCTCATGAAAGGACAAGTCGCTTGCTCGCTCGCTCGCTCGATTGCAGCATGCCGACAAATACCCTTTATCGAAAGTAATGATGAAAAACCACCCTAGAATGAACCGCTTGTTTGTGTATGCTACTGAAGAACGAGCCGCCGGTTGATGAAAAGAAGAGAGATGGTCTTGGGGCTGCTGAATAGATCTCAGTGAGGTACTGAAGCCTTGCCGAAGTAATGAAAGAACCAAGAGGAAATGGCACGCAAGGGAGTTAGGAAGAGCGTCTACTTTGTGATTCTGTAGACCTGTACTCATCCCCGGGTTCCCAGAGCTGGGGCTGGAATCGGTCGTTCTTGTAATGCGAGATGCATTCTCCAGCTCTATTGCTGTGTTAGCTTGTATAACGCACTTGACAGACCGAGGCGCAAAGACATAGAATGTAAGGACATACTGTTTCATCGCCACCGTCTGACAAGGTTCCGGGTGAGTGATCACGAGTTGGCGGTACCCTGGTTCGACTTGAAATTTCGAGGGCCGGAAGCTGCTGTCAGCCGGCTGAGGATGTATAACCGGGTGAACTGGGGGTGCAAAATGGTCGATGGCAGTGGGACTTAAGGGGTGGTCCATAGCGGAATATCTCCCGTTTCGGTCGTAAGGGTCGTTTAGGAAAGGAGTCGTCGATATACCAGCGGTAGACAAGCCCGGAAGGAAGTACGAGCCCAGATCGAGGCCACTGTGGGAATACGCACCATTACTAGATAACGTGCGCGTCGGATCATATATGTAATGAACCTGTGGAGAGGGTTGTGCCGGAATGGGCACCCCAGCGACGTCTTCAATCTTGTATATTATATCGTAGTGACCACTGTCTAATGTCAGCTGTCCTGAGCCTCGACTTGCGATTGGTAGAGAACAAACGGTCGATATAGTAGCCGGATACTGGGGGTTGCAAGAAACCCGTTCAGGCGGTTGGGATCTTCGATTGGAAAGTTGATGGTGTTAACTTCCTCGCCTTCACTACGATCTAGATAAAGTATGTCGACAGAGATTCCTGCAGGTTTGATAACGGCATCAATCAGAGCGTTCAAGCCTATATGGTCCATTTCAACTTGAAAAGGATCGATGTGACGTTCGCAATACTGCTGAATGGTTTCGCCCAGGAGGAAGTCTTGGTACAAGTCCGCTTTCGTTTTCATCCACGCACTCGTTATGAGCTACATTTATTATCAGGGCTCAAGCGTTCGCTGTGACTATATCGGATGAATGATAGACTCACCCTAAAATGGGTGATGATGGCGCCTGCTATCGAGTCATCGTTAAAACTTGCCAGCAGTGCTGCTCCGTCGTCCTGACATGGTATGCTTGCGGCGGTCCGTTCAAGCAGCCCGATGGTCTCATCAACGAATGCTTCAAACATGTACTCGTCGTATCCAGCCGCGTAGAGTAGATTGTTCAAAGACTTGAGCCTTGCTATCTGTGCAGCGATTTTCGAATGGTCGCCATGGTGCAGAAGAGCTTCAAAATACCCAAATGCCAGAGCTTGCCAGAATCTCAGCAATGATGCAAGAGTGACTCTGGAGGGGAAAATTACTCACCTCGCCAACCGCAGTTGCCGTCTCCTTTCACAGTCCGATAATGAGAATACTTTTGCGGGAGTACCTAGATAGAAGGAAGTCAGTAATCTGATCAGCTGCTCGTGGAATCCAGACAAGCAAACCGCGGTCTTGTGAATGTATATAGGGTCCGCTTGGGCATATTCTGCTGTTAGGGCTCGGCTTGATTGGCGCGGCCCAACAAACGGTCCCTATAAATAATCAGACGCTGAATCAACTCTTTCTCCCCCAGCCGGTTTACCTCCAGATCAAAGACAGCGTCGTTTGATAATCGTTGTAGATTCGCCAACTCCTCCTCTGAGGCCATAGTGTTCCGGATCCTGGTGTCGTTGACGAGCTATGCTTGATATCGGAGACTAGAGCCCCGAGACAGCCACAGGTAGCTGCCCGGCTGTTCAAGTAATATTGGTCTCGACGGTGGATTGAAAGTGATACTCCTCGACGTGACAAGCCGCGGAGTCATGCCCAGTGGTCTGTGATATGGCCTTTTGGGATCGGCTACTCGCCGTTGCTCCCCCGCCCGGTACGCAGGTTACTTTAAGGTATGATCTAGGCCCCGGATGCGAAACAGGCAGTCTATATGAAATGCACTAGTTCTACAAAGAAAGAAGCACACGGTCTTCTTCGGAAATTTAATATACGCTTGTCGTCGTAAGGGTACGAAGTGATTGGCGAAGTCGAGGTGCTCAGGCCTTTGCTTTATTCCTCCCGCCTTCTAATGCATCAAGCCGTCGATAACAGGAAACCGGGACTACCTTAGGTGAAAGCGAAGGATGCACATTTTCACGATCTGATCGCTGATGCGACTTGGAAGAAGGAGCGGAATGTCAGTAGTGGTAAGACGGAACGAAGGTGGAGCTGATCTTTGTCCATAGACCGATGGGGAAGGGCGGAAGTGGTGCTCCCTCGGGTGGTCGTTCCAAGGTATGGGGACAATCTAGCACAGCCTCTGCAAACATGCCAAGCTTGAACACTCGTCGATAAACTCTGGTGGCCAGGACGACCTTGACCCTGGGAGAGGCTCTAGGGTGCTTGGATGAAGACGGAGATACTCTACGCTTGATGGGATCCAACGCGGTACGATTCTCTTGGATACTTTATCCTGGAATTCCTCAATTCTTCAGCACTTTTGGAGCTTTGTCATCGTATCTTGCTCGTGCATAAAGATCTGCAGCAGCATTGGACACGTTGGATCCATACAACAGATACAACAGGGGCCGCGCCTTAGCTTCTACGCTACACTTTACGAGTGAGATGCAATGGGAAAGCAGCTGGGAACCTTTACCATATCGTGGGGATGCCGCCGAGGAGGCCTTTGTCGTTCGGCACGCAAATTCCCTCCTTACTGCCATCGATAATCCTCAGAGATCATTGGCTTCGGACGTCTACAGAATACGATCCGAACTTCGGAACTCATAGAATAGCTTGATATTTCCATCTCGTCACTTCTTCTGGTACTGGTCAAACACCATTGGCGTTCATTCTTTCTCCGCGCTGCTAGCTAGCTGTCATGCTAGCATGGCTAAGGTACATCAACCTTCTGCGGGGACTCGAAACCACTTCCGCAGGCCTATAATCTTTGACGAACGCCAACAAAAACGTGTCGAAGATCTAGTCGCATGGGCTGATATTATGCGACACCTCTTGAGCGTCCTGAGCTGAACAAGGGCCTTCTCCTACAACGCCGGACCTGCCCATGCACATACCATGCTGCGTGATCTCGACTTACCTAGTTTCAGAGAGATTCAACTGGATTCGCTGGAACCAAGTACCCATGGACCCAACCGTGCGTCACTTCAGTGCCGCCATCCCCTTCCCCATACCTGTAAACCCTTTCTTGCCCCCACTTTTTGCTTTCCCGAACCCGTTCACACCTTGTCCATGCATGGATCCTCCACCATCAAGTTGTACAGACTGCATGCCGGAAGTTGCGGTACCACCGAGTGCTTGAGACGAATCGTCAGTCTTGAAGCCATCGCTCTGATCCAGAATCGTTCTCCAGAGAGCCCCTACTGCTGACGTCCACTGCTGCATTGCTTGAGTACGACCGATATCGCTGTTGCTCTGAATCTCAACCGTTCCATTTTCCTGATTGATTTTGCCTTTGAGCTTCTTATCGACAATCAGGAACCCAACAATATCTTGAACCTCGGCGATGGATATTTTGAGCTGCTTCGCGATGAATGCAAGGGTAAATCTCGTGTACGGAGCAATCAGCTTTAAAACTCCCTTCGTCCGCATGTTTCGAGTCACTTCGTCAATGTTCTCAGCGATGAAGGGGTCTGCAAGGACATCCTTGTTATTCTGCAATATTGACTCGTAACGATGAATGTCGTCGCGCTGATACGCGTCTACTAAGTCTGTCATTGCGGAAATCCTTGGATCGTTCTTGTATGGCTTGGTTTCTTGCGAATCGAAGGGATTGATGTCGGATTTCATAAGCATAGTCGTCAAAACAAGATACTTCAGGACTTGTATACGCTGTAAGGATCCCGCTTCATCGTAATTTCGAAAGGATTCGAAAAAGTCAATTTGGGCTTCCTTCCAACTCTCTATCACTCATCAATATTTTTAGGCACCAACCAAAGAGACTACATACCTTCACTCATGTGCATTTTCCCTCCACACTCTCGAATAATCCCCATGATCTTTGGATGAGGAACCGCAGATCGGACCTTTAATGCTCGTTGGTAAAGAGCCTTCCCAACATGTCTTAGTATTTGATACCAATCCAACCAAGGGAGTGAACATTACCTTTAACCTCTTGTTGTTCCTCGTATCTGCATACATTTGAATCTCTAGAGCGTAGACCTCCAAAGCATAAGTACCTTTGCTCGGGTCATCGGTTCCATCATCTCTCTGGCATGCCTTATGTAGGTCTCGGACCTTTTTGACTAGTTGCGCATATTCCCTCCTATCGAGCCATAGCCGAGCCAACTTTATGTTGGTCTTGAGCCATAATCTCTCGTTGTTTGTACTCTGGAACGACTCAAGTGTTTGCGAGTAGAACTTTTCCATGCAATGATATGCTTTCTCGTCATCTGAGCCCTTTTCAATGAAGTCGAGCATGTTGTTGATGGACTTTTCAGAATAGTTTCGGGTTACAGCCGACTTGATGTACGTGAGGAGCTCGCGATAGTGCTCGACAGCCTAAAGTAGCTCTTTAGCCAGAAACCATGTAATGGGCAGGGAACTCTACCTTATCATATCTACCCAGCTTAAATTCAAGCTTGATTGCCTGTTTCAAGCCTTTGAATCCCCTAACGATAAAACACTTAGCCACTGCTCGAGGCACTTTGAACCGGTGAACAAACCAGTCCCCTTTCTCTTGTTCCATCGCCGGCAACCCTAGAAATTCATCTATAGCTTCATCTGGATTATCGGCCTTCATTTGTTTGGCGTTGTAGTATTTATTTTCTATACTGACATCCCCGGTTTCTTCATCATCATCGTCTTCATATTCGAAGTCGTATCTGAAATGCATTCAGCAATTGTTACTGGGAAGTTTCCCGCCTAAACTTACTGTTCTTGATCCGAATCTTGCATGAAATCATCATCGTCAGACATTTTGGCACGTTCGTAGTTCTATAGAATATCGTGTCCGGAGGAAGTTCTCTGAACAGATTCTTTTCGTAGAATGCAAATGCTGAGCATGTTATGTTTGATTGATAGGTACCTCCGTACTATTGATCGACACCAGCCGCCCCACAGGGCTTAGCGTAATTCCCCAGCGCCAATAGTCGGAGCCTTAGGTAAGCCAGAAACCTAAACATCCACAAACTGTCGAGAGCACTGGAATACTAGCAGGGTTAATTGGCTACCCAGGCTTAGCATCATAATCTGGTGGTAAGCTTCTGGTCATCTTCTTCGTGTCCTTCTTATCCTCCGGACGCCACCTCTTCGGGTACAACTGAGGCCGGAGATAAGATGGGTGGGGATCTCAACCTAAAGAAGTCATGGCACCCGGTGCTCATGAGCAATCAGCGGCGGGTATGGGAAGAAGAGAAGAAAGCGTTGGACGAGCGCAAACGCATAGAGCAGATGATGAAGGAGCGGCAAGAAGAGAGACAGATCCAGGAGCTACAGGACATGCAAGAGGCTGCTGGTGGCAAGAAGCGCCTGAATCGTGTGGATTGGATGTACTCGGGGCCCTCAACTGGGCAAGTGGGGACTACTGAGGAAATGGAGGGGTATTTACTGGGGAAGAGGAGGATTGATGGGATACTGAAAGGCACAGAGAACAAGAAACTAGAGAAAGCTGCCGATCAGGATTCATCCATGGCCTTGCAGAATGCAAACACGCTTAGGGATACAGCTTCAAAGATTCGCGAAGATCCAATGCTGGCCATCAAGAAACAGGAGCAAGCGGCTTACGAGGCTTTGATGAACGATCCTGTTCGGCGCCGACTCTTACTTAAAGCCGCCGGCGGTGACATCAACCCGGAGGAAAAGGGCGTCAAACATCGGAAGCACAGACACCGAGACGTCCAGGTCGACCATCATCGCAGCCATAAGCGAAGACGGACCGAAGATGAAGACCGCTACAGCCGGCGAAGCAGACATCACCATCGTCGACGCCCAGACTCTTCCCCCTACTCTAGATCACCCTCACCTTATCGACGAAGATCCCCCTCTCCCCATCGCCGAAGATCTCCCTTGCTATCACGGGGAAGAAGCAGATCACCACCCCCATATAAGCACGCTCGCTCCCCCTCTCCCTACCACCGCCGCCGTTCGCCTCCCATTCCCCGATCTCGCTCGCCCTACCAGCCCCCGGTTCAGGACCGTCGCCTTAAACCCAGCAAGTCCTGGCACAACCTGCCTGCCCGCCGCCGCAATTCTTCCTCCCCCGACCCGCCTCCCCAAAAACCACAAAATGAAAATCGAGCAGCCAAACTCGCCGCCATGCAAGAAGCAGCCTCTGAGCTTGATCAGGATCGTGAAAAACGTATAGCGGCAATTGCAGAGCGTGAGAGAGTAGAGAAGGAGGAAGAAGAGAAGGCCAGGGCCAAGTCTGCAAAGTACGGAGGGAAGGGAGACTTTGTACATGGCCTGCATCGGAAGGCCGGGGATATGGATATTGGGGAAAGGATGAGGAGGGGCAGAGGAGGATTGGGGAAGCAAGGGGAGGACGAGTAGTCCGGGGCTTTCTGCAGGCCCATGACGCTAAGAACAAGGCGTTCTCAGCGTGTGTGTGTTGGTTTCGCATTATTCTTTGATCACGGCATCTATTGAGGATCTTGGCTTTTACTCCACGACTACGAAGTAGATATGAAGAAAACTTGGGAAAGTTGGATGGAAAGCACGACAGTAAAGGGTAAAGCGAGGCTATCTTGTACATGGTACCGAGCGTTCGAATTGATTCGAATTTGCTAGACTTTGTTGAATGTTATGTTACGAAGATGATAATTTCGAATATCCTTTTCCACGTGGAGGTGTAAGGAGGGAGACTTCAAGTGTCAATTGGCCGTTCGCAGTACCAGGTACTTTCGGGTTAGTAATTACCTTAGTGTTCAGGCGTATTCCGTACTGTATGTACCCCGCAACACCACCACCACTTTTTGACCTACACAGCTGCCCCAACTATCACTAGATTTATCAAATTTATTGCTCACTGGCACCACTGAACATCCGAATATTGAAGCTATTCGAATTTCAAATGGCTCAGAAATTCGAATTCGTCAGTTAGCTACCTACGTTCTACTTTCCAACCCTTAATTATATGTTTGTTTACATATCGGCGGTCGGGGAAACCCCTGAGCCGCGTACAGTACGTCGGGATAATACGATTCATATAATTACTAAGCTAAGCCGGTCTAAACCTATGCGCCAGGCCACTATCGCACCTACGCACCAATCGCATTGCAACAATCGTAGATGAGCGTTGGGGAAGCGTTATGATGATGCCAGGACGTTACGTGTACACGCACTTTAACGAGGTTTGGAGAGTCGCACGACCGTGTTTTAAAGGGTCGAGTACGGTGTTGAGGATCATTTACCTACTATTACTTTGGAAGACATCCCAGGAGAGATTTATGTTTTGCGAGGATTTTGCGAGATATTGATATTGCGGAAAACTAACATATACCATTTACGATCCTTGAGGCGCATGGTTCTAGGTCAGGCCGTCCAATTACCTGAGACGTTATGGTGCACACCGGTCCAAGTAAAGGCTGCAGGACTTGCAGGACTCGTAAAGTAAAGGTATGATCACCGCTTGGCCTTCAGCAAGACGAACTTCCCCATCTGTTCTGGGAGCAAGATGTGGCTAAAAAATGCTAGTGTGATGAAACCAGGCCCATCTGTCAGAGGTGCATAAAGTCGAAACGAGCTTGTCTGGGATATAAGGATGTGAAGGGTTTCTTTTTCCGCGACGATACTGAGGCGGTGGAAAGAAAAGCGATAGCAAGCCAAGTTCGAGCTACGAAACAAGCATCTCACGAAAGTAGCAAAGCCTTGGTGATACGGCAGCATGATGATCCAAGCTCCAGCTGTTCTTCTCCGCAATCGGACATCGATTTCATCTCTTCCTCTCTACCGCAGTGTCCGGAAGACAACGCAGTGTGCTATTTCATGACAAATTATGTCATGCGTTCTCGCCATCCGGAGACTTCACGAGGTTTCATGGAGCATTTGCTTCCTTTCTATGTCAGCAGCAGCAGCAACTCCCCTCTTTCCTTTGCGACAACCGCGACAGCACTCTATGCCCACCGAGAGCTAATACCTGGTACTGCGGCCAGAAGCGCTGCCAGAGCTAGGGCAGTCGCAAATTATGTCGAAGCTCTGAGGCTCATCAATCTTGCCATTCAAGATCCTAAGGAGGCTAAATCAGATTCCCTTTTAATGGCAGTTCTTTTGCTTGGGTTGTATGAGGTGAGCGCAGGACTTACCATTTGCACCCTTTCTGAACATCTGCTGCAGAGAGTCTTGATGCTAACATGCAAGTTAGCTAATTGTTGCAACCGAGACTTCTACCCGCTTTGTAGGACATCATACGCACGGGGCTGTTGCCTTGGTCAAATTCCGCGGACAGGACCAATTCAAATCCGACGACTCGATACGACTCTTCCTAGCGGTACAAACTCAATTGGTATGCCAAAGGGACCCGATTTTGCTTATATTGGCGGTGGTGCTTATTGTCGTCTAGGTGCAGCATTGTATTCAAAATTCTACACCTGAGCCCCTTGCCGAGTTCATGGCTTGCTTCAAGGAGACTCCCACACAAAACAAGCAACTGACTTGTGCGAATCGCTTGGTAGTTCTTACAATGACCATACCGGGTCTTCGCTTGAGAGAAAAAGATCTCCTGGACTGCCCAAGATACGCGCCGGCCCCTGAGTTGGTAACTGAGTTAATGCAAGCTGCAAAAGCCGTCGATGCCAATCTTGTAAAATGGAGTGAGAAAGTTCCCGAAGTCTGGCATTACTTCTCAACTGCCGTGGGGAATGAAACCCTGATGGACGTCTACCCTAGAAGCATCGACATTTACTACGATACCGTAGTTGCTAGCACCTGGAACGCTTGGCGGGCTTATCGTCTATACGTGCTCACGACTGTTATGAAATGCGCTTCAACCCTATTCGCCCTAGACGGTGATCCCGATGCCGAAAGAGAGGACTTTGAAGCAATTGACACAATCCAAGAATTGGTCAACGGTATCTGCTCGAGTGTTCCGTTCCACCTGGGGCACACCATCAACGGCATAGATACAGCTAGGTCTCTGTATCCCCATGCTGTAGGCTCAAGATTGGAACCAGGCCCCATAGGAGCCTTGGGGGTTTTCTTAATGAAATGGCCTCTGAGTGTAGCTTCAACGATGACTTGCATTCCAGAGAGCCAGCAGCGGTGGATTCGCGAGTACCAAACCCTATAGCCCTTTTATAGTTTACAAAGAAACAGTAGATATTCTCACCTCTCAAAGACAAGGTCCAGATCATAAAGCATCAAACCTATTGTGATGATAGACCCTGTGTAACAGAAGAACTGTTCGGAGACGCCCCTCGCACGCTGTAATACTGTAACTAGCACTTGACGAGATACAGTTTCGGCATAGATAAAGAAAGATGTCACCATGATATCCGTTTGCATAATTGATAAAGTGCAAGAGTGATAATGAAGTGGAAGTGACAAAGGTGATGGATGAGTGACACCACAAGCCCGTGGGCAAAATGAACCTTGTAGTCGATCACCTAAGTCAGGTACGACCGTACGAGTGCGGTGATTTACCTTGACTACCACTCGCACTTTACTACCTTACAGTTGTACTTGTACCTAAGGTACCGCTTAGAGCCCACTCTACTCCGTACCTTACCTAAGCGTCGTCATTCGTTCCCCGGACGCCGAGTTTATTTAGGGCGTTCAACTCGACAGGGTACACCAAATAAGCCCGAAGACTGCGCTCACCACTTCACCAGCTGCTTAACCTTCACTTCATCTCTTCATCTTTATACCTAACAATCATACCGGAACTTCCTCTACGTGGCTTACAGATAATACCCAACACTGTCTCGTGCGACCCTCTATCACGATGCCCCTCTGTGGTGGAGGCAAGACGGTCCAGCGCAAACTAGTCTTATTGTACATGCCCCCTCAATTGAGAGGTAACGACCTTAACTGACAAATCTGATTTGGTAGAGGGGACGGTGCATGTGGAAAGACTTCACTGCTGAATGTGTTTACCCGAGGGTGAGTTGAAGCGATCTGCGCCTGAGTGATCCTGCTGATGCGTCTGGCGCAAACATAGATATTTCCCTACAGTATAGTACGTCGCGAACTTGTCTCACCTCAATAGCAGACCGCGACTAACCAGAGCCTCCCGTGCTGCAGCGAACCTACAGTCTTCGGTAATCACTCCCTTTCAATGACCGCCATGTCCGATAGCTAACGGAGTATAGAGAATTACGTCCATGGTATGCCTGACGATCTCCATATCATACGCTTTCATGTTAATGAGATTTAGACATTTTCGTCGACAACGTACATGTAGAACTTTCGTTATGGGATACAGCCGGACAAGAAGAATTCGACCGCCTGCGATCACTCTCCTACGATGACACCCATACGATAATGCTCTGCTTCAGCGTTTGTAACCCCATTTCCCACACGGGCGAAACCGGCCTCTGATAGAGCGACTAGGTTGATTCAAAAGACTCCCTCGAGAACGTGGAATCGAAATGGGTCGGCGAAATTGCAGAAAATTGCCAAGGAGTCAAGCTCGTACTTGTGGCCCTAAAATGCGATCTCCGAGAGAAGCACACGGATGAAGAGGAGGATTCAGGAGCCAACGGTCTGCCCAGTGTGAGGAAAGAAAAGGACATGATCGATTACAACCAAGGATTGGAAGTCGCGAGGCGGATAAATGCCCTCCGATACCTAGGTATGTTCGATTCTGCTGCCTAGGGATAAGGGATCTTGGATTCTAACCATCTACCCAGAATGCTCAGCGAAAAGAAATCGAGGGGTCAACGAGGCTTTCTCGGAAGCCACTCGAGTAGCACTTTCAGTAAAAGGTTCAGGAAGCTCAGGTAGTAGCAGCAAATGTACCGTCATGTAAACATTTTTTCCATATTCAGTTTCTCTTGTCATCAGTCAACCGGGTTACAAAGGTGGCGGCCTCTGTGTATGCATGTCACTTGGATATGCGTCAAGAATCTAGCATGCAATGTATATTATCTTCTAGGCGTAATTCTGACAATATGATCGGGGTATCGAGGCGTTGGAGTAAACCAGAGCTTGGTAAGGAGCGTGCCAGTGAAGCAATGGGAGACTGATTCTCTGCCGCGTCTTACAATGGAGAAATGTGGACTTTCTAATCCAAGATCTTGGCGAGAAGCTGTATATGAGGTATGTGCATAGAGCACAAGTAGGACTGTCCAGAGAATCGTACGGCGAAGCCCCTCATCGCTCTTCGTTCGGTCTTCTTGCATATTGCCTTGGCATGATTATAGGCTGCCGCCTCGCTCGCGCATATGCCTCTGCGGCTGCCTGTGATGTACCCTCTGTCCGTATGACACTTCCAATAGACATGAAGAACCTAGCCAAACATCAGCACAGTAATTACAGCTTCGCGACCTGCTTCGACTCCTCCACACATACCCAAACGTCGCCCCAGAGCCTAGCATATACTGTCCCAGTGTCCTCATAACACCGTTAGGCCCAGCTCCGTACCTCATGATGTTGAAACCTCCTATGCTCTTTCAGTATCATGTCCATCGATGCGTGATACTATGAGCGAGACGTACCAAATATGAAACCCATGATTAGACCAACAGCTAGAAACCGAGTTTTAGCTGATGTTATGCTATGTATGAGAGGGGTGACAATTACAGCCTCCTAGCATAGCACCCATCTTCCCTACTCTACATCAGCCAATGGACCGGGGTCTCAAGGATGCAAGAACGGCGGTCACACACATTTGTCAAAGGTGGATGGACCTCGCATACCCCCTCCGCCCTGCGAACTTGATGGCATTGGCGGCATGGTGATTGTAAGATATTCAAACCCAACTGGCAGAAATACTACACAGTATATCTCTAGTTAAATCCGCCTACCGTCGGGCGTTTAAGTCTTGCTTCTTTCCTTTTGCCAATTTAGTAGATCATCACGTGACTGATCTGCTGATCTGAGCTCTCCTGGATTCTTGGTGTCTTAATTCATTTCAATTGCCACGACAATGATACGCATATGAATCAATTCTGCAACCCATAGAGACTTTTATAGTGTACTTTTTGGCGGCTGTTCGAACGGTTGACCTCACGTGTCTGTTCTGGGTTTGCTTGTAGGGCCGGCGTCTGTTTCGCGAAAAGAAAGAAACGACACCTTACTACCCCTCGCTCATTGAACGAAATTCAATCCACAGTCATCGGAGCCTCCAGTAATTCCTGGCTTGCTTACTGCTGCCCTCCACTGGGCTAACAACATCAGCACTCACCTACAGCAAAGGTGGTACATTTTGACTTGCGGACAACGCCGCATTTTCCAGACAGCGGTCGCCCGGCACGGCACAGGACGTCTTTGACATCTAAAAGAGCATACAAGCCATTCCTATGTGCTTACTTGACGACTCAATTCCATGAACTCGATATCAACTACATAGATTGCCTCACAGCACGACCGAGGTATAACGGGGTGCTTGTTTCAACTACTTGGGGATTCAGCAGTTGGGGTAGTTGGGAAAGCACGAGTGATCCAGCAACAGTTTGGATTTTCAAGAGGAAGTAAAAGACGAGACCATCATTCAGATGACTGCCGTAGCATCTCCACCCAGCCTGCAGCCTTTGGCTCGATGGAACTCTGGTAATGGTGGACAAGGAGGCTTAAATCCAATGAGTGCCGACGAGGTTACGCGCATGTTTATGCCTCCAAAGAGTGTGCAGAGAACGAACTCCTCGTCATCGGTCGCATCTTCATCTTCATCATCGTCTACCTTGACTATTCCTGCCACTACTCCACAGGCGAACCGCGAAATTCCGGCAACAACTGGTGAACAAGGAGCATGGGGTCCCAGGAAGAAGCCTGTGCGAGGGCTCTGGCCATCTTCAAAGGCTGAACCAGTCTCCGGTATATCAAAAGCGCGGCCACAGCCACTTCCGACGGCGACTTCGGGTCAGTCCGCTGCATCGACAATGTCCGCTATATATCAGCCATCTCCCATCTTACCCTCGCAAAACCGACCCCAGCCTCAATCGCAACAAAACGGTGGACGGATAGAGGCTTCGACGAATCAAACAGACCCACCTGCAGTTCTTGCTCTGCAGCCACTAACCACGACGTTTGAAAGGAAACATATTACGGTACCATATTTTCCGGAAGTGCTAAGGATAGGCCGGCAGACCAATGCAAAGACAGTCCCTACAGCAGTCAACGGATATTTTGATTCCAAAGTACTTTCCAGACAACATGCCGAGGTATGGGCGGATAGAAATGGCAAGATCTGGATTCGAGATGTAAAGTCATCGAACGGTACTTTCGTCAACGGCGTTCGGTTATCACCTGAGAATCGAGATTCCGAGCCGCACGAGTTACGAGAACACGACACACTGGAATTGGGAATTGACATCGTAAGCGAAGATCAGAAAAGTATCGTTCATCATAAAGTCTCCGCCAAAGTCGAACACGCTGGTATTTATACTAATGGCACGAACGTACTGGATCTGAATTTTGGCGATATCGATCCAAGTTCAGGAAATTCCATGTCTACGGGTCCGCAGGTTTCACAAGCCAGAGGTCGTGGCGGAAGCCAAGGCTCGATAACAAGTAATGGACGAATATCCGTTCCAGCGAGCATGGCTGGCAGCCACCTGAATGGAACGGGACCGCAACGGCAAATGAATTTCTGGCTAAATCCAATTACCATCGAACAGGTGGTCAAGAAACTTACTGTAAGTCGAGCATGGGCCCAATTCCATGTGTATCTGCTAAGGGCTCCTCTAGACCGAATTCAAGCAAGCAAAACAGCAGTCTCAGGATCTCCATTGCACTGAGGATTTCTTCACAACATTATTGAATTTAGAGCCTGGTGAAGAACCTCCAAAACCGCCCGTAAACCACCCGGTAGAAGGAAGGAAACCTAATGGAATATCACCTACAACGCACCTTGATCCTGTGTCTCCTTTTTCGCAACCTCCGGCTCCACCACCGCAACAACCTCTCCCAGAAAAGCCCGACGTAGCCCGCTCTATTGCTCCTGACTCAACACTGCAAACCAGCCTCAAAAGAATAGACTCGGAAAAGCCTAAGTCAGCCATGAGTTCCCCTACAAGGGCAGAGCCACCCTCAAGTCAAATACTATCCCTCGTCGAAGCTCTAACAACCGCGAAAAGGGAAATCGATTCCCAAGGCGACCGTGTCAAGCAACTAGAGGTCCTCCTCAAACGAGAGCGATTGGCTCGCGAAGGCGCCGAAGAGCGCGCTCGCCGCCTACTAGTCGGCCACTCCTCCAAGCCTGGCTCACACGAAAGCGGTACCGTCGACGGTGCAGCCTTTGAGCGACCAGCAGAGTCGAAAATTGCTAACGGAAACCAATTACCTAATGGCCATATCGTTGAGACGGGTGACCAGCCCGAAAATTTAAATTCAACACCTGCACATCCTAAAACCCGGGAAGAACTCCACCGCGATACCGCCTCCATCGACGCCTCCACTACCCGACTGCAAGACAGGCTCGACCTCATGGTCCGCGAAATGGACGAAATGAAAATCGTCATGGAGTCTTACAAGCGGCGTGCTGAGACGGCAGAGGAGGAAAAGAAGGGTCTTGCGGAAATGGTACAGCAGATTCGGGCTGAATTTGCAGCTGCGGCGAAAGAGCTCGGCGACGAGAGCACTATTCTTGGCAGCAGCTCGTCACCAAACTCCGATGCCGCCACGTCGTGGGGCTCTAGCTCTACTTATGCTACTTCCAGCTCCGACTCCACCCCAGCCACCAACCAGCAAGACCCCAAATACCTAAATGGCCGCGCAATCACCGGCATGCCATCATCGTCAGCAACCCAAACCGATCACGGCATGTCCGAGCTCGAACGCACCGTCTCCACCGCCCTGCAGGAAGCCAGTAAGTCCCAGCGCTGGGGTCGTGTCAGTGGGGGGTGGGGCGGCAGTGGCGAGGGCGCGGTGGTCCAAGGGGCGCCATATGCGAGTATGGTTGGCGTGGTATTGATTGGGGTGGGGATCATGACCTGGTTGAATGGGTGGCAGAGAGGGGAGAGATAGTCGGTTCTGAGAACGGAGACGAGGAGTGGGAGGTTTGTGGAGTTGGGAACAGCTGCAAGAGGTGTTGAAGGGGGAATGAGGCATATTCATTGCAGGCGCCTCTCCATGGACTCTGCATAACTCACGGCGTTTTCATTTCCTTTTTCCTTATCAACAACCATGTGTATTTACGGCCATGGCAGTGGGAGTTACAGCACAGCACAGCACAGCACAATACAGTACAGTACAGTACAGGACCTGTTTCGCACAGCATCTTTTACACACAAGAGGGATTTTCTTTACAGGGTTTTTTTTATTGTGATCGGGTGGATTCCCAGGGGAACTTGTATGGGGGTTTTCTTGTGTTTTGGAGGGGGAGAGGTGGATGGGGTTATGTATATATGAATATATGGAGATTGATTGATATACGAGTAACATTTGAGGTCGAGGGCCTTGGTAACCTCACGTGATGTAATGGGATTGGCTGTTGGATTACGAGTTCGGCAACGGGATTCCTCTGAGCTGAGCGTACTTCGATTCTTGTTGAAGTATGGCACTATGGCTAAGATCCCGGGATATCTGAAAATCACTCCGGAATAGCATAAGGTTTCGAAAAGGACGCTCTTATATAAGGGGAAGCTCCGTATGTGGGTGAAGTGCTGCCTATTTGAGGTTAGGCAGGAGCTGAGGTCTGGTATCTGTATTGGAGGCTTTGAACTTCATGTTTTTAATTTATGATAGTGGTGGAGAGTTAGCAGAGCGTGTCTCTTTGGGGATGAGAAGGATGGCGTCGATGGAGTTGGAGAGAGCTTGGTAGGTGTGAGCCTCTATGTGTGCTTGCTGAAGAACTCTGGGCGAGACTGCTCCTCTTGGGAGGGCACCTCTAGAGTATGTTGTGATTATTTGAACGTTCGATGCTGTTGATACAATATCATCCAAGGCCTTCTTTCTGCTCTGGGATGTGGTCCAGGCCCGTGACGTCTTTCTCCGTGATACGCTCGACCACGAGCACGTTTGGTAGATGATGCTGCACCTTTGATGCAAGTACACCAGCTACCTTCTCAATATACCTTTCCCTCTCTTCTTCATCCTTGACAGCCATGTCCACCACCTCTTTCTCAAAGCTAGTCGCCCGCTTTTCAGGAAGACCGCACGCCACGATCCGATCAAACCATTTCAGATCCACGAAGATATTGAGACCTATACCATGACTGCTAATGTAACGTTTCAGCTGCACTCCCACACTTGCAATCTTCCTGTCTTCTGCCACCCAAACGCCTGGATTATGCGTCCTAAAGCTTTCTATCTTGAAGGAGGAACAAGTATCGATGACAGAATCTTCTAATAGTCTGACATGGCTCCTTGGCGTCAGATTATGCGCATTAAGTGAGAGAATCAAATACGCAGTCAACTGCCCCGGACCGTGGAACGTCGTTTGCCCGCCACGGAGGGCTTCGTGGAATTCGGCCTTTCCTCCATTTCGGAGATGAGCGATCTGAGAAGGAGTGAGGGTGCCGATTTCACGCCGTCCGCAGGTATACGTTGGAGGTGTTTGGAAGGTTATAAGTGTTGGGCCACGAGGAGGAGTGGGTTCATTAGCTTTGGGGAGATCCTTATGATCGCGATGGGTGCGGACGAGACGCGATTGAATATCGGCGGCGTGCAGGTAGGGTGTTAGACCAGGGAGATGAAGATGATGGAGGCGGAAGCGAGCGATGTCATGTAGAGCTCCCATTCACCAATTAATCATAAGGGATGCTGATGGCTCAATCAACATGCACTGTGGTGCGGGTGGTTAACAATTCTTTAAGAAAACACTTCGTGGGAAGCTATATAAAGCCAGCCTTACAAATCGGTTACAAACGGCTTCCTGGTCGTGATTCGTGAATACAGCTCTCATAACCATTTCGAATCGTCTGTCCCATCATCTTGATTTACAAGGCCAATCCACTGCTTGAACACATCCCCTCACTATGGCTCCTTCGAGGGCCACAGAGCCCGAGGCCAAGCAAACCAAACCGCCCAAGCTGCGTAGATTGCCAAAGAGTAAGGTCTTACTGGAGAGCAAAGCATGATTGTACTAAAAGACCCAACAGATGCGCGTATAGAAAAGCGGCCAATACTCCGTCCTCCAATCCCGTCACCTTACGCTGGCGCAAGTACGCCCAAAGTGATCTATGTCTCTACAAAAACGCCGTTTGTTTCCGCCGTAAAACGCGTCCGCAAACTACTTTCTTTGATTGACAAGAGGGCCATGGGCAAAGTCGATCTTGTTGATGGGCAAGGTAGCGATAGACAAAAGCTCAAGACTTTAGGTGATAAAGCTGCTTCAGTAAAAGCCAAGGCACCGGAGGCGGTCGTACTCAAGGCTACCAACAGAGCTATCGAGAACCTGCTAGGGCTGGCGTTGTTCTTTCAAGGGCAAGCGGACTGTCGAGTAAGACTTAAGACTGGGAGTGTGGGGGTCGTTGACGATATCGTTGAGGCGCCTGAAACGGGTGACAGACATCTCGCTAAGGACGGCGAGGAGATAATAGAGGACGAAGATCTACCGGAAACCCAAATAAGAAAAATTAGTATGGTGGAGGTCGCCATTAGTATGAAGTGATATTGCTCATGCGAAATCATGTCAGCGGTCAAGTACAACGGCCTTTACTTGGCTTGGGCTGTTCTCCATAGCAATGCTCTAGGCAAAGCATATGGTGTCAAACGGACTTGTGTGGTGTGACTCGATGTCCTAGCAGCTATCTATCGAGACGACGATCGGACCTTTGTATCTGCTCGTCTTTGCGGCAACGGCTGAACATTGAAAAGTAGTGGCTCTGTAGGCGATGATGAGCGGTATCAAAGACCTTTCGTATGTCGCGACTGGGAAAAGCACGTATTCTGGAACACTACGGAACAACCGCTTTGTGAAACAGGCCAGAAGGGGACGACTCTCCAGCCTCGGAGTTGGAACGGATGGAGACAGAACGGTGTGCCATGATCCATCGAGTCTTCGCACTTAGTAAGAATAGTGAGCAGCTGGCTGGGACCATTTCTAACACCTCGCACAGTGAGATCTAAGAAAAGCATCAAGTCACCTGATGGTGGCGAGATGAAGCGAATAGAGAACGGCAAAGTCGCAGGACATGCTGAGTCCATCTCGTTAGACTTTCGGAGAACAACAGTGGGCCATTGATCAAAGTAATCCTGACAAATAGCTTAATTTGGTTTCCAGTCGTCTATATATTTCTTTCTATTGATGGATCAGCATACAAATAGTCTCAACTAATTTCTGCTCTAGACCTTGTCTACTTTAAAAAAGCTGCAAGAATTGGATGGACAACAGAGTAGACCCTGACGCTCCAATATCTGGAAGAATATCGCTCATCAAGGGAGGTTGGATATGTACATTCTAATCGGGCGATGCTAGCCAAGTATTTTGGGGGATCCCGCAATGATACCTGGGAAGATGTTGTACTTCACTCAAACTTCTCTTTTCCTTCAAGTGTTTCAACCGTTAACGTGTAGGTCATGGCCGTCATCTGCGTGTTGTTATCGAACCAAGTCTAGACTCTTCTGATTCTCGTTGAAGTCGACAGCATGGCTGCAGGCTAGCTCTCGTAGTATAACCTCGACTGTTATAGACTGCAGCCCTCTTTTTGGAATCGGGCCTTTCTTTTGTCGAACAGATGGTGTACAAGCCTTCGAACTTGGCTTGCATGGCACGTCAACCATTGTTGAAAGCTAGCCTTTGGAAACCATGGCCCTCTTTCGAGGTTTGAGCTCCCCATTGTAGGGATGTAACAATAGTGAAATCGATAGGTTGTTAAAAGCTATGGGAAGGTGGCTTTCTCCTCTCCGGCCTATGCAAGCAACAACATGCAACAAACTTACAAAGACCGCTTGCCACAAAGTTTTTAGCCGTCGGTGAAAATGATTCAAGGCGTATATCCGGACTACTCAACATGATGCTCCTGCAAGGCTCTACATATCATGCACGTTGTCCAAAAACGGCGAAATTCCAGAATGGCGCTAGTTGCCTTTGGAAACGAAGAAAAAACTCTTCCACAGCTTTCCCACATCGAGAATAGCGTTGGATTGTTATTGCACTGACGACGAGGCGCTTCAACGGTAGCGATCTTCATCACCATTGCACTGTAGCCCTCTCGCCCTCTATTCCGCCGAGAAAGAGAAAGCGCCATGACTCGATGCTCTATGGCTCGTGTCACGTGTGCGGGGGCGTCACCGCTAGCAGTTGCTGGTCCTGGACATCGCGACTGGGGAAAATGTGGGGTAAAAGTCGCACACTTGAAGAACAGCCGTCGTCACTGGCCGAGGTGCAAATGGGGGTTAGGTCGCGGACAATTGAATGCCAAGAGCTGGTTGGTTTGTTCGCGATGGGATGGTATGCATGTAACCTGGTCCCCCCGTGATGAGATAGCTAAATGATCGGATTATCATTGCATCGATGCTTGATGAAAGACTGCAAGGGAACGAATGCTTCTACAGACCGTCTTGAGGGAGCCTATATTCGTGACAGGTCTCTCTTCTTCTCCGTCTGCAAGATTCAAACGTCCGTCATTGTTGAATTCGGTGAATCGTTGGTTCAGCAGAAGTGGTTCGATCTGTGTTCGTTCCTTTATCTCTACATCGCTAGGATTGATTGCCTTATCTCAATTGATAGAGGCCTGACCGTCGACTACTCACCATGTTCGGTAAAAGAACAGAGCCCGTCGTTGACGACGACGTCTACAACCAACGTCGTCCTTCGGCCATTGAGGCTCTCGATCTGGGCAAAAAGAACCGGAAAGGCGTCGACGATAAGAGGGTCACTGGCGCCTCGCAAATCACCACTCGCCAATCCATCGTCCCCGTCTGCCTAGTCACCATCCTCTTCTTCCTCTGGGGTTTCGCCTATGGCCTTCTCGACGTTCTGAATAAACACTTCCAAGAAGTGCTGGGTGTCTCACAGGGCGAGGGATCCGGTCTTGCAGCCGCCTACTTTGGGTCCGTTCTCCTCCATTCATCCCTTCCATTCACCCCCATCTCTTAGCATGAATTGACGAATCCCCTGTACACAGAGCCTACTTCATCGGTCCCCTAACCTACTCCGGCTGGATCGTCCGCCGCTTTGGCTACCGCTGGACCTTCATCACCGGTCTCTGCATCTACGGCGTTGGCGCTCTGATGTTCTGGCCCTCGGCCATCAAACGCTCCTTCGGTGGCTTCTGTGGCTCTATGTTTATTGTCGGTTCTGGTCTCTCGACCCTCGAAACCTCGGCCAACCCCTTCATCGCCACCTGCGGTCCCCCCAAATACAGTGAAATGCGTCTCAATCTCGCTCAAGCCTTCCAAGCCATCGGCACCGTCGTGGCGCCCGTCTTGGCCGCCAACGTCATCTTTAAAGATGTCGGTGCCCCAGGTGGGAAATCCCTCGCCTCAGTCCAGTGGGTTTATCTGGGCATCGCAATCTTCGTGTTTCTTCTCGCCATCGTCTTCTTCTTCGCCCCAATCCCTGAAGTCACCGACGCCGACATGGCCGACCAAGCGGAACTGACCGTCTCGCGAACCGGCTACATCGACAAGCCCCTCCGCCGCCAATACACCCTCTTCTGGGGCGTGATCGCCCAATTTTGCTATGTCGGCGCCCAAGTCGCCATCGCCGGCTACTTTATCAACTACGTCGTGCTTGTCCGCCCCGGCACCAGTTCTGCCACCGGCAGCAATCAGCTCGCTATCGCACAGGGCCTTTTCGCCATTGGCCGCTTTGTCGCCGGCGCCAGCATGAAGGTGGTCAAGCCCCGCTGGATCCTGATGGCCTTCATGTCGTTCATCATCATCTTTATCTCGATGGCCATGGGCACAGTCGGCAACGCCGGCATCGCCGCTTTATCCCTGGTCCTCTTCTTCGAATCTTGCATTTTCCCGACTATCTTCACGCTCTCCCTGCGCGGTCTCGGCCGCCACACCAAGCGTGGTGCTTCTTTCCTCGTCTCCTCTGTTAGCGGCGGAGCCGTCTTTCCGCCTATTCTGGGCGCGGTGGCCGATCGCAAGGGTACGCGCCTGGCCATGTGTATTCCGCTGGTGGGGTTTGTCATCGCATGGAGTTTTCCAGTGTATTTGAATTTGGTTAAGGCGAGGGAGTTGGATGGGTATCGGGAGACGCAGGTCGGGGTCGTTGGGGGTGACGAGGGAAGTGAGGTTAGTGGGGGAAGAGAGAAGGGGGCTTTGGCGGAGGAGGTGGATGTTCGGGCGGAGAAGATTTAGGGAGGGGTCAAGTGGTGTTGGCGAGGTTTTGGAGGATGGGGTCTATGAGCATAACCCCCCGTGTTTGCCATGCGCTTCCGATATGCTATACCTTGTATATACGAAATAGAACAGCATTGGATATTCCAATGCCCTCCGATTACACCTTTTCTACTCTTCAAAGTTCCACAAGATACCGCCCTGTATGGTATATAAGATGACAGTCTTATACGATTTCTGCTGTTTTCTTTAGTACAGTACCCCACACTAAATACTGTAATCTGCGACAGTGGGGCACAATTGTGGGCAAACCCCTCTTATCATCTTATGTAGTAGCCACATCTTATAGCCGAGGAGGGGGGAGTTACCCCCAGTTTGCTCATGCATCCCCAAATCTGCTCCTTCATCCCCAGACCCATCCCCCACCGGGGATCATATACCAGCTGAACGCTTAGATCCCCAAATCCTTCAACATGGCTCCACCTCACACCATGTCCACTCCAGCCCGTCGCGCAGCCCGCCCGGCCCCCACCACAAAGCCGCCCGCCCTCCGCGTCCTGGCCCAAGCCCGTCTCTCCCATTCAACCCACCCAGCGCCGCCCTCCCTAACCCCCACGCCCACCGTCGCTTCCGACATCGGTGAAGCCCGCCTCTGCGAAACCTTCCGCCTCCACCGCCAACAGCACCAGCTCGACGCCTCCAAGCCCGACGCCGCGACCCCCGACACCAAGCGGCGGCGCATCGCCTACACGCGCGAGCAGAAACTCGGCGCCATCGCCTACTCCACCACCACCTACAAGCCCGACGCCGACGGTTCGCCGAAGCTGATCAGCCGCTACCGCGCCGCGCAGAACCTGGGCATTACGGATACGATGCTGTACAAGTGGCAGAAGGATCGGTCGCTGATTGAGTCGTCGAGCGAGGGGACGAGGAAGAATCGGCCGCATGGTGGTGGGGGGGCGGTGGAACAAGCGAACGAGCTGGAGGTGAGGTTGGGGGAGTTGTTTGGAGAGGCGAGGAGGGGGGGGAAGAGGGGGAGGGGGAGGTTTTGGGCGGTGGCGGATCGGTTGACGAGAGAGCTTGGGGAGGAGATTGGGGTAGAAAATGGTCGGAGACCTTGACGACTTCTTTCGTGCACTGAGTGATGGAGTGTACCGGACCGACATCCCCCTTTCCTTGCCATTTTCTCCATCTTTTTATGTATTCTCCATGTCCCTTTTTCATACGCAGTAAGTCACTCCCCCTTTCATCTTTTCATTGCGCAACCCGCTTCTCATTCCCCACTTCTTAGTCCGTCACACCCTCGCTCATTTCTTAACCGCTCTCACGCTCTCGCCCCGTCTCTCGATCTCATATTTACATACCAACCCACCACGCCCCATCCGCACCCACTCCACCTCACACCCACCCACCCCACCTTTCCAACCCTTCCTCCCCAGCCTCAACCCAACGACCCCAAGCTCCCATCTCATCTCCTCATCAGCCCTTGGATAGAACCAACATGACTCCGAGCGAGCGTAAATGAGCACCTAGGCCTCTGAAAGAAGGAGTGAGCGTATCCATTTCTAAAGAGGTTAGTAAAGGTGATGGGAGGGAAGTAGGAAAGAAGGGGGGTTAGGAACGTGGTGGGAAGGTGGAGGGGGATGATGGAGGAGGAGGAGGAGGAGGGGAAAGGGGGACGAGGGACGAGGTGATGATTTGGTCAGGGCGCGAACGCTTAAATTTCATGGGGCAGTTGTGGAGGAGATACAGGAGAAGAGAGCAGAGCAGAGCAGAGCAGAGCAGAGCAGAGCAGAGCAGAGCAGAGCAGAGCAGAGCAGAGCAGAGCAGAGCAGAGCAGAGCAGAGCAGAGCAGAGCAGAGCAGAGCAGAGCAGAGCAGACAAGACGAGGGATACAGGCAACGGGAAAATGGAGAAATGGAGAAATGGCAAAAAGGCAAGGGGGAAGAGTGCAGCGATGATGTACAACGTGGACAGAACAGGAATCCGGGGGGGGGTTAGAGTATGTGGATGTCAAAAACGGTAACACGGTTGTGTGCTGGATTTTCTAGTAGATGTGTAAATATGTCTGGGCTTGGGCTTGGTTCATATGCTAGACGGGACGACAGGCAGGAGTGTCGGAACGGGAAGGATAATCCGACCTGAGCCTTCTTCGCAACGGCACCAAAGAAAACCTTCTGCCGTGTTTTGAAACGCCGGGGCTTAATGATTGAGGAATGGAAGGAGCGGTTCGCTGTTGGTGACCGATGGAGGCGGATGGATGGTTGGGGTGAGAAGAAAGAAAGGAAGAAAGGGAGGAATGGAGGTGAGAGAGTTCGGCGGCGGGAGTGGATCACTATATTGGTAATGTGATATGGGTGTTGCGCGTGCGACTTTGTTTTGGGTGATTGCTGCCGTCGATACAGTACAAGACCCTTCCACCCTTACCGCCCTCATCACCCCCGTTCCACACTCCCCATCATCATCTCCATCCTCTCCCATATCTCCCGTCCTCTCAGACCATCCTATCGCTTATCCGCAGGCTTCTGTGTCTTGGCTGCGGGGTTTCGAGGGTCGTTTTTGTATTCCTCGGCTGTAGGGCGTTAGTAAATGTTTTTTTTTAGAGGAGTCTGGGTATCGGGCTGTGGGATTGGAAGGGGAAATGAAAGTGGAGTGAGGGATCGTGGGGAGAGTGGGAAGCTGGACGGCATGATTGGAGTTGAGTGAGGGTTTGGTGGTGGGAATTGGTGCATGGGGTATGCCAAAGGAAGACGCTGCAAAGGCAATTGGAAGATCGAACATGGACACTCACAATTCGCCAACACCGTTGCAAACGAATTCACCCCGTAGAGAATCACCACGCCTACACCACCCCCATCAGTCAGCCCAATCCCACAATCATCCCCAGCACCGCGCCATCCCACAGCGCAAACCACCGAAATATCATGCCCTCATCACCCAGCTGCCAGCAGCACTGAGATTGAAGAAGTAACAAAGCGAGATCCCATACCAGCAATATAGAAAGGTGCCATCGGCGCCGCTATTCCATGTCAGCTACCAAACCCTTCAAACCTTGGGGAAAGGGTGATGGCATACCGACGGGCGTGGGAAACTTCTTGCCTAGGAGACCCATGGCATGTGTGTTTTTAGGCAATGGGTGAGCGGTTGAGAGGTGTAGTGCGCGAGTTGGGGGTTGAGGGATGTGAAGATGTTGCACCACAAATGGAAAGATCCAACGCCGCTAGATGCGGGAAGGGGTGCCGCTTTTGGCGGATACGGTCGTTTTGGCGCGCGGAGGGTTGGTATCAATATTTACAGCCATAACCACCACCAACCACGACAATCCTACAGTTCTTCCATAAGTGTGATTGAGCGCAATGGCCAACGCCCTGTCTTCCTGCGTCTCCTCCCTCCGCTCCAGCAACCAACTCCTCTCCTCCAGCATCTCGATCCTCGATTCCGGTGTCAATGATTTCCCCCGCTTGTCCAAGGTCTTGCAGACTACGCGGGTACCCTTCCCCTTCCCTTTTCGAAACTTCAGCACTCTTCACTCATTTGCTGCTCTCTATCTCCCTCCCATGCGCTTCCATCACCCCCACAAAAGAAGCGAATTAAGTGCGCTGACCCGCAACCCCAACCCAGCATTTCGAACTCCTCCCCTCGACCTCCATCTCGACCGCCCAATCCTCCCTCCTCGCCTCCCTAACCCCAGAAATCGACTCCCTCCTCTCACGCGTAGAGTCTAATCTCGACCGGCTAGAGCGCAGGGAACAAGCATTGATTGCGCGGTGCGATTTACTCGAGGGACGCTTGGGGCGATCGTCGTCGATAGGCGGAAATGTGGGTGAGAAGGCTGTTTCGGGAGGGGAGGGAAGCAGTAGGGAAGCACTGAGGCTGAAGCAGATGAAGGGGAAAAAGGAGAGGCTGGGGTATGCGGTCGAGAGGCTAGTGTTGCAGGCGCAGCAGAGGGAGAGGCAGTTAAGGATGAGTGTTGCGGCGACGTGAGTGGGGGTTGTGTGGGTCAGGCGTTTTGGGAGGAAGGGGTATACCCGGGGGCGTTTCTTCATGTTTGCAAATGCAGCGAGCGAATGGTCCTTTGGCTTGGAAGTATCGTTGCTCCGCTATATTTTCCTGTAGGCTTTTAGGCAAGAATCTTTCTTCAATATCATTTCATTCCCTTCCCCTTCTCGAGAATAATATCCCTCAACCCCATCAACCCCAGCCAAACTGCTTCCTCGGTCCTGATTGTTCGACTTCCTTGGCCCGGACACAAGTTCACCCAATAATCAAACAACCATTCCGGATCCGTGACGCCCATTCCCTTCAGCTCCTCATCAAACTTGACGGCAACTTCCAAACCCGCAACACCCCCAAAGGCAATCAGCATATGATTGAACTCTGGTAATTGTGGGTCATCTGGGGGCCGATGGTTGAGCGTTGATATTGAAGCCCCACGCTCGGAAGTTCCGATTGTAAGATCGTAGCCACCTTCATAAGGGCTCTCTGTGAAGACATTGGAGAGCGAAGACGCCGGGCGGACACTATAGCCCCAGTAATATCCCGCTTCCTCGCGGGGAGTAGAAGGGGCCACTGCTCCTGCTATCAGTTCATTGCTATGAATCTCTGAAGACCCTGTGCTTCCAGGAAACTTGAGGGTCACACGGGTATTGGGTGGGATAGAGGCTGGTATAGATATCTTATTTGGGAGACCGGCATCAACAAGCACCACAGACGCTCCAGCATCGGGTTCTGATTTCCGCATCCGTTTACTTTCCCCCTCCGATCCTTGCGCTGTCTGCGGGCCTGCCACAGTGACACCTTCACGATACTGGCACCATTCGTGAGCTCGAAGATGATGCGGCATATCTAAACTTGGTAAAGTCCCCGCAGTTCGGAGGTCTGGGTGGATTGGGAAAAGGAGTTTTCGCAAGTTCGGAGGCGTTTCTAGATAGGAAAGGACATGCATGAGGAAATAGTTTGGATCGGAGTATCCCGTATAAAGGTCGCCATCATGTATATTCGGCCTTGCATTGCACTGGCCGTCGTCAAAGACGACTACTTCGTCTACGCAAAAAACAGCTAAAGCGCGGGCGATTTGGCCTGCTAAAGTGGTCTTTTGCTCTGGGGATTGCGCACTATGAGAGTCAGGGCAGCGCCTTGGTAGAAGTGAAGTATCTAGCTACCCACTTAGATATAACGCTGCCAGGCAAAGTAACACTCACGGTGTATGCTCGACCTTGAGTCGGCTGGAAGACAGCAGTCGGTTTAGACGTATCGACATCATCATCTAGCAGCTGCTCCTTTTCTCGCTTTCGCTTCTAATCCCGATTAGCTGGAGTACTATAGTTGTTGAGCGGGAAAAAACGCACCTTGAAGCTCATCGCCTTGAGTAAATGGAAGATCCATTGGCTCTAGCCCCCTGCGCGGAGGCTGCTTTAGCGGGTGAGCTGGGTGACCGATGGCGGGTGATTGGCGGGAAGCCGGCGGAGCGCGTCAATTCCGCGTCAATTCCAGCGCGCACTTACTCGAAGTACTTTATTTATAACGAAGGTCTCACTACTGGTAGTAGTCATAAGATGATTGTGGAATTTACACACGCTCAGAATTTCTTGTGATTATTGATCTCGAGGTGGTGGCTGCCTTGCAGGAAAATGGATAGTCAGTGCCATCACTAGCGTATACGACTATATAATCCTAGTGGAAGACCACTCCTTGCAATAGCCAATGACCAATGCATCTGACACGATCGGTTGATAACGTGCATAACAGGGAATCAACAAACAAATTCGGCGAGTGATGCTCATGTTGTATCTTGAACATTTGGAGGCCACCTCCCCGCCGTCCATTGGTGGAGGCGATGTGAAAGACGCGATATGTAGGCGCTCAACATAAGTATTGTACGACCAAGCTCACAGACTTTGGACAGAGTATTGATATATCTGACGTGGGGAACACTGAGCAAATGTTGAACCGCTTGTATATAGAAGCAGTGCCATGAAACTGTACCTTTCTTGAATTTCAATCCTTCTCCACATTATCGACTGACCATAGCAGCTCTGATCCCAGAGAAGTATTACCAATGTCCGATATTAGCTGCAGATCCAGCTCTGACTCTGAAGGCAGACTCGTCTCAAGCGGCAAGCCCAAGTCGTTGAAGTATAAGTCCCACGGTTCGTCAGTCGACTCCGCATTTGCTATCCCGCATCCACCTTCCAAATCCTCGCCGAGAACACCATCACTGAACCAGGGATAACCTCCGCTATGCTTCAAGCCCAGAGCATTTGTTTGAATATCGAAGACATCATACTCAGAACCGTGCAGCCATCCTTCTACTTCTCCGTTATTTCTCACCTCGATCGGGCTTGTGTTGATGGCCTTCCTCTCCTCCAGTCTATCTCCCCACTCCTTTGGCGTACATCCCACAACCCTCTTAAACACTCTCAGAAAATGACTCCGGCTCAACCCCACCTCGCCTGCCAGCTCCCCTAGCCCCGGCACCCTCCCTCTTTCCATCCCATCCCTAATCATCCCCTTCACCCTCTGCACCCTCTCCGATACCTCTCCACCCACTTGCCACCCGTCCACTTCCGGCTTACACCGCTTACAAGGCCGGAAACCAGCCATTTCGGCCTTGGCGGCGGTATCGTGGAAGATGACGTTGGCACGGCGAGCGAGCCGAGATGGGCAGGTGGGACGACAGTAAATACGGGTGGTGAGAACACAGTAGACGAAGGCGGAGTGGAAGTTAGGGCAGCGAGTCGTGAGGGCTTGCCAGCGGGAGATAAGGGAGGTGGAGGTAACGAAACTGGTGGGATGTGCAGACATTTGAGTACTCATGGAAAGTTGAGCGCCGATGTAGAGCGATATCCATACGATCTTGCTCAATAAAGACGCTTTTTCTGGAATTAAGTACAGGACAGACAACAGCAACGCACAATCGAGTTCAACTTTCATACGGTGCTAGAGTCTGCAGGTAGATAACAAGGTGAGACGGGGATTCAAGTACTAAATATAAATCTCTGCGGACCTTACTTTTGAAGTAGCTAATGGAGATGCATTATCTCAATCTGACACGCGATTATACCAGCTTCGGAATAGACAATCCAGGTTTGGAGGACGTTGCTCTGGAATTGACCAATCAACGGCCGACTTGGAGGACGCTAAGCTGAAATGCACGATGTTGACGACTGACATGATTGGCCATATCTAAAGGACGAAAGTGACTCCTGCAGCGCTGCTTAGAAACCGATGATGGATCATATCCTGCTTCTCCGAGGCCCCTTGCTTCTCCCAGCTCCCCAAAAATCCCGGCGAACATATATATACAGAGCCCTCCACGACTAACCATGACCTCCCCATCCACACTCCAATAGCAAATTCACCCTCTTCTTAAGCTCTAGATTGCTCTTCTTCGCCCTAATATCCGCCCACCATGCACACCCCCATCTCCCCCGCAATCCTCTACTTCGGCACGCCCATCGTCCTCATCTCCACCCTCAACCCGGACCGAACCGCCAACCTCGCCCCCATCTCCTCCGCCTGGTGGCTCTCCCACCGCTGCCTCCTCGGCCTCTCCGCCTCCTCCTGCACAACCCACAACCTCCTCCGCACCAAGCAATGCGTGCTCAACCTCCCCACCTCCTCCATGGGCCCCGCTATCAATGCCCTCGCCCGCACCACAGGCACCGAGACCATCCCTGAGAGCAAAGTCGAGCGCGGGTACAGCTTCGTCAAGGATAAGTTCTGTCACGCGGGCCTGACGGCGCAAGGGGCGGAACTAGTGGATGCACCGAGGGTGAGAGAGTGTCCGGTTCAGATGGAGGCGGAGCTAATTGGGGTGCATGAGATGATGGGCGATCAGGCGGATCGGAAGGGGTTGATTCTTGCGGTTGAGGTGAAGATTGTAAGGGTGCATGTGGAGGAGGAGTTGCGGCTTAAGGGGCATGCAAATCGAATCGATGCGGATAAGTGGCGGCCGATGATTATGTGTTTCCAGGAGATGTATGGGTTGGCGGAAGGGAAGGTGGTGATGTCGCGGCTGGCGGAGATAGAGGAGGAGAAGTATAGGGCACTTACGCAGAGTGCGGTTGTGAGTAGAGCGCTGTGAAGTCCGTGAGAACGGTGCTGACCAGTAGTAGCAGAGTTCAGCGGGCGGTGCTGATGAGGGGAAACAGATGCACACAGGTGAAGAAGAAACATCAGGCAGCTAAAATGCGCATGATACATTGTAGAGGCCGCGGGAACTAGATTCTCCCAGAAAACAGTAGATTATAAATGAAGTCCGAAAAGCTCAGATCGCAGGTCTTGACAGAACTTTTGGAGGTTCGCGTCAAAAACGATAGAATATAGTTGATTGAGAATACAAAAGTACCGTAAATTCCTTCAAACCCGTGTGAGCATGTACTTGAACAACGTCCCAACTCTTTGTTCAGATCGCCCGCACTTAATATGTAAGCGCAAGCAGGTGGTCCCCAGAATACTACGTATGAGATCCAATACACGATGGGATGTTCTTCATCAGTACAGGAATCTGAACCTTTCTTCGCCGCCTCACCTAGAATCCCCATCGCGCTCGGCATTGACCGCACCTCCAACATACTCCCCACGGTCCAACTCCTTGTTGAGCCTGACTAACAGAAAGTAAAGTATTGTCGCGCAACATATCGCAATGGACAAAGTCGCACAGTTCACAGCAAATGTAACCACTATCGGCGTTAGCTGTTGAAATCTCCCAAGGTCATTGTGGTGTGGCTCACCATATCATACCTTAGCGTGTAGACATGGGTGCTTATTATCGTAAATATTCGATGATTTACTAGTAAACGAATAGCGAACGTTCAAGATTAGCTTCAAGAGCATGCACCCTTTACTAAGTCCTGACGTACCGAATTTCGAAACGTGTAATCACTTTCAAACGTCAATTTTTTTTACGATTATTTATATTGACGTTTTAATTTCAATAGACATCATCAATTTACACAGTTAGAATTAATATATGTTACTGAATATTACGTAGACTTGAATTTTTCAAAGAAATACGATTAATTTAGCTTTATACGTTCATTTCATATCTTACTGTAGAAAGACAGTAAATTAAAAACTTTCGTGTAATTCGAATCTAACAAGAGTTACGCGTCTACTAATTTCTGCTACTGTGCTACTGTGCTACTACATTGAATGATTAATGCAGTTGACTATAAGAGTTGTATTTCTCAGTCTATTCAGTCGATAGATAAAGACGTTGTCGAGAAATAGAGAAACAGATGCGATATAGAGAGCTTCGTAGAAGCAACAGAGTGAGCATGAACACATGCAACGGTCGCTCTAGTAGATAGATAGATCTAGAAGATAGGCTAGATACAGATAGATAGGTAGATAGATGAATAAATAGGTAAAAAGTAAAGAGATAAAGATCTAGTAGAACATGAGTAAGTAGAGATAAAAAGGTGAAGAAGAAGAAAACTTCGCTCGGGAAACCTCTATAAATGATAGTCAATATCTTCATGAACCCTCAAGGTGCGGACCAATAGCTCTGCTCGGGAAACCCCTATAAGTAGTAGCCAATATCTTCGTGGATCCTGAAGGTGCGGCTGAGCTCTGCTAGGGAAACTCCTATCAGTAGTAGCCAACATCCCCATGGACCCTGAAGGTGCGGCCAGATCAATACTGTTCCATGAGTCTCTAAGATGCAAGGCTTCGCCTCACGACAACGTTATCAACAAGTAAGTAAGGTTCACACACACACAGAATACGGAATACGCAGTATCATAAGTAGTGGTGAAAGTCCGCATAAGAAGTAGGTGGTCAAGATGAGAATGCGAAGAACTACAAGCACTAAATCGTTTATGACTGTTTCGAAATCTTATTTCGACGTAAATCTACCGTAAATTAAGAAATTTACAGTGAGATACCTACTTCGTACGGCTGTCTATAACGTCATGATAGTTTACGATACTTGTACCGTTCAATTGAATTTTACGTGTATTATTAATAACGTTTTGCAATAATTCCGCTGTTACGAAATAAATAGTGATGGAATCGTAATGATTTAATATACCATGCATTCTCGACTATAGCCTACCAGATTACTTCGCTAAGGTAAAGGATGCGAAACGCGAAAACGCTAGCGGCAGGATAGCCGTGGTAGCTGGCAGTACTACATATGCGGTACTGTGTAGTAGCTGAGGTACCGTGAAGTTTGGTGCGTATCGGTCAGTCTCACCTACTATTTCCTAAACTTTGGGCCCTGACTTGCACTCTCCGGAGCCAGTTAATCTAACAACTATAGTATAGCGTTTGTAACGCACTTCCAATGTGCGGTCCTCCCTCCGCCAATATTCGCCCCCAACCTTGTAAAAACTCCAAAAGCTCCTGCAAATGGATCCGAGCCTCAGCCGAATATAGAGGCGGAATCACACCGATGTGGAGCAAGCGTTTGAGTTTAAAACGAGAGTCGAATCCCGAGGGGAGGGCAGCAAGAACTTAAGAGATCGAAGGCGGCGAGGTATGGTTGAAGTACTTCATCTGCACAGACTACGCGATGATCAGTAAATATCAATAGCGACAAGCACCTAGCCAGCAATGATATGTTGCCCTAGCTCCTACTTTTATGTCTCCCATTGAAACCTCCGACTCCGTGTTCTGTCGTTACGACTGCCTGTAATAATACTGAAGCGCCCTTGGATACAAGTGCCCTTGTCTACAGGTTGATGATCCGGGACCTGGGGGACACCTCACGTACTACAAATCTCCCTCTCGCCAGTCGCCACATTTTCGAAGAGAGCATCAAGATCGCATTTGCCAAGAACATGGTAGAGAAATTGCAGGTAAATAGTCTGTTCAAACGCGCCTTCGAACCAAGAATAAATCGCCCAGCTGGAAGTGGCAAATCACATCGAAGCATTGTTGACAGCCGACATGCCGAGGATTCTGTCAAACTACGACTTCCGAAATGAAGCTCCATATCCAAGATTCAGGCGAAGACCGTCCCCAAGAGCAGCTGCATGCTCTGGGATATCCTCCTAAAGAATCTCATAGTTCTGCTGCGTATGGAAGATGCAGTGACGAGCATAGAGCTTTCTGCAGTAAGTATGAATGACTACTGTCGGACGTCACCCTTTCATCCTATCGAGTCAACGAATCAAGCGCAAGATAGCTGCAACGCTATAGACATCTTGCGGTGTTCTGAGACCTTTCGCTTGATTCAAGGTAACCACTGAAAGGAGAACAGTAAAGCGACAATGAAATTCTGGGAAGATCACGAGACCAACATACCAAGGCTGAATCCCAAGTGGTGACCGCGTCTCCACGGCTCTTTCTCTCTCCACCTCTATTGAAACTTTTGGTGATAGTGCGAACAGGATGTTTGGAGCTCTGAGGCTTAGATTTGCGGTGGGCGTTCGCTATAGTAGTGGTAAAGAAGTTCGACCTCATGATTCGTCGAATTAGCATTCCAACCCAGCAGAGAGAAGCGTAGTAAGCTCTTTCCACATTTCGGTTGAGCTTTGAAGAAGTACAAAGAACTCATCCACTGGGACTAAGTTAGAGCCCACTTGCGACTCTTATACCTGGTTATCGCTACCAGCGATATGCGAGTTCCGTTGTTTCCTCTCACAGCAACTTCTTGCTTTCTCATCATCCGATTTCTTTACATTGCAATTTAAGAAAATGCTACATTCACTCGTTTTAAGTCTATGTAGCCTACTCACGGTATCTTCGGCCGCTACCTTCTTTCTTCAGACACCAATCAACGTGTCCAATACTTCAAACTCACATCTCCTCCAGCTGGAGCCATCATCCTACCATTGACGAATACAAGTCTAGCAGCTAGCGATCCTCGCTTCTCAGCCCTCGTACGAGAAGGCGACGATGACCTCTCCGACAAATCCGTCTACATGAACATATTAAGAGCTCTACTTTCCCTGTCTAAGTACCCCTTTACCGATCATTTCCGTGGAGGAAGTTGGTCATATCCAGGCTACAAAGACGTCGCTATCACGGTGGAGCCCGACCCGAGACTCCAGATCAACTATGCAATGTGGGGTTTGCAGGAGGGGCTTACTCATATGGGCGTGACAGAGTTCAGAGCCCTTGAACTCCGTATGTATTGGAACTCAGGCGCAGGGCCGAAGAGGGTCGGTGCCATTATCTTCCAGAGATCAACACCTGAGCAGCTCGGGATGAATGAAAGCGCTGCAATAGTGAACTCCATAACACTTGGTCCTTTGCTAGACATTTCTTCGTCATCAGTATCCCTACCAATTCCGACACGAGTTTCCACCGTGCTGGAGCTAACCTCGGGGACGGCTCTATCGCCCCCAATCCCGAAGTCTCCCTTCTCTTCCTACCCCATTAGCATAAACAGCACAGCCTACACTTCTTTCGTCGATATTCCCAACGCCCATCTAGCTGCATTCTTCGAATTGGAAGGCGCTCGTCTTCCCAAATACGACATCTTCGCGTGCATATGTGAAGGAATAGTAACTATTGCCGGAATCCCTCGATCTGAGCCCTTTAGAGCCATAGCTACTATTACGAGCTACTCAAGCACTATTGAAATTCAAATCTGCCCTTGGAATGTGCACTCACATCCTGAGCTGGCTCAATTACTGCCGGAGGATGTAATTTATCTGTTGGGGAAAATCCCAATGTATATGGAAGCCAGGAACAAGTTTCAAGAAGGCACATTCGTGTTAGAGAAAGACGGGGCGCCTATGTAAGTAGTACTTCCAGTTTGATCTTTCCTACTATGGTCTTCATTTTAGAAAAGTGGTGAGACTATTTTCGGGGATTTCTACTTCACACCTTTTATGTTCTAATCGCCTTGAAATCGAAAAGGCTAACCTGAAGAACTTATAGTGCATGGGGAACCCTTAAGAAACTACGGAGGCAAGCTGTTGGAGAGCAGTAAGACGAATGAGGACAAACAGAAATCTGTACATATGAGTGAATGGCATCGCTCTCTGTGGAGAACCACCGGGACTTCGTCTCAAACCCAAATCGCGCCATCTCTTATAGCAGTCCGTGAGAAATGGTGAACAATCAGACAGGAGTGGCCAATTCTAGTCATTCAGAGCACGGAATCCCAATCACGTCATTTCGTGTCACCAGTTCCTCTTCGAGCAATTTTTTTCCACAGCTTTCAATTATATAAGCGTTGATTTCGTGCACTGCTCTTCAGCGTCTAATTGCGATACAGAAGAGTTGGGTGATGGCGAATTCATAATTAGATATCTATCTGGAAAAATCTCTCCCAAATTTCTGAATTGATGCAAGTAGAACTTCGGTAGCCATACAGGACCAATTATCAAAGTCATAACGTCTGTTATAATCTTCGTATGTTGAATACAACGATATTGAAAGGACGCTGCTTGCATTGAAAGTTCCATATCGTATGTACAACGATACTTCGATTAGGAAAATGGTGCCATTGACAGATAAAATGCTTGCTGGATGAGCGCTAGCGTTTTGAACGGCCACATAGGTACACAAATGCGCTTATCATCTTCTCTCACCTCTCCCCCTCTCACTCCTATCCAGCATCCAACATCTAGTATCAACTAGACCCGAGACCACCATCCCCTCCAGCACATACAAAAACTCTACACCTAGCAATGCTTCCTTCATCGCCTAACATCACTCCAGTCCCAGCTTCCTTCAGCAATCCAAGTGAGCAGCTCAAGCGAGGCAAAAAGCATCTTTCCCCCAACAACGCATCCTCATCAGTCCCAGCCTCAACTCGAGTTCCACCTCCGCCCAAGCCCCGACATACTCTGCCCCCCTCCTTACCAGTCCCATTTTCCCGCCTCTCCCTTCCACAGTCTCCAACCCTCCATCCGAGCGCTCGCCCTCCTCGATTGCCACCCATCATCTCGGCGTTCGTTCTAAACATGCTGCCCTGCGCCGGAGATAGCACTGGTTTCGAAGTCGTTGCTTCACTGTGAACCGCTTCCTAGTAAACCGGTTGCTCACCAGCAGTAGTAATGGCCGTGGTGGCGGCGGTGGCAGCTTAACCACTGGAATCCCGCATCATCACCTATGGACCACCGCGCACGAGTTAAAATCACCTGTGTGGCGCGATCAGATATCTGCCACCCTGGCAGAAAAGCCCGGCCAAGGATTTTCCGCCAAAAGCGGTCAAGGCGGCAAGAAACGGCGGGACGATAAGCTTTTAGCGCCGAGCCTCAAACGTGGCACTTCCGACTCTGAACAACCGTCAACCAAACTTTGAAGAAGCCTCAATTCTCAAATACACCATGTCAGCCCCTACCAGACCATACCTATCCAACGGACAAGTGCTAGAGAAGTAAGCCGCCAGTTCCGCCTTTACAGGAACCCTGACTGATAATCCCCCTCCCCCTTCAGCCCCCCACTCTCAGCGCGGGTTCGCAACTTCGTCGATGGCACATATGATTTCCTAGGCCTCTACGTGGCTTCTTTGTTCTCTGTGCGTATAGAGACGGATGTGTCTTACCAAGTGTGAACGAGCATGGCTTGCTAACAAGCGCACTAGCTTGATGCGTACGCTGCTGCTGAAGCTTCATCGTTCAATACTAGGAATAGGTCGCCTGGTATAAGAGGGGCTACGAGGTATGGTGGGGGTGGTGGAGGGGGGGGGAGTGGTTGGGGTGGACCTGGGGGTGGAGGTGGAGGCGGGAAGAAGGTTGGTAGAGTGGATGATGTTCGTGGGCCGGAGTGTAAGAGCTGTGGATGAGCTATGGGACCTGTTCTCGGCGTATCTTTTCGAAGGAATGCTCTAATTACTGGCGTTTGTCTTGGACCGTTGAAAAGATACTTGTGAACTGATAGCGAGCGGTACAATACATACCAAACCCTACGCGTTTGGCTTTATTAGGAGAACGGGTTGGTTGGTGGTATCAGCAAGAACGAAGCAACAACTGCTTGTGACTATCTCTATCAAACGCCAAGAAAGCGATTCGAAGGATTGATACATGTGGTGGGTAGTAGCGTGAAAAGCTCAGAATACGTGCATAAGCGGAAAATTTCTGCTGCAGCATGCTCGAGAGAAAGACTTGGTATGCATACCGTTAGATACCTTTGTGCCACGTTTTATTCCACTCACAGTCCCAGGTGTCGATATAGGGGACACCAAAAAAGATACGATAAGGCATCATCGAGCGTTTATATGTAGCCGCAAAGCAACACTGTCGCCGGCAATTGCAAGGAAATCCTGCGCCATTGACCTTCCGCTCGTACTCCCGCCTCAATTTAGTCCACATCGTCCGAATGTCAAAGTCGTCTTCGTCATGTTTTGCTTTCACCAGCGCATGTGCCATTTCGTTGTATGTATCTTCGCAGCAAATGAAAGTTATGTTCTTGAGTTTGGGAAGGTCCTTAGAAAGCTGCCTGAGTTTGGCAAACAGACCCTCGACGGCATCGAGCGTGTGCCCTTCTCGTGTCTCCAGCTCCTCGTGAGAATCATATTCGTTGACGGAATTAAAAGCTGTCCCAATGCGGAATTAGCATCACCGATCATGAAGGTGTACTTTGTTCCGCATTTGGACAGGTTTGAACTCATCTTACCAATGCGTAACTCCTCTAAGCCAGCCACATGCTGTTTCAATATCTCAGCGTACAAAGGGAGATGGTCGGCACTCTGGGGTAGATCGCCAAAGATCAGCTGCACCTTCTTGATTTTCGCCGCATTCGATGGACCAATTTGGCGAATGAACCTTGAAAAATCAAATCCTTCCCCATAATCGTGGTTATCCGAGTACTCTCCTCTCATGTAGGAAGAGTTGTTTACCCAGTTTTTTGTATCTTGAAGGGTACGATCTTGTATGTCCTTTGAGCCAAACAGCCACCCTGGAAGCTTCTGAGTGTCAGGTTCAAACATGTGGCCAACAGCGTCGACTAATTCGCTCATGAACGTCGGATTGAAATTCCCGGATGTAGCTCCAAAGCTTTCCATGACATCCCAAAGTTGATCGTTCCCTTCAAAAAACAAAGCGGTGAATAAGTTGTAAGAGTACAGAGTTGTAGTCGCCTCGGCATTGACAACCTTGGAGACCCGAAGTATCTGGACAGAAGGAAACTCATCACGTTGTTGACCTTGTTCTGTTTCAGAGCATTCGTATCTAGAATATCTCGGTACTCCCGGTTGGGTACATCCGGTGACAAGCATAGAGTTGTAGATCATGCGTTGTATCTCTTGGGCGATTTTAGCAGGTTTCCTCGCAAGTTTGTACAGCCTTAGGTCTAGAACGAGCCTTTGGTGTAATGGATACGACTTACCGAGAGGCAGTAGCAGGAAAGGGAACCTCCCCGCTGGTTGACCAATTGGAGTCTCCGCCATATCTTTGCCCGATTAGGCAGATCTTCGTGGTGTACGGTAAGTATGGAATTTGAGGTTTGCAGAAGGAGACCTTTGTCTCCAAAGCTTTGGGCTCAGTCTTAGACCATCATGTTTAAAGGATGGAGTGGAGATGTTCGATGATTGTGAAGGTTGTGGAATAAGGTTCTTATGAAGTGGATTGCAGAATAGCCGAGTTTACAAGTAAGAGAGTTTATTACATTTTTCGGGAGACATTTGGTACCGCAATTGGATGGGGAAGCATTCAGATCATATCAAGTATGTTGAAAAGATGGGAATTAGCACGGACCTTATGCCAAATGTAAAATGTATGCTGAATACATCAACTTTCTTATACCACGAGATTAAGTATAACTACAGCTCCTACTTGCCTATCTGATGGTCGCTCACCGGCATATGAAGCAGTTTTGATGTCGTTCTGAATCATTATCGAAGTGTTGTAGGCGGGATTTTTCTTCCAGGTGTTTGCCCCTTTAAGGTAGTAACATGGACGGGCAGTCCCCACTCAAACGGGTAATTACTCCTCGCAACGGAAGACGAGCAGCAAGAGGGCCTTTCGCCCTCAACGTCTCTAGCGGACGAATGGAGCAGGGACATCTAAAGGCTCAGCATTCGTACCCATTGGATCTTGTGCTGATGTTAGAAGCTGTCGTCAACCCCCCGCGTCCTGGTAACCCAGGAACATGGGCGTGTCTCTAAATAAGACACTCGACGGTGGGCCACAGGTCAGTGAACAATAGAAAACAACTAATGGTTCAAGCTGTCCGAGGCAACGAACATCCTCAATGCAGGCACTGATTTTTGCCTACGTCTGCTTTACTTTCCGACCTTGTGGGTAATGTCTCCGAGAACCTTTTTGGCTTCTTCCATAATCGATGTTCCGCTACTGCAACCAATCCTCTCGGCGCCTGCTTCCATCATGGTAATGCAGTCGCTCACAGTTTTGATGCCTCCACTTGCCTTGACTTTCACGCTCTTACCCACAACATTTCTCATCAAGCTTACATTCTCTTCGGCAGCTCCTGGACCGTTGAACCCGGTGCTTGTCTTGACAAAATCAGCACCTGCAGCTTCTGCAATCTTACAGCCTGCTACAATATCGTGACGAGAAAGTTGGGAAGTTTCCAAGATAACTTTGAGAACGACCGGATCAGGTGCAACACTGCGAACAGCCGCGATGTCTGTGTAAACCTCAGAGTAGCGTTTCTCCTTGAGTTGGCCATAGTTTAGCACCATGTCGAGCTCTTTAGCTCCCACTCCAACGGCATCCTTCGCCTCACTGCCATCTATGAGCTCAGATTTGACACAAGCTGTTTCAGGCTCTCTCACAGGACTTTCTCGGTTGTGGAGTAGGTTCCTTCATGAAAGCCAACCACACATGCAACAAAAACTGAGCTACCACGTAGTTGGTAAGTGGCATGGGCCACCCATTTGAGACGTACACACACAGACTATAGCACAAGCAATTAGCCTTTCTCTTCTCATATCTGATAATGGTAGGATTCTTTAATGACTGGCATCAGTTGGCACATCAAGAGTTACGCTAGGGAAGCCGTTCATCTCTCTCTCTGATATACGAATAAGACATTAAGCTTCCAATAAAGAATGGCTAGGATGTTCGAGCGATACCTTGAAATTGTACTTCATAGCCTCCTCACAGAGCACTTCAATCTGTTCTTTCGTAGCATCGAGCTTCAGCAATGTATGATCTATACATTTGGGGAAAGCTTCTGTGCCAAGCTTCGCAGCCTTGTATACAGTTCTAGTGAGAGGCAGATTCTTTTCTGCTCCACCGATTATGCTGAGCCATTCATCTTGGGTATAACGTGCCGTCATCCTGCTATTCACCTTGGTCTACTGTTTTTTAATCCGCCTCGTCGGTACAAATCATCTCTACTGAAACTCCAGTAGATGGTTATATTGCGGACAGTTTTGAAACCACCTGTAAGGTGCCCTCGGCTTGTCATGGAAAAACCTATCCTTACAGTACTCTGCCCTATCGGGCCAAAGAGTTGCTATCTCCGCGGCCTAGGGATTAGAGTGTCGATAACTTCGACCTGTCAAATGGCGTTATCGGTGCAATAGTTAGTATTTTGCCTCAGCATTCTCACTACCCAATAGAATGCAGCACGGTATCTCAAGAGCGGATTGCCTCAAAGGAAGGCTTACATGTTGGTCTCTTGAAGTTCCTTACAACGTTCCTCGAGGAGTAAAATCTGGTATTGGCTAATTGCTTGAATTGCCTGAGAGCCGCTACAATCATTGGAGGAACTTGAATACGGTCAGAGATGCCTGCGCCTATGCTCACTGCTCAAGATTCCGCTGGTCATATTCACTTGATCGTTGGCTCGAACCCTCTGGCAAGTGCCAGATGCGCCAAGAGCATTGAGGTTGGAGCGAAGCCTAAAATCATTGCGCCTGCAGATGCAGAGATTCACTATGTGTTGATGAAGAGGGTTGAGAATGGTGAGGTTGAGTGGATCAAGAAGACATTCGAGGCTGAGGATGTTGAAAGACTTGGAAGAGATGAAGTTGGGAACGTCGTGGACGCAGTCTTTGTGACACTGGGAGGGAAGTCACCTTTGAGTAAGTAGGCTACCGAAGAGTTGTACAAGACCGCCAATCTAACTCTTGTAGGTACAGATATATCATCATTATGCCGACGCCTGCGCGTACCAGTCAATGTTACCGATGCCCCAAACCTTTGCACTTTCACCCTGCTGTCTACCCATTCCGACGGGCCTCTACAAATTGGGATTACCACATCTGGCAAGGGCTGCAAGCTTGCATCACGCATTAGACGAGAAATCGCTTCATCTCTCCCACCAAATCTAGGCTTCGCAATTGAACGCTTAGGTACCATCCGGCGGCGTATCTGGGAAGAAGACCACCGAGTCCAAGCCCTCGACGACCTGAGCGTCGAAGGCGAAGACGATGACACCACAGCCCAAAAGTCCACTTTCAACCAATTGGTCACTGACTCTGATTTGAACGCAGCCAAAACCCGCCGTATGCGCTGGCTCTCGCAAATTTGCGAATATTGGTCCCTCCGCCGCCTCGCCTCGATCACAGACGCTGATATCGACACCATTCTCCAGTCTTATACCTCCTCAACCATCAGCGCCACCACAACAGCTCCCCTGGACGCCACAGCCCTCGACGCCCGCTCTCGTCTGCCACCGAAAATCATTCTTGCAGGCTCCGGGCCCGGTTCCCCTTCCCTCTTAACCCTTGCCACCCACCGCGCCATCCAAAGCGCCGACGTCATTTTAGCAGACAAACTCGTCCCCGCACCTGTCCTCGATCTCATCCCGCGTAGAACACCCGTACATATTGCCCGCAAATTCCCCGGCAACGCCGAAGCAGCACAAGAAGAACTTCTGACGCTCGGTCTTGAAGCCTTAAGAAAAGGCCTCACTGTTCTGCGCCTGAAACAAGGGGATCCCTACATCTACGGCCGTGGAGCCGAGGAGTTTGCATTTTTCAGGGAGAAGGGGTTCACGCCGATCGTGCTTCCAGGGATCACAAGCGCGTTGAGTGCGCCGCTGTTTGCAGCAATCCCAGCCACACACCGGAGTGTAAGCGACCAAGTGCTTATCTGCACCGGCACCGGCCGCAAAGGCGCCGCGCCCTCACCTCCCCCATACATCCCCACCCAAACCGTCATCTTCCTCATGTCCCTACACCGTCTCACCTCTCTCATCACCTCCCTTACCGGAACCCCCACTGATCCCTCCAACCCCTCCTCAATAAGCAACCCCCCCTGGCCGCTCTCAACCCCCTGCGCCGTCCTCGAACGCGCTTCCTGCCCCGATCAGCGGGTCATCCGAAGTACCCTTGCGCATGTGTGTGAGGCGGTGGAGCAGGAGGGGAGTCGGCCGCCGGGGTTATTGGTTCTGGGGTGGAGCTGTGAGGTTTTGATGGGGGCCGGGGGAGCGAGGTGGGTGGTTGAGGAAGGGTTTGGGGGGTTTGATGCGGTTATGGGTGCTGAGGGTAGTGGGGTGGATGTGCTGGGGGAGGTTGAGATGGGGAAGGGTGGGGGGACGTAATTTGTGGCGGGAGTGGGGGGATTGGGTTTTGGGGGGTTAGGGGTTGGGGGGTGATGTCGGATCGAACAAGAATATAGCAGACAATATTTTCTAATATTGTTCCATCGATTTTTTGTTATTCTCAGATTTCGAACATACACTGCCTGCATGGCAGGAACCTCGACATTGTGCGACCGCCGGGTGTAGATTGAATGTGAAATCCGCCAACGCACAAGCCCATCACTCCCACCCCTACAATCTACCCTTCGCCTTCCCCCTCTCCCTCCACGCCCATCACAACCCCAAGCGCCCTCCGCCAAACCGCCACCCCATGCCCCAACGCGCTTAGCTTAGCCATCACAGCTATCAGGCTCGGATCCTGAGACTCCACTCTGACTTTCTCCCGGACGCGAACCTCGGAATTGTGGTAGTGGAAGGTTTGCTGGGGGGTGGGGGGTCAGTTGGTTTATACGCGAATGGGGAACATACGGTTGTGGGGATGGTGGTCGAATGGGGGAAGAGGAAAAGGGGGAATAATACGTTACTCTCGTCGTGCTCGGGCAATTTGGGCGCGAGGCCGAGACGGTGGCGGAGGGAGAAGGCGGAAAGGGAGGAGGGGTCGTCGGTGGCGGGGGCGAGGGTGCGGAGGGTGAGGACGAGGGCGGCGGAGGAGATGGAGAGGTGGAAGGAGAGGGTGGGGGGGAGGGGATGGGAGAATGTCTGGTTTGTTCTTAGACAGTCGGTTGAGCATCTGGGATCCCGAAGTTGCACCTACATCTTCACCAAGGACCTCTTCCCACCACTTCCCCGCCACCCCCTCCTCTCCTCCACTCATCGTCCCCTGCGCCTCCCCGATGGTCTCCGCCAAAAGCTTTAGTTGGCCCGCGATGAAGGAGCCATTGTGCGGGTCTCCGGTCCAGGTGCTGATGTCGATGATGTCGAGGGCGTGGTTGAGGAGGGTGAGGAGGGCAGCGAGTTGAGGTAAGGGGACGGGGGTGGCGAGGTGGAGGGGGTAGGAGGGATGGGGAGAGCGGGGGGGTGGAGGGAGGGTGGCGAGGCGGAGGTGTATGTCCTGGTGAGGGTGTGAGGTTATATTGGGTGAGGAGGAGGGAGTGGGTTGTGGGGTTGGGGAAGTCCAGAGCATAAACATGCATAGCAAGTAGAAGGAGGGGGAAACATAGATCATAGAAAGCAGAACATAAGGGAGCTTTACCCCCTTGACAATCCGTGTCCCAACCCTAGTCACAAAGCCCTTGACACTCTCGGAACGCAGAGAAGAAAGAGCAAGCGTTGACCCCGGTTCTTGGGGTGCGAGCAAAGCAACGCATTCTTCCAGTCCGCTCTTCAGTGATGCTAGAGTATCTTGTAGGGTGTTTAGGAGCCATTCGAGTTCACATGCCTAGGGTACGTCTAAGCATGGGGGACTCTGTTACTGTGAGAGTTCAGAAAACGAGAGGTTAGCTACCAGGGCGTCTTCTTCTTCTTTGATCAGCTGCTCGTGGCAGATGGGTGGCCAGACTGCTGCGGACATGGTGATGGTCAATTGAAGACTAAGGTCATTAATGGTGAAGCCCTAAGCGTATCAGCTCACGTGGTTGGTTGGCATGCATTTGAGTCGGCTTCCTTGGCGGGAAGCCGGCGTTCTCGATCATCGCAGTCATAGCGAAAGGTCGAAGGATCATGAGAACAAACATCTCTTCAATTCATACATTTGTCCTGTGTCTATCTAAAGTACCTGTATATCTGTATGTCTGAGTTGAATGCATCTCTTCAGATCTCTGAACTCCTCTGTCGCTGTTGAATTGTTCATTTGTTCCCTCTCATACGAATTGCCGTGGAATCGAATCGAATGGGCGGATTACCACGGGATGACGTAGATCGCACCGCAACTGCTGTTCCTTGGAATTTGCTCGAGCTAGTCCTAAAAGAATTAGCGTTGGACCAAAACTCTCAGTCGTCACTGACTTCTGCAGAAACCCCCGAACACCCTCATATTGGATCCTCACGCCCACCTTCCTCTTCTTCCATCTGTCCTTCTGCCGAAGTTTCTTGTTCTGGTGCTTGGTATGTTTCACCTTTATCACCTCCTTCACGACACTCAATGGCAACAATCTAACTCGTCAACAGAGAACCTGTAAACAATACACAACACTCTCGACATGAATCCACGTGAGCAATCAAACCCCCCGGTTGGCGAATAAAGCCGGCAAAGCCCTTGCTAACCAAATCCAGGACCCTTCCTGGGCTTTGCGTCCCTATTCCTCATCGCGGGCGCCGTCCTCCTAATGCTCCTTACTCTTTTAGGCGGCGCTGTTGGCACCAACCCCACAAACCAATACTACTTCCTCGAAGCCGACACCTCAGGGATTCCCGGAGCTGCCCCCCTCACACGGTGGACCTTCTGGAACTCTTGCAGTGTCAACAATGGCCGTGACGCGTGTCCGGCTGTGCACGCTGCGTATCCTTTCGATCCACCAAGGAATTTTGGGTCGGAGAAGAATGTACCTCCGCAGTTTATTGGGTAGGACTTACATTTCGCAGTTCAGTTGAGTGAATGTATGCTGATAGCCATGGCAGGACGCACAAATATTTCTACCTCACCCGATTCATGTTCGCCTTTGTCCTCATCGGCCTCTTCTTCGCCGTCTGTGCTCTCTTCCTCGGCCTTCTAGCCCTCTGCTCCCGCATCGGCTCCTACCTGTCCGGCGCTCTCTGCCTCGTGGCTCTCTTCTTTCAGACCCTCACCGCAGCGCTGATGACAGCCGCCTACGTCATGGGCCGAAACAATTTCCGTTCTCTCGGCAAGAGTGCCTCATTGGGCCGCTACAACTTCGGCTTCATGTGGGCCGCCGTCGCCTGCCTGTTCCTCTCAACTGTGCTCTTCTGCATCGGTGGTGCTACGTCTGGTAACAGCGGACACTCCAAGTCGCGGAAGAGCGGCGGGGGAAGGAACTTTATGGGCAGGAAGAAGACGGTGCACAATAGGGGCAGCTTTATTGACAACGAGAGCCAGCGGAGAGTGGTGAAGGATGAATACATTACCGAGATCTGAGACCGGATGAGACCTTTCAGAGTTGGCAGTTCGCTCGGGCGATCGTTTAATGAAGTGTGGGTTGGATTGTGGAGAGAAAAAAGAGATGGAAAGAGGTATCACTATACCCCAACACTCGCTCAAAGTGCTTGTATGCGGTGTTCAGCTTTAATTAATTGCTATTATGCCCTTTCCTACGCATGATCTCGGAAGGCCCAAAAGGGGAGAAGAGGTGAGATATCACGAGGTTGTATATATGTGGTAATTTACCTGGTTGATTTATGTAGCTGATGAGGGTGGACGTCGTACAGTTATTTAGGAGTATAGTTGATAATCCATCCAAGCCTTCATTACCTGGTTTTGATTATGCTTGTCGCTGCAGATGAGGGATCATTTGTAAGATATGTACGGGTTCCCCTCTACATCTTCGAGGATGACAAGCTCCTAACGCCGTGATCTATGCCCTCAATGAAGACCATGTTAAATGCCTCCCAGAAGTCCCCTGATCATATAGATGTCCTTTGGCCAACCTCACCCGCCGCCTCCGCCATAACAGTCTCCCTCTTCCCCGCCCTCTTCTTCAGCACATTCTCAATAAACGCCTCCCCAGCTTTGTAAGAACTCCTGACCAACGGCCCACTAGCGCAGTACAAGAACCCCATATCCAGCGCTCTCTGCCGCCACAGCCCAAACACCGCAGGCGTGACGTATTCGTGCACCTGCATGTGCCGTTTCGTGGGGCGCATATATTGCCCGAATGTCACGACGTCGACGTCGACGGTGCGGAGTTCACGCAGGGTTTCCCAGAGCTGGGCTTCGGTTTCGCCCAGGCCGAGCATGATGCTTGTTTTGGTGATCATGTCCTCCCTGCCCTTCTTCGCCTGCTCGAGCACGCGCAAGCTTTGCCGGAATGTCGCTCGGCGATCCCGCACCATTGGCGTCAGCGCCTCCACTGTTTCGACGTTGTGCGCGTACACGTCCAGCCCGCTCTGCGCGACCAAATCTACCATCTCGAGATCGCCAGCATAATCTCCTGTCAATGCCTCCACCAGCATCCCAGGCGCCTTGCTCTTAATCTTCCGCACCGTCTCCGCAAAATGCCACGCCCCGCCATCTGCCAAATCATCCCTGTCGACAGACGTGAGGACCACATATCCCAGCCCCCAACGCCGTAGCGCCTCTGCTGTGTGCTCCGGCTCATGTGGGTCTAGTGGCGGGGGCGCTTTGCTGGTTTTAACAGAGCAGAACCGACAACCCCTGGTGCATGTGTCGCCCATGAGCATGATCGTAGCCGTGGCGGCGGATTTGCCAGAGCTACCGCCCCAGCAGTCGGAAATGTTGGGGCAGCGGGCTTCTTCGCAGACGGTGTGCAGGTTCAGCCCGCGCAGGTCTGATTTTATTTTCTTGTAGTTCTCATTATTTGGTATTGGGGTTTGTAGCCATGTAGGAAGGCGGGTGATTGTTTTTTGACGGCCTGGAGGCCCGACAAGGGCGGTGCGTAGGGGAGGTGATGTGATTGGGGGCGTGGAGAATTCAGAGGACGGTGGAGCGGGAGGTTCGAGAGAAGATGAACCGGTCACGAATTCGTCGAGAGAGGGACCAGAGTTGAGGCGGTCGCTGAAGGTGGTTTGGCGGCGGGGGGAAGTTTGGTTGGATTCGGTGGGGGAGGGGGCTACGGTGGCGAAGGCGCGGGAAGAGCGGTGGGATGGTCGGGGTTGGGCGATAGGAGGTGCGTAGAGACAGCGTAGTCTTGGTGCCTTCGTGGCCATAATTAAAGTAGAATCTTTGGCGTGGAGACACAAAGAAAGATTGTGAGTAGGGTTGGAATCTGTGAGGTTTTCCGTGACAGACTGATCTTTCTGGGGACGCTAGTCTTCAATATCAGACCCGAGCGTTAGCCCGTGGCCAGCAACCTTAACTCGTCTAAATTGTTTAACAAAGCCTGTTCTCTCGAGTATGTCAGCCTTCCGGCCTACACAGCAGATTTGTACTGCATGTTCATCCCAGCTCCTCTTCTTGTTCAGGAATGGCTTTTGCTCCACAGCGAAATCTTCTAGTCCGCGATACGTAGTATGGTCCCGTCCAAAAATTACATCAAGATCACAAGCAAGGCCATTTACGTCGGCAAAGGTCAGGCAATTGGCGAATGAAGCTACTGGGGAGCATGAGGATGGCCAACTTCCTAAAACGCCAGCGCAGATGGAAGCAATGGTGCGGCAGGCACGTCAAAATTTTGGGGAGACCTTGCCCCCAGATTTTCTTTCGCCTCAGGAGTATATCATCTACGAGAGACTGTATGGTTCGCCTTTGAGAGCTACGAGGCCTGAAGACGTGAAACTCCTGCAGGACTTGGAAGAAGAGGGTTTTGAAGAGGACGAGCCATCTGGGAATACACTTCTAAGGGAGAATGCAGATGGTGATCTCGAGGAGGTTGAATACAATATAGAAAGGGTAGGACCTTCTGGAGAAGCTGAACTCTCAGATACTAATGAGCCGGACACTTTTGCCGAAGTTGAAGGGGACGAATTCAAGGCTAGATACGCTCTCTTTCGGGATATCGCTGCGGCACAAAATGCAGAACTTGGTAGGGGAGATGGACAAGAAGCTTCAACTATCGAGGAAGACTATGTTGTGGACGAAGCTCAAGAAGATGTTGACCAAGAAGAGATAAGTGAAGAAGAACCCGATTTCGATGAGATTGATAGGGAGGACGGCTCGTACCAGACGGGTGACGCTTTAAGAACGCATCCTTCTACTGCCGCTGCAAGATCCAGAACATCCCCTGCCACCCTTCATTTGCCACACGATACTGTCGTTGGACCCATCACCTCATTACTCGCCGCGGCGAATAACAAACATCTTACAGAAGTAGCGCAAAAAACCTTTGGGGGACCCGCTCTGCCAAATTCTACTGCTACTCCAATGTCAAAGCTCAAAAAGACACAGGCTCCGATCGCACTCGAGGCATCACAGTCCAAGATGGGTGAAATGGAAGGCAATGTATTTATGGCTGCCATTATGCCTGGGGCGTATGTTACAGTAATGAGTACTTTGGTCGAAACAAGAAAGCGTTTGGGTCCGGAATGGATTCGTGATCTCCTGGCTAAGAAAGGCGGTCCTCTTATCTTGGATGCAGGGGCAGGAGGAGCTGGTATTCAGGCGTGGCGAGAGATTCTGCGCACTGAGTGGGAACTCATGCATCCTGACGGAGTGCCGCCCGGTAAGCCTGCTCCTCTTGGGAAAGCAACAGTTGTGACGGGATCTCCCGTACTGCGAAACCGTGCTAGCAGGCTGTTGGACGATACTACCTTCTTACCCCGACTGCCTGACTACAACCCTAATAAAGATCACCCTTCACTTGGCGACAAGAACACAGCTCAGCCGCGGAAACAGTATGATATCATCGTAGCACCTAATACTTTGTGGACTTTGAAAGAAGACTATACGAGGAAGAACCAGGTCCAGAACTTTTGGTCTTTACTGAACCCAAATGGGGGTGTGCTTGTTCTTATTGAGAAAGGTGTACCTCGAGGGTTCGAGTTGATCGCTGGTGCTCGTGAAGCCTTGCTGAAGTACCATATCGCATCTCCGGAATCTCTCCAAGTCGAAAATCAGATCCAGGAACCCTTCGGAGGGCGTTACAGGCCAAAAGAGAGCGGCATGATCATTGCTCCATGTACGAATCACTTCCAATGTCCCATGTATCCCACATCTGGCGAGACCAAGGGGAGAAAGGACTACTGTCACTTCTCGCAGCGCTATGTCCGCCCCCCTTATCTACAACGCATTCTAGCTATAAAGGACAGAAATCATGAAGATATCAAGTTCAGCTATTTGGCCGTTCAACGCGGAGTAGATCAACGAAAGGTCCACAACATCGTGCAAGGACAGCCTGCCACTGATGCTGCCTTTGCTGGATATGGAGGAGACAAATTCTGGGGTCGCCACGATCAGTCAGAAGGTCTTTCAGCTGCTCCAGAAGCTGAAGAACATGAAGTGGAAATACTTGAGTCTGAAATGTTCGAACCTGAAACACCTCTCCACACGCTAAGTCTCCCGCGATCCATTCTCCCCCCGTTGAAGCGCCGTGGCCATGTTACCCTCGATCTATGTACACCAGCCGGGCGCATCGAGCGGTGGACCGTCCCCAAGTCTTTCGGGAAACAGGCCTATCGGGATGCCCGAAAATCTAATTGGGGGGACTTGTGGGCTCTTGGGGCCAAAACAAGGATCTACAGAAACATCCGACTGGGCCTAAAGAAGGCGAGCGGGAAGAATGAGTATAAGCTTGAGGCAGGAGCGGACGGGACCGAGGATGTCAAGTATAAGGGGCCCAAAGCAAGATTTGAGAAGCGGACTAAGAAGGGGAGGACGGTGAAGCCGAAGAAAAAAGTCACTGAAGACGACTTTCTGGTGTAAGAATAAACCTAGGCAGCTATGAAGCCATCCAAACATGCAATATGGGTTTCGCCAGCCTCGGTATCCTTCCGCTCATGTATATGGCCATCATCCGATGCAAATATGTATCGAGTTCTTGCAATCAACGGATTACTTCTCCCTTGCAGTTCAGTATTTGAAGACTTTCATACATCTTACTATTCTTAGACCTCCATAATTGTTCCGGCATCATTCCTTCGTCATTGGATCCTATGTTATGTCATCATAGTGAAATTTACTATATTGTCGAATCTGCCAATTGGCGCCTTAAGCTATGAGTAGATTTCATCCCTGGCTGTCAATATCCAAGCTTCTAAATGTCCATCAGTTCAACGTCCAGGATCGATCGCTCGAAAGTTCGAAGTCCTTGGATATCAGAGTCGCGGTTGTTGCTCCGGCTTATCAGTCCCTGGATCTGAAGCTCTAAGATCAAAAACTCGGACGCAATGATACCCAAATCGCTTCTAGTTTGGCTCATTCAAGTAACTACATATCAAGTCACATTATTTACATTTCAAATGCTCACAAGTGACTTCCACAACATGATTCGGGTCTTCCCATTCACTCCCATCAACTTCCCCACCTTCTCCACAGTCTCCACCTCTCCAACTCTCGCTTCCTTTCCTTTCCTTTCCTTTCCTTTCACTACCTCTCTCAATAGTCGACAGGTTCATCCTCATCGATATCCCCAATCCTGATCCACGATTTCCTCGCACCAATGCCTACCCACAACTGGGGACCCCGCCAACCCGTCTACGCTTCCCTCTCTACCGGCACACCTTCCTCTCTAAACATTCCCCCATCCCCGCCGTCCTTCCCCCTCCGACCCGACCAGTACGTTGATGTACGCCCGCCAGATCCGAGTGCGCCTTTGGGAACTTTCGAACATCCGTTTCCGTATGGCTATGTGCATTCAGAACAAGGAAAGAAAGCAAAAAAGCCAAAGGCGGTTCCGCCGCCATCACGGGCTTCTCCTCCACAGGCACAAGACCCAGAGATACACTGCATCGGTTGTCCGTGTCATCAGGCACACCCTCCGTCCACAGCGGCGGTAGCAGCGGATGAGACAGGTACCCAGCAACCAACAGACAGCGCCTCGTCTTCCACGACTTCTCTCACCTCTCCGCCGTCCCCACGTCAGCCGGCGCCAAGACGCAGAGTCCGTTTCAACGTTTCCAAGGATCATCGACCATCTGACAGATCTATCCCATCTTCTCCCCATCCGTCTCGCCTCGCATTTGGTTCCCCATCAACAGACCATGCCAGAGGTCGAACAGTCCCTACTGCAACAACTCGAACAATCCCTCTGCCAACATCGCGACGCCATCTCCCACCATCAAAGAATCCCCCCCAACCCAACCCCCGATGCATCATCTGCGACACCACCCCAGCCATACCCTCAGCCTCCGAAACTGGCCTGGCATTCTGTGATTCGTGCTGGGATGAGGCTGAGAGGGCGGAGGTGAAGTGGTCGACGGATAGGTAGGTTTCATTTGCGGGAGATGGTATGGGACGGGAGGCGTGTGGTGGGGAAGGGTGGTGAGAGCGATTGGCAAGGAGTGGGGAGTGGGGAAATGCATGCATGTTAAGTAAGATGAAGGGGGAAGAAGGATGGGGACTTCAGTCAACTTGGAGGTAAACAAAGTGACCAGAGACGATATTTGAGAGATGCACTTTAGAGAAGCTTTGGCTTTTAGTAGCAGTTGTTTTATAGGCATTACCCTACCTAGCAAGTACATGTGCGATAACCAGACGAATACATGCATGATGCCCTGCTTGCGAATCATATCTAGTGTGTTAATGAAACTGACTTTAGCTTGGTGGTTATAGCCATGATGACGGCGAGAACAGAATTGCCCCGAAAAAAGGGAAGCACCCACTACTATACTACACTCCTCACTACCCGAAACAAAAACTATCCATTACTCGTCCTAAATCCAGATACCAAAACATCAGCGCAGAAACTCATCACGAATCTGGTGCACAGTATCGACCGTCTGACGTGGTTATGGTGATGTTACTTACTAGAACGAGTCAGGGTATTTCCTCTTTCCTCTTTCCTCTTTCCGCTCTTTAGTTCGAGGCTCGATTCTCGTTGGAGATGGGGAGGTGTTCTTCGAGTTGCCATTTGGGGAGATAGGACGGGCTTGGTGTGGGGGGGAGAGGGGTTTGAATTGCTGGGGTTGGTGAGGTGGTGAGGTGGTGAACCGTGTTCGTGGAAGCGGTTTTACATATGCTACGAGGTTTTCTTGAGCGATAATGCGTGCTCTTTTATGAAGGACTTGAGTGCTTGTTTTGAAGGGGTGTAGTGTTTGTCTCTTGTGAATCATGCCAGAGTTTTAAAAGATTACTGGATAGTCTTTCGTACTTTCTTACTTTGATTTTTTCATGAACGGTTGACTGATCGTGAGGAGAATTGATCGAAAAAAATCCGCAAAAAGAAAGTGAAAATAAAAGAAGAGCAAAACCGAATCATCGAAACTGCCAAAACCATAAAACACAACTCCACCCACCCCAAATCTCGAACCCCACTCAAAACCCCAACTCAACATCTCCACTAATCCAAATTTCCCCCGAAAAAGCAACTCCCTACCTCCTGCTCACTACCCACTCCTCCACTCCTCCACTCCTCCCCTTACCTACCCAACCAAAACGAAACCATCCTACCCAGATCATCAGAAAAGTTCAGTTGAGATATGAAAGTTGGACGTTGAATGCTGAGAGCTAGATGGTGGCTTTTTTATTTATGGACGGGTTCTAGCGAGGGACGAAGGGAGGGAGGGAGGGGGGTTGAGGAGGGAGATGGTGGAGGCGGATAGAGGAGGTTAGGAGGTACTGGTAGAGAGGAGATTAGAAGGAGCCCCGGGGGGGTGGTTGGGTTGGGTGATGACCGATGAGCTTTTCAAAGAGACCGAAGTCGGCAAAAGCTTGTCATTAGGTTCACGACAGAGGAGGCACGTGAACCGGGAAGTCGTAACTTGCAAAATAAGAGAGGAAGGCTAGAGTAGGTGATGTGGGACGGTGTCCGCTCTCGATACCCTGTGAATCTATTCCTTCCCGTTCTAAATGGACAGTATCATACACTACCCACATGGAAAATCTCCACTCCGGCCACCTCCCCTCCAATGCTAACTCCCCGTTCCTCATTAATTCACCCTCCCCCCTGCCCTTACCCCCTCGCCACCCGGGGCAATCCTCGCCATCATCTCCTCCTTCGTAATCAAATGATCGATCCTCTCCAGCAGCCCGAGCAAACTCTTCATGCTGCCACTCCACTCGTTCAGTACCTCGTCCGCATCTCTCGTCTTTGCAAAACTGACGACCCTGGCTGGGCGGTCAATTTTCGCGTAGACGGTTTTGGCGGTAACGAGTTGGGAAATATAGCTCTCTGTTTCTTCTTCGTCGAGGTCGAGGAGTTGGGTGAGGCGGGGCATGCGGATGCGAGTGTAGTACATCGCGACGACGCGGACGTTGTGCTCGATGACGCGTTTCCGTAAATCGAGCCAGCGGGTGTGGGCTTTGGGATCGCCTGCCTTGTCTGAGGAAGAGGAGGAGAAGACATCGGTGGAGCAGAGGTGGGGACCGAACTTTTCGGCGACGATGGGCCAGCGCATGAGTTCGGGGACGGTGAAGAGTTTGAGGAGTTGTTGTTCGAGGGGTACGAGGGAATTGCGAGGATCAGAGTTGATGCGGTGAAGCAGGTCGGATTGTTCGTTGTCGTAGGGGGAGAGGATAATGTAATAAATTACTCTTTGGAGAACCTAAAGAACTGGTTATTAGACTGGTTTTGGGAGGAGAAAGGCCGACTCACGGCATGTAGTTGTTCGGGATTGTTTTCGACGGATTCGGTGTCGAGGACTTGGCGATAGTGCTTGCAGGCTTCTAGATATTTGTCGTCGTGCTTAGCTAGGGTGGTTTGTTGCTCGTAGTACCGCAACTTCAGATCGGTTACATCGTCCTCCTTTTCCAACGGCGGATCATCCGCGCTACGATTCCTCTCCTTCTCCTTACGCTCCTTCGTCGCCTTTTCCATCTCTTCGGGCGTCCTCTTCGGTTTTCGTTGGAAGTACTTGGTGCCGATCTTCCGACTTAGGATTCCAGCCTGTGTCCAATCCTCCTTTTCGATGCATAACGCCACCTGCTCAAGTATAAACTCGGTCTTTTCCCTCCGGTCCATTGAACCAAAAGTCTCAACCTGTAATTCGCATAGAATATCAGCTGCTGCGTTGAGATCACCTTGTTCCTTCTTGATATCTGACAGAATCCGCGTAACGCGAGCTCTTTCCACCTCGACAAAGATCTATAACCCTATGTCAGCTGTGTTCCCACGTCCTCGCCGTTGCCGCCCATACCTTGCCTTCCGTTACTGTCCGCAATGTTTCTATTACAGACAGCTTTGTCTTCACATCAGGCGCTTCGTCCAAGAATGCCATGACCACCTGCACCATCTTCGTCGTAGCCTGCTTTAACTGCCCATGCTTCTTGGACAGTAGCAGGACTTGCTCGTTTAGTAGGCCCCAGTCTCCAGAGTCCTTGCATATCGTGACGATGCCGACCAGAAGCCTAGAGGTAGAAGCGAGATCTGAGGCCTAGAAAAAAGTTTTAGGACGGGCATTGACGATTTCGGAGTTTGAGGACAGTCTTACTTGTCGTGTGTGTTTTTCGAGCGCCGAGAGCTTCTCAAGAGCTGCCTGAACATTATCCTTTGATCGTGACTGTCAGCAGAAGCCCAAAGACGTCTGACGGAGCGGGTGATTTACTTTGGCAAGCTCTTGAGCTTCGGGGATCTGTTTGTCTACGTCTTTCGTGTAATCCCTGTCAGGCTTGAGGATCCTTCCATCCGACATTGTGGGGATATAGCTGAGGAAAGAACCAAAGGTGAAGAACTGTGCAGTAAATGGGTAGCTGAGTGATGAAAGTCGTATCTACCGGGTAACCTTACAGCAGCTGCATGAAATACTCATATATATTTAGCTGCATAACACGCGGTTCGGCGTCTGACGCGTTTGTATCGATTAGTCAGCTGTGTAAATGCACAAGTCTTTCATAAAATATCATAAGGGCGACTGAGAGAGAACATCCCCCGTCATCTGTCGATTCCGCTTATAGGCAAGGTAGATAGTTACTGTACGCTCTGCTCCTTGAGCATAACTATACTATCTACCTTATCCTTCTTACTCTGTAGTATAATGGAAGCCGTGGTTAAATTACGCTTGGACCGAGAAGGTTGAAACATGTATCAAATTGACGATGAACAATATGACTTGCCTGCATTCACCCTTTACAGGTTCCCTTGCAGCAGCAATGACAGGAGCAGGCGTCCCGGCGGCCCGTCACGAATTGTATCTCTGCTCGCCGACATGAATATGTTGCTATGCCGCGCCTACCTGACTGGACTCCATGGCATGGGTATCAATATCCGGCTGTTCATCTTCTGAATCAGCGGCACAGTCTTGTGCACCGTGTCTCCCCACCCCTCGACTCCCCAACTCATCTCCCTCCTTGCCTTCCGTTCCTCCAAGTTGGCAAATTGCCAAAGATGATGCACCGTATTCAGATCCCCAATCTGCACGAACCACGCCCCTACTCCTTCCATAACTTCTCGTCGTGCCGCGAGTCCTCGTCTCCAGTGAGTCTCCCATTCCAGTAAGTTGCCGGGGTGCAGGGTGTATGAGCGGAGTTCAAAAAGACCACCTAGTTCGCGAGGCGGAGTTGTGGGCCAGAACGAGAATTCCTGCATTAGCGAGGTTTGTTTATGGGTGATGAGCGATTTGAGCTTTTTGTCGAAGGCCGGGAAATCGGGGTGATTAGCGATTGAGTGCAGGGATGCATGGTAGCCGTGGTACCGTTGGTATTCCCAAATGTGCACTGTTCCGCCGTTTAGTAGTCATGTAACCTAGGTAACAATATCTATTGCTTACCGAATGTATCGCAATCCCCAACTTCTGTTCTCCAACTTCCTACTAGATTGACATGGTTTTCTTCGAGCTTAGCCATACGCGGATACCACCCTCCAACTAGTTCAACATATTCATCGACTTTGTCCGGCTTCACCGAATGAAAGACGATCGAGTGTACATATTTCCCCCTCGCTAGGACTTGAGAGAATGATTTCTCGATATCTTTATCCATCTGCTGACCCTCGTGCGTGCCATATATCAGGGAAGACAATGCCCCTTTTCGCTTGGTGCTTTCTTGCTTGTAAGCCGAATCGCGCGCCGCTCCTGCATCATGCGTTGACAGTAAGCCCAGGGCAATACTACCGGAAGCCTCAGTGGCGCTCGCATTGCTCGTTTCATGAGCAGTGGGAGCACCGCCTGGAGCAGAATCAGAGGAAGATTTAGAAGCAGTAACGGACTGACTATCTTGCTCTTTCTTCACTTTCTGTGCTTCTTTCACGCTGTCGCGGAACCTCTTTTGATGGGCATCGAATGTAGGAGCAGCGTCTGGAGTGATGTCTGCCAGGGAGGGTGTTCGGGCATAGGCAGCGGAGGAGGTGCTGAGAGTACGGACCAGAGAGGACGGTTGTTGAGAGCTTGAGAGAAAGCGTCGAGTGAGCATGATGCCGGTGAAAATGGCTCCAGACGGCAACGAGAAGAAAGAGTTGACAATTTGCAAGCTCATGAGAGACTGGTTAGAAGAGCTATTGTGTTCTCGCTGCGCGTGTTCAGTTTTGGAGACAGGAGGGGTATGGCAGCAATTGCGGGGGTGGCTGGTTAATAGTACTGTAGATGAGATATTACGTGAAGGCTAGTGGTATGCTTAGGTTGTCGCGGATTGGACCGTTGACACAGGCGTTTGAAGGCGGGAGTGATCCACGCTTTGCATGTGAGGTTGAAAGTTGGAAGAAGTCTTCCCCGCAAAACCTTAGGGCACTCGTTAAGTTAAGCGAGCCAAGAATACATATATCGCTACTCGCTACCCCTGTATTTAATACATGCTTCAATAAACATGTTTAAAACATGTTTTGACTAACTTCATTTGATGTACTCAATAAGCGTGTGTTAAACATGTTCGTGGCCTACATGATGATACAGTATCATCCTCTCACTTCTCTCTAGAGTCTCTGTTCTGATTGGTGCAAGATCCGCAGTAACGTGACTTTCCCCATCCCAACGCCATTCGTATGGGTAAGCCTATCCTGTTGTCCAGGTTACAGTCTTTCATGCGAAAAACTGTTGCGAAATGCTAGCTATCGTTGTTGCACAAGTAAAGACTTCTCGTCTTCTTGTAAGTTGCATAGAAAACAATACTCCTTTCAAGAAACTACGTCTGTCTTCTTTTAATTCAAACAGTAAAACGTTCCATACACCGAAGAGATTCCGGCTTTTGAGTGTTTTACAGCTTCTACCCGATTCTGACCAATGCTTTCCCCCGTCACGAGTGCGTCTTGTGCTTGGCGCGTACTCGGGTCTTCTTCCAGCTTACTCCGTACCGCTCGTGGATTAACATGAAGCTTGCCCGCAATCGAGCATGGTAAGGCAACGAGGCGATGGCCTATGCCCCAGAGTGCCACTCAACCTCGTCAGTGTAATTACACCCAGAGCCTCGTCCCTCTGTTTCCATTGGTTGAAGGCTGCATGCTTAACTTGTCGGGAAAGAGAAATACCACGTGGGATTTATAAGCCAGTTCTGACATCTTCGTGATCGTGAACAAGGCTGGATCTGGTTTCTGTCCTTTTTTAACGTCAAGAATTCAGAGCAAGGTTCTCTTTCTTCCTTTCAACTTGTCGTCGATAGCATGCGATCCTTCTGTGTTGACATCTTCGTCTGCTAATCCGATCACTCGTTTCGTTTGAAGAAGGCTTGCTTCAAGCGTATACATTCATGGAACAAGCCAACGGACGAGCTGCTGCTCCCGTACACCAGCAAGTAAGCATAGAATGGCATAGGTCGACTCAAGAAAATTTCCGCATAGCGAAAACTTATATCTGCGCGAACTTAGGTCACTCATCAACTGAAACGACGACATTTTAAGAACTTGTTGAAGAACAATGATCTAGGAATGTGCGGCGTCTCAGCATCGCCGCAGTCTGCCTCAAGACTGACTTGAGTTATACTAGTGTCGACAACCCTCTAATCTACCGCGGTAGGGAGGACCTTAGAAACGACGTTCATGCCTTCTACATCCGATACCAGCTTCAAGATGTCCTAGATGAGGAGCTACTAGTCCGGGGCGCTCGGCTCGCGCAAGATGATGTCCTCTTTAAAGCTTCCGGTAACCTCAGTCATATCGAGAAGGAGGCGTTGCGCAAAGAAGAGAACCCAAAGCTGAAAGAGCAAAGCAAGGAACTGAACATAATCCTTCTGACCTGCTGCATCGGGGCCATTGTCCAAGGATGGTCGCAGGCATCCATCACCGGGGCAAATTTGCAGTGGCCATACGCCTTTGACTTGCAAAAGGATTACAAAGATTTAGGCACAATCAAAAACTTTTGGATTTTCGGAGGTGTCAACGCAATTACTTACTTTGCCGCCAGTTCGATTGGTGCATGGTTAAGCGATCCGTTAAACGAATACTTTTGGGGAAGGCGTGGTGCTCTTTTCATTGCCAGCTTCTTCACTTTCGCAGCCTCGATTGGCTCCGCCTTTACATACAGCTGGAAGACATTGTTCGTTTGCCGCCTTTTCTTAGGAATCGGTTACGGAGCCAAAGCCTCTGTAGTGCCGATATTCGAATCCGAAGTATCCCCACCAAACACTCGCGGTAAGCTTCTCGTATCCTGGCAAACCTTTACAGCAGTGGGAATTCTGCTTGGCTCAGCAGTCAACCTTGTATTTCATGGTCCCCAAAACGTCTCGCCACCTGGACCGGCCGTCCTGGGATACCCCGTCTTTGATGATAATTGGAGGCAGAAAGTTGCCTGGAGACTGCAAATTGCTAGTTGTGCTATCCCCGCTATACCTTTACTTTGTTTAGCGTTCTCGTGTTCCGAGTAAGTGCTCTTATGTTATATGGTACTGCACAATTTGCTGACTTGCTCTTCGATCGCCACGATGGCTCGCCAAGAAGAACAAATACGCAGAAGCCTTCAAAGTACTTCGTGGATTGCGGGAGACGTCGCTCCAAGCTGCCCGTGCGTATCCAGCATTCGGAATACGCTTCGTTAATAATAGCCATGCAGGAGATCTCTACTACATTTACGCTCAGCTCCGGGTAGAGACTCTTCTTTTCTCAAAGAACCCGGATATTGAGAGGCAGCTAGAAGATTGGAGCGATTACGATATGTACGAGCAGGAGGCTAAAAGTTCTAGCTACTGGAAACGCTTTCTGCAGCTATTTACTGTTTCGAGGAATCGCAGAGCTAGTCTGGCGGCCTGTACAGTCATGGCATCTCAGTAAGTGACGCCATCTAATCTTTTTGTTTTGCGTCAAAAAGAGCTCTAATGTTGATAAAATGACAGGCAACTCTCGGGTATCAACATCTTCGCTTTCCTTTCCACCACGATACTTAGTGACGGCAGCTCCAAGCCTATGGAGAGTCTGTGGCTGAGCTTCGGCTTTGCTGCCTCTAACGCGGTTTTCTCTCCTATCGCGTATTGGTTTATCGATGGCAAAGGGCGCCGCTTCCTGCTGCTGGCGTCTCTTACGGCGATGGTGCCTTTGTTGCTTGCTACTGCATTCAGCTTCAAGCTCCAGGAAGCGACCGCTAAACACGCAGTAGTTGAGGTCTTTGTCGTCCTCTATACGGCAGCCTATTCTCCAGGAGCCGGTGTTGTTCCTTTTCTGTATTCGAGCGAGGTCTTCCCACTCATCAATAGAGAAGCTGGGATGTCACTCAGCTGTTCCGTCAACTTCATGCTTGCGGGCCTGTTAGCTTTGACCGTACCGCAACTGAACCACGCTTTAGGCCCGACACGACTGCTGGGTTTGTTTGCCGGTCTAGATGCCATGGCCGCACTTTTGGTGTGGTTGTTTGTTCCCGGGACCGTTCAGGTGACAACGTTGGAGGAGATGAACTACATTTTCGGCGTCCCAACCGACAGGCATGTCCAGTATCAGATCAGGGATGTTCTACCATGGATAATTCGACGCTGCATCCCGGGACAGCGTGCTGGTAGATTGATACCCTTGTACACTTGGAACAGGCAGCGACGACAGGAAGAGCTCCAGCCTTGGCCTCTGAATGGAAGCCAAACTCAACCCACGACTGATGGAATGGATGAGGCCGTGGAGCCTCCTACAGCCACCATACCAAACGATGATACTGTGACGTCTTGAACGGCTCTGCGTTTTCCTTTTCCGTTTCTCCCCATCGTTGCTCAATTAGACCACACGTCGGCTCGATCGAGAGGCATCGACGGCACTGTTGCGCGAATCGCCCGTAAAGAAGAACTGTCTATAGGACGTCCACTGGCGCACCTCTTCACGGAATTTTCCTGGTGGCTGGTGTTTCTTAAATTGGCGTATTCGCAATACCTATTTAGCGAGCTGTACTGTAAAATTAACCAGTAATTACGAGGTGATGCAATAAAGTATTCGGAATGGCCACCGTACAACGTAGGGGGCCAACGTAGAATCAACGTAGCTTACATGTATTACATAGGCCTTTATATCTATCTTTATGCGCGCTCGATCGTATTCGATTGTTATTGATTCATTAAAAAGATTTAGTTCAGGACTATAACTGAAGTCGCTAATAATCAGATTTAACTCAGTATTGATTATTATGTGTGATTGCAAAATTTTGATGATTAAATTTACGCAGGGGTTCTACGGTCAATCAAAACATGTCACTCAACGAACACGTTAACTGCAGAAGCGTCGAGTGGATCAAATCTTAAAAAAATTGATGACAGTCACTTTCATGATTAGATGTATATTATAATTTCAATCACTTTACGTTTCTATATGTATTTGACGTTATTGCCCTTATATGTAAATATTTGCATCTTTGTTGATGTTCGAGTATAGTGCAATTGCGGTACGGTGGCCATTCCGAATACTTTATTGCATCACCTCGTATTAGAATACAGCTGAAATCACGTAAGCCGAAATGAAAGTTTTTCTCCTTCCCAAAGTATTCGCAAAGCGTAAATCCCTGAGTCGTACATCTGACCTTTACAACGCCAGGATATCTTACAAACATACTGCTGCAATCCTCCAAACGCCACGCTGAAATTTCACAGTGCCCCAGATCCAACGCCGCACAGAACGCTGCTTAGAAGTTCGTATTGCTATCTCTTGACGTCCAACAAAACGATGATTTTCTGAAGAACCGGGAGCCGAGTCGACTGCGCCGGGAGAGCCTCGAGGCCGCTGTCTGGTCCGTTTGACCTGAAAGTACTGTGCTGGCCGAGTCCTGCCTAGTGACAATGGACTCTGTACCTGAATTCAAACGCCGCGCCAGGTGTTGTTCAACGATAAATTCGATGTCCTTGGAAGTACGAGGCATGTTCTTTATATCAACAACCGCTCCCTCTCGTAGAAAAAGCTCCACCAGCTCCGTCTTCCTCTTCCTGATCGCTAAACATAGAGCCGTTTCTCCTGCTAAATTAGGGGTCTCCTTCTCCGCGTTCTTACTTATTAAATCCTGGGCAGCACGCCTCTTGTTGAATTCGACACAATAGTGGAGAGGTGTCTTACCCTCCTCATCTGCTACGTTAGGGTCTGCGTTGTGCTCTAAAAGGAGCGGGATCATGTCCTCTCCTCCGCTTCCGAACAGGGCGATGTGTAGGACATTCCGCCGAGCTCTGTCTTTCGCGTGAATGTCTGCCCGCGCATGGTTATTCGTTAGGAGCGCGCGACACATTTCAGTATGCTTGCTTTTTGCGGCGATCAGCAACGGAGTGAGGCCGCTCTGATCGTCGGTCTGTTCGACATCGCTACCCATCTCGAGCAGAAAGTTCGTCATTTCAACGTCGCCTCCTCGTACTTTGGCGAGGAAACTTACTGACGCTACGGGCTGAAGAGGTATTTTCCCAATGGAAGTGGGTGGGGAGCTCAGAGATTCTCTACGCGGTGATTCCTGTATAGAAGATTGCGATTGTGCTGCATGCCGCGAAGGTATGCTTGTTGATGATGGAGCCTCGGAAGAGTGGTCCCTTCCGTTTGGAGCACTGCCTGAGGGGTTCGCTTGTTGCTCAAACGTCGAGTCATTATTGATTGTAGAGGTTGGAACCGATGGGACTATAGGATGGCGAGCCCGGAATGTACGCGCAGCGACGTGGTCTCCCTTCCACTCGGACATCTCGATCATTATCTCCGCTGAATGCGTAAGAAACGGCTTTGGAATAATAGGGGAATTCAACGCAAACAAGTAAGAGGATCGTGCAGATTGTTCCAGTCGATCCAAAACTGCAACGTCTTTGATCTGGCAGTATCTGGTCCGGTGCAGATTCGCTATGGAATAGTGTATTTCGCCAAGATTCAGCGGCTTGTCCGCTGCCAAAGGGAGCAGCGAGCGAAGTGTACGCTCGGCTAAGTCGAATTCCTCGAGCCCGATGTATGCTGCTGCTAGGCTGGTTTTAATCTCCAGCTTCTCATCGAATTGCCAGTTATAGGCTGCTTCTCGCGCTTCTCCCTGCTCAGTCGCCTTGATCAGGTAAGATTTGGCTTCGCCGTAACGGCAGGCGCGTAAGTCTCGTTTGGCTTGTAGTACGTATTCTTCCAATAATTCTGTCATCAGTTCTAGAGGGGAAAGCAGTCGAGCCGTTAGGCTGCGATGCAGTTCATCATTCGCTTGATCATTCATCGCTCGCACCATCGGCGCAGTTTGACAATCTTCTGGGGTGGCATCGGTCATATATCCAGGTAGGAGGACCCCTCCAGTCTCCGTCGATAGTCTTCCACTCCAAGGGCCGTCCTCGGTTATTGTTTCGCCACTGTCACTGCAGAAATTTCCATGGGCCTCTCCGTAGGTGCTCCCTCTATGCGTCGTACCGCCAGAGCTTGTCTGTCCTATAACACTTCCACGTGTGGAGATCGTGTCAACCAACGAACGTGCCACGCCTAGAGTCTCCTTCATTATCTGCAAGTCAAGATCCTCGTCTTCAAGAGTATCCACTACTTCCCGGTTCTCAACGATATGTGTCCCATCCCAAGATTCAGTCCTCACGAGCGGGACCTCAGCTGGAAGGGGTTGCCGAGACAATGATTCGAGTACCACACGGTAACGCTTGATTTCCTGTTGCATCTGTGCGAGGTACCGCTCGGTCCTCTTGTTGCCGACGTGGAGAGCTGTTAGGGTTTTTTCGTGCATGAAGCTGGGATGTTGAGTCAGCCTTTGCATAAGAGATAGGCGTCTAATAGCTTACGGCAAGAAGCAGGTAGACAGTAGCTGTAGTGCTGCGATATCTGCTTCTATATCCCTTTCTATCTTTGCTATGCCAGAACCTCGAACATCGAGCTTCAGTTGCAGTATTGCCCGTCCCAGCCAATTCGGCTCTGTCCCTCCGCCCCCCAGCCTTCCAAGCATCTCTTCGAACTTCTTTACTGTTGACTCGCAGCGGCCCAACGCAGCAGTCAGCATTACAAGAATCCCGCCCTCGTCGTCGCTGATAGGCTTCGTGTGAACATGTACATTTCGCTTCCTCGTTGCTGCGTCCACGACTTTAAGGATATCGTGCAACGCTGCCGCTTTCTTATGCAGACTACTTCTTGTCTCGCCGGCATCTTTGACTTCATTCAGGAATCGCCCTAATCGAAGGCATACTCGGGCAGCCACATCGGCGATACTGATGATAGCACCCACCTCTCCAACGCCCATTGTCGTCATCGGCAGAGCGTTTTCTTCTGAGTAAGGCTGGAAGGATCGAAGCAGACAAGCTATGAAGACGGGGGTTGCAGTCAAGGCTATTCGTGAACAGAGCGTTTCAAGAATCTGACCGGGCACCGTAGGAACGTGCAAAAGCGCTTAATGCGAAGGAGGTCTTTCATCGCAGAAAAGAGTGGGGGAAGGATGTACTTGCACTGCAAGTCTTACGAGTCGCCTCAGCCTTGCCTTTGATCCAGCAGGCGCATTATCACAAGCAACATGACCACAGAAGATATCTTTCACTTTCGCTACTATTAGCCTCGAAGCTGAGCATAGGCTACTTTAGTCCGAGTCACTTCCCGGCTCTTTTCTGAGGCTCCATGAGACGCACCACGCGACTGCCATGTGCTCGGCTTCAGTTGCCCTCTTGGCTGCATTATCTCGGCGGTATGCCGCATCATGCCCGAGCTGGGGTATCTTCTTTTCGTGCCAAGAGACGACAGAAACCTCGGGCAAGACTAAGATATGTATCCACCTGGTACCTTCAGATACTTTACAATTCCCGCACATGGAGACTCTTGCCGCTGCCTCAGAATTGCAAATCCGCAAGCGACCAGGCAAAGCTTGATGAGAAAGTCGTCTGTTTGAATCATCTTTTCCATTTAGGGGTTCACAAGTAGGGGCATATAGGTATGATATTGAGACAGCAGGCAGTCTGGCTGGTTCGTCCATTCCATACTGCTGTTAAGCATTGAAACGCGAAACAACAGACTTATACTTTCCTTTTCGAAGCTGATTGTCCATGTGGGTATGTTGGCCTGTGATGATAAAACCATTACAGTGAATTTGGCTAAATCAGCAACTACACTGACATAGCTTACATCCAAATCTTCCATGACATCAAAAATCTTCCAGTTATACTCCGCTCTAATTACAGGTTATGAAACGCTTAACGATTGATGATGCTAATAGTACAAAAGATTGCACGCTCACAACCCCGAATCTTGCTGAAGATACAGCGGGTTACCGTGGTAGTAGCTTTTCCATGCATCGCAGGTAGACTGATAGTCTGCGGGAAAGGCAGGGATGCTGTCCTTGCTCTCCAGAAATTGAACACCGAGTCCTTCACCAATGTGCCATGCCTGGATTTCAATTAGTCCCTTACAAGGCTGCTGAAGGGTATATAGAAGGAGAGTCTTACAATATGACAATGCATGAGCCAAGCTCCCGGGTTGTCCGTTGGGAAAGCAATCACAAGCCACCCACCAGCTGGAAGCATAGCGGTATCTCTCCTGGTCGGGTTATTGAAGTTCAAAGTGCTGACGGAGGAGTTGCTGAACCCCCCAGACCCAATACCCAGAACATAGAAATCGTGGCCGTGAAGATGCATTGGGTGGGCAATATTGACGTTGCCGCCAACGGTTTCTTGGATGACCCAGTAAGTCCACTGTGATAGGGTGTCAATTTGTAGAACATTGAGGCATCGCAAGGGTTACGCACGATTCCTCCGTTCTTAAGCTCGATCAAGTTCTCCGAAGGTGGATAGCTCGTGTTGTGGCTGAGCACATAACTCAATATCGGGTTTTCCCAACTGACATCGATGGCCGTAAAATTAAGAGCCCAAACGACGATATTCTGTCCGTTGCTAGAAACTCCCGGGCCGAGATCAACGTTCAGGGTTTTGACTTGGCTGGTGAATGTGTCACTGGGGACGTTGTTGATGACCCATGGTACGAGGGGGCTCTCGTCATTGCAGTTGGAGGGTCTTGTCGTTCCGGTGCTTGTAGGGTCCGCCGGGGCCGCGCCGGTGTAACTGAAAATACTTCGACCGAAGAAGTTGTTGGCGCTGTTACAGGCGGCTTCGTTTTCAGCGCGGAACCAGTAGTTTCCGACTGTTTGGTTGGCGTGGATGATTACGTCGTAGCGTTGGCCTGAAAGAAATCAGTATGTCTTAAGTGAATAAATCATGAGAGAATCACCAATTCCCAAAAGCAGCCAATTGGTGTTGTACGGGTGGATTGGAACAAGATCAGCAGTGACTACGCTAAAGGAATGGTTGTCGAGAGAAACCCTAATCATGTTGTCCAACGAAGGATTGACGATCCTCAGTAGATATTTTTTCCCTGCTGTCATCGACACTTTTCCATATGACCCTCCGCCGTTGGCATTTTTGTTCGTTCCATTGATAAGGATTGTATCGGCCGGGGGCGGACCTTTACGATTTTGAAGGTTGCTGTTGATAATGTCGCTCAACTGGCTTGCTGTCTTGTAATAGAAATCATTGACAAGATAAGTTCCGAGGTCGACGTCGTAATTGGCTGTTGCAGGGCCGTTGATGATGATTCCCCCAAACACGCCGTCTCCATATTGCGATGAATGATGGCTGTGATACCAGGTGGTCCCGAATTGAGTGCACTTGAATGTGTACGTTTTCGACGTTCCGGGAGCCAAGGGGCCTGAGATGAGCGAGTCAGTTTGTATTTGGCCCAAGATCCTCCCCGCATCGAGGATAGTGCCATACATTCGGTGATCCCATTTGTACCATCCATTCCAACCGAGCCAAGTTGTCGAATACCATGCCAGTGAACACCAGTCCCATTGTTTTGCATCGAATTTTTGACCGTTATCGATACGGTGTCACCCCAATCTGCATTATTTACTTCATTAGTCTTCGTTGCACTGTCGAGGAAAATCTGCAGCACGCACCGGCAATTATCGTGGGGCCGGGGTATTGGTTGTTTACTAAGAGACAGTCTTTCACTCCGGTTCCATCGGGGTTGCATGTCGTATTTGTTATTTCCAGGTTATACTATCGTTGCACGGCAATCAGCACAAAACGGTGGTTTTCTTCGCCGAGCGACTTACGGATACGGTTTTGCCAGTCGTCGGCCACTTGGCATCGAAGTCGGTAGCAACACTGTAGCCACTGGCCCAGCAATTCCTTGTCAATGGGCCGTTGCTGCAAGCAGTATCACGAGCATGTGCTCGTTCAGCAGGTGAAGCGGGCAAAGAAGTCAGGTCCTTGCTTGCGGTTGGGGCACCTTTCTCGCCCCATAGAACTTTTTCAGGAGGTATATCAGCTAGAGAAGAGCCAGCAAAAACGGCGAGACTGAGAGGTAGGAGATGTTGGACAAGCATTGTGCCAGGTATAGCTCTATCTTCAAAGCGCAGTAACAGGAACGTAAAGAGAGGATTAGACGAGAGGATCCAACAGGATGAGGTACTTCGGAAGGAGAAGCTATGGGACAACACAAGGCATGGCAAAAGGCTAGGAGATGGAAATTCCTCGAGTTTATAATAGCTGGCCGGCGGCGTTGGACAATCAATATAAAACAGCAGCCTCCGGCAGAGCTTTTCTGATTACGGAGTCAGCACGCAGGATTGTCCTTGTTCGGACCACAAGATTAGTCTAGGTGACTACGCCGTTGACTATGCTGTGCACGCCTGCGTAAGGGCCGAGTCGAGTGTGCTCACATGGTGGCAGAATCGGTAAATTAACATTACACGGGGATCTTTGAGTAACCTACAGTCCTTCCTGCAGCGGGCTGAACATTGCTCAAGCGTTGCCGGGCTTGTTCAGGTATAGCTGGCTTACGCTCTCATATAAATAATCCTTGTTAAGAGGCTTTTTGCTAATGCAATGTCCAGCCCGCTGCAGGAAGGACCTGTAGCTGCGGGAACTTGAAGCAGGTACGCAAGGTGCACACGAGGCCTGCAGCCGCAGACAAGGCTGGCGGGGCGTGGTACATGCAAGATACCGGTGAAAGTGCTCCATGTTAGGCAACATTAATGGTTCTCAAAGTGTCATCGAAGGAATTGACTTTGAGACACGTTCTTCGGTGATCGAAGGCCGCAGCTGATATTGGTCTGATATATCATATGGGTGACACGACCACGACGTCGTACCTTAGCGAGCCCTATCGCTTAATTCTCCTGCTTTGGGGGGTGCTAATGTGAACGCCCCCACGGCTCCCGTCAGCTCCCATCATGGCTAATTGTCGAACCTTGGCGTTGTCCATTCAAACCTACGCCAGGTACCTAACCCTTCATATCCCAATCTAGAACAGAGACCAATCTGTCGATCCCCAATCAAACATCTATATACTTAGTATATCGTGTTGGTGGAGACCGATTGCTCTAGGGATCAGTGACCTACGGTCTACGGAGTAACAAGGCATCTTTTCTCATACAGCTGACTACGCCTCGTACTGGAGCCAATATCAGGATCTGTTTATTCCAGACAGCGGTACCGTGCATGCACCAAAAATTGAACATGGTCTGATGCGAATCCTCCGCAAGTCAGCTTACCGGCTTGGTATTGCACTCTTCTAATAAGCCTGGAGTCTCGCCAGCTTCTCCAACTTGCCCTTTTCCTGCACTTGTTCTTAACATCCAAGTTCCTTCAACTCAAAGCTTCTCGCAGCAGATTTGGTTTTCCAGACCTCACTATGGGTTCTCTATTCTCTGCTGCCAGCAAATTTGCCATTGTTTCCGCTCTTCTTGCGCAAACTGCTTGGTCCCAAACTTGTCTATCGTTTGGAGTGGATTTTCAAAGTGGAGATTCTTACTTTCAAAACTCACTTTCCACAGATCCCTTTACGTTTGTTTCCAGGTTCGAAGGTATTCGTCACTAGACTTTCTCCTGCGCATGTGCTTAATCTTCTGGCGTAGGGTGTTTGAAAGATGTTGCGAACAACCTCCTCGTGGATCCGAGTGGGAATGAACTGCAATGTTCCGATACGAACCTTCAGCCTGACGATACGCCTGAGCTATCCATTTGGTAAGCTGACTACCTACCTGCTCGAAGAGTTCGGTCGCCTAACTTTGGTATCTCAAGCCCCATCGAGAAAGCAAACCTGGTTTCTGGTGCTTGGTCAGTCTTGATCCTGAGCAACAATAACAATGGAACTCCTATTGCATACATGCGTGACTTTTCCTTGACGGTGGGGCCGCAGCAGACTTTTACTGTAAGATGGTCCGCATTTTCAACACTTAGGGAGCAATTCTGACGAAATTGTAGTACACTCCTACTGGTACTGAGTTCGACATTCATTTGTTCGAACAGCAGCTGATTGACCTACGTAGTGACCATGTCAGCAACAACGACGCCAGTCTTCAGTGGGTTCATGCATTATTTGACCTTGGTATAAAGCTAATAGTCAATCTCCAGACTATACCTCCACCAGCACGTTCATCACCACCACTATACTGAGTCCATCAACAGTCACAAGTCCTTCTGTCTTCCGTCCCACGACCACGAGCACACCAAAACCTGTGAAAACAACCTTGACCAAGACCCTAGCGACTATCACAGAGGCTACATGGTCTTTGGATGTAACTCAAGTCGTAGTAACGAGTACTGCCACTTGCGTAACGCCCAGCAAACATAGGCAACCGGATCCGACATGTACTATAACACCTACCCTAATCACGGCCAAAGCATTGGAGACTGGAGCAAAAGCGAGGCACGTCAAGGATAGGCGTGTGCCATTTGACAGAACCCAGCGCATCAAGGAGAGGAAGGAACGCTTGGCCTTGGTGCAGAAACGTGCTCCAGGTAAGTTCCACGGATGAACAAGGGTAATGTCAGGCTGATGACACTTTCCAACTAGATGCGCCAACAGTCACTGTGACGGACATGAACACATCCGATTACACCACGGTAACCTCAACAAGGACAGCTCCTGCATCAACGGTAACGGTAGTCTGTACGAACCCCTAGTCAATGGCCTCTTCTACTGAGCTCCAGCTGATGAATCTATAGCTATCACCACTGTATCTGCGACAAGCACGCCCCCTCCAATCACGGTCTACAGCGGAGTCAGTACCGCCAGCCTGATCACCATTACAGCACCAACCCCGACCAAAACGAAGACAAGGTACACCATTGCCACCGCGTATACGACTGTCATCTGGGAGGAGGTGTAAGTTTTGCAACGCTACTGAATCCATCTACGGGCCGTTGCTGACCCTATTTGTAGTGTAACTGTGACCACAACAATCACTCCTTCAGCTTCCTTGGCTGCATGTACGAGTATTGGAGGATCCATGCAGTAAGTTCAATAGCGACCGGCGACTTTGGATTTTGAAACCTAAATCTTGATACACAAATATAAATGTTGAGAATATATGTCATGTATTAGACTGTCGTAATATTTGTACAAACTGTCTGCGAAGTATAATGCGTGGAGGTTTAACTGATCTTAGTCGTCATCACCATTATCACACAAGAGCGTAAAAGTCGGGCCCTGCATACGAGTAATCAGATAAAACTCTATCACAAGCTCCACAACGGCAATGTAAGACATGCATCGTCATGCAGGTCTACATGTCCATACCGGGCGTCAGCAATGCGCCTCGCATGTCCAACATCCATTCGACCCACTTAAAACCCGTTCACAGTGGCACCAACATTCGGCGAATAATAACATTTTGAATGAGCCACAAGCGGCTGGCTATAATCAACCGTAGATCTTGCTGGGTGGGAACAGTATACCTAATATTTGCTCTTTCAGTATATCTTACTGTTGTACAAATTATCGAAAAATCGGATAGATGAGGCGCATCGCTGCAGCGCTTTACGAAAGCTAATGTATTTCCCGATGGCTGCATATACTACTCGCTGTCCTGAAGTCCTCTACCTCAGATAGTAATGTTTATACTTCAAAATCCCCCTTCTGTTACCTCCCGTTGTGTATATCGTGAGTCGTGTTCATCAAAATTCTCACGTATCACAGCTACCTCGTACAGAAGATCGACAATCACGAGCCACGGAACGTACGGCGCATGGCTTACTGCATGTTATAGGTAGTTCCACAACCCGCCACAATGCAGACGTCTACACGAGTCCGGCCCTTTAACATCTAATTAACTTGGCAAGAAGCCGTTCCCTACCTACTGCCATCGCGAACCCGATACTTCCCACAGCAGCATGAGTGTTTGCGACGTTGCACATCCAGAATGACCGGCCGGCAACGAGATTTACCTGTACGAGGTGCTGGCTACGGATCTTCTGCAAGCTATGCTTGTCAGAAGAGCGGAACAATCTCATCGACAGAGCAGTAACAGCGCTTTACCCACGCGTTGAGCTCATACACCGTCGAAAAGTCCACGTGGCTAGATGACCATGTGGCCAAACAGCGAGCGGAAGCCCACGTCGAGGTGGACAGCTTTCACAATTTATGTGAGCACTTGGTTATATAGACAGTACACGCGCTCGTATGCGCATTTTATCGGTGTGACTGCACAACGGGAAGACATAAAGCATCGATTTTGGCTAAATAAAATGTAATTTAGCATACACACAGCGCCTAGATAGTGTCATAGCCATAGACTGCATGCACTTGATGAAGAAAAACAAAAAAACAAAAAATCCAGAACGACCTTCTTAGGCTTCCTATCCACAAGTCCACATAGGCTTAAATTAACCCCCCCCCAAAAATCTCGTCGAGTCCTTCTCTCTCTCTGAAGCTAGCCACCCACTTCGAATAACCCCCGTTGCTTCCCGGTCTCTGCTCCCATCCTCCCTCCCTCATGCTATCCCAACTCCCAACTCGCAATCCTACCCATTCTCGTGCCGTTCGTCCAGAACTGTAGCACCCACGACTGCCGTCTAGTATATGATGGCAAAGGGCCCCTCGATAGATATCTGAGCCTTTTCTGCTTGAGAATTGAAGGATGTTGCATCTGTAGGTAATACTGCTTGGATATCCATGACGGAGATTTCTTCAAGATTGCCGTAGACTAAGACCATAGCTCAAGAATTATCATTTGCATCCAAGCCCACTCATTGAGATATCGGTCTAAGATCTTATCGACCCAGTAGCTCCAGTCGTCGGTGAAATGACCACAAGCGAACATAGCTCTGGCATACTCCCAGTAGCTTGGGTACCAGCCTGAAATCTCCCAGTCAATAAAGGTAACGCGAACAACGTCCTTCGCCTCCTCAATTCTATCTATTGAATCCAACAACACCATGATGTTCTTTCGCTGCAAGTCTCCGTGGGTAAAGACTGGAGGATGTCCACAAAGGACCGATGGGAATGCCCGCTTGTAAAATTCTGCTTTACCCTTGGGGAGGCCATTGGAAGAAAGATACTTCCGGATCAAAGCATTGTTTAGGCCTGCTTCGGTCTCGAAAGGACCTTCAAGTCCAAGACTTTCCGCCGGATCGCCAGTCCAGAATATACTGTCCAGTAGAGGTCGCTTGTCAAGACTGCAATACTCTCCGGGTGACGGGATTTTGCGCAGCTCATCTAGGCTTGCTTTGATTTTCGCTGACACAGCTTCTTTCTGTGTTTGATTGAGTGAGGCCCACACCCGGTCCAAGGTCACGCCAGCAATTCTTTCCATGATGATGTAATTTTGATTGCTGACATGATCTTTGAAAAGAGCATAAATATAAGGTACAGACACTGAGGTCGTCTTTTTTATCATCAGCATGTTTTGGCCCTCTGCAAGATCGATTTGGAGGCCATATTTCACGATGAAGTGTGCGCCTACGCCAACAACTTTACGCGCAGACTGCTCACATAGAACGTCCTGAGAGCTTTCGATTTCCGCCTTTGTTGGCAATTCGCGAGGTAAGGTCTCGGCTTGCGCATAGTATGGTAGCGGTGCCGAATTCATATTTGAGAGGCACGAGAGGGTGGAGAACAAGCTATCTAAGCGCTTGTAGGTCGCTAACACTGCAACGCTCAGATTGATTAAGCTCATCGGGTAGTACGTCGGTGGAAGTGTTTATGAAGCTTACAACTTGCTACGAGTACAGTTCCACAGCAGAGCCGCCGGCCTTCAGATCGGTCTGAGCGGACGTACCTTTCGCTCTAGCCTCCTATGTCGAAGAGTATACCATCAACCTCGAGCTCGCCCGGCCTGATCTCGATAGCATTTGTGAGAAACTGCGTTTGCTCTTCGGGACGATGAATTCAGAATCAGCAGTCTGGCCGCTCTTATCGTCAGTATCAAATATATTCGGCCCAGCATAACTTCTACACCGTACATTCATAGAAGATTGGAGATCAAACGGGATGTCCAAGTGCAAAGGGTTGTCCACGACGGATTAAGTCGAATGAGAGTTAGCGCAAATGCCAGATCGGCCGAGCAATCATCCAAGCAAAGCAACCGCTCTCTAGAATACGCGCCAATTGAATTGACAGGGCTGACGAATAGAATACGTGGTTGCCTGTACAACGCCTCCCGCGCCCTCGCGCCTACAATTGTCCTTCTATTGCATCACGATCCGTATCTTGAACACCGGAGCTATGTAATCACGCGGAGGAAGTTGAAGCTCAAGATGCGCCCGCCGGTTGTGCCGCAATACACTGAGGATGAAGTTCACGGCTTCTCCACAAACCCCAAACACAAGGTCATCATACGACATCCGGGCTATGCGAACGAAGGCGACACCCTGCTCACCTTGCCCGCCTTCGACAGACGTAGTGGCGGCCTCCACTACGGTACTGCGAGGGTCGCCTGTGGTATCATTGCGGGCAATCGCTGGGACGGATACTTCGCCAGGGACATCGAGGGGGAAGATACGGACCTTGGGCACACATCCGATGGCATTCTCCCCGTTGGCGTTTACTACTTCCACTTCAAGGATCGTGACGGTTTGTTAAGGCCCCATTGTCTCGCCGCCAACGCTTTGCTAATGTCCTGTTCAACAGGAAGCGTGGAGAAAAATTACCCAATAGTGCCTTCTTTCAGCCAATGGGCCTTTCCACACGCGAAGCTTCCTTCGGAATGGGAATTCACCCCCTCATCCTCCTCGAACCCACCCCCTACCTCCTCTCGATCGAATACTACTACAGCTCTTGCCATACGCTACGGAGGCCTTTGTCGTATGAGCTTCCACTCCGAAGCTTGTGAGAAGGCGCACCTGTGCCCCGTCAGCGAGAACGACTGGTTCCACTCGCAAAAGATGCAAAACTATATTGAAGACCCGGGAAAGACTGGAGACATGGCTGTCTACGATGTGAACAACATGATTCCCCTCCGTGCCGATCTTCACAAGTCGTTTGATGACCGCAAATTCGTCTTTGTACCGAAAGATCGTGAACTGGTCGTTCACATGCTGTGGCCTTCCAGTGAGTTGAGCTTACTCTACCAAAACTCGAGATTACATCCAATGAATTCCGTACCACGCGAATACCTCTTCACGAGATTCGCATGGGCGCTGTTCCCGATGCTGGAGGGGTTTTTACAAGGCAACGAGGAAAGATTATTGCTGTCGACCAGCGTTCGAGAGGGCCCTTATCTGGCCCCTGCAGCAGAATGCAAGGCTCTTGCAAGCAGGAAAGGCGCTCGGTCGCGCAATAGCAGCCCAACGAAAAGAGCTCGTGATGATACCGAGGACGCACCGAGAGATGAGGAGATTCTCAATCTCGCCGTAGAAGAAATAGATACAAGGAAACGCAAGAGAGATCTAGACTCCCAACGAGATGACCTTGATGTCTGTCCTGCGAGGGTCTACACGAAAACTCGATGCATTCCATCGGCTTCCACAACCTCGCCGCGTCAGGTTGCTCGTGCGAAGCGACCATGTACGGATAAGCACCACAGCCCACTCACCATTGACCCCTCACCTCAGTCCTCCATATCCCTCGCCAGCGTGCCTCCAACCCTCGCCGATAGCCCGTCGCCCATGTCACATACTCTTCGATCCCGCGCTGAGTCCCCTGCTACAAACACGAACTGGACCTCGTCCCAAAGAAAACCCTCCCAGGACTTCCCACCGACCGCCTCTGAAGCCGACCGCCTCAACACCCTCCGGCGGCAGGGCTTGGATCGAGAGCGTAAGCGCTCAGACAGAGACGGCCGCTGGAAAGAAGACTTGACTTGGGCAAGACAATACTTGACGCAGCCTTCTGCCGAAGAGGGCGCGATGCGAAGGCTGTGGGACATCCTGGGCATACGGAGCGACGGCGAGGACTGAGGTATTGATAACAACGCCTGCCTCACCACTGAAAGACTCTTCCCAAAGTGGCTGACCTACCCTCAGCTGAATGGTGGTTGTCCTTCCGCCTCCACCATCATCCTTACGAAGACAAAGATGCTCAACACCTTTTCGGGCAACCTCAGCTGAAGACACTGTTCGCGGGGTTGATCTGGAACCTGTCAGCTCACCTGTCATTCGATGAATGTTCGCTCACACATTCTAAATCAGAAGCTCCAATTTTGCGATAGTGACGATGCTTGAACTCTTTAGATGCATTGTAGTTACGATGGCGCTGCACAGGTCGTGCTAGCTGATCTAGACCTTCTGGCTCCCTCTCGCGATATTGTTTCCCAGAAGATTATTCCTAGGAGAGACGTGCTTCTAGGAATAATCTCCTGGGAAACAATATCGCCCCAGAGAAGATTTCTTACTAAATCACAGCCCTTATATGGAGCAAGCACACAGTAGATCCCGTTAGTAGTAATATTTAAGACAATTAAAAAAGTCACATTCCGACAAAGAACAACAGGACCCAGCCTTGAAATCTCTGCTCAGGCCATCCGAACAGCAAAGACAGCAAAGATTAGAGATCACCAAAGCTGTTGAGTAGTCACACTTTGAAGAGTCTTTGAGAGCCATAATTGTGTCGTCTGTTAATCTGCATTGGCACAAGCTTCAGCGGTTGAGTATTTGCACGAACAAATGAAATTCTCAGCTACGAAAAGAAAGATTCGGAAAGTAGAGAACTTTTCTTATGGTAACCACTGGACACCACCCGCCTTTGCAGACACACCACCTGAACTTTGCATAAACACCACCCCGCTCCACGAAGCCTAATCGGGTAATTGTTTTACCCCTGAAAGAGATTTGGAGAAGAACGCTGGGAAGATCACATAAACAGTCGATTTTTGGTGCGAAAAGCACGCTGTTCAACGACCCGGCAGTCCATGGACGCAGCTTGATCGTGTTCAACTTCCAAAACGAGATGGAAACTTCTCGCCGAATCTGGCAATTGACACCCAATAGTGAGGTCCAAGCAGAATGCACGTCTCTAATCTGCAGTGCCCGCCCTTTTCCCATAGTCGTTGTTCGCCTTTCGACAGTGACATGATTGTCAACGTCGGTGTTAAGACCATCCAAATAGAAATGATAAACCTTACAACGAACTATTTCGAAGGTGAGCCGCGTCAATACTATTGTGCGTATGTAAATTCCTTACTCTCTGGGGGTAAAGACAAGAAACTCGAAGTACTCGGCGAGCTCTGGTAGCGTAAGCTGGCTCGATGTCTCACTTTCTTCATCGTCTAAGAGACGCTCAGAAGGCGCGCAAGAAAAGTTGCCACCTGATACGGCGCTCAAAAAGATCAGGTGCAAGCAGCACCGGGCTGCCTGTGCAGGCAAAGTCCTGCTACGCTGGCCGATTCTCTCAGCTGTCGCTTTCGATTGTGAGGTACGGAAGCTTTCGCCAAAGGCATTGAACCTCGATCTTTGTGAACGACGCAATTTAAATAAATTATAGGGAACAACCAGAATGGAAGGTGGGAGATAGCGCGCGCCTCCGACAACCACCATAGCGTGTGTGAGTCGTTTCGGATTGCGGTGTTGATAGCCAATCAACGGAATGGCTGCCGCCTGGAAAACGCTGAATATATGTATGCCTCTTATGCGACTTACTGAATAGATCATATATACTACATATGAAGCACTGAATAGGCCACATAAGAGGCATCGGATATACTACACATGGAGCACTGGATAGGCCACATATGGAGCACTGGATAGGTCACATATGGAGCACTGGGTAGGCCACATAAGAGGCACTGGATATACTACATATGAAGCATTGAATATACTACATATGAAGCATCGGGGGGGCCATCGAATTCTTCAGCCACGTACGAAGAAGTCGGCACAAGGATGGGCCAAGGCGAAGCAAGGTATCACTCTTGCTTCAGCGGAAGCTAAATTTCGCAGGCACTTGGCCGCATCTCCCAATATATACAAGATTCACACTGAGATACAGATCCTTTTTTACTACGATATGCACCCTAATATCAGGCGGCCAACAGTGGTCTGCTCCAGCAAAAGCGCGTGCTTTCTCTGCGACCTCTTCATTAAAATCCACGCGAAATTCTACGTGGCAGGAACCCATGGAGTACTTTACTGCAGACTGCCAAAAATGCAGCAGGCGGGGTGGGTGGGGGGGGGGGGGGGGGGGGGGGGGGCCGGGGGTATCTCCTTTGTTAAAGATGGAGGCTCGTTTAGCAGGCTTAACCGTCTACTTCAAATACAGGTGATTCAGCACCAATATCGCGAGAGGGAGCCAGAATTACTTCAGCTAGAAATAGACAATTCCAGGTAGAAGCAACTGAAACACAGCCTCCATCGCTTCGCGAGCTACGAGCCGGACAATCTAGGCAGCGGTTCCCGGGAAACATGCTCTCCTAGTAAATTGTTCCCAGGAGAGAATCGTGCCTGGGAGAGAAATCCTCCGGACCCTTCTTTACTAGGATTGACTGTCTCCCAGGAATCTTCTCCTGGGAGCGGATTCTCGGCAAATCATTCTTTCTGAGGAGCCACGCTCTCCCAGGAGTATTCTCCTCGGAAATTCTTCCTAGGAATTACTTCTCAGAAGTTACTCTCTCCCAGAGGCCAGGCTCTTTCCAGCGTCCCTCAGCGTTTCTAGTTCTCACTTGTACTGACGTAAAGTGTCCTTTCTATCGCGATCGTGGTTCGCTTACTCCACCATGGTCTACTCTTTTATCGCTTATGGTCTACTATTTCATAGAGTTTCATCAAAAATCTCGCTACATGCATTGTCAACGACTCTTCACAATCGTCGCTTCTTTCAGACAATACTCGTGATCTTTGATTTCGTGCAGTAGTGCATTTGCAATGTTTCGATGCTTCTTCTGAGAAAGAAACGTTCGATTTGTTTTCACGAGCAACTTCTCGGGGGGCACGGTCCATCATCTCGGCCCACGCAATGTCAGCATCTGGTATCTCATCCGCTCTGGTTGGTTTGATCTCAACAGTGCAATGTTGATTGAGTCAGGGAATGTGTGATTCGATAACAGAAATCGCCATCAGCTGCAGGGAGGATGGGCCAACCCATAACGGCCCCACCCTTGTGAGCTTGAATAGAATAGGGAGGTACCTTCGTTTATCGTGGTAAAACACGTGCCTCTCAGGTACTAAGCGACCGTGTGTGGAAGTGACGATGTTCGAATGTCCGGATGCTGAGATGCATAGAAGTCAAATTGTTCCAGATCACGAGGCATTCCGCCACACAGGGGGGGGAGGTTAGTCTAGAAAGAATCGAATTAATTAAGAGTTGGCTCGATGCTTTTGAAAATTGAATTATGTATCCCTTTAGCTGCTGTCGGGAGGCCACTTTTAGCGTATTCGCTTAGTCCACCAATAGAAACCATAGAATATCACCCTGAACTGATTTTATTGATGCTATTCAAGACAAATTAGAAGAGGCCGAAAAGTTGCAACGAGGGGCCCTCGAATTGAGCCAGAATGTGCGCGGCCCGGAAAACCCTGACACGTTGTCTGTCATGAGCAATATCTGAGAGACATCTTGCTCAGACAACACAAGTACGAGCAGGCAGAAACAGTGTCTCGAGAAGTACTGAAGCTGCGTTAGAAAGTGCTCAGAGAGCACCATTCAGATATAGCTATAAGTCTGCACAATCTCAGGGCTTCGATGCTCAGCAAACGAGAAAAGTTTGATGAAGCTGAGGAACTGCATCGACAGGAGATTGCACTTGATCAGACCAATATGAAGAAGATGACAAGCAAGAGCGATCTAGCTAGATCTCTGGCCCGTCGAGACCGCTACGACAAGGCCGATCATTGACTTGCAGAAGATAGTGAAGTTGTCGACGAAAGCATTGAGCAGAAACAGTTGCAAGACGCGATCAGTCATGAGCGAACTGAAGAGACGTGCTGATGAGGAATGACCAAATATAAGAAATCTGAAGATATGCATCGAAACGTCTTGATGACGAATATGACACGAGCGTCTGCGAACGAAAATAGCAGTTCACATGTCAACTAAGAAAGAAAAAGAAAAACGAAGAGAAAAAGTTCGCAATAGCAGTCGAGATAAAGAGACCGACGAACCTCCAGCCAAGCGAAGCTCAAACGTTCAAAGCGAACATCGACCAGGCTTTCGACAAAAGTCGAACTGATTTCCAGTCCGACCTCGGCAGGTGAGAGAAGACCTGGAGCAGGACTTCATTTGGGAATTCTCTCGTGATGCTTTGCTTGAATGGGCAGTTTCACACCGGCCGGGGCCTCTAGCTTTTGTATTCATGCACCGGACAAGATCTGGCACGATTCTTATTGAGAGAAGAGATGACATTGACTCGACCCGTTTCTGGGCCACCGTCCTTGCCCATCCAATCATCAAGGGCTTCGCTCATGGAGGGACCAGAAACAGACCCTAACGACAAAGACGCCAAACCTGCATTGAATACCAAGCCATTTCTAATGCGCCCGCTCAACAGCCACATCACACCCTGGAGGTGATTAGACAGCATGCCGATGCGATTCTCGTACAGCCTGACGTGGGTTTTGTTTCCAAAAAGCATATCCAAGTCCTCGCTTAGGTTGTCCTCTGTAACTTTCCTTGTGGCAACAAGCTTCTAGCCAACATTGTTCTTCTTCTTCTTCTTGGGAGCTGGCTTCTCCGCTTGCGTTGACGTGTCCGGCGTGATTGGTTGTAAATCAATGTGACCGAGTTGGCTGTCTGGTACCTTCGCCAACTCTTGATCTTCAAGTTGCTGCGAGAGTCCAGAGGTCTCCGAAATTTGCGCCCCCGGCTTGTGGGAAAGTTCAAAATCCAGCTTAGGACGCAAATCGTCAATGGCAGAAGAGATCTTTTTGAGGAGAGTTGGCATCCAAATGTCATAGACGTTCTTGACAAAGGTATAGGCTGTCCACTTCTCCATGCCCTTCCGTTCCGTAAAATCATATTTACGAAGTGGGTATCGCCAATAGGTGACTCTGGTTCCCTCAATCACAGGGAAATGTCCGTAAATTCTTACGGTCTCGTGATCATGAGAGATTGAAAAGGTGAGAACTTGCCGGTGAAGCTCTTGAGCGCGATTCGCCAGCCGAAATAGTTCAACGATGCCTCTCACCGCAAGGGTCATACTGTGAAGGTTTTGTCGATCTGCAATATCAAGTCCCACTGAGCCACATTTCACTTCGCACGTAAAGAACGGAAAGTGCATGTAATATGTGCTCATGAAATAAGAGGAGAATGAAGGGTCCCCTAAATAGGGCTGCAGTTTCTGAAGCTGATCCTCTGAGAATGCAGATCGTCTGAAACCAACTGCATAATCTGACTGTGGACGAGGCTTCGTAACGGGGTATGAACTGTTCCAACCCTCGTTAACACTTTCAATCGCAACGTCAAGGTCGCGATTAGCGCTAAGCGTTGCGTACGCTTCAACCCAAGGAGCGATTAATGGGGTGCAGTCTTTGAAGATTCTTGCTTCATTTTTGCCACGTAATCTTTCGCAGCTGTCGTCGAAGATATCATTGCGGAATATAGTATCGTTCGGCAAGCTTTGCTTAGTGTCGAGTAGAGCTTGACAAAGCCTCTCGCTTGCCTCTGTGACGCCTGGCTTGTATGGGTCCATGTGGCTGCCAGCTTCCCTTTCAAGTATAGCTTCGTAACTTGGATTCTTGTATGGAGCGCTCTTTTCTGCTTGTAGATCGCTTGACGTCGTAGCGGTGACAACGCTAGCCTCCGACCGTTTCCGGCGAAGGGACGCCGTGGATGGTCTTTTCTTTGCGAGCAGACGATCCATGTCGTCTTCGAAAGACTCGTCAGGCCAGACTTGCCCTTTGTGTACCCAATGACTGATATGGCTGTACCGAGATTCACTGAGGCCACTGGCTGCCTCCTGGTCATACGTCTGTATGCAAGAAGAGGCGGGGAGTGAAGGTCGAAGACGCTTTGAAGGCGGCTCGGTTGGTCCGCGCTTCGCTGGATGTTCCGCCTCTCGAGTTCGCTTTCGACTCTTCGATGGTAGTGGAAGTGGACGACCCCGTGGCTACATAGGTTGAGTTAGCTCTGGGCGGTATACGACGGTGAATTTGTACATACCTCTTCTATTCTAAGAGACGAGTGTTTCTGCTCAGACTTTATATTCTCAATGCTCTTTTGAAGTCCTGAAATGCGTGTGCTTCTTCGGACTTGTGGTTCTGCTTTCGCAATACCTTGAGGCCGCTTTCCTGTGAAGGGTCAGATCGGACAGCAGTGCTGGATACCACTGAGAGCGAACCTTGGTCTCTATGCTTCGAAGCCCGCGGTTTCCTCTGAGCGCGTGAAGAGTCTCGATGAGTGACCATGGTGAGCGAAATCCAAAGGGCCAGTAGATCATTATGTAGCCGCCGGGTTTGAGGTGAAATGGTGACACAGTCGCGAATGCGAAGGGTTTGCAGCTAAAGTATTCTACCCCGCATTAGAAGTATTCCCGGCCCGATGCACGTTCCGGTCCCGTGCACACCTCACTTTACTACTTTCATCTTTCTTCAAAAATCAATTACAAATTCAATATGGCTTCAATTGAGGCAGCGCTTGCAGATCTAGCTTTGCAAGACTCATCTAACTACACTGCAACTGCAAAGAAATTCAATATCAATCGAAGCACGCTGTCGCGACGACATAGGGGTAAAACGGCCTCCGTGAAGGATGTTAGGGGCCAGCATAGAGCGAGTCATATGGGTGTAATGTAACGAGTATATAAATGCTAAGGAAGGAAAGTATCTAGAAGGGAAGAGCCGACTATCTATATGACTCAGGAGAACATAAGCTAACCCTGAATAGGGTTGGCTTCGGAACAAGTCTATGCCCTAGCGGCGAGCGATCGGCGATAGCTCTCAGGATAGCCATCAACATAGTCATCAACATAGTCATCAACATAGCTACCAACGAAGGTGCGTAGCTAGGATCGTAACAAAGGAAAGCAAGCAAACGACGTCAATTCTTTCGAACCAACAAGAAAAAGAGCTTATTCGCTATATCAACAAGCTTACCGAGCGTGGTATACCTCCTCCCAATGCCATGATTCGCGTTTTTGCGTATAATATATCTGGAAAACAGCCAGGCAAAAACTGGTCTTATGAGTTCGTTCGACGTCATTCAGATATACTGCAGTCAAAGTTTCTACAAGGCGCTGATCTAGAGCGAAAGAAAGCCGATAATGCATATCAATATCAGCTTTATTTTGATCTTGTAAGTGCCTTCATTACGTTTAGTTTCATACTAATATAAGGGTAGATAAAGCAAAAAATCGAAGAATATGAGATTCTTTCTTCAAACACATACAATATGAACGAAAAGAGCTTTCTACTTGAACTTCTTCAAAAGACTCGAAGAGTCTTTAGTTTAAAGCATCTTGACAGTGACAAATTGCTGAGTGCTGATCAAGACGGCAATAGAGAATGAATTACCTTGATTGCAATCATTTGCATGAATATGACTCATATATCTTCTTCGATCATTTATCAGACGATATCAGGCAATATTCAGGACAGCTGACTTACTGAATATGATCTCAAAGAGCAATTCTGCTTCTTTGCTTCCTTCGCTACTGACTGAACTAACGATGAATTGATCTACTCTTGACTCACTATCGTATTTGACCGAAATACGAGGTCAAAAGTCAGAAATTCACGCGATTATCGTCTTCTATTCGTTGACGAGCATGACAGTCATATCAACATGAAGTTCCTTGACTGATGTGAGCAGAACAAGATGCTCGTGACTTTATATTCTTCTCATTCTACGCATCGTCTTCAATCTCTGAATGTCAGCTTATTCAACTCTTTGATCAATTACTACTCGCAAAACCTGAACGACTGAATCTTTAAGAGTCAAGAACTTTCTCGAATATCAAAAAGAGACTTCTTTGATCTATTTTGACCTGCATATCAAGCTGCTTTCACGTCTGTCAACATCAAAAGTGAATGAGAAAAGACAGAATTGCTGTCTTTCAATTCGTCACAGGTCATAAAGCAGATTAAATCGAACGCTAGACCTGTTTCAAGTCATTCTTCTTCTTCAGCATTGTCAGAAGCTGATTGAAGAAAGGTTCGACGATTAATGAAGTCAGTTGTAGAAGAAGCAATTGATTCGCAAGCTCGTAAGTTGAACAATACGGTTGAAAAGCTTACTACAGATGTTGCTCTTCTGAAAGCAGAAAATGAAGATCTTCGACGAACAGTACGTATTGAGAGAAGTCGCAGACGACGTGAAAAGCCTTTATTTGATGATTTAGGGGTTAATGGTGAGGCAAAGGGGGTGTTTTTTAGTCCTAATAAGATTCAGACGGCTCGTGATCGTCAAATTCAAAGAATCGAAGAGAAACAGCAAGCTGCTATTCAAAAGGCGAAAGAAAAGGAACAAAGGAAGCTTAGAAAGCTAGAGAAACAGCGTTTAATAGCTGAAAGAAAGGTGGAACGAGAAAAAAAGAAGGCGAAGCGAGAGAAGAAAGTGTCACGATCCTAGCCTTGCCAGGCTCAGCCTTCTAGCCTTACCAGGCCTATCCTCGCTCCGTCACCTTGACTAGTCCCTATTGGGCCTAGCGTCGGCTGAGGAACACACATATGTAGCCAGC
>JAABUI010000115.1_pt1 | contig 120487 bp, 110 predicted proteins | sample 5559111 | NCBI WGS metagenome assembly JAABUI01 (sample SAMN10711870, study PRJNA513365) | rock metagenome | isolation source: Antarctica rocks | place: Antarctica: Victoria Land, Buttleship Promontory | reverse complement strand
AGATCTTGCTGCGACATGAGGCTGATGTCGAGCAGAAAGATTCAGACGGACGTACATCATTGATGCATGCTGTTTCAAGGGGTCATAACAAAGTGATCGAGATCTTGTTGCAACAAGAGACTGATATAGAGCGAAAAGACTCACATGGATTTACAGCGTTGATGCATGCTGCTTCAAGTGGTCATGACACAGTGATGAAGATCTTGCTGCAACAAGGGCCTGATATTAACTCCACAGATAGAAGAGGGTTCTCAATTCTGTGGCACGCCGCTGTCAGAGGATATGAAGAGGCCGTGAATATCTTGTTGGAGCACGGAGCAAACCTTGGAACACGTCGACAGGAGAAGGAAGGTGATGCAATCTCTGCGCTCTGTTTCGCAGCTTTGAAGTACAGCGAGGCAGGTATAGACTACATCGTCAAGACGCAGCACCAGGTAGACGAATATATATACCACCCGCAACGTCGTAACCTCTCCACCAGAGAAGCTGACCGTCTGCATCTCACCGCTGAAAAAGGTTATGAAGCTTCGTTGGAAGCCCTACTAGAACATGAAATCAAGCCAGAGGATATGGTAGACTATCATATGGAGATTGATGTTGGCTGTACCTATAAAGAATGGGTGTTTAATGGTAAGAACTATATCATCGCAAGATTCCTGGCCTTGATAGACAGTCAACAAAGCGTAGTACGTCTACTTCTGCATGACAGAGCAAAGAAGTTAAGCAAGGTGGAAGAAATTGAAGAAAAAGACAGAGCAACCGAATCAAGAGGGGGATACCGACTAGCAGAACGGCTGAATCACTGGAAGAATCCTGCATGGCGAAGCGATTCTCGTGATAGACTTACGTTAGTCTCCACCAAGATCTGTCGTCTCCGAAAATGGCTTACTGACTAAGATTGACGAAACAGAATTTCGGACCTAACTCCCAATTACAATCGGGAGAGTTCCGCGGAGCGAAGGATGTCGTCGGACTCGGTTGATTGAAATGGGGATTCGTTTACTTTGTTTGCGAATTTCTGTATTTACTTATCGAAGAGAAGGTCAAGAAGAATGGGCTGTTTGGCAGGCCATCCGCTCTTTCTCTGCCCTCTACTCGTGACGGGTGTTATCACAGCTTCCGGTCGTACAAATCATATACTGAGTATTTCGTATGTGATTTATTCACTACTTTATGTGCTGTGCTCAGCATTCTATCTACTCACCTACCTACTCATCTATCTACTCGTCACCCTAGGTACTCAGCAATATATCTACTGCCCTATCTACTTCCCTATCTTTTATCCCTCTACCTACTTGTCTACCTGCTTCTCTACCTACTCATCTATCTACTCACCAGTCTACTCAGCACTCTATTTATTCACCTGTTCACTCACCAATCTTTTAACTTATCTATGTACTTAGTTATCTCCTCACCCGATACTTTATTTACTGAACATTTCATCTACACTGGCATCTACACATTTATTTATATACTCGCTTCAAAGCATTCTTTAAAACACGCCCTCAGTGTCTGGCAAAAGTCAACGTACAACAAGCGAAAAAGCATAATAGCAAAGTGGACTGACGATACGCATCAACTCATATTCATGAAGTCGAATAGATCTATCGATAGACCTGAGAACTGAGATTCTAGTTGATCAATTGCCTTGCTAATCTTGCTTTGAGAGGGCCACTTGCTGTTGGAAATAGGGGAGTTGGTAACCTTCGCCTCATAGGGCTGGTAGGGCTGGGACCCGCTAGTAGAGTTTTTCACTTTTCGTAGCTTCAACCTACCTAGTAAATGGCCCCATATAACCTCGTTTTCCAACACTTGCTTAAAAAGTAGACGAGGTACAAGCACGCCATGGGTTTCAATTGCGATGATATTGCTATGATTTGAGGTCTTGACTGGTACTCACTTCAAATTTTTACTGGCCCACTCCTTCAAACTTACTACCTTCATGTTCTTCCTCGCATTGTACGTCTTCCCAATGTCCCAAGCTACACCTTTGCCCTTGGCAAAGACGATTCGATACTTGCGAATTAGATTACTGGGGTCGGATTTCAGTTCTTCCTCCAATATCTTTACAGTCCATTCTGTCCTCTTTATATTTCTACCCAATACGCTTTCAACAATATCTGCGAGTTGACCGTATGACACAGTATCACCAGCAACAAAGACGACCTCATTCGCAGTCCTAGGCCCGTCCGCAAAGAGGATGTCAGCCGTCAAATTTCCAATGTCCTCCGGCGTCGTCAAAGTAACCTGATTCTCCAAACTCCCCAAAGCATGGACGGTGTCTGTTTCCAAATCTACTACACCAAACCAAGGCTCGAAAAGGAAACTGGTGAACATGCCAGTCGAGACAATGACCCACTCCGTCTTGCTCTGTCCTCGCAGAAGATCTCGTACGTCGAGTTGTTCGTCAAAAAGGTCCTGTGCACTACCACGGCCAATAACATCGTAATCGACGCCAAACTGCCAAGGAAAATAACGGGCAACTCGTGCATCCAGCACCGCATGCGCGAGTTTGACCTGGATGGAACGGCCCGCAGAGAATCCAGTACAACCGACGATTGTGTGGAATGGCTCAAAAAGCTTGGACAGTTCTATGGTAGAAGCTGTCACGATATCGCTAGCTAATAGGGAGATCCCAAGGGCGTGAAGCTCAGCTGTGGTTTTTCTTTTTTGTGGATCATGAGAATCGATCGTTGCGGATCTTAGAAGAACGGTTATCTTGGTACTCGAATGCGAAGGCGTCTTCTTGGCTAAGCTCCGAAGTATCTCCATACCTAGCTCACCGGCGCCAATCACGAGGATGGTTTCATTGGTGGACATATTTGTGGAGCTTGAGATGGCCTGAACCTGTGAGTATTGATTTGTTTGGGAATGAAAGCTAAAGGCGTTAGAACAGCAAGGCAGTATGCATTGTTCGTACTCCGTAGCTGGAGGTCGTTTGTAATCCATTCGCCATTGACTAATCAACGCATTCATCAGCAAACCTCTTCTGCAACGGACTTTGAGGTAGATCCTCCTTATCTCCATTATCTTGGCATGCATATATGTGACGTCAGCAAGCAGACGTGCATTCAGATCTGCCTGTGATATCGCTAACATGGAGGAGATATTTCATGCATACTGGATACTGAGCCATCCGCACAACTTGTAGGCGTTAATGAACCTGACTTACTTTAGCAGCTATACTCCGGATGAAAGTGAGGGATATCTCGCCTTTTACAACGATCCACCTACATTAATGATCAAGGGAGCAAGGACTCGTCAGGGGGCATTATGAATGATATTGCGCAGTGAGTTTCTCCTCTTTCCATGCTACAAAACTACAAGCCCACGAGAAATGAATGGTTCAACCAATTAGATAAATGACAACCAGGCCTCTCGAAGTAGTAATAAACAAGACATCGAAGCGAACATCTCAATCACCATAACCGGCCCACCCACCTTTCCCCTTGGGGAAGAAAGCAATTATATACTAAGAGCAACCTTACACTACCACAACGCTTCATCTCCTCCAACATCCTCTTGTCCACCCCTGCCGTCCTTCAACTTTAAGGAAGACGGATCTCCCATCTCCAGCACAGCCTCTATGACAGGCACATATCGCCTGTATCCCTCCTCACCACCAAACGCTGAAGCCATCCATTTCGACTCCATCGACTTCGATCTGGATGATGAACCGAAACCAATCACTGCCGCCAATGGCTTCTCAACAGTTCGTCCAGGGGAGAGTATAACAAGGGACTTGACTATGGTGCCTATTTGCTTTGAAGCAAAACCGGGCGCAAAGTATGTGCTTAAAATGCCGGAAGGGTACGGATTCATTCAGTGGTGGGGTGTTGGAGAGATGGAGGCGTTCAAGGGGGTAGAGGTTAGATGTACGGAGTGGAGTGAGGATGGGGGATTGGAGGTTGGGATGAGCAATGAGATTGAAGTCCTCGCGGTTACACCAGACAGCCACAGTTCTTCTGTTTTTTTTCAATAAAGACGAGTAAAAGCGCGCGAAACGTTATCAGCTTCCGGGTACGGAGGCGCCCTGCGCGGCTGCACCAAAAAGGTTGTTTAAAAGGACGAGTAAAACCGCGTGAAACGTCATCAGCTTTCGGGCGCGGAATGGAGTTGAGTGGTGTCGTCCACATATGGATGCTATATTAGGTGTAGTGGTTTCGTTTCTTTTCTGGTGCTATATACCTCGGGAGTTTATAGATAAGATTGCATACTGTATTTCCACCACCAGATCAGCCTTCTGTAGCAGAGCGGTAAGCCCTCCATCCAATTTTCATGGGGGCATACGTCGTACGCAAAGTGATCGGTTACACCAAACAGCCACAGTTCTGCGGAGGAAGGGTAAGGGCCTTCTTCCATCGATATTCAAGCAACCCTCTCCCCCCTCCCCCCCTAAAACTCACTTGTCGGCTCTCACCATATCATTACAGCCAGTAACTTGCACGCCATGCTACTTGCCCCACATATCACTTTCTTCGCCTGGCTCATCACCACCAGATCGAGCAGTTCGCACAGCTGCATCGTCGGCTCCGATGCCTTCTCGACCCTGCGTGCTGCACCATCCTCCTTCTTGCTGCATCACCACTGCCCCTTTCGAGCCTCCCGCAATGTGCGTCGAGCACCGGGGTTGACTGGCTGTTTCATGCTCTTCTGAGAGCAAATCTATTAATGTACAGCCTTGTGCTGGGCGTAGAAGGGCAGCTTTTACAAATGGCCTCTTTTGCTCGCCATTTTTCTCTCTAATTAGATGCTCTTGACTTGGTGCAGCTGGTGCAATATCAGAATTATCGCTCTCGGCGATGCGGACTACATGGACTTCGTTTGCCTTTCAGTTGACTTGTTTTGCGCTCAAACCTCCACCGTTAAAGGTATTCAGCTGTCAAGGTCGGGACCCCATTAACGCGGTAGAATACCCAGACTTTGGCCTCCAAGGTGCCCTCAACAGCTTTTACAATGGCGCCAAGGACAGTAACAGTATCACTCTCTTTTCTAAAGCTTGCGGTAATGAGACTCAAAATTGCACGGCCGCTTACCTTGATCCCACACAGATATTCGGAAACCTGGAAACCTTGCATAACTGTGGGTTGTATCAAAACGTTTCCGAACTGTGGGCTGGGGGGAATCTGCATGCCGAGAGCATTAGTGTCCTGAAAGATCTCGGCTTCAAGAAAAGCAGTCGGAATTCATCTTTGCCTTCCGATATCAACAACGCAATCCATGTTTGTCTGCTCGACATCTGTGGTGACAACCCAGATTGTCCCAACAGGGCTAAAGCCCCTTACACCGACATTTGCGCCGACATCTCAGCTCCGGTAAATGCAGACGTGGGAGGTATAGGGGTAACATGAAGTCCGCCGCGTTTCTAGAATTCCTACTCAAATTGGGTATAGGTATATATATCCTACGCCATGCAGATGGGGTTAGCGTTGCTCGCGTTTATTTTCGCTATCCCCTGGATGCCAATCAACTACGCTATATATAACATGGGCCATACTTGCCTCGGCGTTCTATCCACACAATACAAATCAAGCATAGCAAAAGAGCGATTTAGAAAATCATTGAATGAAGAGAAAGCCTACCCCGAAGCCCTCACGACCGCAGTGGTCGATTTCCAGAAAGCGCAGTGCTTCTTCATGTTAGCAACAAACATTGCAGGACTGGTCACACCAATGAGAGGCGGCCTTCAACCTCAAAGCTTTCAACAAATTTACAACACATACATCTTCATCAAAACCCAATATTGCTATTGGTGGATTCCTCCCGATCCCGTTCACCCTACTTACCTTGCACATGATCCACAAGCAATCATGGTACCTCCTCACCCTATCCGCGACAATCATCGGGGTCGCAGCAGCGACTCTGCTCACAAAGAGCCGCATAAAGAGCGACACGTTCACGCTAGATGCCAAAGATCTCAACCACATCATAGAGACCGCTTCTACGGGTGGACCAGCCACTTGCGCATCGAAGAGCCTAATTGCCTGGTGTTACGATCCCCAAAGCGGCTCCGACTTTGGTTTCGAAGTCGGCGCTAACGCCATATGCGTATTCTGTCTCGTCACATCAGTCATCCTCATTGTCGATCACTTCTGCCGCTCCACGGATAATACTCAGCGAAGAATAAACGATTGGATTTTGAAAAAGCTCCATATTGCGTCGAAAAAGGAACTGTTCGGACACGCCAAGGAGGTGCTGGGTTTCGGCACTGCCGTTTTCCACCTGACATTCTTCCGCATATACATTTACTGCATATACATTTTTGCCTCTCACTTGCAATGGTTTCAACAATACAATACCTACGATGGTACGTGGGGATTCGGCCAGATCGTGGCGATTCTCGTGTGGGTGCCGACGCTGTGCGATTAATTTTGGGATCAGGCACGTATGTTGCACGGTTTACAATCTCTTCATTCCTCCTCCATGATCTATCTTTTGCGCTACCTCTATTTGGAAAATTACATTGGAAAAAGCCGACTTTTGGTGCTCTTCTCTCTGTAGTTGGGGTTAAAAAAAAGGCTCGGAGCATCGTCTTTCTAACCACTTGGAAGTTAGTCGTAAAAAGAAGCCAGGTGCGGGATATACGGGTGGTCAGGCAGGTGCTGCAAGCATGGAGGCTGCCACGGGACGTCCATGAGCAGGAGGAATCAGTGTAGGCAGCAGTGAGCGTATGGAGACTCATTTTGGCCTCTTTTTGAGCAAAGATGAATGTGCGCAGATGGATGACTTTATCGGGATATCTGGACAAAACAATATCGTTGTTACAGGGGGCAGTCTAGACAATTAGTTCACAGACATTATAATGCGTTTAAAAAATGATAACGGGGGGTCAGAACTGAAAGTGCAGATCCGAGGCGATGTTCGACCCAACTTTTCAACCCATTGTAAATACCTACGGTAGCTCTCTGTGTGCTACTCGTGGCCAAAGAGGAGAGAATTGAAGGAGAATGTCCCAAGAGTCAATGGAGGCAAGAGTTGAATGTTGACGAGAAACCGAGGGTTAAACCCTAAGCTTAAGCGGATGCGCAAGCATGTGGACTCGAATCTCGATTGGGCTACTTCCTCATGCGTCCTGGACATGGAGATGGTCCAAGTTAGGATTCGATGCTTTCCCAAGACAAGAGGACGGAGAGTATACTACTTTCCATGTACTAACAGAACACGTGAGAATACTGTCAGCCCAGTGATGTGGACAATGCAGCCATTCGACGGCGATGCTATCATACTGCGATTATTCCCTATTCCCTATTCCCACGGAAAGACTCGGATGTGCGCATAACCATGATTACAAACCAGCGAATCTGGGTATTTGAATCAACGACTTCCTTTCACGAACTCTAGACAATGGCTCTTACCTTCAACGGCAAACCTCCCGTCATCGCGTCCGGCTCCTGGATCCTTGTGACAGGCGCAAACGGATTCATTGCTGGCCATGTCGCCGACCAGTTTCTCAAAATCGGCTACAAGGTTCGAGGCACAGTAAGAGATGCTATAAAGAGCAGTTGGCTGCAAGAACTTTTTGACAAAAAGTATGGCCCTGGAAAGTTCGAGATGGTGGTCGTGGAGGACATGGTTGTCCCCGGCGCATTTGACGAAGTTACTAAAGGTATACAACCTCATTCGCCTACAATTGAGGCTCTCTAAACCCACTTACTAACACCACCCCTTGACTAGACGTCTCCGGAGTAGCCCACGTCGCTTCCGTTATCGCCTTTGACGTTGGGGACCCCCATAAAGTCGTCACCCCCACCATCGCTGGCGCAGTCAACGCCCTGACCGCAGCCGAGAAAAGCCCCTCGGTGAAACGCCTCGTCTACACCTCCTCCTCTACCGCCATGACCAGGCCCAAACCCACCAAAGTCTTCTCAGTCGACACCAACACCTGGAACCAAGAAGACGTCGACGACGCCTGGAAACCACCCCCATACGAGCCCTCACGAGCAATGGCCGTCTACGGTGCCAGCAAAACCCAAGCAGAGCAGGAAGTCTGGAAATTCGTCAAAGAGCACCACCCTAACTTCACCGTCAATGCCGTTCTCCCCAACGCAAACTTCGGCGAGATCCTCAGCGCCGAACAAGCCACCTCCACAGGCGCCTGGGTCCCCACCATCTACAACGCCACCACCTTCCCCGAGCAGTACAAACTCTTTCCCCCGCAATGGATGGTCAACGTCACCGACACCGCGCTCCTGCACGTCGCCGCTCTGCTCGACCCCGAAGTCCAGAACGAGCGCATCATGGCCTTCGCCGAACCATACAGTTGGAACGATATCCTAGCTGTGCTGCGGAAATTGGAGCCCGGGAAGACGTTTCCGGAGGATTTGGAGGGTTGTCCGAGGGATTTGATGGAGGTGCCGAATCAGCGGGGAGCGGAGCTTTTGCGGAGGTTGGGGAGGAGTGGGTGGACGGGGTTGGAGGAGAGTGTTAGGGAGAATCTTAAGCATTTGAGGGGGTGAGGGGGTGGTTTTTGGGCACGAGGATTGAAGGATTACCGTTAGTCCTTGCGAAAGCGACGTTTCCATATAGAGAGATGACTTACACGCTTAATGAAATTTCATGTTTTTTTATTTAAATATCCACCTTTCCGTCCATCATTCCGTTCCAAATCTGCCCCAGATTAAGTGGGTTCACCGCACGTGGGTGCTATGTACCTGGCGGGTTTATACATACAGTACATAGATAGGTTGCTTTTCCTACTCTCCACACCACTACCCAGCCCTTTTTGTAGCTAGCTCTTCTCAGCGTGTAAGCCTCCCCCTTTTCTCTCTCTCTCTCTGTCCAAGTCTGCCCCCCCCCCCATCCATGCTTTTTACAGACACTTCCCCCCCCCCCCCCCAAACCCTAACCCCTACTCTACCTCCCTCACTCAGCACAGCCAAGCCGCTATCAACTGGAAAAAACCACAAGAGGTTACGATGAGCACATCTTGTCTTTTTTGGTTTGAAAACACGGTTGATAGCAGTGGGGATTTGTGGCTTTTTCGGGAGGAGTCGTGGGTTCAGGGCGGATATGTAGAGTAGATTGCAGGAATTGAATTTGATAGTGGTGGGGAGATGGAACTGCTGAGTGGGTTAGGCGCTGAGTAGTATCGGTACGAGGCCAGTGGCTGGGAAACATGCAGGGAGGATGTGTAGCAGGTTCGGTCACTGGACTTGTGCTACACGGTGGTTTCGTACATGAGAGACTGCTTTCCTACGACATTTACCTAACCCCCCTCCTTCTCCGTCAGCGTCCTCACATACTCCGCCGCCAACGCCTTCACCCTCTCCCTACTCTTCGCATCCCCCTCTTTCTCCTCATACTCCAACCACCTCTTGAAGAAAAACTTCGCCTTCTTGCTCTTAAGCTTCTGCGACGTAACCCTCTCTAACAACCGCCGAACCTGCTCCCGATCCCCCTGCTTCATCTCCAAATCTAGCAGCACGTTCCACAGATCCCACCGTTTCGGCCACGTGGCCAATAAGCCCTCGAACATCGTTCTGCCCCTTTCCGCCGAGCCGTGGGGGCTGTTGAATTCGAGTTGAGCGAATTTGGTGGTGAGGGACAAGTGAGTGTGGGGGGAGAGGGATTGCAAGGCGCGGGGGAGGAGGGCGCGGGCGCGGTCGGGGGAGGCGAGGGTGGTGGAGAGGAAGGTGGCGTAGTTGAGCCAGAGGGAGGGGGTTTGGGAGAATCTTTTGAGAGCGGTTTGGAAGAGGGTGTCGGCTTTCTGGGTTAGGGATTAGTGGGTGTGATAGCCAGGGTATGCGGGGAGAGGAGCTTACATTGTTGTTGCCGGATTGGATGTGGATGCTTATTAAACGTTCGTGGATTTCTTGGGCATCGTTATACTGGCAGGCACGTTGGAAGACTGCTTCGAGAGAATCGTCTGTGCCGTAGGCGTTTTCGAGGTTGAGCAGGGCCACCCAGACATTCATTTTCTCGGATTCTTCCCTGATATTGATGGTTCTGATTGCTCGCTCGGCGATCTCGCGGGCTTTGATTACCTCGCTTAGTTGAAGTTGGAAAGCCATGTAGCTGAGCCATAATATGGAGGAGTTAGGTTGTCCCATCAAGAGACGTTCGAAATCGGCTATGGATTGGGGACCATTAGCGTCGAGGTCGCCTGTTCTGTCGATTTTGATCTCTGCCTTTCTTCGCCTCTTTTTCTTAGTTTGGGGTTGCTCTCCGTCTGTCTCTGATAGCGCATCTTTCTCGTTCTGGGCAAATGTTTCCCCTGTCCAATCAAACCCGCCAGTGCTGAGGCCCGTGAGTCGGTCTGGTATGGTAAGGTGTTCTCCGTTGTTTTCGGATGTGTCAACGCCACCATCTTCGCCTTCCATTTCAGCATCACTATCAATGTCTCGAACATTTTCGAGATCAATCCCTTCTTCTCCTTCTTCATCTTCCTGATCGTGTTCGTCGTCAAGCGTCACACCTTTCGTTTCAAGCATGTCCTCGTCGCTTTCATCAGCGTTTTCCCCTTCATCATCTTCAAAAAATGAAGCCTTCAGCCCCAGAGAGATTTGCCTCTTATCTTGATCGATTTTCAGAATTTTAGCCTTGACGATATCTCCTTCGTTGTAGAGCTTCTTCGGGTTTGGGGATTTCTGGTCGGCCATCTGGCTTCGGTGACACAGACCACTTACATTCGCAGAATTGTCAATGACAATAAAAACTCCAAATTCTTCGACTTTTCTAATCTTCCCAGTGAGGATTTGCCCAACTTTGATGTCAGTGAACGTCATGGGTGGTTGGTAGTCTTTGTCAATATGAGACAGCTTAAGACTCATCTGAACATGGTTCAACAGGGGGTCCACAGCAATGATCTTGCCTTTAACGAGCTGATCGACCTCGAAACCTGATCTCCAGTCTTTGATGTACAGATCCGACAGATCCGATATCTTAACAAAAGCTGTCACATTGCTGGCTAAAGTTATGAACAGCCCGTTGTCTGCCACGCTCCTGACGAATCCTCTGAAAACATCATTGACTTTGAGCTGAGATATGGAGGCAATTTCAGGATCGATGACGGGTAGAGATGAACTCAGGACTTTTGAAGGCCGGGTTGATAGAGTTATCCTCTTATTTGGGGCATCCACATCCTTGACACATACCCGTACAGTTTGGTTCTTCTCATAAGTGGTGGGGTTTGCTATTGAGTAATCGTCGGCTATGTCTATCAGATGCACAGGGCCGGAGAGGGTCTCGCTAAGCTGAACCATAATCTGGCGCTCGGAGACCTTGGTCACTCTTCCTGGCAAGACCATGCCTTTGGCAAGGTCTTTCAATGATAGAGGGTCTGACGAGCGACTGGATCGCGCCGAAAGGTCAAGGCGACTGTTTGTGACATCGACCCTCAATACTGTTGCACGGAGGGCAGATCCGACTGGGAAGTTGTTTACCAGATATTTGAGAAGAGAAATATCATCAGAGACATCCATTGCGCGAATACGACCTCGTACGTTGGGAGATACATTGACCCAGATACAGTCATCAGACACATTGTTCACAAAAACGATGTGAAACGAACCCACCTTGACTTTGTCAAGGGTCAAGATGTCAAGGTTTTCTGCAGTTTGATTACTCGGCTTCGCCGTCAGTTCAAAGACAGGTGCTTTGCCTCGATTCGTGATTGGGAGAAATCGGTGATTTCTCGAGTCGTGCATTCCGATAATCCGCACTGGCAGGATCTGTTTGGAACGGAAAGACTTCAAAGGGTGCTTTCGATCCTTGATAGCCTCCCAGGTGTCAAACATCTCGGAGACGTCGATTCTCCCTTGGACGCCATCCGCCAATTGAACGTTAAGCTGCGTTTCCTTGATAGACATAACCTTGGCCATTGTCAGTAAACCCATAGCGAAGTCGTCGATTGTGGTTGACACTTCATCCACGGGGTTTCTCAATATTGTGTCAGCAACGTGGGTTTTAGTCTTTGCTGTCGCTCCCGTTGTATCCATTAGGAGAGGCTTCAAGGTTAGCAAGAACCGTTGCTGTCCATGATCGACTGTCAGGATCTTTGTAGAAATCGATTGATGTCTCCGCATGCCGAAATCTGGTAATTGCACTAATTCATCTGGCACATGCGCCTTCAGAAGGAGTCCGGTTAAGTCTCCTGCAAACTGCACATAGACGCCCGTGAGCGTGATATTGTTGACAAACCCAGAGACTTCGGCACCCTTGACAACACCATCGAACGCTTTGAGAAGTGTTCCCTCTTTCGCCGCTTTGACCAGAGTAGGTTTGCTTGTGAGCTTGACTAGTCGCTTTGACTCCTGCTTACTCAAAATTACGAGGTCTTTCATGATCTGACCAACCCGGATCTTCTTAGACAGAGCCAAACTCTTCTGAGCCGAGCCATCTGCGAGATGCTCAATTGCCAATATCGCTTTCAAGCCTGATCCCTCGAGCTCTACTATGATCTCGTCACTCGTCTTCTCGGAGACGGTGCCGCTTGTGATAGTGCCCGGACTAAGACTGCTGAGCGCCTCGCGTTGTGCGGCTCCGAATACTGATGGGTCTTTGCATGAGACTAACATGCGGCTCTCAAGAGGATCGACGGAAATAATATGAACATTAACTACTTGACCGGTACGGAAGTGCTGTTTTGGATCCTCTATGTAGGATTCACTCATCTCCGATACTGGCAAGAAGCCGCGGACTGAGCCGTAGAATTGAACTACGGCCCCTGAAGGTAGAATATTGACCAAAGTCCCAGGAGCGTGCATACCAGGGTTTAAACCATCGAATGACTGCCATATCTTAGCCTCACTGTTTACCAAGGTCTTTTTGAGAGTTAAACGAAGTTGTCGTTTTTCGAGATTTGTCGATAATACCCTAGCGGTCACTGGACTGCCTTCCTTGAATTTCTTCTCAGGATGTTGCAAGTGAATATCTGAAAGATGTACTTCAGGTACCAAGCCCGTAATCCCTTCAGCGATAGTGACTAAAACACCGCTCACGCCAGTGGGACCAACCATAAGCTTTTCCACTGTGCCTTGTACGACTTGTCCAATCTTAACATCTTCCATACCTAGGAACAGCTGGTTGATGACCTTTGGCTCTAGCGATACGATGAAAAGGCCATCCATCGGGTTATAGCCGATAATCCGTGCTTTATGTACCGAGCCAACTTTATATGGCCCAGTCGACTCCGAGAGCGTTTCTATTTTACCATCTATGATCCGAGAGATATGAACGAAACCTCGTACACCCTTTACCCCAACATCGACCAGTAGGCCGACTCCTTGCTCGACCTTGGCAACTCTAGCCTTTTCCACAATCGTGGAAATCGGCAGCACTTGAGTGGGCATAGTATTTTCTTTTGTAGCATTCATGGTGGCGATGTCTGAATTGAGGGAGATAACATGGTCTAATAGCGAGACCCCAAGCTTTTTCTCTTCTACAGTAGGGAAGGTACAGACTATTCGACCCTTGACCTTACTACCGTTCGTGTATTTCTTCGCGAGGTCTTTTCCACTTCCAGCGGCACCAGAGTGGATAAAGTCGGCTGTGACGTCCAGCATCCCCATAGCTTTGCCGGCGATACCAGAAGGGGTGACTTCGGACACTAATATCTCAATTGCTGTTCCAGGTAGGAAAGAGTCTACGGTTGGCGCATCGATCAAGTAATGGCCTTTTTTTAGGTTTCCTGCTTTATGTGGATCTGCGGAAAGTTTGATAATGTTGCCATTGGAGCTCATGCCAGTGATTAGGCACAGATAAACAGCGCCTTCCTCGATCTTAGAGATATCAATATTTGGCCCAACTTCCTTTGACGACATAAAGCCTCGAACTGTGGTATCTTCGAGCCCGAGGTCCATGATCAAACCATGATCTTCGACACTGAGCACAGCTGCCTGCACCATGCTGTTGACGACCAAATCGGCCTTGCTGAGACCCAAGTTCGCTTGTTGGGGGTTTATCGAGAGATCGATGTGCCTCTTACCCTTTACTCCAGAAGATGATTCCGCTTGCGTAGAGGTGACATAAGCGCGCAAGTATTGGCCAATCGAGAAATAATTGCGCAGATCTAATTCCTTGCCATATTCATGGTTCTCACTAGCTGGCTCGTCCCCAACGAGAGCTTCCATCCTTTCTATGAATTTTGCTGATATTGACGTACAAGGTATAAAGCCCGTGAGGTTGTTAGGTAAAGCTAGAGCAATGTCGTATCGATTGATCTTAGAGATCTGGCCGAGCACCATTGACCCAGGTACAAGGCGTTTATAACTTAACCCTTCGATCCGGACATTTTTCTCCTCAATCATAGCGCCCTTCCCTTTCTTGTCCAACGACTTGGAGTTGCGCTTCGTCTTCGTTGGAGCATTCCTAGGTTGATCCACCTCGTCTTCCTCGTTTTCCTCGTCTTCAAAATCGTGCTTTGTTGGCTTCTTACCTGTGGACTGTTCGAAGAGGACATCTTGTTTAGCTTGGATTTGGATCTGCTTATGCTCCAGAGGAGTCAGGATGCTTGCGCCGCCTCGGGGGAATGCTGGCTCCTCTTCTCTTAGTACTGAAAGCTTTGGAGTGGATGGCGAAGGCTTCGGCCTCTTCTCCGGACGAGTATTCGTATTTTCTACATCTCCCTTACGCTTGATTGGCGCCATTGTGATGTATCAAAGTGAAAAATACGGAGCACTGATAGAAGTTGGGGGTTAGTGACGCCCTCTTCGAGTTTTATGTCGACATCTCTTAGGGTCTTCTTTCTGCTTGAAGGGCTATTCTGAGCTCAATTCGCAGAAGACATTCTGGGTCTTCTCGATAACTAGATATGTTTGAAGGATCGTAAAAGCCCAATGTACATATGCTCGTCTATCTAAATTTCGACTTTTCGTGGGTCTCTGATGTCGGTGAAACTAAGAAAACTTTCCCCGACCTGGCCGAGCACTAGATTCAAGCTAACGCAAATTTGGGATAGCACAGGTGGCTTATCTCCTATCACCGTTGGCCAGGAGCGCGTTCTTCTTCGCGAGACGCGATGTTCAATTAGCATCTGGAGCCCGTCTTCACCACTTAAAATCGCTTTTCTTCGAGAGCACCTTGCTTACAGATTAATTCAGTCTTGGGATGTAAACGTCCCCTTAAAATCAAAATGATAGACGACACACTATTGTCTTCTCAGGAGAGCTTGGGTAGAATCCAGAAATCGACACCAGACGAAAACCTAACGTCATCGCCTCTGCTCTTAAGCAGACAATCTAATGGTAAACGCAAGCAGCCACCGACGGTAACGCCGAAAAGGTTCACACGTTTCTTCACTCCAAGATCTTCACTAGGGCAAGGCACTAAGATCAGCGCATCAAGACAAGCATTGAGAGATATCACTGCTTCAGGTGCGAATCGCAAGGGCACTGTGAGACGGACAATATCGACAAAGGATAGTATACAAATCTACAACGAGGAGGAAAATGAGTCTTTGGATGTCTCCCGGAAGAGAATAAAGAAGGAGCCAGTCTCGCCAGATACCACGCCAGACAGATCATCGCCTTTGAAACGATTACGGAAGCAGTCTCTCAGCTTGTCTGATGACGATGGGACCGATATAGAAGATTCCGCTTCGGGCGGAGACTTCTCAGATAGTGATCCTGGGAGGAACACTCGAAGCAATCAGAAACGGCTGCATTTCGTCGAACCTATCGCCTATTCGAGACAGCGAGGACCGCTGGGCCGACTTTTACGTAAAGAAACAGGCGATACTAATCGAAGATATCCGACGGTTGATTATGGAAGTAGCGATTGGCAGAATGAGACCGCAAACTTCATGACAAGACCTGAGGACACTCATGCATGTCTGAACCCGACTGACGCACAAGAGGCCACCATACCTTTTTGTGCCACCAGCTGCAACAGTGAGCTGATACAACCGTCCAACCAGTCTGAATACAAAGCTAACGATTTTCTCTAGCGAACTCTCTTGTCGCCATTGGAGACGAGGATGGCGGCGTCAGACTTCTCGAAACAGAGAAAGATGGCAAGCCTGGATTCTCGAAGTCTTATCTCACTTTCAGCCCACACGCGAACGCTATCCTCGATCTTGCCTTCTCCCCAGATGACTCACTCTTGGCGACCGCATCCGGAGATCAGACGGGCAAGGTCATCGACATGCCGACCCAACGCATAATATACACCATGGCGGGTCACGTATCCTCGTTGAAGCAGACCCGGTTCCAGCCCGGTAGCGCCAGCGTAATTGCAACCTGCAGCAGAGATGGCAGCGTACAGATATGGGATCTTCGATGCAAAGGTTTCGACGCTCCAGTTCAGAAACTCTATTCCTCCCTCGACGGCGAATCCGCATCAAGACTCCACACCCACAACGACCTGAAATATGCCCGCTCCACCAATACCATATTCGACGCCCACGCAAGTCGCCAACCTCTGCCCGCCGTGCCAATGGCCAACCCCAAACTCCCCTCAGCATCCTCCGACGCCCCCTCAAAAACCGAATCTCCATCCCGCCGCGGCGATGTTTCTATCACCGCCATTTCCTTCCTTCCCGGAGAACGCTCCCACCTCCTCCTCACCGCCTCAGAAGCAAATGCAACCGTCAAACTCTGGGACCTGCGCACCACGCATAACCCCCGCAGCGGCCGCCGCGCAACCCCGCTCTCAAGCACTAGACAACCAGACTCCCACACTCGCCACCGCCATTTCGGACTCACGTCCCTCGCGCTCAGCACCGATGGTGCTAGACTCTACACCCTCTGCCGAGACAATACAATCTACACCTATTCAACCCCCCACCTCATCCTTGGCTCTGGCCCCGAGCTCTCCCTCTCCGCCTCTTCCTCGCGACCCAGGAGATCCGGAGGCGGCACGGAAAAACAGGGGCTAGGACCTATATACGGCTTCCGCCACCCGAAATTCCACGCCACGACTTTCTACGTTAAAGCCGCGATTCGCCCCACCAGCGGCGCTAACACCGGGCTCCTTGCCGTCGGTAGCAGTGATGGATGCGCCGTGCTCTTCCCAACCGACGAACGCTACATGCGGCGCCCTCCACCCTCAAGGTCTACCTCGCCCCCTGCAACACGCAACGCCCCTCGCCTTAACGACACCATCCCCATCTACACGCATGGCGCCGCGCTCGTGCGGGGACATAGCCGGGAAGTAACGGGGTTGACGTGGATGCCTGGTGGGGAGCTGGTTAGTGTGGGTGACGATTTCCGAGCGAGGTGTTGGCGGGAGGATGCGCAAGGGGCAAGGGGGTTGAGGGTGGGTGGGGAGGGGGAGGGAAGAAGGTGGGGGAGGGGGTGGGCGGAGGTGGAGGGGGGGTGGGATGAGGATGAGAATTGAAAGAGGGGAAGTGCGATGGGGAGATGTTTTTTCGAGCGAGCGGATACCCTAGGGTGTGGTTTATTGGTGTTTTGGGTATCGAAGGGGACAAAGGTTTGTAGAAGGTAGAAACCGGCAGGATCAAGCATTTTGATTTAGAAATCGTCTCATGAAAGATTCTAGATCCAATTGCGTCCATTGCAATTCCAGGTTTGATAATGTGAAGGCGTGCCAGATGGGATATCTATCTTCGAAGTTTCCGTTTCAAAAGACCCCACTATATCAGTCCTGCGATTTTTGAATGCTCTCGTTCCTCGAGATTCGACCACTCTTCGGTGTTCCTGCCTCGTTCAGGCATTGGTCAGAATATCGTCAACCCCGCCGTCCCGTTGTCCAACTTCCCTCGAAACTTTTCTCATCTGTCTTCTTGGCTTGCACGGTAGTTCATTAATTGTCCATGCCCGCATCCTCGTCCTGCCAGTCGAGGCTGCATGCTAGCTACCGCCTCGCTCCTATTCCTCAATCACTCGAGTCCTCCCCATCCCAGATTCTCGCTCTGTTAAAGGCCGATATACTCGTCGTCTTCGAGCTTAAGAGCTCAACCCGACTTGCTCACCTGCTCCCCTTGCCCATCCATGCTCCGAACATTGCTAGCTTCTAGACCCACCCTCTCAATCTTCTCATCCAGAATTGCAATCTCCGCCTCAACCTTCAACAGCCTCTTGTTTAGCATCCTCTCGTACTGCTCATCACTCAGCATCTTCATCGGACTCCATTTCATATCCGACACCCTCTCCATCCAATTCTTCTTCTCCGCTACACCAGCAGTAGTAGAGGCAAGCATAATTTCACGGGTATGACGGGCGTCAAGAGTATTGTACAGGGTTTGGCCGAGGTAGCCGAAGAGGGTGAACATGATTGCGCCAGGAATGATGTTGGCGCGGCCTCGGATGAGACCGCCGACGGTGCCGCCTGTAAAGCCGCCGGCGAGACTACTGGCTTTGGCGCGGTCTTGGGGGTTTAGGGTTTCGGGTTGCCAGGCGTGAAGGATGGTGGCTCTGCTTACTGAAGGAACCGTTAGTCACGTTTCTTGGGCCTTACGTAGACCCATGTTTGGTAGAGACGCTTTCACTCCGTGGGAACCTGGTGTCATTTCAAGTACAAAGATGGGATTGCGAAGTGACATCGCGGCTTTTAGTTTAAATGTCGATTTACGCACCCCAAAACGTTGTACCGAGGGCAAAGCATTGGAAGCCTGAGGCGGCGGCGAAGAGACCTGGGGTTGAAGAGCGAATAACGCCGGCAACACTCCCTATTGCGAGGCCAGACGCACCTGAGAATTTTGTAAGCCGTTTGTTCTCGTAAAAAGTGAAAATGCGTGAATATAATGTCTAATCATAGAGTGAAGGGAAAGGGAATGGTACGCTGTGAACGTCGTCAGTGCTACATGGTGATTTAGACGCAGAGATATTGGACTAATCAAGTTGGGAGCCTGATCGACCGATTCAGGAAAGCACTAGGAGTTTGGGTACTATCCAAGATGTCTTTCTAGGTCAGGATGTACAAGCAAACTCATTTCTCGCGACAGACACCGAGGGTCGAATGACCATAATTGCAATGCATAAAGACGGACACAAATCGCCTCGGCATTCGGCCTGTAAACCTGCTTTTCTGTAGCTTTGAAGAGAGAGAAAGAGGACTTGTTCCTACCACCCAGAGCGCCGACCAGCAAAGCCGGCTTCAGGACCGCTGCCACAGCGGGCGGTATCATTTCGTCTCTTTCAGGGCGCTCCATCTCTCAAATATGGCTTTGCCGGTGAAAATCGGACTCAAGGATGGCTTGAAAGCATACAGAAAATTAGAATATAGACACGCTCCTTTATCATCATATAACTCTTTGAGTATCACACTGGGTGACTTTGATCCACGGTTGATGCACCATGACATGGAGTGTCTCGCAGTGGTTGTACTATGTACACAGTAGAGTATGTACATATCAAGGTACGGAGTAATGCGGGCAAGGCTACGCTAGCGGCTCTCGGCTGCCGTGATTTTAATTCTCATCATCAAGAGGATCCTGTCGACCAACACCACCATTTTCAACGGTGGTCCATCTTGTTCCACCACAAATCTACGGGTCTCACAGTACGCGCAAGCATTCGGTCGCTGTACTCCAGCGGCAATTAACAGCTAGAGAAGTAGGGTGTGTGCCGTCTTTGTCCGCAATCATGGGTACGTCGATACGTCTTCGGGGTTATGTCGTCGCAGTCTAACCACCAATATGTTCGGAGAGTGCTGTTTACTGACAACTGACCTAACAGCGCCAAAGAAGGCAAAGGGGGAGAAGATGGACTTGGGGACGTTCCTGCAGGATCCCAGTATGCGATGAGACCTTTTCGGCTTCCATTGAGGCGGAGTAAGAGCTGACATGGAGATTAGAATTGGGTTCTTGGGCAGATGAGATGGAAGACATGCCATTACCATGTAAGTACTCTGTGGCATAATTTCGGTACATCTGCTGACCTTTGCTGCGTGTAGCTGGTATGACACTCCCCTCTAAGATTTGTGTCTGATTTAGTGCGTCTAGAAGCGGACTGCTAACCACAATCGATAGCACCAGCTGGCCGTACAGGTGGTTATGGTAACGATCGGTCTTTTGGTTCTGGGGGTGGATTTGGAAGTGGTGGATATGCTGGTAGTGCTCCTGTCCAACATGCCTGGACTAAGAACCAGGAAGCTTATCAAGTTGGCCAGACCGTGGCGGTTATTCCGTTCGCCCAGAATTACCACTTCCTACCAAACCTCCGTATACCGTTCATCTCGGGAATATGTCATTCGACGCTACCGAGGGAGACGTCCAGGACTTTTTCTCAGCATGCTCTGTTACCAGTGTACGCATAGTAGAAGATAAGCTCGAGCGAAAACCAAAGGGTTTCGGCTATGCCGAGTTCGCAACCTTGGATGGCTTAAAGAAAGCACTGGAGTTCAACGGCTCCCAGTTTCAGGGGCGAAATATCAAAGTCAGTGTCGCAGAGCCACGTATGTTTGCTCCTCTTTTGCTCATGATGCTCACCTGATCGTCTGGACGCTGATTGGGCTTTGCTCATAGAGAAGGATCGACCTGACGCTCGTGAATTCGGTGACTGGACTCGGAAAGGGCCTCTTCCGGATGCAGGTGGACAGCGTCGGATATCAGATCGTGCTGGCTTCGGCTCTGGCGCTCGTGGTTTTGATAGTGGCTCGGATGTTGGTAGCGATCGTGGTAGTCGTCGTCCAGCTTTTGAAGGAGACGGCAAGGTAAGGGATTTTGGCAATTGGGACCGCAAAGGACCACTTACTCCAACGCTTCCTACTGGATCCGCAGCTAGAAGCACGGACCGCCCGACGAGTCATGACGGACCCAGAGAGCGCCGGAATTCCCCAGCATGGGGAGAAGGCAGATCACAGGACGGATCGCGTCCTCCGAGGCGCGAGTTTGTCGAGAGACCAGTGGCCGATCGAGCACCGACTGCTCCAGAGATGGACAACCAGTGGAGAGCGAAGATGAAGCCGGATGCGCCACCACCAGCACCCGCCCCTACAGCTAAATCGCCAGCTCTTTCACAGCGCGAACTTAGTACACCCCCATCACCTGCTGCTCCGACTGTCCGGCCCAGATTGAATCTGGCGAAGCGTACAGTCTCCGAAGCGCCAGCTGACCCAGCATTGGCTTCGGCAAGTTCAGACTCAAAGCCAAGTCCATTTGGCGCAGCCAAGCCAATTGATACTGCGGCGAGGGAGAAGGAGGTTGAAGAGAAGCGACAAGTAGCTCTCCGCGAGAAAAAGGAAGCGGAGGACAAGGCTCGTGACGAGAAGAAAGCGGCCGAAGAAAAATCGCGTGAGGAGAAGCGACTTGCCAGGGAAGCCGAGCGTACGAAGGAGGCTGATAAGCCCAAAGAGAAACCAAACGGTACAGAAACTGAAAAGGAAAATGGCAATTCAGCGCCCTCGGCGGGTAAGAACTACGAGATACTTCGAAGGAATGCCGACGAAGATGGTGCGGCAGCAGATGAGGAAGCTGACGGAGAGAACGCAAATGGGTCTGTGGTCGAGGACAAAGCTGTCAAGCCCAAGGAGATTGTCCGGAATATTTCTCCCAAGACGAACGGCGCATCAACGCACGCCGATGGTTCGACTGAGCCTACTGCCGACACGCTCGAGGAAGAAGGGTGGAGTACGGTTGCAAAGCCTGGCAAGAAAGGGAAGGTGGGCAACCAGACTGCTCGTGCCATCGCCTCTTGATCGGGGATCGGACAATTGCAGTGTGATCGCCTTACTCCTGTTGTGCCTGTGGACAACATCATTTCCCTCCAACTTCCTCTAGTCCCTCATCTCACAGGCGTTTCGGATGCTGCAATAGCGTGGACGAAGATTCTCTGCGCTGGTACACATACGGCATAGAATCTTCAGGATAAGGTTGGCAGCAACTTACATCTGGTGGTCTCGGTTTTTTGTTCAAGGTTCGAAAAGTTTCATGGCATTGACAATGAGCTCGTTGCAAGAGGGTTATGTCAAGACAAAGTCTTGTTTTCATGTATCAAGCGAGACATAATAGTGTTGCAAGAGATCTACCAAAGCAGGTAGATGTTGAGTAGGGGACATCAGACGACGTCGGCGAGCGGGGTTTCATGTATTTTAGATTGCACAGGTTCCTCTTAGCATATCCATCTCATCACAAGCCTTTAATTCTGCCTAATAGGAGATAAAGGAGTAGATGAGTACCTGGATGTACGAAGGAAGACGACATGTTGCCTGCCTCGCATCTACCCTACTTACATATTAGGTTAGAGCTTCGCTTGAGTCGACCCTGAAAATCGGTGCATTAGGGCGGAGATCGTCCCGCACTGCCACGCGCCCACGCTGACGAACAAGGGGGACAATGCGAGCCACTACCTTATTGTCTTGCGCTTCGTGATTAAATACTGACCTTGTCGTTCCTCGTTTATCAATACACAATCATTGCCTTCTAACCTCACACTTCCTACTCCACACATAACCACAAATCATCACTTATATAGCCCTATCAAACACGTCGTGCAGCTAGATCCTGTTAAACAGTGGTTGATGTCCTCAAAAACAGCGACGATCCTCCAAGTGCCGACAACAGTGCCTATCCGCTCGTCGCAGGAGGTCTGTCAACAATGTGGCGCTGACCTGTCTCACTCGCACTGTGGAACCACTGAAGATGCCCAAAGAAGAATTGTAGAGCTTGAAACTCAGGTCAAGATATTAACAAACAAAGCAACAGCAGCAGGTAAGTTCTTCTCTCCCCTCCAAGATGCGCTCTTTCAGTAGAGGCGTAAAAGAGACAAGGAAGGGATACAGTTGCTAACATATAACTTGACCGTCGGATTAGTTGACAAACTTGCCGACTACGAAGATGAGCTCCGCGAACTCAAGGGGTCATCAAACCCCCTTGACCGAAACAACAGCTCAAGCCCGAACTCCGAACACCAACCCGAGCCTCGCCCAACTTCCGCAACGAACAACCGCAACCCTCTGCAAAGCCGTCTCTCCTATCTTCTTCCCTCCTCACGTCGCTCCATGTCGCAACCCCCGTCTTCCGCCCCTGCATCCTCCAAGAGTCCTCATGGCCCTACACCCTCCGAGTCCGCCGACCTCCTTACCCTTCTCACGCGCGAACAATCACTGCGACAAGCGGCGGAGACTCGCGTCAGCCAGACCAATGAAGAATTGGAGGAATTAAGCGCGCAATTATTTACTGAAGCGAACGAAATGGTAGCAACAGAGAGGAAGGCGAGGGCCAAGCTTGAAGAGAGAGTGATGGTTCTAGAGAGGAGAGACGGGGAGAAGAGAGCTCGACTGGAAGTGTTAGAGGGGCGAATGGGGAGGATTGAGAGAGTGAGGGAGCTCCTGAAGAAGGATGGGGCTTGAGAGTTTTGATGGGGAGATCCGGCAACTTCTTTTGGCTACATCTGGAGTCAAGGTTGGGCCCAAGCAAGCATCCAGGCGTCAAGCGATATACCACGGGGTTTGTTTCTAAATCTATACTAATTCACAGGCAACCTCCTGTCTAACTTACCGAACTGTTGACATCTTCCAATGCTATAGGTGACCGTAATTCCCAATATTTACATACTGACGCAAAGGGCCGATCTTGTTCGACTATCAGGAAATGCACGAAAGAAATCTTAAGGAGTCCTTTCGAGAGCACCCTAGTAGGTTCCGTAAAGAGTTTCGATCGAGTAGCTAGCATGCTGTGTTCGATTCATATACGTCTTTCTACCACATAGTAAAGCTTTGTGTCGTACTTCTTGGATGCTACTTCAACAATGTTTCGGTAATGTCAGTACCCCTTGTCGGCAAAATATTTGTTCGTGGAAGCATCCCCAGCCCACACCTCCAATTTCTGTTTTCGACCATCAAAGTCTCCTTCGGACTTCGTCGAAATTTCATGACCCACATCCAGCATCTCACCTATCGTTAAGTCGGATGAGAACTTGTTCACTCGATGATCTCGCGTCCATCATCGCTCCTTCTCAAAGCCTAAAGAAGCTATTTAGACCTTACCACACCTCACTCTCTACTTACTTTACCCATCGTCCAAATTTGCCATTTCGCATGGATCAGAGTTGAAGGCAATTTACAAATTACAAACGACACAGTGGAGCAAAACAGCCAAGTTTAGGTCGCAATATAGCCCATCAAGACATACCTCGCATCACGTGAATTTGGCCCCATAAAGTCAGTACTAATCCTGCTTTGATACTCGACTCTCCCGCTATAGACAAAGCCTAGTCCGTGAGGTGTATAGTTGGCACTTTCCTAGCTTCACCACCTCATTGCCCAAATTTGTTTGGCTACTTTGCTGACAAGAGATGTTTCAGCCTGATTACTTCGCAATGCGCGCCGTCTCATCCATCAAGATCTAATCACAATGCAACCCACAAGCAAGTCTAGTCCGAGGGGAGAACAACTCGGCGAGACGTATGACCAGGTTATTCGAGAGCTCTACAAGGGCGATCTATTAGAAAAAAATCTTTTCATCCGGCCACGGAACAAATGTAGCGGTGAGGTTCAAATATTGTTGTCCAAGGGTTTTCAATGCCAGGCCGGAGTTGAAGCGGGAACGGAAACTATGCGAAAGATAATTCATTCCTTTATGGTAGCCAATAAATATGTGGGAGCAGGCAAAAACCTGCATGATAGAAAGGCTCTCCAATACAGCCTAATGGTCCGGCTGGATTTGCATAACCCTTCAAACGAGGCCGAGAGAAGAAAGTACAATGACTGCAAGGGCAACGTCTTTGGGTACATCTGGGCACAAACAATAATTTGGAAAGAAGGGGGAATTATTACACGCTGGTCTGTAGGTAACTTTCCTATCTTTCACCCTTGTGTGGAGGAGTGGACATATCGATATTGGAACGGGGAAATGTCGGAGAATGTCACGAACCCGATCCAGATTTCTCATGTGACTGGTGACGCGCTTGCTGCGCCGGCAGAAATTGCAAGGTTGATTCTCGAGGAGACAAGCGGAGCCAAGCAAGCCATTGTGAGTCATAGAAAGCTATCTCCTACAAGAGTATTTGCCTTGAATATGCGAAGCAATCCCAAGCAAGCTTCCACCGCGTCTCTAAAGCCTTCGAGTGACGTCGTCTCTGCGTTTCCGAAAAGCAAGTATGTCAGTCCACCATACTCGCCGCACGCGAGTGGAAACAGCGATGCACTCCAGGAATTATGGAGTCGAAAAGCCCACTATACAATCCATGGTGAATGGACAGAAGAGAGGGACGCATCGGGCCCAGTTCCTGGATATGCAGACTCGTATCTAAGCGACTCTTATGAGGTCAATGATGATTTTCGCAAAGAAAAACCCGGTTTCACAAGAGGATATCATGACGAGCCGGACAACGAAATATTGAACGGCGACCAACGCCGTTATGAAAGTATTCCTATTATCACGACTACTCATGCAACACAAGACCAGTATATCGGGTCACAAACCACGGAGCCATCATACACGCAGCCAGTTCAACATGCTTCTCGCAGAGACTCTACACAAAGATTGTTCCAGGGTATTTTTCGACATCTGCCGGGGGCACAGCCAGTAGCCCCTTCCTACGTATCACGAGCTCGACTGTTGGAACCTCCAAGGATCACCTTGCAATCCCACAAGCGTCCAAATGAATTGTGTTACGAGCGACCAGAAGCAAAGCGCCGTTGTTCCACCAGGGTTCTCCCAGCCACCAAACCATCCACCCCGGTCGATACTACACAGGGAAAAGTCGACTTTGACGAATTACATGACCTACAGAATACTGAAGATACAGGAAACAGCAATGCTGTGGAGAGACTTGAGAGTACACAGATGGATCACATCCCACGGACATTTGATTTTACGTCTAGGAGCCATCTCCTGCAATCACCAGCTGATACGAGCAGTAACCAACTTCCAACCTCCACTCTCGAAACCCAACTCTGCTTCTTAAAACTTCTCTCAACCCTCTCGCTCGCCCACTCCATCCTCTCCGGTTTTATTCCAACCTCCCTCTCAGAGTTTACTACTTTGTCCCGGGATTGGGATCCCTCAAGGGGAAAGGCATCCTGTTTGATTGAAGCGCTGTCTAAGTGTAAGGATCATATAAGCGCTATGGGAAAATATTTCGAAATTGCGGTTGAGCTGGTGGAGATTCTGCTTGAGCAGCGTGAGAAGAGTGAAGTGGCAGCAGGAGAAATCCATGGACGTGAAGCGGCAATAGACACCAAAGAAAGCACATCACCAAGGGAACGTTGATACGGTGAAAGCAGGATTCAGTTTCACATTTTGGCGCTCATGGACTAGAGGATCGGAAGGTGGGAAATCGGTTTCTGAAGCAGAAAGATAGGGAGATTATTTCACCACTGTGGTTGTTGAAGCGGTCCGTGGCAGGAAGCTGAAGGATTGTGCTTAGATTCGGGCGGACGAGGTAACTTTATAGCAATATTCTTTAGCTCGCATTATACGTACGGAGCTTAATTCTTCTTTGCTTGACTGTAGGGAGGAGAGATGTGAGTGGGTGGCTTCAGGGCTATACAGTTCAATATTTTGTCGTACGTAATCAAGGTATCAGAAAATCGGTGAGTTTTTCATCGATGGAAGGCAAGATTCACTGAGATATCTGATAATTAATTAAATTAGTAGGAAGATGAAGAAAGAGCTTTGTTGTTTGGTCGCGTCGAGTGCATCCACGTATCTTGTTTCTATGTGGTTAGGGAGATGGTTTCCAGTTCACTGACACTTTTTTACTCGAGAGTAGAAAGTCCTACTCTACAAATTGTTTGCAAGACAGTGTGATATGGAGAGGAGGAAGAGAATCATGTGGGATTGGTGGGGTTGGTTCATATAAGGAAGGTGAGGTGGTTATTACTTATCTTGGAAATTAAGCAAGGCTATGATGTATCGAATGGTTGGTTTGCGTTTCCTCTGGCGAGCTAAGAAAGAAACTACACATCCAATACGCCATGACGACCGGGTATTTGGAAACGCCATCCTAAATGCTTGAGTATGTAAAAACTGGGCACGGTATGCGAATTGGGTAATCCTAGTCGCTGTTGCCTTTCATTATGCGGGGGGATTTATGCCCGAATCCCTTCGCTGTGAAATTCCCTAGTCATTTGAAAAGGTTAGAAAGACGCTTGAGCAGTGGCGGTGTTTGCTCTTCCGGCAGCGATAGCTCCCTACCTCTCGGCGTGAGTTTGTACGGATTAGAAAGCTCATCAACCTCATCAACAAGCTTCAACATCGTACTCATGATTTCCACCCCCTCAGCCACAATCTCTTTCCTCTCTAGCTCTGTAAGCGAGGTTGAGAGTTCGAGGACTTGGGCTTTGTAGAGGGTCTTTAGGTCTTCGCCATCCGTGCTAGAAGGGAATGTCCAGAATGACAGAGGAGGGTCTTCCTCTTCTACACCCCAGAACTTCGGACCTGCGGACAGTAGGCGGGCGCGGATGTGCCGGCCCCCGGAGAACAGGGCCATGTAGAGGATCCAGGTGTATGCTATTAGGAGGTGGGGCTTTTCATTCGTAGAGGTACGGATGTGGGTCATGAAAGATTGTTGTTGCCTCCATGGACCTCCAATTTCCATACCCGCCGTAATTTTACAGCCAAGTAGCTTTGTCAGATCCGCCCGAAGTTTTTGCGTGCGCTCCAATTCTGGAATGTACAGTTTGCGTAGAAATGTACCTGCACGTGATGGTGTCGAGGGTGAATTGAGGATGGAGCGGAAGCAAAATTCAAAGGTATGATATATAGGAAGGAAATGCGACAAACCGTAGCCGTAGAGAGTGGGCGTGCGAGTTTTGGGGGGCAGAGCCTGCGGAAGAAGCACAAGGATACGACGGTTTAGGGGAGTGTGCAGGCTCCTTGTTGCGGCGTTGATCTCTTCGCCTATGGAGGTAGTCATGGTGGCGAGTATGAGTAGTGGTAATCCGTAGAAATAGTGTGATAACTCCAAGAGAACAGAATATGATGATTTATGGGAAATATAAGATACTGTAAAGACTATAAAGACTATAAAAGAGCGAAAAGACAATGGGACTATATACATGACAAAGAAGAGTGGATTCTCAACTATTGTTTGGTGATCAAGTCATCAACACTCGCTTAAACTTAAACAGACACCAAAAGGCAGCCTACCTTACCTTATTTCTGTAATTTGTAGGTCACTGGCGCACCATCCTTTGACACCGGAGCAACGTCCGCAATAAATTCATAATGGTGGAACGTGGTCATTCGACTCCAGTATTGACGAACATGGGAGAACCTAAGGGTGGAGGTTTCAAAGATGGGCCTTGGAGAAAGCCAAGGAGGGAACCTACACCTGCAAGACGTATTCCTTGGCCTGAGGTAAGCGCTGTCCTTCACTGTAACTCTATGCTAGGAGCTCCTGGATTGGCTCATCGTTATATAGATCTTCAACCATCACATATCCCTCATCGAAGGCCACATGAAGATGCTGGACATGGTTCGAAGGCATACAGTTGCAGAATCTGATAACCATCGAACCATGAGTCAATTTCTGGCTAGGGCGAAGGAAATGTTATATGCATCGAAAGAAACTGAGAGGATCTTTGTAAGCTTTCCTTGCCGGCAGGATGCCATCTATAGACTAAGACTGAGCAGGTACTCCCAGCAGATCAAATCTACCAGGTTCCACTGCGCGCTTCCTCGGCCTCCATGTACCCTGGCTGCCCACCCAAAGATCACGAATATGGCAAGACTACAGGAGAGTATGGCAGGGTAGCTGCGAATGCTCGGGCCCAGGGCGAAATATTTAAGCCTGCAGGAGTAGACCATGAGGTTGGCCAAGGCAAGAGCGTGAAGAGGAGAAAATTGTCGCATAATAAGGCTACTAAAGCTGCGAAGGAGAACGTGAGTGGTTGCAGCTTAGGTTCGGGGTCCGGTAGTGCTGCTACGAAGGGTGCCAACGAGCCTGCGGTTATCAATGGACAAGCGAGTCATGGCCAACCCGCCGAAGGCATTGCAGAGGAAAGAAATTCGCACTTCCTCATCGACACTGAGCCTTCGCCAGTTAATCTTCCTGGAGTACCGTATAGGCCATCGAAGCGGAGCTCTTCACCTCCGGAGCCCACCGACGCAAACAAGACAAAAAAGCACAAAATGAAGCACGATGGTGACTTGCCTGAAAGTACAGAAACCAACTGTGTCGAGTTGGAGGACATTTCAGCAGAGGTAGATGCGCGCATGAAGGAAAAAGAAGAGAGGCAGAAGAAGAAGGAGAGAAAGCGCAAGCGCAATACCGAAGGTTCTTCCGCTTTAGTCGACAATGAGGCGAGCGCAGCCGTGGAGGCGGACAAGCCCAAGAAGAAACGGTCTAGGAAGAGCAGTGGAGACGTGCCACTAGACGCAATAATTCTGAAGAAGCGACGGGGAGAGGATGGGGAGGACGCAGCGGGTGCAGAGGGGAAAGCGAAGAAGAAGCGGAGGAAGAGCAGAGGGGATGCCGCGTATGCTTAGCGTCTTTGTTTGAAATGCTTTTTAATGCAGTACGAAGATATCTAGTAACTAGAATGAAGTTGGATTAGCCGTGGCTGTATATCTTAGGGCAGCATGGTTTAAATGACGTGCATAAGCGACGGTCAGAAGCCGATTCGCTGCTCCAAAGATGGCCTTTGTAGTTCGTAGACAATGCGACAAAGGGACGTGATACCAGTATGCACGCAATGATGATACTGTTCTGTTCCATAGTGTTGTTTGAGATTCATCTCTGACAAGACACGATTTCGCGTGTCTTCTGTACCATGGTATTGCCCCTCTGCACCAGCACCTGCCCTTCCTCCCTCTTCACCTGCGACCTCATCGTTCTTCGATTGATTGTATTTAATGCACTGAGTAAAGACAATCCCATGTATAACCGCCCTCACATTCACTCCAACACCTCTTTTGGATTATGACTCATCATGTGATGAGGCAAACTTGAGGCCAACACTAGGGTACTCGCACGTCTACTTCAAAGCGCCGACTTCTTGTCTCAGTATTCAACGATCATTTTTATCATCGAATATTGCGCCTAGATCATCAAGGTCCGTACGAAACTGCACTCTACTCTGACCGCTGCGGTTTGATTGCAATAAAGCCCGCACGGTAGCCGGTAGAGCACAAATACATCCGGGAAGATACAAACGCCCGACGTCGGTGCATGAGTTTAGCTGCGCCACGAGCTGTTCACCGTTCGAGGTACGTTAGCTACGAAACACTTCCTGGCCCAAGCTGACTGATTCCAATAGGTTGGCGGACATGGATTCTAGCGATGGAATGGCTGGTCCCATGGCAGCTGGAGTTACGAGAGACGCCTGGGACCCAAAAGCTCTGATAGCTATGATTCCAGATCTCAAGTTGAGGAAAGCGCGATCTTTTTCTTCCTGGAATCCACATGGGGGAACGACAGAGTCTGAGTACGGCAAGTCGACTCGTGTCGTCAAGAACAACGCTCCTACTCGTCGTGCTATTTCTGGAGGACATTTGGAGAACCGTCCCGCAGTTTCATCTCCAGAATCAAGCGAGCCTGAGCATGATGAAGGTTCCACGCCGCCAGCACCCGCTGCCATGAAGTCCAAGACATTGCAATCGACTTTGAACAACACTCATGAGAGCAACCTCAACGCCTCTGATGAAGAGGTAGACAAGTCAGAGGACTCATCTGTTATAATGTCAAGAGAAGCAACTCCCGAGCCCAACAATAGCTTGCTTGTACAGTCCACTTCACTCTGCTCCAGACCCGATGCCAGCCGGATGGACTGTGTCTTGGATGCCACTATTGACAAGCAGTGTAACATGGCCGGCTATTCCGCAATCTTAGAAAATAGCACATGTGGTATCTTTAAGTCAGCTTCTGAGTCAGATATGCTCCGGTATCAATTATCGAGGGTTGAGGAGCCTTCCGATGTCGACATGATATATTATGCGGAGGAAGGCGTAGCGCATATCAGCCCCACTGGCTACCCCTCGCCGCCGGATTCAGAAGACGGCCACGATGATGCCGATGACGATGGGTTAGGAGATAAATCCTTGATTTCTGACACCCCATACCAACACCCGATATTCGAGACTCAGCCGCGCTTACCATCGCCACCTCTGTCCGACACCGATGTCATCAGAACCATACCAAAGCCTGAATTCCCCATCCGCGTCAACAATGACGGACCTCGGATCTTCTCGCTTGAAGCACAAAGATGCATCATGCGATGGAGACAGACTGAACCCTGTGATGATGTGCATATGCCGGTATGGCTTGTCGAACCCGATATTACCTGCATCAAGGATATTACAAAGCCTTACTTGCAACTCTTGGGGTGCGAAAGTGATGATATCCTGGTGGAATACCTCGATGAGGGTAGTTGGCACAAAGTCTACACAATCTCGACAAAGAACTGCAAGACTAGTAAGCTGACCCACTACGTATTGCGAGTAGCGCTGCCGGTTGATCCCTACTACAAGATCGAGTCTGAAGTGGCTACTACTGAGATTGTTAGACATTCAACTAATGTCCCGGTTCCAATCATCTACGCCTATGACTCTTCGACAAAGAATAAGCTAGGCCTAGAGTGGATGCTCATGGAAAGAGTTACGGGTGAACCACTCAGCAATGTCTGGTCCGGCATGACACTTGACTCAAAACATTCAATCACCAAGCGCATTGCGGATTGGATTAAACAATTATCAACCATAGCGAGTGATAAGATCGGGGGAATATACATGCGATACACCGAGACGCAAGTCGAGTTCTACGTCGGTCGCTGTGTCACCCAACCACTCTATAGGGACAGCCGTCTATCGTACAACGTCCACCGGGGGCCTTTTGAATCAGTGCATGATTTCTACCAGACAGTGTTGGCTCTTACAGAGTATGAGATGGACGATCTCGTAGTTCGGCTTGCTTCCCAATCTCTGAGTGGCTCGGAAATGTCGTTGGACTATGCGCCGGATCCTCCCCCAGTCGACTCTGCCAACGATGTCTCCCGGGATCTAACGACCAATGAACGGATATATGCCCAAGCAGATAAGGATGATGAGGAAGACTTTAGAGAATGGCCGCAGGTAGATCCCGATTATCCTATGTCCAAGGTCCGAGAAGGGGTTACAAAGCTTCGATCGAGTTTACGGGCTATATGTGATAGAGCAGTACAACCCTTAGGGAAGTTAGAGACCTTACTTACGCACGGCGACTTGTCGTCGGATAACATCTTCGTGGACAAAGCAGGCACTCCAATCGCATTGTTGGATTGGGAAAATAATCCAATTGCGCCTCCAATATTCTTCAAACGATTCCCTGACTTCTTAGAATCCCTCGAAGTTCTTTCTATGCCAGACGTCCCTATCAAGGTTGACACAGGCAACTTCGAAACCATTGAAGACGCCGAAGAATGCGACCAGTTGCATGAAAGGAGGTATATTGAGAAAGTAGCCAATTTTCAATCAACACAGCTGCGTGTCGCGTATCAAGCGGAGTTTGAAGAGACAGAACCTCATCTGTCTCGGGCTGCGCAGAACGATTTCTCGGACATTGAGATCGATATTCACGATAGGATTATGAACATAACAGAGGACCCCTTGGGACATGTCAGATGGGTAGATGATCACCTCAATCGGAAAGCAGATCAAGCAGAAGAGAATGCAAACACAGACTTGGACCAGAATTTAGATACTGTCATGGCCGATGGGGATGAACTAGATCGACTTGAAAAGCCTAGCGACATCAGCGTATCACAGCAACAGGACAATGCGGTCATGGACGAGGCTGAAGATATGAGTGAACACACGCTCGTTGAGGAGGACAAGTCGAGTGAGACGGAAGACGGGCACAGTGACGATACACTGGCCGAAATAAGCAGCATTGAGGAGAAGGATAAAGTCGTTGATAAGATCCAGGGAAGGGATGATGTAGTTATAGTTGATGAGAGCAGCGGCATAGGGGAAAGCATAGATTGGAAAGAGGAAACTTGTTAGGCTTCTCTGTAAGGAATCCCTTATCTCCGATCTTTGGAGGCTTGCTTAATATCGAGCTTCAAATCCCAGGTTGTATCATAGTAGGCATAGCAGTAAGTGATAAAGCTGATTAGTTTGCGTATCTCCAACTACCTGAGGTAGGCTGCCAATCTAATAACGCGTTTCTGTACTTTCCTTAAGTGGCTGTTGGCCTTCTGTTAGCTTGAGGGCTCGGGAAGGCTTGGAGTGAATTGTCGAGGTGTTGGCCACGTGTGGAAGAAGTGAATTCTATCACTTCGTCATCGCTTACCTTACTTACCTCACCTTACTTTACGCTGTGGTCACCTTCTTCGTCTCACCTTGCACTCGCCATCATCATCTCTCAGACTTTCTAGGAACTTCAAGATACCTAAGATACCTAAGATACCTAAGATACCTAAGATACCTACTATTTGAAGATACCTACTTTCTAACACTTACCTTATCCACGTCACTATGCCGCTAGGCAAGAAAGATTTGTCGCTGTTCTTGGACACCGAGATGACCGATAAAGAGATGATCAAGTTGGCATCTGACTATGAACCGAAGGAGGGTAGCAGCCTGAGAATCGACTTGCAGGTGGTAAGCTCGTTCCCCTTTGCCTATCGTATCCTGTCAGCGCTCTTCTATATCCGAACCTCGAAAAATGCACAACGCCATGCTCTATGGAATTTCACCGCCTTTTCACATTGCAGTATTTCCTCATTGAGAATCCTGCCCCTTTTTGGCCCTAATCATCGTGTTCTTCCTCCATATTTCCAATCAAGCGAATAGTGATATTCAACAAAGCATGCTAATCTTGTGACATGAGTATAGGAACTACATGCCTGCGCAACGAAGCCCCCAAGGAACATCTGGGGCATCCAAACCAACGCCAAAGCTCAGAACAAGGCCCTGAGTAGAAGCAATGGCCGGAAAGGGAAGGGCAGTAAGGGCACTACCAAGTCGATGGACGTAGAAGCCCAAATAGAAATTACGGAGGACGCGAATCAATATCTAACGCCCAAGTTACTACGTGACGCTTTCCGCATGTCGATACCTGACATTGGAAAGGGAGTACATAAGGTCCTCATTGACGAAGAGTGGATCGAAGCCGAGGACAAGGACGGAAAGAAAATCGAGGTCCTTGCTGCGGTTGCTCGGGTGTATCCAAGTGCGGTTTGGGTCTTGAATAACCCTGATGATATTCAAGAGTTCTTGACCACGAAGAACCCGGCGCCACGATTGAATCGGGCGACTCCTCAAACGGCGTCAAAGGCCCGAGACGCAAAGAAAGCAGGGAAGAAGTAAGGCCGTGGTGATATGGAGGCATGGCTGGGGAGGTGCGTAGGGTTGGGGCGGGTTGGAGAGCTTTTTACTTGCTGAATTGGTTGTAAAACGGGAGAAATGCTTTTGCCTGCTTACACACATATGATAGATCCACTGGGATCAAATGGAAAAGTTATCCGGAGACAATGACCGTGCCAATACCATGTGACTGATTGAACCAACAGGCATGAAACCAACATATAGTCACATACCTGTAAATAATGAAGCCCTACGTCAATGTACACAAGGAGTACCTCGACATGACTTTCAAATCGTAGGCCTCGATTCAGCTACATCTTCGCCGTCCTATTCTATCTCTAGATTGACTATTAGAAACATCAGTCAAATATAAATTCATACTGTACGCTCAGTATCACCAATCCTTCCTACCTTCCGACTAACAAGCCGACTATAGAAACGTATAGTGGCTTCCAACTACAAGCTTCACTTCATCAACTTCCCACGTCCTGAGCTTCTCACTTCGACAAGACGTGCACCCTACTGTCGCATCTAACGGTTCAAGGCTTCCATTGGCCTACGTCTCTACTTCATCGTGTTTGCTCTTCAACCAACCATCTCATCTAAAGCTTACACCTTATTCTACTCTTAGCTAGCTCATCAAGAAGGAGCCAAAGGAAATCACAAAGCTCCGAAGGTGAAGCCGAAGGGGGCAAAGGTCAAAGCCAAGGGGAAAGGCTATCCAAAGGAGCCAAAGGGGGCAAAGGCCAAAGCCAAGGGGAAAGGCTATCCAAAGGAGCCAAAGGAGTCAAAGGAGCCAAAGGGGCCAAAGGGGCCAAAGAAGTCGACGGGGATCACAAAGCTCCGAAGGTGAAGCCGAAGGGGGCAAAGGCCAAAGCCAAGGGGAAAGGCTATCCAAAGGAGCCAAAGGAGCCAAAGAGGCCAAAGAGGCCAAAGGAGCCAAAGGACACATCGATACCTGGGCCGTAGGGGATGGGAGGAGGAAGGGAGGCTTTCTGGTGATGATACGAGATAGCTGACTTGCATTACGTGTGGCTTTAGCAATGGGAATATGAGCTTTGAATGATATATATGCCAACAGACCATGCTACCAACTGGAATCAGTGACGTGAACGATACGTTGAATCTTTGATTCGACTTCAATAATATTCAATATCTTAAACCTCTATTAGCCCTTAGCATGGCCTACTTATGACACCCTAATTTACGGATCGACTGGCAATGGTATACTTTCTTGCGTTGTTCCACCATGTCTCATTTCCAGTCCTTCATCTTCCAATCTCGAGCGTAACACAAGGTCAAACTCCGTCCGAGCTCATCCTGTTATCAAACTGTCAAATCCTTTTCTGACATACTTGAGCCAGTCATACTATGATATGCTCAGATCGTTCCGTTGTCTTCCATGTTTCCAATCAACGGTGTCCCAATATATACGAGAGTATACTAACCTAACCAACTGAGTATATAGGACCTTCACCGTTGGAAATAGGGGAGATGGTAATCTGCCTTCATAGGGCTGGTAGGGCTGGGGCCCGCTAGTTGAGTTTTCACCTTCCACCTCCTAACAACAACAACCAAAATGTCAATATGCCCCCATATGACCTCGTATTCCAACATTCACCACGTCACGAAACCGTATTTTCGCAACATCTTGGGTAATCACGTGCTCTCTCGAATCCTTAAGTCAACTCTTTGAAAATTCGACAGTCGACCCAGAGGAAGCGGCCCTGGGAACACCAAGTCAATGAGCGTTGAGATGCAAATCGAGGTGACCGAAGATGCGCGCCCAATATCTCACTCTAGAAATGATACGTAGCGCCTTCCAGATGTCACTATGTGACGGTCTAGACTACACGGCAGTCCACAAAGTCCTCGTCGAAGAGGAATACGTCATACAGAAGGACAAGAATGGGAATGACATCGAAGTTCTTACGGCTGTCCACCTCTCCCGCCCTGCCCCATCCCGGTTTATTTGCAGCTTTCCTAGCCTCTCGAGCCTTGGTTGCTGCCTTTGGTGTTGCCCGGTCTAGGGCTGCTGGTGGGTTGCGGCTCCAGACTTCATCCTCCATCTTACTCTTCGAGTATGCTTTCAGCCATTCCGGATGAGGCTCTACACGTGGGGCGTGGTCGTGGACAAGGCCGTGGTGATATGAAGGCATGGCTGGGGAGGTGCATAGGGTTGAGGGTGGGTTGGAGAGATGTCTACTTGCTGAATTGGTTGTACAACAGGGAGAAATGCTTTGGATTGCTTGCACACGAATGATAGATCCGCTGGGATCAAATGGAAATTCCCAAGTTACTACGTGACGCTTTCCGCATGTCGATACCTGACATTGAAAAGGAAGTACATAAGATCCTCATTGAGGAAGAGTGGGTCAAAGCTGAGAACGAGAACGAAACGAAAATCGAGATCCTTGCTGCGATTGCTCGAATTTATCCAAGTGCGATTTGAGTCTTGAAGATACCTGACATTGAAAAGAAAGTACATAAGATCCTCATTGACGAAGAGTGAATCAAAGCTGAGGACAAGAACGGAACGGAAATCGAGATCCTTGCTGCGGTTGCTCGAATTTATCCAAGTGCGATTTGAATCTTGAAGATATCTGACATTGGAAAGAGAGTACATAAGATCCTCATTGACGAAGAGTGAGTCAAAGTCGAGGACAAGGACGGAACGGAAATCGAGATCCTTGCTGCGGTTGCTCGGGTCTTGATATACAAGGTCATAGGATAGATAGACATGTAGATATATTGGTTGAACTATCTCGTAGGTAGGAACTACGGATGAAGGAAGAAGGAAGGAAGAAGGTGAATACTCTGGATTCTCTGAATCCTCTAGCGTCAGCCTTCGGCTGAGAGCGAAGATTACTAACCACAGGGGTAACAGTACTGTTCCCTGTTTTCAACATCGGGTTTATTCAAGTGCGATTTGAATCTTGAATAACCCTAACGATATTCAAGAGTTCTTGATCAAGAAGAATTCGACGCCACGATTGAATCGAACGACTGCTCAAACGGCGTGAAAGGCCCGAGCCGCAAAGAAAGCTGGGAAGAAGTGAAACTCGATGGACATGCTTATGGACAAGGCCGTGGTGATATGGAGGCATGGCTGGGGAGGTGCATAGGGTTGAGGGTGGGTTGGAGAGATTTCTACTTGCTGAATTGGTTGTACAACAGGGAGAAATACTTTGGGCTGCTTGCACACATAAAGGGCCAGCTTGACTGAAGACTATCGGCAAGCGAAGGGGGTTCATGGAAAGTGGTAGAAGGGGTGGCAATCCCGGCTACCAACATACCTCGACAGCTAGGGAACAAGGGGATAAAGCGGGGAACAGGGGGATAAACAGGGGGATAAATAGGCGGTCTCCCCTTCTGTTTCCCCCTTCATCCCTTCCTGTTTCTCCCTTCATCCTTTAAGATTCAGCCAGAAACTCGCTTTCGCCCCACCCACCCACTTCACAGACTCAGTCGCTTAGATAGAGGGAGTGCTTGACACCTCAGGGCGGCTTCCGGGGCAAAATTTGGCCCTAGAAACCGCCAGGGGCTGTCGGGTTTGCCCAAACAAATATAATAGATATTTCTAGTTCAAACGAAGCGATGCTCGATAGTGATAGATTCACTGAGATCAAATGAAACATTTATCCGAAAACAATGACCGTGTCAATATCATGTGACTAAATGAAACAACAGGCATGAACTCAACAACTTCTCATCATACCTGTAAATAATGAAGTTCTACTTCAATGTTCGCATTGAGTAACTCGACATGACTTTCAAATCATAGGCCTCGATTCAGCTACGTCTTCGCCGTCTTATTCTAAGTCTAGATTGACTATTAGCGACAAGTCTCGTACTGTACGCTTAGTATAACCAACTCTTCCTACCGTCCAACTGACAAGCCGACCATAGACAGACACAGTGGCTTTCAACTGCAGGCTTCACTTCATCACCTTTCCACGTTCTGGACTGCTTTTTTCGACAAAATATACTTCTCACTATCGACTTCAGCGTTCCAATGCTTCCATTGATCAACGTCCTACTCTCTTTGACCAGTCATTGTATCCAAAGCTTGGATTTTACTCTACACTCAGCTAGCTTATTAAGAAGAAACGAAGGGAACCACAAAGCTCCGAAGCCAAAATCAAAAGGGGAAAAAGCAAGTCGAAATGGGGGAAAGCACAGACGAAGGGCAAGGGTTACCCAAACAAGCCAAAGGAAACAGACTAAAATCTACGCCGTAGGGGAAGGAGATGAAAGGGTGACTTACTAGTGGAGATGTAGGAGTTGGTAGTAATGATACGTGTATGATGGGAAAGCTTACCTGAATGCGAATGACTTTGGCAACTCGACCCAACTTTGAGCCGCGAGGATACCTATGTCAATATGCTAGGCTACTAATTAGAATTATGGGCCTGAACCGAACGTTCAGTGAACAAGAGAATCGCTCTCCATGTCGATGATGCTCAACATTCTCAAGCCCTTCTGAATCCCAACGTGGCATCAGACTAAGGACTCTAGGTCGCCAATTTCGACTAGCCGCCACATTTATTAGCCCCTGGCTTGTTGATCCGGCAACTTCTCACCTCGACAGAAGCCGATCTCGACATTCCTTCGCATCGATAACGTCTTGAATATGCAGGCTAAGCAGACCTAAACATGCCTCATGACGGTGAAAATGATTGCGGCAAAATCGATGCACGATAGAGAGAACTACTTATGACTGCATGGCAGAGACAACATTAGTAAAACATCGAGTTAAGCTGTCCTCGCTGCTCTGGTCAAAGAGAAAGACGATGAGAAGAACGCGAAGCTCCGAAGGGGAAGCCGAACGACGCAAAGGCAAAAGCAAAGGGGAAAGACTACCGAAAAGAGCTAAAGGATATAGTGATATCTGGGCCGTAGAGGAAGGAAGGTGAAAGGGTGACTTACTGGTGATAACACGTGTATGATGGGATAGTTTGCTTGCGTGCAAATGACTTCGACATCTTGAATCTGATCAAGAGTCAATGCCTCTGTTAATATGTCATGCGATTAATCGAAATCATATGTCTGAACCATACGCTCAATGTTCAATTCGATCGCTTTCAACATTAACAATCCAACCCCTTATAAACCTTAGCATGGTCTCAAAATGAGATCTTTGAGTTATTACATGTCGTCTATTCTCTGTTTCGACTAGCTATCGATTATTAGCCTCCGAATAGTGAACCTCAGCGAGTCCTCTCCTCAACGAAACTGAAAGTCGGAGGTGGAAAACTTGGGATGAACTAAGATAGGGAAGGTCGACAAGGCGATGGATGATGGATATGGCTATGGCTATGGCGAAACCGACATATGATAGAGGGAAATGCTTCAGACAGCATGCATGCAAACGATGGAGCGGCTTAGAACAACAGAGGAGTCAAATGTATCAATGCGTGTGTTCGAGAGCCCAAAAGCTCATACAATACGCAAGTGAATGAAATAACAGACTTGAAATCAACTTAATCATTTCTCAATAGATTCTAGTGTCGACGCCGAAGGTTCTTTACCTCAACGTGGCTCCCTGTTGTAAGCTCTGAATCGGCCAGTCCTTCATGGCTTTTCGACTGAAAATCGAAACCATGAGTCCAAAAAGGTCTAATCTGTGCAGGTTGGTTCCGCCAGATCTTCTTCTCTTATTTTTTTATTAGTGACTGACAAGCCGTCATAGGCTCTGTCAATCTACTATCTCCTCCAATCCTATCCTTTGACAAGGCGTCACATCCCACATTGTCGAAATAGGGTTCAACAGGTCCCTTTGGTCATTCTCTATCCTATCGGATTTACATCTTGAAAAGCCAATGTACATAAAATATCAAGATTACTCTATTTTTGACTGCTTAACAAGATGAATGAGAGAGAAACCGCAGTGCCTCGAGATTACGGAATACAGGAATCTTCGAAGAGGCAAGGCCAAAGGATACAACAAAGGGTGGATCGATAAATAAGGAGATATCTTGGCGGCCAGGAGATGATTTGGAAAGGTGGCTTACTGGTGGCGTCGTTGGCACTGATGATATCTGTATGATTTTTCCTTGCTTGGAAAGGACTTTGGTGATTTGACTCTCAGCTGTCAGCGATGCCTTTATCATTGTGTTATACTACCAATTGGAGTAATAGGCGTGGACTGACCAATAGCCGGCTCAACACAGCCTACTTCTAAAGCTAAAATCTAACACCCTCCACCTCGACACTATTCAGCATTCGGAACGTCTATTAGATCGTGACGTGGCTCCCAAAGAGAGCCTTTAAGGGTTAGGATTACCGCCGAAGAAACACCTTGAAGTGCAGACATTCGGTATCCTCTCTCGTTGCTTAACATCATGATCTACCTTTTTAGAATTACTTTCTGCAAAGAGAATCTTGATTCATCTTCGCCGGGTGTTTGAACCGACAACTTTTCAGGTAGTTCAAAGAGTTCATTTCAGGTCTACCTCGAACAAGACAATACCAAGGTTTCTAATCAACGAGTATTCGTTTCGGTGTACCTCTGCGAGATAAATAGACCCGTCATAGGCCTCCAAAACATAGCGATCCACCCAACGATCATTCAGTTAGGGGACTATACAATCGGAAGGGCTTCTAGCCTCGGGTACCTCGACTGTTCGCAAGCACGTCAAGCGTAGATTCGAAGAGCTTGCATCCCATATCCAATATAGGTCGGCTGAAGAAAGTGTATATAGAACCTTAGCAATAGTGGAAAAACTGGGCAAGGATAGGACGCTACGATATGGCGGATCTGCTGGTATGAGATATCCTGGACGATCTTCACAGCAGACAAGCAGGTAGGAAGAAAGATATTGCAGGACGGATTACGAGAAGTCATGATCACAATTCTTTAAGTAGAGATATTAACTTTGAGAAGCAACAACTTTGTAAGAAAAGCTTGCGAAATACCCTCGTCGCGTGCCCGCCATATACTCTAAACCTTTCCAAGACAGCTAAAAGACCGCAACAACCACTTCCCTTCGAAACCCATTGATATATTCCAAAAATCCACATGCACAAAGAGAACTGCTCATGGATGTAGCGACTCATCCTTTGCGTGTTCCGTACGCCGTTCCAGCGGTACCGCATAAACGAGTCAGGGCGGTCCTGGTCCATGACGTTGTATCGAGACAAGAAGGAAGTATGGTGTTTGCTGCTAGTTGCAAGCTATTTGGTAGAAGGAAGTTGATGGGTTGAAGTTGGAATAAAGCTGAGTCTAAAATTAGAGCAATCGCAGATCGGTTGCCCTTACTCTATTCTAACCTCATCCTGCGGACACCTTATATAACGAATAGACATCAAGCCTTCTTCTGCCTTCAAATTTCAAGCCATACAAAGCCATCGCAGTATGTTTTCTATACACCGGTACACAACAATGCAATCCCATGTTCATGCTTCTTCTTTTCATATGATGTCTTATCTCTGGGGAGATCTTTTGTTGTCCTGCTGCGAAAACCCGTACTTGAAATTTGATGTCTCTGAGCAGTTCCTTTCACAGAGGCTTGTCTCACTACTGTGATTTTGTCTCAAAAGCAAGGATCCAATAAAAAGACCACAGTCATCAACAACCCAATGCCGTTCATCATGATCATGCAACCGGCAGCGACTGTGAATTCCAACAGCAATGGACTCTCCTGCCCAAAGTACCGAAGACACAGTTGCAGATGCTTTTGGAGTTCTCTCAGCCGCCATAACGGCCATTGATCCTGCTCTACTTACCCGCTCGCCCATGCCGCAAAGCCCAGCCCCTACACCCTTTTCAATTTATCCTAACCCTTTACCTGATTTTCAATCCGCGCAGCCTATCATCACATCTCCAAAGCCCATCTCCTTCAACGACCCATTCGCCCAACGCGCTCTGAGCGAGCCGCCCGAACAACCCCACTCAACTCACCCATACCCAGCAGCTCTTCAAAACCGACAAGCTCGAAACAACGGATACCTTCACCACCCTTATAACCGCCCTTCTCCCTCTCCCACTTCTGGGCCGCCAGCTTCGGGGCCTGAAGCATACCGCTCGCAATCAACCTCCCACTTGTACAACCTCCATCATGATGAGACGACGCTGGCGCTTGGAATTCAAACGTATTTGGATCAGCTAATTGGTGTATGCAACGAGATGCGCACGTTTGTGTCACGAGGATTTGGTGAGGGTGATCGAGGCGGGGATAATGAGAGAAGGGTTAAGGTCGAAAAGTAAGTACAACGAAAGTAACCCTTCGACTCGAAACGCAGTTATAGCAGAAGCGCAAATGGAGGCTACCTTCTAAAACCTCGTCCTCAACCAGCTCTCTAACTCTCACCGAATCCCCCATCGCTATAACCGCCATGCGAACCCCACCTTCTCCTTTCCCCTTTCCCCTTCCCAACCCTATCCTCCCCCACCTCTCCCGCGACCCCCTCCAACCCAATCCTAAACACCACCACTCAACAGCACTAACACCTCCCACAGCTTCCGTCTCCTAATCCGCAAACGAAACTACCACCTCACCGAACTCAACGAACTAATAACCCCAATGCCACCCTACAACGACCCCTCAACGCACCACGGCTATGGCGAGAACAGCGGCAAAATGATCAGAAAACAACCACGAACCGGGGCGGAAATTAGGGATATGGATCGTATGTCCCCCGTGCAATCCCTGTTTCTGACCGGCTATGTTTGACTCTTAACACCACATAGACAAAACCCTAAACAGCCTCCTCGACGCCTTTGCGCTTCCGCATGATCCGAACATGTTCTTGCATGATAAGAAACTTTTGTGGTTACGATTTGTGGGCGCGGGGAGGGAGTTGAGGTTTCGAGTGTTGGGATGAGCTGGGGTTGGAGGGGGTGGATGGGAAGGGGTTGGAGGGCAAGAGAAGGACGACGAGGGAAAAGTAGGGAGGGGACTTCCATAAGAATGGATCTAGCCAGTTGACAAATATTCTACGTTGTCAAATTCCAAACTACATCATCAAATAGCCACACACAATGTAGCGAAGAAGTTAAACCCTATCTCTACCCTTACACCTTCTCCCACCTGTTCCTACCCTAAATCTACTCCCCTCTACTCCCCTTCCCCCTCGCCAACTCCTACCACGCCGCCCCCGCATCAAAATCAAACCTCCCCAACTCCTTCCCGGCATCCTCCACATCCTTCTTCGCCTTCATCCGCATATAAAAAATCGGACAATCCTTACTGCTACAAATAACCTCGCAATGCAAACTGCCCTGGCAGCGCTGACACTGCGTCCACAGCCGTCCAAACCTGACTTCCAGCTCGCTGACCTTTGTCAATGTTTTCGTGTATAGCTCGCCAACGCGCGGCCGGCAGTTTTCGCACACGGCGCCGGATTTCTCCGTGGCGGTGACGAGGGGTTTTTTGCAGCCCATGCAGGTTTGGGTCTTCTTGGTGAATTTCATTAGGCCGCCGAGGGTGGGCGCGGCGACGGAGATGGAGCGGGTATGTTCGCCTGTGAGGAGCTGGCCGGCTTTTTTCTCGCCGAGGATGGGGTCGAAGATGCGGCCCAGGGGCTTTGCGAGCTGGTTGTCAAGGTAATATTTTGTGTCGATGGGTATGTTGTTTTCGAGCACAAAGATGGGATCTTCGCTGCGCTCGTAGTTCTTTGCGCCGCCGGCGCCTTTGACGATGACATAGGCAACGCGGTCACCGAGGGTTGGGGCGGAGCCAGCGTCGCGTTTCTTCATGCGCTCGGCGAGTTCGCTGTGGGCTTGTTTGCCGACGTAGTCGGTTTTGGAGAGCGCTTTGGTGATAACGAGCTTAGACATGTCGATTTTGTTTTGGAGGAGGTCGGAGATGGTATCTTTGACGTAGCTGGTTGATGTTAACTCCCTGTGTGGTACAAGAAAGGAATAGGGGAGATGCTTACTCCTGAGCACCTTGGACGTCTTGGTCTATGAGTATTTTGCGAAGGATGGTTTCAATAACATTTTGCACGAGACGGCAATTGTCTCTTCGAACAGTCTCAATACCTTTGCTGTCCATTTTGTCGTACTTTTCGGGGGTTGTCCAGTACAAGCCAGCATAGCGCTTTTTGTTGATGAGCAGATAGGGGAAATAGACCTTTTCGAATTCAAGTTTTATTGGGTGGATGAACTTCGAGGACACATATTCGGCGGCATCTCGGCCAAGATCCATAGCTTTGGCTAGTTCTTTGGGACCGAATTTGACCATAACGGAGTCAGTGTCTCCATATATAACTTGAGCATCGTGGTCATATCCATTAGCCAATGTATACCTTGCTTCCACTTCCTCTTTAGTCCTTTCAATCATCTGCCTGCCGTAACTAGTTGTACTACTAGCAATGGCCAGACATGGTAATTTCCCGACTGTAGCTCCGGTGATACCGTAGACACTGTTGGCGCTGACCTTCAACGCCAGCTGTCGTCCGTTGAGCACGGCTTTCTTAAAAGTGTCCGTCTCAACCGCCAACTCTTTCTTAGCCCGCTTCCGGGCGCCCAGCAGTTCTTCGAGAATCTGTGTCAACAGGCCTTTTCGAATTTTAGACGTGCAGAACATATCACCGTTTGGGGTGACGATGTAGTCTTCATCTTTGACTAATCCTAGTTTTTCAACGCTAGTCTTGTTTAGAAGAGTGGTGTAGCAAAGGTTGTGAGCTTGAATGATACTGGGATATAGCGAAGCAAAATCAAGAGTAGCGATCGGGACATCATAATATCCTCTCGTAGGCTCAATGACTGTGGCACCTTCATACTGTTCTTCGGTGCCTTCGCTCCGTAGATTTGGAATAACTAATTGTTGCTCTAAAGCTTTTCGGAACAGCTGACTGATGAACTTAACTTGCTGGCCTCGTGCGAGCAGATAATTGAAAGGAACCCCTGTGACCCTGGCCATCTCGGTATAATTGATTAGACACATTAGCTTGTCCATTAATCGTTGAGGTAAGAAAGCATCTTTTAGACAATAGACCGCTAAGCGCCGTCTCGATTCCGGTGTTCCGTTGAAAAGCTCTGTAATCATGGTATGATGAACGTCTTCCTTTTGCTCCCCTAGGAAATGTGCGCATACAGAGTTGAGGGTATAACTTCGTAATTGGTGGTCTCGCTGGATTAGCTGGAGTAAATCTAGCTGCAGTCGTCCGTTGGTATTCGTAGCTTTCGTGTCTCGGTTTCCCATCTGCTTACTAGAAAAATTCGTTTCCTTTGCGTGAGACTGGAGATTTTTTAATCTCGACCAGTAAGGAAATTTGGTACACTTAAGATGCTTCGCTCTGTCAAGGAGATATGGGAAGTCAAAATTGGCTATATTGTATCCGATAATGACATCCGGATCAACCTTTTCGAGGAAATCCCTCCACGCCATAAGCATCTTCTCTTCGGCATCGAATTCAAAAATCTGCGTGTTGACAATGAGACTGCACGTATCAAGGCAAAATACGTTCCTGACAAAAGGTTTAGTATCTCCATATCTTGTCACAACATTGGCTATCTGGATGACTGGATCTTGGTTTGCTTCCGGGAAAACGCCTTTTCGACCCGCACACTCAATATCAAAGGAAAGAATCCGTAACGGCGCCATCTTTGCCCACTCGCCATCGTTAGAATGAGCGATAAGGTCCCGATAGTGAACATGTGCTTCTATCTGGCAATTCGACTGTCGATCTCTATGGGGAATAATATGATATTTCGATTGCGATACTTCTACCCAGGACATGCCGGAGATCTGAGATAGGAATTAGCTCTACAATTCAAAACACCAACGGATGACTTGCTCCAGTATCTATCATAAAACGTAGCACATATTGAATGCTGTCAAACGTTAGTATCCCACCATCAACGCCTTTCCACAATCCCTTGTAGTTCGCAAGACTACTTTCAATGGTTGTCCGCAATTTGTTGATGAACTTCGGATCGGTCACAGTGATTTTAAGATATGGGCTTTTTTGATTGCCTTGAAAGCCAAACAGGTTTTCTCGGAGCACCATTTGAACGGAGTGTATTGCTGGTTGGTGCTGAGCCAGCTGTGTATCGAGATATGCCTTGTAGCCATCGCAGTCACTCTTTCCAAACGAGACTGGCGCTGCAACGTAGAGGTAGTGAAGGAAGTCTGTGACATGGAGTAGAACAGAGTGGCCTGTCTGATTATCAATCAGCTCAAGTCCAATGTCGACGTGGCGGAGGTAGTACTTCTGTGACTCCGAAAAGCTTGACTGTCGTCTTGCCCCCATGTAATGTCCCCTCCTCAGCTTCGATTTGTTGGAAGCACAGACTTTCATCCCCCCTTTCGAAGTCATCGAGACTTGGTCTGTGCCATTGCTGATCTCGCTCCGAATTATTCTCCTTCAAGCCACTGATATCTTGCGTCAACTTCTCAAGCACTTCCTCTTCGAACTGGCTTTTAGGCTGACTGGAGCCTAGCTTCCCATTGACTCTGTTCTGGCCCAGCTTTGGCTTCTTCCCCGGTGAGGATCCTACGTCAATCTTTCTTCTCTTGGCCGAGCTTGGGGATGGTAAGGTAGGATTGGCATTGCTATGTGCTTTAGTAGAGTCGCCCAGGACCCTTTTCGGCGGCTTCAGGATCGCAGTCGGCATCGTGAGAGAGACCTAAGACTGTCACGTATTTTGCCTAGCGAATTTGAGGGAGCATAGAGTGTAAAGTGGGACGCGTTGAGCATCGCGTTGATAAGTTACGTGATTTGGCGAGGGGCGGATTCTTCCGCCCCTGCTCTATTCTTGTACTCGGATCTACTTTTAGCATTGACTAGCGTCGCCCTGATTTCAACCTGTTCATTGAGCCTCCAAACAACACACAAACACCGCGAACTTACGACGACCGTTGCCTTTGACGATGATTTGTGCCACTCTTTGTTGATACACTCCTTATGCTAAGAATATTGTAAATGTTGGATGGGAAAAGTTCCTGAAGCCACGCTCTTTGCACCAACTCCCAGAGCATAGCCTCCATCCATCTCCTGGTCCTTCGTTCTTGCTGATAGGATCGCCCTATCCTCAACTCGGTCGGGTTTCTTGGTATATAGGACTTCCGTCGATGCGCAGACCCTGATACTAGATATACACCGGCCAAAATCCCGTCGTCCTCTTACGTGATCAAGATGGCAGCAAACGATTACTACAACCCTCAACCTCTTCGCCGCCCTGATGAGGCTCCACTACCACCACTCCCAAACGTATATTCCGCCTACAATCCGCATCAAAGAGCTCAGTCTGCAACGTCATTGGAAGAATCGCCTAACAGAGATCCTTACCAACTAGATCCGCAGAGAAGTCATAGCTCCGACCATGTGTACTATGGTGCTGGTGGAGGAGGACGTGGGCCAAGTCCCTATTCGGATGATATTCCATTACGGCCACACCCAAAGCAGAATGGTTCAGATATGTACGGACAGGACCAACGGCGTTACGACCCTGAAGGCACTTATCCTCCACAAGAACCCGCAATTACAGATCGGCCGAGTCGACCAAGACGGAAGAATAGAGGTGGAATTTTCAGCGGACAGGTACCCTGGGTGGTCTACGCCTTTACTCTCCTTCAGGTTGCAGTCTTCATTGCCGAACTCGTCAGAAACGGCGTTCTTACCAAGAGTCCCATTGAAATAAAACCCCAGGTCAACCCGATGCTAGGACCTTCTCCCTACGTTCGGATCAACATGGGTGCACGATATGTCCCGTGTATGCGCGCTACTCCTCAGGGGACAGATACTACTATTACCTGGCCATGCCCCTCTTCGACCTCTTCAGATCCTCAAAGCCCGGACAACAAATGCACATTGTCAGAATTGTGTGGTTTCGGTGGATCTAACACGAACCACGACATACCGAATCAATGGTTTCGATTTATAATTCCCATATTCTTACACGCAGGAATCATTCACATTACATTTAACATGCTCTTACAGCTAACGCTTGGAAGAGAGATGGAGAAGGAGATTGGATCGCTGAGATTCCTTCTGGTTTACCTTTGCAGCGGCATATTCGGCTTCGTCTTAGGAGGCAACTTTGCTCCCTCCGGGATTGCCTCAACGGGTGCTTCCGGCGCACTTTTCGGTGTTATAGCCCTAATGCTTCTTGATCTCCTTTACCACTGGGGGGACAGGAGATCTCCTTGGACAGATCTGGCCTGGATAGTACTTGACGTCGTTGTTTCCTTCGTGCTCGGTCTTCTTCCAGGTCTCGACAACTTTTCGCATATTGGTGGCTTTTTGATGGGCCTTGTTCTGGGAATCTGCATATTGCACTCCCCTGATGTTCTTAGGCAACGAATCGGAGTGGATGAGCCGCTGTATGGATCCGTGACTGCGCCTCGGAAATTAGATGACACTGATGGCGGTATGAGAGGTTTTGTGAAGCAACCCATCAATTTTTTCAAGGGCCGCAAACCGCTGTGGTGGGCTTGGTGGTTAGTTCGCGCGGCGGCCTTGATTGGGGTTTTGGTATGCTTTATTATGCTTCTGAAAAACTTTTACAAGCAGAACCCAAGCACGTGCTCTTGGTGCAAGCATCTCAGCTGCTTGGTAAGTCTTTCTTCATCTACAGTGCCGCCTACGCTAATGTGAGTGTCAGCCCATTAAGAACTGGTGCGACATTGGAAACCTTCAAGCAAATACTGCCAATAACACGAGTCATTCGAAGCGTGATATATTTGCGATGCCAGCACCATTGGACCTCGCGTCCTTTCTTTGAATAGCACTATATCCTAATATTCACGAATGACGATGGTTTAAGAGAAGGTTTGGGCGCGTTCACTTGGCATTTCAATGGAGTTTTCTGCTCTCATGGGTTGGGTAAGTACTTCTCGAAGGAATCAAAGCATAGCGTGCGGCGAACGGTTAATGGTAGTCCGTAGAGGTCTAGGTGGAGGAAATAATCCCTATCCTCAGGGACTGTGTCCAAGCTTCAGCATATTCTTCACCTACTAGTTGTTCCCGTATATGGACAGTTCTAGCTTGCTTCTATGGTAGTACATGCCGCCTTGCTAGATTTGAAGTAAAGTCTGGATATTCTAAACCCCTTGAAATATGTGATATGCTAGAGGTACCTTAGTTACATGGTGACTAAGCAAACTTATGTCAGAATATCTCAAGTCAAGAAGCGTAAACTCGTCACTGGAAACCTTCGGACAATGATGATCTTCTTCTTGCACACTATAGCTCTTTGCATGCTTTGCTGGGCATAGTGTTCAGCTTTACACAAATCCTGAGCACCTTTATATCCTCCAAGTCTTTCAGACTTAGACGTTACTTGACTACCACCATGCATCTAATCCATCCATCTTGAACCGCACCCTTAATCTCGTCGTGCAATGGCTACGCTCTCAGCCTCATCATCGCCTTCCCCTGCGCCTCTTAAACGCCGTCGAAAGAACTGGGCAAGGAAATGTGAACGCTATTGCTGTTCTGTTGTTACCTACTTTCCACTCGCTTTTGTATACGGTCTCACAACCTGGGCTGTTTGGGTTGAAGCCAGTATAGGCTTTCTTCCCACTTCAAGCTCATGGACCGGTGTGATCTACCCTGTCAATCAGTCCCAACGTTTTCCTTGCTGACTTTGCAGGCTACACCTCCTCCGTCTTTGGGATTGCCCTTTACCTGATACTCAACTGGTCCTATACAACTGCAGTCTTTACGGATCCCGGCTCAACGCTAAATGGATCCGGCAGCTCCGGCTACTCACACCTCCCTTCTCATGAACCGGCCTCACACCAAGACTTACCGTCCTTCACCGTCAAATCCACTGGTGAGACGCGCTTCTGCAAGAAGTGCAAAGCTCGGAAACCGGATCGCGCTCATCACTGCTCGACATGCGGACGATGTCGCCTGAAAATGGACCATCACTGCCCTTGGCTGGCTACCTGCGTTGGGCTGAGGAATTACAAGGCTTTTCTGCTATTCCTGATATACACATCTATATATTGTTGGGTGTGCTTTGCAGTGACGGCGACTTGGTTATGGAGTGAGGTCTTTAGTGAGGCGCAGTACACCGAGAGCTTTATGCCGATCAACTTCGTTCTACTTTGCACAATTTCCGGTATTATTGGAGTGGTCGTGACAGGCTTTACGGCTTGGCATTTTAGCTTGGCATGGAGAGCGCAAACGACAATAGAGTGCTTAGAAAAGACTAGATACCTGAGCCCGGTGAGGAAATCAATGAAGGCACAGAAGTTCGGAAATGGCCATGCGAATGGCCCGAGCTATGGTCAGCAATTGGCAGAAATACATGCGAATGCCGTACCAGGCGTCACGAGGGAGGAGGAGGGCGAGGAGATGATATCCGGGGGAGACATAGAAGAGGCTTTGATGGCTCGGGAATCGTTACAAAGAAATTACAATGACTTGGAACAATCACGGGAGAGGGAGAGATATGAAGATTACCTCGATGAGCAGGACTCCGAGAAATTACCTAATGCGTTCGACCATGGATGGAGGAGAAATTTGCGGCATCTGTTTGGAGATAAGCCGCTGCTATGGCTCCTTCCGGTCTGCACTACATCTGGCGATGGATGGCGCTGGGAACCCAGTAGAAGATGGCTAGATGCTAGAGAGGAAGTCAGGCGAAAAAGAGAGAATCAGTGGAGGGAGCAGCAACAAAGGGAAAGAGATGCTGGCACTGGACATGAAAGGGATGAAAGCTTCCAAAGCCAGAGATTGGAAAGATGGCCGCCACGAGAGGATTCGGAGCGCCATTATCTGGCCACTTCGAATGGTTTGGTTGCAGTACCGAGTTCAGGAAGCAGGTCACCTGGTAAGGCCGACAAGCTGCTCGGAAGGTCTCCGAACGGATACTTTGACGATCATAGCCCTTCTAGCAGAATGTCGATGAAAACATTGCGGCGCAGAGGGAGCTTCGACGGAAGTACTGCGGACGAAGAGAGTGATGAGGACAGTAGTGACGATGAAGAAAGGACTCTAAGGCATGACAAGAGCTGGTCTGGCGCGTCAAAGCAAGGTGTCAAGGAGGATCAGGAAAGAGCAGAGGATGAGTGGCGAGAGTGGGATTGACAGTAATGATGATGCTGTCGGACGACCCGAAAACAACGTAAAGACGCACCACATATACCATTTCCAGCTTTATGGTATATATAGTACAGCCAACGGTTCCTCTTGGGTTCGCACCATAGGTTCAGATACCAACATCAGTAGGAGAACAAGAAGTGTCGCACACCACACACGCCCCACCCGTAGCCTTGACTGGCAATCGCTAGCTCCGTATACAGAGGGAGGTCCTGAAACCCTAAATTGTCACTTTCATTGGCCGAAAAAGACTTTTATTGGCAGGGACGGTAAAAAGGTCGACCAGAATGCAACCAAGATTTGACTTCGGACCGTGCCTTGGCAAGCCTTCTAGTAGTTAACGCACTGTATGCCTCAGGGAACTTGACGCCTTTCTCCGCCCCATTGAAATCGTTCTAAGCCCTCGATACCAGGGTCTTCTGTGCGGCTGACAAGGCGTTCATCTTTGTCATTGGGTAATCTGAGAGATCATAAACCTTTTCAGTCTTATCGCCTCCCTCCCGTGAGACAAGCCTTCTGTTCCGCGTTGGGAAAAGATAACAAAGGATGGCTGAGGCCACGGGTAGAGAGAGAGAGTATGCGGAGGCCGCAAAGGCAGTTCATACCACGCAAGTAGAGGATCAGAAATATAGACGGAAAAATTCAGGTACCTAGCTACGGTAGGTAGTCTTGTATTCGGCTCAGAATCCCCGAGCCATGGGGCGGATGTACCAACGGTTTGGCAAAAAAGGGGTCAAGGAGGGATCAAGGAGGGACGAAGTAGGGAGGTCGAAGGAAGGCATTAAGGACGGATACGGTCATTTCTTCCGGGAAGAAGCACTGGATTCTGTTGCTTGAGCATATCGGCCAGTTCTCTGATAGTGTTAATGGCTAGCTGGGTTGGTGGAGGACCGCAGCTTTGAAAGGTGATGGATGGGGTTCAAATAGATGACGTTTGCTCTCAGGCACTTGGGGTTTTTCTAAAACCCAGCTTGTGGGTCGTGGTATATACAGTAGGTAGCCCTTTCATATAAAGTTATCTACGTATTTAGAAATGGAATCTCTCCCCACGCCCGTATCCCTCAACATTCAAGTCTTTCCACAGTACCTTGTGAAGAACAGCGGTATGTAACTTCAAGCAGTCGCAATGTAGAATAAGTTGTTACGAATCTGCAACGCATCAGGCTTGCCTAGCTAGATATGCAGTAGAAATCGCACACACATACTTGAATCGCATATATTCACGCAATCCTCAGTAATGAATGATCATGATATATATCTATCTCCAACATAATCAACCCTCCAAAAGCCCAAAAAGAGTACAACGTGAGCGACACCTGCAGGATTTGAACCTGCGCATCCGAAGATAATAGATGACAAAATTCGTGGAGCGCATCCGAGCGAGCGCGGAATTCGAGTCTATCGCCTTAACCACTCGGCCAAAGTGTCAATCTACAAAAACCATGATTTATTTGCAAATATAATTAAAAACACTCAGCCAGAATATATTTGAATTGAATCATGACTTAATCGACCTCTTTCGGAACCACAATAACTCCTTCCCTCCAAGATTGTGTCTCACATCAACAATTAATCATAAAATCTCAAGGACCCCCGACAATCGTACTGACACCAGCACGATCTCAATTGATCCACAATACAAACTCCCACCCCCTCATACTCCCAAACCAGCAACCCACTTCCACACCACCCAGCACCCCCAACCTCAACGAAGCCCCAATCTCCCGCCAACCTCGCCCAGCGGGCACACAATCCACCCACCTTCCTCCAACCATGTCCACCTCCATCACCAACCCTTCCACCACCACCCCCCCCCTCCGCCCCCTCTACCTCGCCCTCGCCCTCACCTGCCCCCTCCTCATCGCCCTGCCCCCCCGCAAACTAGACTTCTACACCTTCACCCTCTCGGGCCTCTTCGTCTTCTCAGCGCAAGAACTCGCCTTCGGCGACGCCCGCCGCGCCGCGACCCAAAGAGCTGGATCCACGGGCGTGATGGGGGTGCTGGGGCGCGGGGAGGTGGATGCGGATGCGAAGGGGGGAGGCACGGTGGCGTTACCCGGGGTGGAGGCTGGGGTGGGGCCGGCGGAGTTGTTGCGGCGGAAGGAGGGGCGGGGGAAGGGGGAAGGGGTGTTGGGGATGGCGAAGGATCTGTGGATGGGGGATGAGGAGGCGGGGTGGAAGGAGCGGAGGGTGGCGGAGGAGAGGGAGAGGTTGGAGGGGGGGGAGGGGTATTGGGATTTGATATTGGGGCAGGTGAGGGAGGCGTTTGGGAGGGATAGGAGTACGGGGGAGAGGGTGGGGGAGGGGGGGGAGACAGAGGGCCGGGAGGGAAGGTGATGAGGGGGAAGGACGGGGGTTTTGAAGACAGGTGAGACGAGGAGGGTGTATATATGGGGTGATGGATGGGATGGGTGGTAAATTGGCGTTTTGCGGGTCTTGGGTGCATATCCTGGCGTTCATGGCATCTGAGACTCCGGTATTGCACTCCAAGAGGGCTAAGGCGGTTACCTATGGAGACCGGTACGGAATTGATATTGTGCAAGGCGTTGCTGGGCGGTATGACGTGGCTACTAGTCGACGATGTGTGGATTGCCGATGGCAAGTTCACGGATGTTGCTCGCATGGAACAAAAAGCAAGTATTTTCACGCATCAGCATCTGCGCTCTGAAGGTTTTATCTGCCGAGTGCTTTTGGTAACTATGTGTGCTAAGATGCTGTGCTGAGATACCGATGTTGTGGTTGACTTGGGGGCTAGGAGTTCTGGTTGAGCTATTCCACTTTGCTGATTTCGTTTCCCGTCGTGTATGGCTAAGATGTTTCGAGTTTGCGGGATCAAGAAGCAACAGGTCGGGTATCACGGCCTTGGGTGACCTGAGGGCAGCAGATCGATATCCCGTATTGCCAGGAATCCATCTCAGCAGTCCCTGACACACAGTCTTACCATTGAACGTTCGGGTCCTCAAGCTTAATAGTCCCATCAGAATGAAACCCCGTCACAGCAAGATACCCGCCCGAGACAATGGTCATGGCGTTACCAAAATGTCTCGACTCCTTGATCCGGCAGCGCTCGCTAGCGGACTCCATGTGCTGGACCAAGGCTGCGGCGCCGTTGAACCGACGGAGGCAGCCGGGGCATTGCTCCCGTGCTGCGCGATGAGTGCCTGAGGCGAGGTGGTCTTCGACTTTCTTGCGGTCGGCGTCTTTGATTCTGCTGGGTGTGAGTTTCGTTGGGACTTGGGGGACGGGAATGGCAGACTTACTCGCACTTGGGAAAGGGGCAGTGGTAGAGGTTGTCAATTGAGTCGATCTTCAAGTCTAAAACTGGGAAATTGTTCCTCTCGCCTGAGACTGGGTTGATGGTGTCTTGTTTCTCTTGGTGGAGTGGAGAATGGTAGCCAGGTGCTCCTGGGTTCTTCGAGGCGTTGGGGAAAAGCCTCTTGCTCCACGCTGGCTCTGCGAAGGTCATATTCTCCAATTTCTTTGTGACATCCTCCGGCTCTTTAGTCTTCTTTTCTTTTTTCAACAAAGGCCAAACAGAAGAAGGAGCGTTGCTCTCAGAGCGTGCACCGCCTGCAGACATAGTTGTGAAGGAATCACCATCGGAGTCTGAATCGTCAAAGGCATTTCGTACGGCCAAAGCTGGATGCACCGAGTTCACTTTGGTTTGGTCCTCATCTTCCTCGTTGAGAAAATCATATGGTTCATCGAGCAGTACACCACCTCCGGCCGTATCGCCAGCCACGGACGTTCCAACTGAGAAAGCCCCGGCCTCGGAATCTTCTCGCATAAGCTGAGTGACGCCGTCCATGTGAATCTCCATCATTGCTCGGTTCTGCTGGAGCGTAGGGTTGTTGAAGCCATTGGCTGTGCACGAGTTTGTCTCGAGATGCATCATCAGCCCCCCGCCACGTGGAAAGACCTCCTGGCATCCTCTGCATTTGATGTTTTGTTGCTGGATGTGCATCTGTGTCACAATTAGCCAATCAAGAGAGGAATAGGAGACAGCTTTGAGCATACCTGCTTGAAATGACGGTCTCGACCAGATTCGCTCTGAAAGTCGACGCCACACATGGGACAGGTGATATGCTTCTCACTCTGCATCTTGTGGACATGAAAAGCTTCATCATCTTTAAAGTCGAGATCACAGATCTTGCAGTAGTCGTGCTCTGCAATCTTGTGCGTCCTCAAATCTTTCTCATGATTGAAACCACGGCTGCAGTCAGCGAAGGGGCAACGAAAGCGTCTGCTCGGGCCGGCAGAAGAAGGCTGTCCATTCCTGGCTGATGAGGAAGACTGATGGGCTCGGTGCTCAGCAATGAGCGCCTGGTCTCTCGCAGTAATTGCGGGGCCACGAAGGGCAGCTAGCATTGGACCGCGACGGCGGGCAGGTGTTGAGTCCGACGACATGATGCCGGGATGTTACAAGAGTGCTCTAACCTAATCAACAAGTCAGTGCTTGCGGTAGACGTATAACTCCCGGTTACGCACTTGTCAATGTCTGAAGTGAGACGGAAACCGTGGTGTGCAGTGAGGATGGCAAACAACCGAGCGTGATGTAAGTTGAATGGTGAATGAAGATGTAGAAAATGTGTTGACATCTGCAGTAAAGCCTCAGTTCCGATAGCGCAAACTACGTACGATTGATTGGCTATTTCCGGTCGGAGAAACAGATGCTACTAGGTGAAGTTGTGCATGTTGGAAAGACAAGTACTGGGCTGCTTCGTCTGGCTGCCACTATGTCTTGAGGAATGAGTGATAAGGTAGTGAAGACTGGATGCAATGCCTAGAAACTCGGTCGAGGTAATTGAGACAAACTGTCTAGCGATTTGCCCTATGAATCTCGACATTGATGGAAGCTCATTGAGAACACACCACCCTACGATACCTCTCACGATTATTCCAACGGACTGCGTGATGACAGGAATCCGAAAGCACACCGACGGTCATGATTTTCCACCTTCCCAGCGCTCTGCTACTAGGACAGCCACAACCCGAGTCCATACATTCAAGAGGTCTCAGGTTTACCACATGAGCAACATCCTCTTCTTTTCCCTTTCTTCGCCTGCCCTACCCTGGGGCTCTGCGCCGTACTTCCATCTTGAAAATCTCGCCTACCAGCAAAGGTTCTATCAACACTAGGCGTCTCTGCCCTCTCTATTCCAGCCATCGTCCTCCTCCTGATCTCCTCCTGTCTCTCCCTCATTGACATTGGCCGGTTCACATGACCAGCAAAAGCTTCCGCGTTGAGCATATGTCCCGATGGAGATTGGACCATGGGCCGTCCTGGCAGGTAGGTTGTGGGTGGGAACCGAAGTGGAGGTTCGCTATAGGCACGACTTTCTTCTCGAACAAGATCTACAGGATCAATAAGCTCGGAAAGGCGGTAGATGAGAGGCGGTGATGCTGGACCAGTGATGTCGTCACCTGGAGGATCGATGTTGGTATTCAAGGTAAGAGGGGTGGTGGAGGCGTCGGAAAGTCGCTTGGATTGTTTTTGGCCCATGGTGCTATGGTGGTGTTACGTGGTAATCTGGTACTTGTAGGACAGGTGACTTACGTCTTGAATAGAGGTAAATAATGTCTCTGATGGGTTGAAGTCTCAATCGTACGTCAATGAATTATTGTTGATGATAAACCACGGGATAAAAAGCGTGTAAGGGTCGTGAGAGAACTTCCATACTTCATCCAAATATCTAGAGTGAAGTGAACAAAAGACTTGGTGGACGCGACAAGTCCATTGTTTCCCTTTGAAATAACGCGTTCGAGTCAAGCTCAACACAAAGGAATACCATCGAGTGGGACAGCGTACAGACTTTAGGGATGATGGAGGAGAAGGGTTTTACACGCATCGAAAATAGAAGGATGGTGAGTATTCACATGCGGCAAGTAAATCCGCCATACCGATGCCAGGATTAATCAAGTACTGAAATTATTCTCCTTTCACATTAATAGGCTTACTTTTTGGATATCATGATTGAATATTTGATCAGGAATAAACGAGATGTACACCAAGTCGGGTTAAGGTTTCAAGCAGTTCCTAAGTCTCGACTGTTTATATAGTCATAGATATCAAGCTATCTAGAATCGTGAAAACGGCAACCTATGTCTGTCAGCTTTAACAAGTTTTTGGCCGTACAGGCGTAGAACTCACCATTTGCCCCTGAGCGTGATGATAGCCCAGTTGTTTCCGTCCTTGTCTGTCTCCTTTTCAACCTTTGTTGAGAAAGAGATGGCACTCATGATACCGTCCCCAAACTTCTCGTTCAAGACAGCCTTGTATGCGTATCCGTAATTCTGCACAATCTCGTACAAACGATAGATCAATGGCTCCTTTGGCGGCATGTCCATAGTGTGACCCCGGAATGGGAATCCTGCCAATTGGGCTTCCAGCTTGCCCTTTTCAATACCAAGGATTGACGATAACTTCTCGACGTCTTGATCATTGGTCTGGGCTTGGCCGTAAAATATGGCTGCCACGGCTACTTCCTCTCGTCCGAGCTCCTTGGCAATCTGTTCAAAGGAAAGCCTCTTGGCTGCTTTCGCCTCGAACAGAGTCACCGCCTGAACGGGAAGACGGGGTGCGAGGGAAGACTGCTTGAAAGTAAGCCATGAAAAGCTCGATGGGATTGAAAACACTCGCGTCTAGTGTTGCGATGTTCGACATCTTGGCAATATGGGTTGCTGCTAATCGTACAGGGAAATAACGGTAATTGGGTGGTAATTTCCAAGGGGATGTTCTTAGAATGGATCGTAGGGCGAGGGAAGCCATTGCTCTATATATAGTGGATATGGCTATGGTGTAAGCATCTCATCATGTACCGGAGGGATCAAGTCACGTCTGCTCCCTTAGGCCCTTAGGGTCTGGACTCGAGCTTGTGGAGGGGTTGAAAAACGAAAATGCCCCTCAAAACGTCATCCAGCTCCTGCCAAGACCAGGGCAACCTTCCCCTCAAATAGGGTGCGAATCTGTTTAAAACATGTTTTTTGACTAACTCCTTTAGGCTAGCTCAAAGCATGTTTTAAACATGCTTTTTGATGGAGGTTTTAAACACAGGGGTTATATTTATAGTAGCAAATTAATAGAGGGGGTAAATTTGCCTGCGGGTTGACCGGTTGACCCCTTCATCATGTAAAGGAAGCTCCAAAAGCACCTAGCCGTCGATGCTATCCAAATACTTCTGAGCTGAAGCGTGAGATGAAGGTTGATTGATGACTCTCGTCTTATATGTATTGCATTGATTCAGATGACTCTGCTGACGAGAAGCTTCTTTGGCCATCTGCCGATGACAGTGTAGGCATTGCACGGTATTTTGTCTTCCTGGTACGATTACCTGCTGATAGTTACTAGCAACAGTCTGATTGACTGGTCTACCACCTCGTTGCGACGGCATTGAGCTATGGGGGATGTCAAAATGCCTGTAGCTGAAGCCTGGAGGTGACAGCGACGTGACGACAGCAAGGTCATCCTCCAATCAATGGCCCTTGTATGCTTACATAATTAAAAGCGTAGTAAAAAGCCGCTAAGAGGTTTTAAACACGCTTTTTGTAGAAAAAGCGGTTTTATTCGTACCCTACCCTCAAATATCCAAGGTAAGATGCTGTGCTCAGGCTGCACTAAATGATGCAGCCACTTGATCACTAAGACTTAGGGCAAGATAGATACTGTAGATAGGTAAGGTAGGTACGTAGAGTAAAGTAGAAGCTGTGCATCATCGGAAACTAGCCTGCCACGAAAAGATCAACAGCTTCGTCGTTGCCACCAAGAGACTTCGTTTCGTGCGCCGACATGCTGTCCGGCTTGGGAAGCGCGGTCTTCCATTGTCCATTGTCTATTGTCCGAAGAGAAACATCGTGAATGGACGTTGGCCGGTAGGGCTGGTGGCTTGAGGAATCATGCATGTGAGCAGCACGCGACCAAGCCAGCCCTCAGCTGAGGTGCAGCAGCAATATAACCACACATCGCCGCCTGTTGACAATTTACTGTTGTATTTCAAAATCTTTTGAACAAGCATGGCGGGCGAACAAAGACAAGACCCGCTCGCGTACGGCGACTTCCATCAAGGAAGGCCCGCCGAGGAACAAGAAGGGGGGGAGTATGAGGGTGGTGAACGCGGCATCGTGGGAGATACCTTTCGGAAGCTTAGGAACAAATACCAAAAGCCAGCTTCCAATGACCCTGGCCAGAATGTTACGCAGGCCTACCAGCCCCATCTCCACGGCCAAAGCACTGCTCAACCGTCTCGTCCGAGTCAGTCGGGTAATAGCTCTCAACAGCCCGCTAGCATCGTTTCCTCGATATTTGACAAGCTACACGACGTCGTTCACGGTCTGGGTGCCGAGCTCAAACAGTCACTTGCTGGCGAAGGACAAACACATAGCCATACCCACGAGGGGGCCATGTGCAGTGATGGTATGCATGACGACAACCAACATCGCTATGGTAGCTTCGCGGCGCAAAGGAACGGAAACGATGTCAAGTGGTATGTAGATGGCTGTGGATACATGTGGGCTGTTTCCAGGGCCTTGGAACAGGCGAGGGAATCCATCTGGATCCTGGACTGTGAGTTGTCTATCTGGGAAACTGTGAAGACCCATCTGAATCGACAGGGTGGCTTTCCCCCGAGTTGTATCTTCGAAGACCACCGTCAAGAAACGAGCAATATCGCATTGACCGAATGCTGCAAGACTCCGCTCAGCGCGGAGTCAAAGTCAACATCATCGTCTACAAGGAAGTCGAGCAGGCTCTTACACGTAAGTACCTTTCTCCGACATTGCCAAAATATATTCATTCCCTTCTTCCCCGTGGGATCGACCCTATCACGAAGGCTCTAAGTCACCTGGGCGTTGCTGCAACATTTGCATCTCTTGAACACATTGAAGCGGAGAATCCACTGATTACCACCATGACAGTTTCATCGGCACATACCAAACATGCTCTCGAAGATCTGCATCCCAATATAGCAGTGTTTCGACATCCAGATCATCTCCCTGACGCGCAAACCTTCGAATCTTCGTTCATATCTTCATTACGAAACATGTCCTTAAATGCAAAGACCGTGGCAAACCTTCCCCAAGATGCTCTCAAAGCCATCTATGGTGTAAACGAGGATATCATATTGTACTGGGCACATCATGAGAAACTTTGTCTCATCGACGGCAGCATTGCTTTTATGGGTGGCCTCGACCTTTGCTACGGACGGTGGGATACCAATCAGCACCCAATCGCCGACGCCCATCCTAGTAATCTTGACGACATTATCTTCCCAGGTCAAGACTTTAACAACGCTAGAATAATGGATTTCCAAGACGTTGCACATTGGGAGAACAATAAGTTAGATCGCAAGGACACTTCGCGAATGGGCTGGTCAGACATTTCCATCAGCCTTCATGGCCCTGTTGTTGAAGATCTGAGAGCACATTTTGTCGAGAGATGGAATTTTATTTACGATGAGAAATACAACGTGAGAAAGGATGCCAGATACGCAAGACTTACCTTCCGGCAGAACGAAGGTGGCTCAATTCCTCCACATCAACACCATGCCATGCCAGGGTACGGACAACCTCAGTCCTTTACTTTTCCAGGCCCTCCACCAGGTCTCCCCAATAAACGCTATGGGCAACCGTTGCAGGGGAACGCTTCATACACGCCGAATCCTTCTCAAGCGCAAACTCCATTTTTCCCTCCACCACCTGTATCGGACCGTGGCATCGATCAATCTGCGGAAGAGACTCCCACACGAGGTATAGAGTCTTCCGGAGGAGACCACCGTCAGCACCAACGGCGTTTGGAGGATGAAGCAGCGAGTCTGACTGATGTTGCCGGTACTATCCGTGGACGTGTGGAAGAAGGTATGCGACATGTGCAAGAGCAGTATTTAGGTGGGAACGACAGCCGTTTGCACGGTAGCTTTCAGGAAGCCGGCATACCATGCCAAATAGTCAGAAGCTGTACCAAATGGTCTCATGGCGTCAAGACCGAACACTCCATTGCGAATGCCTACATCAGTGTTATCCATGAAAGCCAACACTTCGTCTACATAGAGAATCAGTTCTTCATTACCGCAACGTCTGATGCGCAGAAGCCAGTAAAGAACAAGATCGGTGCTGCCATTGTTGAGAGAATCTTACGAGCCGCAAGGGCAGGCCAGAAATTCAAGGTTATTGTATTAATGCCGGCGGTTCCAGCCTTTGCCGGAGATCTTAGGGAAGACTCCAGTCTTGGGACTCGTGCGATCATGGAGTTCCAGTATAACTCAATCAATCGTGGTGGCTATAGTATTATGGAAATGATCGAGAAGGAAGGTTACAATCCTGAGGATTACATTCGATTCTACAATTTGAGGAATTATGATCGCATCAACAACAGCGCATCGATGAAAGATGCAGAACAGAGAAGTGGAGTGAGCTACGAAGATGCGCGACTTGAACATGATAACGCGGTGGAACTCCCAACAGTGTATCCTGGGGATGGAGGTGACGATGACAGTTCTAATCCGCTGGCACGCCAAAACTACAAGCAATACCAGCAAGCCACCGCTGGCATGAACCAACGGCAAGGGCTTGGAAGTGGCCGCTGGGACAGTGTGAGCGAGTGTTATATGCTTGGTGGGACCGATATCCGCGAGGTACCCTGGCAGACTGGGGATATTCCAGAGATCAAAGCTTTTGTCAGTGAAGAGCTCTACATTCATTCAAAGGTAGGTGTGGTCGGAATTTGCAGATACTCAGCTCAACTGACCCGGCCTAGGTACTGATTGCAGATGATCGAGTAGTCATCTGTGGCTCTGCCAATCTGAATGATCGTTCGCAACTCGGCGATCACGACTCGGAGATTGCAATCATCATAGAAGACCCAACTACCGTAGACTCGTACATGAATGGCCAACCTTACCGAGCAGCCAAATTCGCTGCCACGCTTCGCAGGCAACTCTTCAGGAAACATCTTGGCTTGATTCCTCCACAGGACATGGGACGCCCGGATCAGAACTTCGAGCCTGTAGGTGTGCCCAATGTTTACGAGTTTGGCTCTGCAGAAGATCAAGCGGTCATGGATCCTTTGTCCGACACTTTTCTGAATTTCTGGAACTTTAGGGCAAGGACAAATACGGAAGCTTTTGGCCGAATATTTCATGCGGTACCTCACGACAGCGTGATAACGTGGAAAGACTATGCCGCTTTTTATGAGAAATTCTTCCACGAAGCCGGTGAAGAGGCAAAAGGTAAGACGGGAGAGAAAAAGCCGGCCAAGTACCAATGGGGTCATGTCGTTGAAGAAAACTTCTCTCCTGGCGAACAAGGTGTTCGTGAGGTCAAGGACCTGTTGAGTACGATAAAGGGCACATTGGTGGAGATGCCACTCAAGTTCCTGTTCAAAGAAGACATTGCGCATGAGGGCATTAGCCTGAATGCCTTCACCGAAGAGGTCTATACATAGCGACGAAGGGCCGGAATCGCTGTTAGTGTAAGTGCAGGACAGGCTTTGCGATTTCTTCCCCAAATTACAGCTTTTCGGTTCTTTATTCAAAACGCAGAACAATACTAATGGCGACCAATATCGAGCTTGGACTTGTGCTAGCCTCATTGGGTGTTAAGCGAGTCCTTCAACGTCAACTCCTTTTCCCCAATACTATGATGCTTTTACCACTCTCTACAATTATCGCAGCATCAGGTGGCTCATAACTCTTGAGTCTTTTCATGCTTGATCCATCTCCTTGATCCGGCTTCTGTTTCACCATGCGATCTTCCGGATTTTGTTCTGATCTTGACCTACGTAATTTCCTTCATGATCAAACCATCTGGTGTGCAAAACACAATTCTTGTGGCCTTGGCTGTCTACTAGTAGTCTCCGTAAATCTGCTAGATATATTGTACTCAGAGTCTCTCTTTGTAATCCTTGAGAATGTCTTGGCCATCATTGCTGCAGCATTATCCTCGTGCGCAGTACTACATACACGGCTTTGATCGACCACCATGCCTAACCGTCGCTGTATTGGCCAACAGTAACTCCTATGTTAACTTTGACTTCGATCTAGCCTGCACTGTGTTCTCCTATACTAACCCTGTACCTCCCGATCCATCCCATCTTTCCCAACCAGCCAACCTCGCGCAGTCAGCCCAACTCACATTTTCCCCCAAAAACCACCAAACCTCCAAAAACCTGACCAACAACAAGATCTATCTCGTCCAACTCCCCTATCCAGCTTCCCCCAAAACAAAGCTCTCAACTCCATAGCTTCAGTCCCCCAAACTCGCCTTACCCGCCCGTAAAAACCAACCATAATCTTCTCTCATTCACACTCGAAAGCCCACTCCAGTCACGCGTACGTACGTCACTCCTCGCTTTCGCCCATCTCAATCCACATCCAACCGCACGATAAAATCCCTTTCATCCAAAACAACAATACTAAGACCCACAACAATACTAAACCCTCATCCTCGGAACAAAGAAAAATTCTCACGTCGAAATCGCAATCACACATCTACCAGATCAAATCAAACCAATCCAAAGACCACGAAGATTCACTACCAGAACACTTCTGGGGGGTGGTTGAAGCATTGTGCTCCAAATCCTTCGGTTGGTATTGTTCCGGAAACGGGATAAAAAAACTACAAATTCCCAGATCTTGACCGGGTTTTCTTCTTCTTCAAGAAACAACTACACACTTTCGATTCGAACTGTAAGTTACCACCTCGACTGCTTCTTACCTTCCTTCCTTCCTTCCTTCATGCAAGTAAGTACCTGACAGTCCTCTCACAGCAACTCACATCTTTCTCAACACACAAATCCAACAACCAACTCACTTCCAACCTCACACACACACAAACCTCAAACCTCAGCTACAAATCTCTACCCAGCCCAAGCCAACTCACTTCAAACCTCACCACCGCACCTCACATCCAAACCGAAACCCAAAATCAACCAAAACAACCAAAAATGCAGCCAGCAACCCCAATCACCACCGCTGCTCCCACCGAGGTGCCTCAGCCTCAGGAGGCTCGCGGTAAGTTTCTCCCCCTCCATCCCTTACCCCTACCTCTAGACACTCACCCCCACCCCCTCCCCACAAAATAAAAATCATAAACTAACACCCCCCACCCCCAGGCCAACCAGGCTACGGCTGCACCGTCATGTAACCCCCCACCCCTCCCACTACCCACCACAACAACAACCACACGATACGCCTCTGCAGGGATGGCTCGTGTCCAGAATGCTCGGACTGGGGTTGATAAGTGCTGGTGGCTGGGTGGTGATGATAGTGGCGGGTGGATATTTTCGAGACGGGAATTTTTTTTCTTCTTTTTTTTTCAAGCGTGTATTCCCGACTGTGCGGGGAGGGGGGCATTAATAGTTGATATCGGTACTCTTTTTCTTTTTCTTTTCTTTGGTTCGGTTCTCTTTTGTTGATGGGGCGGGGCGGGGTTGGCCTTGAGGGCGTGGGGTGGTGGTGGATCTTTTAGCATTTGGTATGGTGGAGGTGGTCGGTCCAGGGGGTGGTGTCTGTACTTTTAGTTCTCGGATCAAACACTCACACTCAATCAACTCTACTGAAGTGGTCTGGACTGGCCGGAGCTTTTGTGATGTGCGTTATGGTAGTTGATGTGGTACGAAATGCAGAGAAGGTGCGATTACGAGCGTGACATTGGTATCATCACCCATCTATTCCTTCCTCCCTAGCCGATTCAACTGCTCATCAACGTCGTCACAAATACCGACCACTATCAAAAGAAATGGATCACATGGGTATTATCCGTCAGCCTACTTCCCCCTCCCCCGCCTCTTCCCCGCCTAGCTTTGCTTTCGACATGGCGTCCTGCACCATTTCGAGCGTCGCATCTACAAGTCCCAACTCCGCCAACGCCTCCTCGTCCTCCTCGCCAATCTCGGCTCGGAACACCCTTGACATACCCGAAAGCCCTTGCAAGAATCCCTCGCGGATGTTGTAGTCCTCGATCAAGCGCGCAATTTCGAGGCGCGGGAACAGAGACTGCGAGGACAGGAGGAGGTAGTAGAGGTTTAGAACTGCGAGGTAGAAGGGTTGGTGGGCGCGGAAGGAGTGGTGATCTTGTTCGTATGGCTGGTTGGTGGAGTGCAAGTCTGGGAAAAGCAAGGGGGCAAGAGTCGTTAGTGCGGTAGGTGTGGCGAATATTGACGGCGAGTCATTGATGTGATCATGTGGCCTACCGTCGGCGATTAGAATCTCATCTTTTAGCCAGCCGACGGCGCTGGCTTTGAGATTCTCGTAGGGGCAGTGCTCGAGGGTGTCTTTGATGAAGGCGAGGCGAACGTGGTCAGAGGTATGCGAGTGTAGGAGTGAGGAGGTGAGGAGGTGGGCGTGGTAGCGGAGGGTGGGCGAGGGGGTGTTGGCTGAGAGGAGGGATAGGCGTTGTAAGAGGCCGGTGAAGGTTTCGTCGTTGGGTGGGAGACTAGCTTCTTGGCTGCTAAGAATGAAGGAGCCGAGAAAGACAATAGAATCCAGGAGGGTTTCGGGTTCGGAGCCTATGCCACCTGTTTCAGGCGCGGCAACGAAGTTGTTAATGATGGCTGTGTATTTGGGAGAGACCTGCATTTTTGGTAGCGATATGGGGACGTCGAAGAGGGCTGAGGCTGCGGCCATAGCGGAGAGGAGGTGGAGAGAGCCGGTATACGAGAGGGGGACGTCGGAGGCGGTAGATGGGAGATCGGGAGCGCTCTCGTCGCCTTGGGACTCTGGGTTTGTCACTACTTGAAGGAGATATTCGGATGAGAGCTTGAGATCTCGTGCAAGGGCCTGACATGTTAGTCCCGAGATTCCAGCGATGTCTGAGGGCTACTCACCACGACCTGCCCCATAACAGCATCCCTCCCGTGGAGTCTGTCTTCCTCTGCAAAGATCACGCTATATGGCTTCCTGGCCGGTATTACCCTTTCGGGATGAAGCTTTTCCTGTAATCTGCTAGACCAAGCTAGGCCTGAGATGTCGCCAGCCGCGGAAATCGCCTGCATGTAGTCATCTGTGATATGCGTAAGGAACGATTGGAGTAGTCGGTCCTGTAGTGCCACTTCATCAGGTGCCAGAGCCTCATCTTTTCCCTCCGGATCTGGCGCACACTCGGTCCCAGTTTTCTGTTGTAGTAACACAGCATTGCTACTCTTACGAGGAGGCAGCCTTGGTCTTCTCCCACCGGAAAGTGCCGTGACGAAGGCAAGTATAGCTTCGGTTGCTTCTTGCACTGCGCTTACTCGAGTGTATGCAGGCAGTATAGCTTGCAAAGACGTCGAGAGAAATCGGCTTGGGTATTTGGTCTTGATGCGCGGGTGAAGGATCGAAAGAAGCTCGAGTAATGCAATGAATTGCGCCGACTTCGATTTCTCTTTTGACGTTGAAGGAGTGGGATTGCCCGGCGTGGTATCATTCCCAGTGCCTCCATTCCCAGCGACCGCTTCCACACCGTCTCCAGCTATTGTGAGTTTCCCCAAGCCAACCTCCTCTTCCTGGTCAGCGCCGTCTTCATTCTCAGCATCCTCTATCTCTTCAATCCCAATACGCTCCAACAGCTCCGTAACCTTCAGCACGACCTCCCTTGGGTTCCCCAACCGCGCCACATCCTGCAGACATTGCTGCGATGCTGGTAGAAATGGCAGGAGAAGATGAACGAGATCCCAGCCAATGTTGGCAGTCAAGGTGGTGTCTTGGAGGATCTCGTGCAGTGTCGGGAGTTGCTCGATCGTGAGGTTGTGTTCTAGCAGAATGAGATAGTTGAGATAATCAGTCTCTGGCGGGAGTGCTTTGAGCAGTAAGTTGTCTGCCATGCTGAGCGGGCAAGCGTAGATACAGCACCAGCCAACCTACGGAATAAGGTACCTTGGACTCTGAATGGGCTCGTGCTGGTTTCTTCGCACTACGCGTGTATTACAGTCTGACTAGGGCTTGCTAATTTGTTGCTACCACAAAGCAAACTTGACTTACCCAATGCATACAACAATCCGCTGTGTTTACATGCTTATTAGATGACTATTCGACATACAAAAGCATTTCCGCGCGGCCCAAACTCGAAAGCCACAGCAGCTCCTTTCTCGTTTGTCGTAATCCGAAAAGATGAACTACGTAGGCTGAAAAACACTGCTATAGCGCTTTCTACATGTTCAGCTTCAAGTGCAAGTAATCCGATGGACTTGTTCTTCATAGGGGCCATAAGCCAGATCCAAGGCCAACAACTAAGCAGATATTGGATGAATGGAGAAGGAAATAACGAATTGAAATAGCAATTGTAGCTTAGAAGCTCGTAAACCTTTGAGTGGCGGAGCCTGTGCACATAGACCTTCTTTCCCAGGCCTCGTAGAAGCTCCGCAGTGGTATTATAGCGAGAGGGACGCTTGAAACTCATGACGCATGCGCTTGAACTATCAACTGCTTACAAGAAAGTACCCAGCGTGCCAGCCAACATACATTTCGCATGCGTTGCCTAGCTCCTCTGAGGCTGAGGTGAACGTTATCAACCACAATCTTGTTTTTTTGCTTCGAAGCTGGAGGGTTGCATTAGCCTTGGGTGTGCAAACAGCCTAAAGGCGCAGGACAGCCGAACGACTTCTAATGCTTCCACTTTTTCTAAGCGTACGATAATCATCCCATTAGCCCACTGTTCTCGTGTAAGATAAACGCTAATGCTGTATTAAGAGAGTAGCATTCTAACTCGCGCTTGTAGAGACGCCTTCTTACCTAGAAAACCCAATATTTGGCTCTTTGAAAGTACAAAGTCGTAATGCGAGGTATTCGTATAGAGATCCGATTGATAGAATCCCACCTTTACTTAATCTTTAAAAAACCATGGTCAGAAGATATTGACCGAACGGTATGGTTCGGTACAGAATCTAGACCTCGAATGAGAAGAAAGATGACGAGTAGAGCGTATGATGACGTTCGACACCTGGACGAGACGGCATGCGACGACATTAGATGCGCGCAAGGAGGAAAGCACAATGCAGAGCCGGAAGAAGCTCTGCAGGAAGAACACCCAAAGTATTGACACAGCACATCGACAGGGATTTGGTGTGACTGGACGCTTTCAAAGAGCAATAGGCGTGCAAGGGGTTTTGAAAGACCGAATTTGGACATGGGACTTTGCCAGCCTTTGTCAGGTCCGCCATCCATAGCTAGACATGACAAACTTGCAACATATAATGTGAGGCTGTCACACACGAGTGTGAAGAGGACAGGTAGTTCAGCAACGAGGAGCTCAAGAAATTTAACGTAGGCCAAGATTTGTTCCCTTCTGGGTGCTTTCTTTCAGTCGGCAGGATATCTGCTGTGTGCATCTTTCATTGGCGCGGGCAGCTCATCCTCGAATTGGCAGGTGAAGACTGAATGCGTAGACGAAGAATGCAGTGCGGGGGGGGTAATGCGGTTGATGAAAAAGGACAAAAAATAGAGAGATGTTGGAATGATGCCATTCTTCCGTACGGATAATACGCGGAGAATGCCGGACGAGCGATGGCGATCACGTGACAGTCTGCAAGATTCGCTGCCAGCCGCATGTGGATTAGACTATCCGTCGAATGTCCATTCACCAGGCAGATCTAGACCCCGCGTGATTCTTGGCGGGGTCCAATCAGCTGTTATCTCCCTTCTCCTCTTTCTCAACCGATGAACCGCCAATTACGCCATCGTTGTTGGTGCGAGCGTGAGATGATGTTGTACTTAAGGTCCCTACCTACCTTACCTAAACCTTACTGTGTAGATAGCGCTATCTCTGCCGTGCATATAAGAGGTCGATGCTCCCGACGTGACGATTGCCTTGTTTTCCATCTTGCCCTCACCACACTGTACATATCGGCTTGGTTGATGTAGAGGAAACCGGGTATTCTTGGCTTCGTTGATTGCTCGCAGATACAAGGAAGGTACTGTGTACCGTGATTCCGAGATGGCCAACTCGAGGAGCAATGTCCAAGATGAGGATCGCTTGGCGGAAATGGGATATAAGCAAGAGCTCCGGCGTGACTGGAGTATGCTGCATAACTTCGGTGTTTCTTTCTCTATCATCGTAGGTCATACAGATTTCCCCTATCCATTGTCGAGTCTATATTCAAGTCGTATGGACGCTGGGCTTCTCAACTTCGACTCCGGACGAATGTTACCAATAGAGTGCTGACGTTGGCCCTTGCAGAGTGTCATTACTGGTATTACGACGTAGGTCTGCAACCCCGAAAAGGTAATAAGTTGGCTGACACTGCCTACGTTCAAGTCTTTTCGAGTATGGCCTGACGATAGGCGGACCTGGTGTCATGTCTGTTGGTTGGATTATTGTCAGCTTTTTCAGTAAGTGCAGATGGTCTGCCGTTGTGGTTTTTATCTCACCGAAATCCATCAGCGATGTTTGTAGGGCTTGGTATGGCTGAGATTGTTTCCGCCATCCCTACAAGTGGAGGACCGTATTTCTGGGCTGCTATTTTGGCTCCCAAGGAGAAGGCTGCATTTGCGTCCTGGATCACTGGATGGTTGGTGTTCGACTATGACTGTGACCTCGAGATCCCTCTGACGGTCCGATAGGTCCAACCTACTTGGCCAAGTAGCCGTGACGACAGGAATCACCTTTGGACTCGCCAATCTGATTTCGACAACGGCTACCATCATAACAAGTTACACCCCAACAGCGGGTAAAACTATCGGCATATACGCCGCCCTTCTCATCTCCCATGGCACGGTAAATACCTTTGGTGTTCGTATTCTTGGCTACTTGAATCACTCATCGATAATCTTACATTCAATCGGAGTCAGCTGCTTTGCCATTGCCATCCTTGCTAAAGCGCCGACTCATCAATCAGCCAAATTCGTCTTTGCCACCTTCTATGATGGCACAGGCGCAGATCCTGCTCCTGGATGGAGCGTACGCGCTTCTCCAGCGTATGTCGCTGCCTGTGGTATTTTGATGAGTCAATACACTATCACCGGCTTCGATGCCTCAGCTCATCTTTCCGAGGAGACGCGCAACGCTTCTTGGAGTGCGCCTGTAGGTGTTCTGACATCCATTGGAGTGTCATCTCTTTTTGGATTCTTCCTCATCCTTTCGCTCTTGTTCTCAATCCAAGATTTCCAGGGAACGGTCAGTAGTAAGATTGGCCAGCCTGTAGTGCAGATCCTAATCGACATCTTCGGCAACAATGGGGCAATTGCCTTGATGACATTAGTCATGGTGTGTATTTGGCATTGTGGCCTCTTTTCCATGACCTCGAACTCCCGCATGATGTTTGGCTTTAGTCGGGATGGAGGACTCCCCAATTTTTTCAACAAGGTGGACGCCCGCTTCCAGTCGCCAGTGCGAACCATTTGGCTAGCCGCATCTTTATCCTTCTTGCTTGCTATTCCCTCGTTAGGCTCGTCGGTCGCTTTCACTGCTGCTACATCCATAGCCACGATCGGTCTTTACATCTCTTACGGGCTGCCCATTCTTATCGGCCTGATCTACCCTCAGAACTTCAAGAAAGGTCCGTTCAACCTAGGTGCTGCTTCTCGAGGGATCGCTTTGGTCGCGGTTCTCTGGATCTGTTTTATAAGCATCATATTTTGCTTGCCAACTGCGAATCCGGTAACGAGCCAGACATTAAACTATACGCCAGTTGCTGTCGGTATTGTTGCTGCTTGGGCGTTTGGAAGCTGGTTCTTGTGGGCTAGAAGATGGTTTACTGGACCCATCAAGCAGATCGAAGCTGAGCGATTGGGTATCGATATTGAACATCCTGGCGCTTTGGAGGAGGCGGAGGCGCAAGGCAAGTTGACTGGTGATGTAAGTGTAGCCGATGCGAAATAAGTAGCCTTTCGTGTTGGACTCATGGAGTATCTACAAGTCAAACTTTGGCATTTTTAGGCAACTCGTAACATGATGAGACCTCTCTCCTTTTGTTGTTCCGATTATCAGGTTTTTCGGTTGCCTCATTACTTCGATCACCTTGGGGTCTTGTAGAGCCAATATTTTCCGAGGCTGAGGCGTAGGATCGCTAGGCTTGAACTCATGAGCCCTTCTTGAATCGTAAAGCATATGGCTTGGCAACCTCAACGCTAACCTCCCAGGATCTGATCTTCTATCTTCCTCGAGCCAATCTTCAAGTCCCTTACAGCCCTCCTGGTGGACGACCGACGCACAATGCCCTCGAAACCTACGATGACAATTCTCCTTATCGCATTCGCCGGTATACCGTTATGCTCATAGCGATTGGTAAAGTCGTTGCTAACTTTCAACACCTCTGCTAACCCGCCGCTTTCCGACCCCATGAAGAAGCCATGAGTTTGCAGCACAACGGCTCTTGGTGGTTTGTGCCACTTTCGCAACCACACTATCTTCGGCCGTAAGACTCTATGAATCGCGTAATGAATTGACAGGGACCATAAATTCGATCTTTGTCTCGTCCTGGTGCTTGCGCACGCTGCCCTTCGAGGAGTAGACTTCAACGCGGTTTTGAATTTCTGTCAGCGTTGTTGCATCCGCGTCTTCGAGAGTAAACTCTAGAACTATGCCGAAAATCTTAATTGATGCCTTAATGTTTTGGTCGTAGAATCTCCAACTACTAGAGGGTATGCTCGAGCGAACCTGGACCATGAAGAAATATGCTGAGATTATAGAACATGGTATGTCCTTCGTACATAGGCTTGCCGACATGTAGCTAAATACTGAAAACCGGATGTTCTTCTGTACTAGTCCTCAGGCCGGCGCAGGTGGACAGAACCTGGGACAAGGGTATAATGCAAGACGAGGTTTCTGATCTCGGGCGCGACGGAGAAGAGTAAAGGAATGTTTCTGGTTTTTGGGTGCCCCTTTTGAAGGTATTAGTATTAGTAGCCGCCATTCCACTACTCGTATGGTTATGTAGAATTTTGACTGCGCTGCCGTTAGACGGGATATCTGTAGATTCCTCTGTGTTCAACTTGGAGACCTTCACTAGCAAATTCTAATAGATATAACAGCTGAAGAAAGAGGTTGCTGTCGGTGTTTTACCGTACAAAATCACCACCGCTGGCTGTGGGCGTCACTGAACAGCAGGAACAGTTATCTATCTTAGCGCGCATCTTTAGTGGTAATTACATGCTAGGTATGTAGGTAACTTTTCGTGTTCGAAACTTTATATCTCATCCTCGATTCCTCAATGTTGGAGCAGTCAAAGCCATTGACCGGCCGCTTTGTTGATGCCAGTCTAACTTATCAAGACGATAGCTGCCGCCCTTTATCCGTAGTCGTTCACGTTGATTTGGACTGATTTTCCAAGATTTTGCGCTGGTCACAACCAGAATTTTCAGGACGCAAGGTGCTGCCATGACAAGCTTCAAGAGCTGCGTCAGTAGCACTTGGCCGTTCACTAACTCATTTGCAGAGCAGCACTTATTAACCCGATCGAGCACCAGTGTTATCTCTTCGTTCGCGTCAAACAAGCCTGGGAGACTGAGCATGCAAGCGCGAATTGCTTCCAGAGCAATCTGTTCGTCGGCATCTTGCCATGCCTCACTTGAAATCGCGGTTTCGATCCTATGAGACCCATCTTGCACAAGATCAGGGCGGGATTACCGGAGCTGATAGAGGAGGCATGCCATAAGTTCCTGGAGTTGTGGACATGTTCGATCGGACATGGTGAACTCAACCTGGCAGAAGTAGTATGCTACGGTTTTATTCGAGCCGCGTAGGTGCTCGATCATAACAACGGCTGTCGGTGATAGTCAGTTGAGCGTTGTTGAATTGTCTCCTGTACGATTTTGTCCGCATAAAGCCAATAAGCAAGAATGCTCAGAGCTTTGCCAATGCTGATAAGACTCATTCGCCTGAAGCATATTCATGTTCATTGACTGCCTTCATTTTTGGGTTGTCTCTTCGGCGGGGAAGGCGTTGTTCAAACGTTCATTGTAAGTCTCAATATCCATCCGAGCAATATATTTTTCAATCTGGAGAAGGACTCGAAGGTTGGCAAGACGTTCTTGATCTTGTCTGTCTTGCCGTTGAATGTCCCTGCTGTTCAGGCCTATTAAGGAATGCGACATGAGTCAGCTTTGGCTGAATAACCACCAGTATGAAAGCATCCGCCCCTGCGCACCGTTCAACGTTATCTGCATTCTTTGGTTCGCCTTGAGTAAATCCCATAATCGTCCTTGCGTCAGCGTCTTTGACTTCTTTCTTATTTCTGCAAGCCGTTTCCGGACCGTGAGCATCCGACTTTTTATAGCTATCTTCGGAGGGTGTGCCACGACCGCAAGAAGTCTCTCTGTTGAAGAATTTGATTCAGCCGTCTAGCTTGCAAAATCTCGAACGGTCTACTTACTTGTTGATGACTGTTGATAGTAAGTTGCTGATTCTCTTGCGAATTTGATAACGTCCTTGTAGATAAGAACCACAAGCTCCCGAATCCTTGTGCTAGGGTAGATGTGATTTAAAATCTCTAGCCGGGGAAAGTTCAGCCCAAGTTCTTCTAGTTTTCTTCGGTCACATCTTCCTGTTGTTCTTTGAGAACTGCGACCTTCTTCGCATCAGCCTGCAATTTCGATTTTGGCAACACGACTTACACTAAGTAACAGCGACAAAGTCCCATAAGCCAAACCACCATACTGGCTATCTGCAGCTTTGACAAGCTCGACGATGCCTGAGTAGCTTCTTAGGAAGTCTGAGAAGGTACTCTGAGAAGGTACTCAAAAAAATTTGAACCGAAGAGTCAGCGTTTCGAAGCCCGACACTTCTTCTAGTAGACCAGCTCATACGCCCGGCATTGGCTAGGATTGTTGGCATCTTGATAACCCACGATTTCGTTTTTCAGAGTGTCCATGATTGTTTTATAGATGGCGTCAATCCTGTGCTTCGCAATTGTATCTGGAGCATTCTTCTTGAAATTACCGAGGAGCTCAAGAGCGAAATCCTCGCAACCACGATAGACTCTCTACGCGGGAGTCATAATCTGCCTGGAAGCAAAATTGGTCAACATCCTTGATTCAGCTTATATGTGCCAGGAAGAGCCGGCGTACCTGTCACTTGCGGGATTCTCATTTCCCTTAAGCTATGACGATTGGTCAGGCTTTCCCTCAACAGCATTCATCCCAGAGTGCTGATACCTACACGCTCTTGCAAGAGATGAATTTTGCAGTGCAAATTTTAGACCGGCCTTTGTTCAATTCGAAGGAGCAAAGCAAAGTGGAAAGATTACCAGCGATAAGAGGAGTCTGCAGAGCATTGAGGCCGCAGGAGTATGAGATAACGAGCTAACTCGGATATTGACATTGTTTCACAGATTTCTTTCCAATCAATTTAAGGAAATTTACGCGTCATCGATCTCTATCTTGTAGCCTCGCTTTTTCGATAAATTAGGTTGCATCAGACAAATTTCAGACACCCGAATTCCGCTATAGCACATTCTATCGAGAAGAGAGATTACCTTCGAACAAATTCAAGTCCTGCTGTTATGGCAGGGCCAAAATGCCAATGTACGAGTACTATGATGGCTATGAAAGCTGGTATCGTGGTTTATATCAGCCCCTTTCAGTACGGGCTGAACAAGTTTTGAGATGGGTATTGATCCAATTAGATGATCACGATCACAGGCTTAGGTACTCTATGCATACGTTGAGTGCGGCTGCTTGCATTGACCATTTCAATTTCACAGGCTCCCCCTGCTGGAAAACGACAGTAAACGGTCGAAAAACGCATCAATTGGTTGACCGATGCCGCTGATCGTCTCTCCACCGAGAGGCGTTAAGCCTTGGCATCCGTCAGAATTCTATATTACCCCTCAAGCAAAGGGTAACGATTATATAACAATACTTGCCGCTGCTATTTTGGGCCAGATTACCATTTTCCCAACGAGCCTTTGTCATTGTAAGGTTACTACCTTGGCGGAGTGGTATGTGAATGAGTGAGGGGAGAAGATTACGGAAATCTACTACACGTGTACGCTTATTATGTCTTCCGCTATGAAAACCGAAGAGATTAGAACTTGCCCTGCATTGTATGCTAAAGTTACTACACTGACTGCGTATACAGCTTTCAGATGCCATAACAACTAAGAAGACAGAGAAGGTTCATATGGAGCTTCTTGAAAAGCTAGTCACCGCTTTAGATCGAGTCTTGGCTAGAACAAGTGACTACTCTAGTAAGGTACATCTTGACTGATCTCCGCGAAACCCACCTGACTCACACTGCCCCATCATACAACCAGCTTCCTGCGCTAGTGACACAGAGGGCTCTGAAACAACGGAAACATCTGAAGAGCCATTAATCGACGAAGCTGGGGACATAACCACAGGAGACAAGGTATGATATCATTCGTTCTTAGCATACATCAGTTGTTGTTCTGATCTGATGTGCATAATTCCAGGATAGAAAAGACGTCGTGGAGCCTCCAAGAGTGCGCAACGTCATTAGTAAATACGATCGTTTGAGGCAGTGTCGTCAGGATTTTAAGATCAGCAACACTACCCCTTCAGTTTCTGATCCAGCGATTAGCGTTACATATCGAAAGATTATGGACATCACCGATGATAAGAAATATCACTATTCCGAAGTGGACGTTGATGGTTCCGAACTCCGAAAGCTTTTTGATGAGAGCATGGTACACATTCATCCTCGGACCTTTCAAGCCAGTGTGACCTACATAAGTCCTTTTCAAGCACTCACCTATAATTGGGATAACCTTGTCAGTGCCGTTAATCCTTGTGAAGGTAATGGACTTTCAAGAAAGGACGCCCGTGAGGACCTGAGCATGCTGCTGAAGTACATCAGAAAAATACCAGAGTTGGAGGGATATTTCAAGACTAGAGAAATGCATATTGCGAATAAAACAATCGAACTTTCGAATCTTTGGACCCTGTTCGCACTTGGGACCTTTGTGTATGCAAAGTCTTTCTTCCATGACATGCAAATGTTTGAATGCCAAGGAACTGCAGCCGCCGGCGGTGGCTTTTACAATTCTGACACTGCGCAAACGCTCACTGTCTTCTGCGCTGCGTACGATTGGGATGGCACCCAGTTTCGAAGGTACACTTACAAATTCATAATCAAGAAGTTCGACGGCCCGAGGGCGGTGAAAACTCATCCCTATTACCCTGTCCAGTACTATCAGCATGATTCGGGTGAAAACGACGATAGTAGTTTGCGTAAGAGCTTGATAGAGCGAGGTCGCATGTTCTTTGAGCTGTGCACCGCTAAACCTGATAGGTTGTAGTGCGAGTATGATGGGCTTCTCATGGCAAAAAGTCCGGGCATGGCAAGGTTGATGTCTGTCGATGATGTGTGTGCTCTTCAAAGTTGACCTCGACAAGTTGCTAATTCTGCAAACAGGATAACGATAGCCGATCACATCTATGCTCAAGTGATCAAGGTCTCCCAGCAATCTCCAAATCTTTAAGGGTGAGTCAATATGGTACAGAGTTTCCTTTCTTAATCAAGACACCGCTGACTTCTCAAAAGATCAACTATCGGGCATCGACTCCGTTTGAACCAATATATATTATATGTGTTTGGGCAAACCCGACAGCCCCTGGCGGTCTCCAGGGCTAAATTTTGCCCCGGAAGCCGCCCTGAGGTGTCAAGCACTCCCTCTATCTAAGCGACTGAGTCTATGGAGTGGGTGGGTGGGGCAAAAGCGCGTTTCTGGCTGAATCTTAAGGGATGGAGAAACAGGAAGAGATGAAGGGGGAAACAGAAGGGAGGACGGCCTATTTATTCCCCTTTTCCCCGCTTAATCTCCTTGTTCCCTAGCGGCCGACATTGGCCGAGCCAACCGGGTAGCCACCACCTCCGCTTGCCGATAGCCTCCAGTCAAGCTGGCCCTTAGCAAAGATCATCATCGACAATTACTCATTTAAATTCAAGTCGGAATGCTTCTGCCGATAACCTACCTCTAGGTGATTTGCGACCAATGGATGGTGCTTTGCTTGATTGTCAATGCACAAAATTGGGACAATCGCTTTTCAATTGACACCTCCGGCGAGGGTAAAGATTTTTTCATTTCTGAGGGACGCTTACTTCTCTGTCCCCCAAAGGTCTCAGGCTACGTCCTGACTCGGAAGATTTAGGGACAGTTTCGCGTTAAAGACACTAGGTCATGCCAACATGGTGACCCTGCGTCGACGCTTTTTAATACGAAGCTAGAATTGGACCTGAGGCACAAGAAACCCCTCAAGGTGAGTAACATGTCCTGCATACCAGAATATCAAAAGAAACTAATTGGCGCACAGGCGTTTATAGATAACCACAGAAGGATCAGGAGTGCAAGGCCCTCAAAGTCTGGAACTCAAGTCACCGATCTAATAGAAGGCAAAGGTAAAGGTCTAGTGATTATACTACACGGTAAGATTAGTGTATAGCCTCCTGGCTTACAGCTTATAATCCAAACATAGGCCCACCAGGTGTTGGCAAAACGTTGACGGCGGAAACTGTTGCTCTCACTTGCGAAAGACCGCTATTGCCAGTATCTATCGCTGACATAGGCATGGTACCAAGTGACGCGGAACAGAATCTTGTGGATATATTTGCAGATGCGGGTCGCTGGGAAGCTGTGCTGCTGATGCAAGTCCGCTGTAGGGTTAAGTGACTTTCTGTTTTCCTGCTGACTGAGAACCTAGTGACGAAGCAGACGTTTTTCTAGGAAACCGTATTGAAATTACAGATAAAAGCAGGAATGCACTCGTCTCAGGTCAGCAGCAGAAGCCTACACTGATATTGCAAGCTAATAATGCCAGTGCTGCTTCGCGTTCTTGAGTACTGCGAAGGTATCATCATCTTAAATACAAACAGAATTACTTCTCTCGATGTTGCCGTTCAATCAAGGATACATCTTGCCATTCAATACCAAGATCTGAAGCCGAAGGTCAAGATTTCTAAAAACTTCCTGGAGCAGATAGGAGATTCCAATATCAAAGATCCGGACAAGGTGAACCGAGAACTAAAGAATATGTGCCGAAGAAGTCCAATCAATGGGCGTCAGATCCGTAATATCGTTTCCTCTGCACAGGCTTTGGCTACGGCCGAGAACAAAAAGTTGTCTGCGGAGCATTTGCAGGAGGTTTACGAGACCACAATTGACTTTTTAGAGAGTTTGAAGGATTTAACCAGAGAGCGGAGAGGTCACAACGAAGCTGATGTGCAATGAAATGAATATGGTTTGACGCATGGCATAGTTTCCCTTCTCGAGGGGTTTTCCGTTGTTTCGAGCATGATACGTATAGCTTCCTTGGTGCTTCTTCACTAAGTATTCAAGTATCGGTCTTAACGATTACAAACCGCTCCACGTCAGCCTCAACTATCCCGGTAGGCCTTCAATGATAACAATCTGATACCAAGATATGGTATTCTTGCCTATACCTCCTTTGTCGGATATTGAAGGCCAAATCGCATTACTTTGGGTATGCCAAGACCGTTTTCGAGGACGCCATCGTAATTTTGACAGCAATATCTACTCCTATGGTTTATGCTAGTTATCGTTGTTCTTATACTCCAGTAAAACCCCCCGGATCGTACTTATCATTCTTTCTCGCCCTTTCTCTTCCACTCCCTCGGCTACAAACGCTTTCGTGGAACCCAATGTCTTATAGGTTTGCATAATTGACTGATTTATACATAATCAGTCTTAACTAAACCCTTGACCTTCAAGATCAACGTGATGATCAGACGAAGGGAACCCGACCTGCCGCCTTTCTCCACTGCGCGCCAAGGAAGCCGAAGCAGACACTAGAATCGATACTTCAGATTCCTAGGACTGAGATGTGACAATCACATTCAACGAGGAAATTAAGAGTCAGGGAGAAAGACCGTATCATTCTAGAGAATGTTGACCTTGTTCGAAGGGCGGAGCCAGACAGGAAGACAAGCAGAAGTATTGATGCATGGTAATCAAAGAAGATCTCTGTGGGCCATAACTTTTGAATTTCCTCAAATATACTCTATGAAGCCATTAACACAGCGATTCGCTATACGTTGCAATGCAGACTTTCCCAGGTGGAGAAATTCACTCTTTGACTCATTCAAAGCAAATTTTCTCCGTGAAAAGTCGGATAATGTTCACTTCCTTCTCGGTCAACTTTTGTGTTTTTGTATGCTATGTCGATTTATGGATGGTGCTTTCATGACTGTAGACATTCCAAACCGTGGAGGGTTGATTTCCTTTTACATAGCGATCAACACTACACTAAATCCTACAGCAACGCCACTCTACCCCACGACTCCCATATCTCTAAATTATGCTTACGCTCACATCATTAGCAGTCTCGTTCCATTCCTGGCTGCTCGAGTCTCGGGGTCTGGAACCTTCCACTCGACCGGTCCTGTCAGTATCGCAAAACATTGGCTACAATCACACGATATTCAGAATCGAACAGGAAGTGAATGTGAAAGCAGTAGATAGATATGTCAGAGTCGGCATGCAATAAACCTGGAGCGAATGTCATTCGTTCGTCAGAAGTTTCACGATCCCACCTTTCCATCTACATCCTCAGTCCCCCTACCTTCTCCTCGTGATCTCCTTTTCGCACCCTTTCTCAAATTCTATTCCTTCGTCCGCTTGCTCCGCTTCCCCTTCCCTCTCCTGTCACCTCCCCTTGACATTCCTTGACCCTCCTTTCCTCCCCTGTCTCCCACTCCATCCCTGCCCTCCCTTCCCCCCTTCCCTTCCTTCTCCCTCCCCTTCCTCCTCGCTTCGTATCCTGCACTAAACGGATTCGAATCCTCCCAGCGCCTCGAAGTTCCGTTATCGTTGATATCGTGTTTCTTGCTCGAGGGAGATAGAGTAGATCCGGAGGGTTCTCTCCTTCCTCTCTCATCCCTCGCTCTGGAGAATTTGGAGGGTATGCAGCCCATTTTTCTGGTTGGATGGGCGTGTGTGTGTGTAAAATTAGCTGTTGGGGAAGTTGTGCTTTGATGGTGGGATGGAGGTATGGGGAAGTTACGGATATATGGGGGATGTGTGGTTGTGTTTGGGTAAGGAGGGAGGGACAATGGGGAGGATATCGTTAGATTTGTGGATGACGTGCGGGTGGATGTGTTCGACGAGGACAATGCTAAGATCTGCGATATTGTCTTTTCGCTTGGGAAGTTGACGGGAGGTTTGGGAAAATGGTAGGGGCAACGGAGAATTGACAAAGAAATTGTTGGGACATAATCGCTAATTGTCTCAATCAGATTTTTCGAAAAGGGTTAGAAGTATTTTAGTAGATTGGAAAAATACGGGCAGTTGATAGAATCTGCTTGTTGTTTGACGATGAGAGCTCGAGAGTCTTTCAGACAGTCTCTGAAGCCCTTCGAGCAAAAAGGTTAAAGTTTAGATGTACGGAAGTCAGTCTTCTATTAGATTTCGAATGGTTGCAAGACTTGTCTATGTACCTTTGGCAAGTGGAAAAGTATCCGAGACGGCGATGATGTTGTCAGAAAACTGTGCACTTGGTGATCTGCCCTGTTGGTGTTTCTCACCACTGCTCGCACGTCCAAACAACTCGGCTATTTTCGTCAACTCTTGAAAACTCATGTATCATACTCCATCATGCCCTGTCTAGATGTGGCTTGCGCTGGCCGTTGGCTGAAGACATGTTTTTCAACCTACTCGAATGAGGGAGAGTTCAGTTGCCTCTCTGTCAGATTGAGCGGGCTCTTTCATATTTGGCCATCAGCTCCGCTACTCAGCCATCTCTTCGTCGATAACCAACCATACTGCCTAATCCGCTGGCTTAACAAATTCTGAAGCTCAGTGTAAGCCTGGTCAAGGAGGTTCTGCACTTCTCTGACAGTCTCGTTACCAACTGTCTCGTAGTATAGATAGTCGTGAATTCCCTTCAAGGACTGCTGCAAGGATGATCCATCGAGTTCAACAGTCGCATATGCGGTTTCGAGTCGAACTTGTTTGAGCGTAGGGGGAAAAAAGCGTCTTACAAATACAATCTTTTCAGTAAAGGTTGCCATCACATAATCAAGTAGGCGCGAACTGCATGATCTCTCCGCTCCAATTCCGTTACGACCATGATAAGAACGGAACAGTGACGGCACAAAATCATCTAGAAGCCGCTCGACGTCATCCAGATCTTCTGCGGCCAGATCCCCTAAACCAAAACGGATACCGACGGCTTGAATAAGACTTCGATTCTGCTCTTGAAGTTTTTCGAAGTAACGACGAGTGATCCAAGTTGGGCCACGGGGCAGAAAGAACATATTGCGAGTGTAGAACCATTCATGGCCTTCAACGTAAGCTTGTTTGCATGTGGCTAGTAGCTGTGGTATTGGGCGGCTCTCGCAAGCTGATGCTTCCGTTGAAGGACGTCTCGGTACCTGTTCATATAAATATTCCATCATTGGGTCTGGAAATTCCCGCCACGACATTTGCCTTGAAGTACACCTAATGTTCCAGTCCGCTAGATAAATCAAAACGTAAACGGTATAGTTGCCCATGCAACAGAGAAGCCGAGCTCCGATATCGCATTGTGGATGGAATACAAAGGTATACTGAAGCAGAAGCTCCAGAAGCTTCAGAATCTGGGGAAGTCTCTTCGGCATTTTCGCAGACCATTTACTATCCTCGATGATGATATGCGCAAGTTTGGGAGCCCACGAACAAGCCTTCTCAACTGGAGATTTTGGGGTAAACGAACTGGTTCTATGAGGATGTATTTGTCCTGGAATAAGAGCGTACCGCATGATCTTATTGCGTACCTCCCCAGGTAATGAGAAGTATCCCAGACGGCCATTGCTATTCCAGAGGCGGTCTATCTGCACCGGTAAATGTTTCAAGCTGGGGTCGCCCACTTCCCGGTTGTTGGCTCGAAGCCCACTGGTATCATCCTTGTCTATGACGGGTTCGTTCGTTGGGCCGCAGGTGGTATTTGTTGTCTTAGCAGCCCCACCGAGTGAGGAATATCTACTAAGGAGATAGCCCAACCAATTTGCCATGAATCGTAGGATTATTTGTGGTGTAGCGTATCATGAGCTCTCGACGAATCTAGGAGTAAAAGCTTTGCAGATGAGAAACAAAAGCAAGCGAAGCGTATCTATCATTTGCAGCGGAAATGAGATTATTTAAGAAGACTCAAGTATAGACAAGATATTCATGAGCTTCAGTCGACATCACCACTTAAAATCCAAGCTTACATATAACACAGTAAAATAAGAAACATAAGACAATTGAACACAGAAGCCAACACGATGCTTCAAGCGAGTACAACACCGCTACTGAAAACACTCAGCAGAAGGCATCTTGCCATAGTATTGGCGTTGGTGAATGTGTTTCCTTGACTCTTGGTGGTGTTGCTGATGACAATGCCGTAAGAATGATCCCGCAAGTGCACTGTTGAAAGGATCAGAGACATTCAAAGGCTGAGCCCTTGTTTAGGCGCAGTACAAGGACGACCATCGGACTTTCTTCGTATCTTCGTTAATAAAAAGTCCCATCGCAGAATCTAGCTTGTGCGAGTGGCATAGTGTTAACATTCTATGGGACACTATGTAACGAGACCAAAATGGAATAAGAAGTAAAGACAATGAAAGGGCGATACAATTGCGTCCGCGCAGGAATTTAATTGGTACGATTTGGAACGGTTCGAAATTGACACAGTCCCTTTTTAGCTTCTTAGAGACAACACTCTACCACATTAGGTCACGACACACGTATCTTTATTTAGGAGGTAGTTCATGCAAACCAGCTTCGGACGTAAGATTGTACAACGGTTCTCGCAATCAGTGCTGTTTCCGGCACTGCAGTTGGAAGCTCAGAAGTATTGGTATATGAGGTGCAAAAGGAGCATGTGCATATTGTATATAGTTGGACCACAGTAGGAAGCCACGAAGGAAGAAAGGAGGTTAAAAGTCTGAATGGTGAAAGCTCTACTAGCGGGCCCCAGCCCCATCAGACCAACTCCTCTATTCCCAACGTTGGTTTTGTTCATCAATTGGAGAGACTGCTATTCGCCTACAGCTGAGTTCGACGATAGTCTTAGGGTTGGCCAGCTGCACCCTTAAGCAGCCAGACGTTTGTCGTAGGTCAACCATATCGCTTGACTCGCAGGTTCAACGTAGCGTAAGGTTGACGTTGGAGTTATTCGTATGACATGATCACTTCTCACAAAACGTGATTTATAACAGTTGAAGCTGTGAGAAATTCTCTTGAGATCTCTAGCGTAATATCATATCTATCAGAAACACATTCCAGCGAAACGAACCCGACAGGGAGTACGACTTAGCAGGCAGTCTATCAGGTCCTACCGAGTAAGTCCCCCAACCATATCATAGTATCTCGTCCTCGCCAGACCATGGATAATCCGCCTAATCGTGCAGCCAAGCCTTGCCAGGTGCGCCGTTCTGCAACCAAATCTTCGTCATGGGCCAACCAAAAAGCTTGATTAGGTGTTCCAACCTGTTCTTAATCTGGGAGTAAGTGTCCCGGGCCAGGTCCGTCACCTCTTTGGAACTGGCGGAGTAGAAGCTGGGATACACTGGCCAGATAGCATGGATGTCTCCTTTCAAGGATTGCTTCAGGCTTGCGCCATCAAGGTCAAGCGTTCCGTAATCAGTTTCGATTCGGACGTGCTCGAGAGTACTGAATGAACGAACAAACACCAGCTTTCTCGTGAAAGATTGCATTGCGAGAGGAGCTATATACTCGGTCCACTCTCTAGCGTTATATTCCCGAGAGTACCCACCAGCCTTTACGCGAGCTTCAGCGTCCCTAAAGTCTTCTGCCGTCAGGTCTTCGAGCCCAAAACGTATCACGATGCTTCTGATCAGGAGCTTATGCTGGTGTTGAAGGTTTTTGAAGTAATAATAGGTGTGCCATATTGGACCGCGTGGCAGGTAGAACGTATTGAGAGTGTAGAACAATTCGTGGCCTTCTAGGTATGCTTGCTTACAACTGGCCTGTAGCTGCGGTACTGGATGACCCTCCCATCCCGATTTCGAGATTGGAGAACGTTTAAGTAGCTGATCGAGGACCTTATTCAGGATGGGACCTGTAATGTCGCGCCAGGATGTTTGAGGGGAAGTGAGCCCGCAGAGCCGTTTCAGTAAATATTTCGTGGTTGGAATGAATTCGTCCAATAAGTAGGCGGACAGTTGCATATCGGCATAGAAATACGGAAATATTGCAAAGAGCTGTGGAGCCACAAGCTCCGGTATGCCTCTTGGAAGGCTTGCGAGCTTCGGGAACTGTCTGAGGATGTCATTTACTAAACGACGGATTTGAGTTAGATACAATTCGGTTCCTGATCTTTGCTGCTCCGGATCCACTTTGTTGAGGTCGATCTCTCCTAGTGCCAGGGCATAATGCATGATTTGATTGCGTATTTCCCCTGGCAGAGAAAAATATCCAACTCGACCGTTGCCATCTTGGTGTTTTGCTCCTTGCAATAGGAGGTCTTTCGAGTGTACTTCTTCCAGGCTGGCGGTCTTAGGCTTGGCCAAAGCGACCTTCTTTAATACGTCCGCGGCGCGCATCCGCCTCGATCTCCGACGAAGTGAAGAATCTCCACTGAAGACAGAATTTCCTGGATTTGCCATGAGTTTTGCTAGACTTTGTGAGATGTAAGTGTAAGATAAGTTCTTGAGCAGGAATAAGATAGATCTTTCATGAAGCTGAAAGGACGTTTAATAGCTTGGTAGATGAGGAATAAAAGAGCGAATTTGGTATAGAATCTGCTGTAAAGACAATGTCCTTCAACAACATAGATTATGTGTGCAAGACGGAATAACAATGAGCCGATCAACACTTAAAAGATCACTGATCATAACAAGATGGAATGCAGAGAGACAACACGAAAACTGAAGTGCACACAACTTGGACAAAGCCCATCAAAGGAAGAGAGCTACGTATATTCCAATACCATACTTAGGGCAAAAAGCGAACCTTAGTGGAGAGTCTTTATCGTGGTTAGGATACGTTGAACCCGAAGGCGTCTGTCCCGGCTGGCTCTGCTGATGCCAAGTTAAGGCCTTCGAAGCCAAATTCCCTTAGGTTTCCAACTCCCTAAAATCCCTTAGGTTTCCAACTCCCTAAATTTGAGAGGCGTCTTAGCGAGCTCGATGGTTGTGACAGGACGACATGAGTTTGCAAGATAGAAAAAGGAGAAGAAGGAGGAAGAGACAGTGGGAGAAATGGCAGTGGGGCTATACACAGGAGAGTTCAGTTTGAATAGCCGATCAAAGGTTAGAATCGACGATGTGTACCTGACAAGAACTGGAGGAAATGAGAAACTAGCAGGCTTGGGCAGCCGGCCATTACAATCACCGCAGACCCACCCTGCCGGCTCCGAAGCAGCCTGCTGAAACGAAGCCGAGAAAATGAACCAGCGGTCAAATGCCCCGTCACTTGCACAAAGCATGAGCAGTTGTACCAGCGGGCTCTTGCGGCTTGCCGATTAGGGATCCACTGACCGTGCTGAGCCACCGAGCAATCGAGCAGTCGATGCGCTGACGAAAGCAGGTCCTTACGATGACAGCGTCCTCTGGCAGCTACAGCATACTCGGGCCCGAGAGACGCGTTTGTCGGAGAGACCTCAGCCCTTGGGAGTCATAAGAAACCGCGTAGTAGAGTTGAACTATAATAAGGGATAGAATTAAGATAGACCACCGCTGCGTTGCTGCGTGCGGTGGGAACACGACGGAGAGAAAGGGGTAAGTCAACAAAGACACCTCCAGCAAACTAGCTGAAGCTCTTGCATAGAAATTTAGACTTACGACATAGGACATACTCGGAATCACTTTGCAACAATATCTAGAAGGCAGGTTGCATTCGAGCCGTAGGCTTCAGTCACAGTCGAGATCTTCCTAAAACAGACAAGATGGGTTCCTAAACTTCCCTCGTATTGTTCAATCATAGGAAAGTCCTACTTTGACGCATCTTGAGACTTTCCATCTACTCTCCCTCATATCCCCTGTCTTTACAAACCATTTCGCAACTAGAAAGTCCGGTAGGGCGCTGCAAGTAGCCATTTCCTCGCAGTATTCCAGTGAGTGAAGGATTGTGCCTCCAGACTCCACTTGAGATTGCGAGAAGTGGCGCGCATAAAGGCCGCCACATCCTCGGAGCATTTTTCGTAGCCGTCCACTGGATGACCGACACAGCCGATCAAGGCGCCCTTCAACGTCTCTTGCATATCTGCACCTTCCAAATCGAGCGCGCCGAGTGGTGATTCGAGTATGACACGCTCGAAATGTGTGTAGTTCCGGATCCATCGTAGCTTCGCGTTCCAGACTTCTCCAATAGCCTTCTGTACATGTCTTCTCCATAGGCTTGAAGCCATCGTACGAGAATCGAACCCCATCTTCATCATCCAGTAGTCTATCGCTTTAATATCTGCTGATGTCACATCTTCAAGCGTAAATCTGATGCATATGGTTCTTATGAGGGCGAGATTGCTTGGCTGCAGCTGATCGAAGTATGCAACTGCATGCGAAAGAGGACCCGGAGGAATGTAGAAGGTATTTAGGGTATAGAACAGTTCACGGCCTTCGGTGTAAGCTTGACGACACGTTGCCAGAAATTGGCAGCCAGTTTCTGCTGTGGCAGGCTTGAACTGTGTCCGTGAAGAGAACGGTCCCCGATCTGTAGGTTTTGAGAGACCAGGTATATCGTTTGTGATCGTTGTCCTTACGGTATCGGAGAGTTGTGGCAGTGCGTTGCGTTGCATGACGAGGTTCTGCACATCCAGTGTCGAAATGGGAGGCGGTTGTATATGGATCTGACCCGGTACCAGGACATAGAGCATAATATCATTCCGTATTTCAGCAGGCAAGGAGAAGTAGCCTGCGTCTCGACCCTTCGTAGGACGATCCACAAGCGCCTGGGAATCATCTGGTGCTTCGCCGTAATCGGATGGCAGAGTATGAACATCCATCGCTAGTAAGATTGCGGTCAAGACAGGTGTATCTTGGCAACTGGTCGATAATGGTATCTTCGCGTTAAAATTGGTAAGAGTAAGGAAAATGGAGTTGCGTAGATGAATATATAGTCGTATGCTGGGCTGAGAGCTTATGTTGCATTGTCTGAGTCAAGAGAAACAAGCCCAAAATGTTGAAATTTCGTTGTTCTTTTCATCACCCAGGAGTGGCGTGATATGTCGACTCAGGGTGCTAGCTCGAGTAACTTTGTTGAGTATCGTGTCGAGAGCCTAACCGGGAATTCGATTGCAAATGTCGGCTTCTCGTGTTGCTCGACTTGTCAGGGTTTCGCATGATATAGATGATTAGTGTTTGGTAGCTGACCCTAGAACTATCGTATTGTACTATTGATAAAGGGTCCCCATAGTAAAGCGACATGTCTCGCAACCTTTCCCTACTTCTGTATCAAGTAAAGATAAAATACCATCGAGCAATGATTATCAAGGAATGGCAGCTCAGAGTCATTTTTGGTTTTAAATCATACTGCGTGATTAACCCAACTACTCCACCCTTTCTCGAGCTTCTTTCCTCCCCCAGACTTCATCAGCGCCAGACTTTCCCTTCGTTTCGGGGACCCACCAGGCAATGAATGCGCCGAATACAGCGGCAAATGCCGCAAAAACATAATACACCCGCCCTCGTCCCAAGGCTTTGTTCAATATTGGGAAGAATTGTGACACTAAGAATGTGGCGATCCAGTTGGCTGCCAGTGCCCAGCTCTGTGTTGCGCCGACCGCTTCAGGCCCAACAAGTTCGTTTGCAAGTATGAAGGGTACAGGGCCTAATCCTACTGCGAAAGATGCGACGAAGAGCAGCATAGCAACGGCTGATAAGACCTTGACGCTGTAATACATTCCAAGACCTAAAAGGATAGAGTTGACGCCCATGCCGGCTATGCTCAGCAGGATACACGTTTTGCGGCCGAGCTTATCAGATAAGGGAGCACAGAGAAGGGTGATGACGACATTCAGTGCAGACACAGCGACAGTAAGGAGAGCAGCTGTCGCGGGAAGTAGGGTAGAAAGAAATGTCACCGAGTACATCACGATACTGTTTATACCCGTCAGCTGCTGTGCAAGCATTACAGCAATGACAGCAATGACAGCAGGTCTGTAGGTTGGGTTCATGATTGCGCTAAAGATGCCAAGGGATGCCGTCGCAGCTTTAGGAGTCGGGGCTGGATGAGACCCGGGTTCGGCCCTGAGAAGCGACTCTTCTTCCGCTAATCAAAGGTCAGTCGGAGGAGAGACCATAGAAATAAAAAGGGAGAGTACAGATATCTTGCGCGCTACTGTCTACGTTCCATGCCTTTACCTCCTCATCCAAGTCCGCTTTGCGTCCTCTTATCTTTCGTAGTACATCTCTCGCATCCTCCGGGGATCTATGCTCGGCCAACCATTTAGGGCTTTCAGGGACGAACAGGAGCCCAGCCATTTGTGCAAGGCCAATTGCTCCAGCACTAGCAAGTATAAGTCTCCACAGATTACCCTTGCTTAGGAAATATCCAAGAAGCTGGGTAATCAGAATCCCGAGGTTGATCATCACCTGTGTCAACGCCCCGAAGAGGCCCTTTTCCTTGGGCGGGGCAACTTCAGAGATATAGATAGGTACGACAACGATAGCTGCTCCTGCGCCCACACCTGAAAGGACCCTCCCGGCTATGATCACGCCAATGTTGCCGGCAAGACTTTCGAAAACAGGACCCAGCACAAAAAATACTGTGGTCAAGCGCATCGTAAGAAGCCTTCCATATTTGTTGCAGCACGGACCGGAGCTCAAGGCACCCAGAAGGCCACCGAGGGTATAGATAGAAGACACGACGGCAAATTGACCTGTGGTCCTCACTAGGCACTTAGAAAGGTCAGGCTTAAGGCCAAGATTGGAGGCGCTTTCATCCTCGCAGGTAATAACTTTTTGAGGAGCATTCAGCTCTGCCTGTAGAGTCGTCAGCTGGTGTGAGCAAAGCTTCTGTTAGTGCAATGCGTACAAGATGGAATCCAAACTGAAGCGGGCCTAAGGTTGTAATCAGTAAGAGGTAGCAGAGATATGCTGTAGTGTCCAGTATCAAGGACCGATGCAGAGGCTCTCCGTGTGCCATCTCGTGCTTATTGGGTATCTTAGGGGATTTCCATCTAGTGAGACGTTGATATACCGAGAAGAGTGACCACTTGGCAGCTGGCTGGCGTGATGGCGTGACGGCGTGACGTCACCGTAGCGCTCGCTTACTGCGCCTACCTCTTAGCCTTCGTCAGTTCTCATTTTCCCTTCTTCTTCCATTATATCTGTAGATATATAGGTATGCTCTTGTTCTATGGGACAAGCATGCTAGTATTTTGGGGTTTGAGGTATCTGAATAAATTCGATCTATCGGGCATCGCCTCCGTTTGAGCTATACATATATTATTATATTTGTTTGGGCAAACCCGACAGCCCCTGGCGGTATCTAAGGCTAAATTTTGCCCCGGAAGCCGCCCTGAGGTGTCAAGCACTCCCTCTATCTAAGCGACTGAGTCTATGGAGTGGGTGGGTGGGGCGAAAGCGAGTTTCTAGCTGAATCTTAAGAGATGAAGGGAGAAACAGGAGGGGGGACCGCCTATTTATCCCCCTGTTCCCCCTTTAGAATATCCCCTTGTTCCCTAGCTGCCGAGGTTGTTGGTAGCCGGTTCTACCACCTTCCATGCTTCCCTTCGCTTGCCGATAGCCTTCAGTCAAGCTGACCCTTTCTATCCTACAGCACGTGGGAGTTCAGGGGACGTTAATACCCCCGAAAACCTGGGAAAGAAGCTGCAGTCGGGAGATTAATCGGATTACAAGTTTCGACGTAAAGATGACAATGCGAAGTACGTGGAGGGCAGAAGCCCGCATGAACCGAGTGCAAGGCAAATAAGTGGTGAAGTGGTTGCTATGGGGACATGTTTTTCGTGGCGTAGCTGAAATGCCGGCAGAAGGTAATATGAGGGTCAAAGGAATATGTTCCACTTGAGAGAATGACAGCCCGCAAGCATCCTCGTGACCCATCGCCTTTTGAGTTATTGGATCAAGAATCACTTAGCGGAGCTGAATTATTCAATATGTAACCGACTTTGATTTCCTAAGGTACCTTACCCTATTTTACCTAGAGACGGTAGGTTAGGAGGTTTGGTACGTTGTGGAATGACTGAGAGTTACGAGGTATCGAGTAAATGACTCTTACTCGATGATGTCCATCACTAGTGCTGGCTATACTATCAGACCAACTTCTTACGATTAAGAAAGGAAGTAGGGGCAGGCAACAAGTCGAGTACGAGAACCGATATCGAGGCGCTGTTTAACGCACTATAAGTAGAGTGATTCCAGGTCTAAGAGCCGACGACATGATCATGGGGATCGGTCCTCATCATATGCAAAGGGTTCTTCCTTCAATTATATATTTTCTCAATACTTCAATCTAAACAGTTCTATGAGGAATGATGATAGGACAGATTGCGACGCAATTGAATCCTTCCCGAGGGAAGGTTTTCCCTTATCATACCCAATCGTGCCGATGATGGCCCCAAATCCTTTAGGTTAGAAGCTTAGGATAGAATCGTCTAGCGTCACTCAAATCTGTCGCATTTCTTTCAAGTACTCTTTGGACGAGCTGATGAGGCACGAGACAATGATTTTGCGCTCGCAGAATGTTCGTATCGTCCAAATCTTGACTATATGGAGAGGGTGGGGGAAAAGAAGTTTCCAGCCAAGCCCTACGGGATGGGACTGCTCCCGACGGGGGAACTGCTGGCAGATTAGGTGACTGCGCCGCCAGATACTGTAGGTGGGTTAATCTAATGCTCCTATGCGGCTTAATGCTCCCCGAGCCCCTAGTCGATCTGGCTCGAGTCGTCTTCAAAGCTGAAAAACGAGGCTGCGCTCATGTATAATATGAGGTGTCCTGCCTCTCGCTGTGCACTTTTCCGCGGTCTCCATAACCCAGCCAAATGGCTTGGGGGAAGAGCATGGCTTGGGGTGGTGGCATCTTCAAGAAGACGCAGTCAGTTGTGCGTCACCATACGCTCAGCGAGCAGACGGAGAGCCTCAACGGCGCCAAACAATGGAGGGGCATCATGGGTGGACAGACGCTGGAGATCATGCTCGCATCGGCCATGGTAATCATTCCAATGCTGGCACTTAGTGTGGTGCTCATAGTCCTGGTTCATAACCACCTCGTGCCTGACAACAGCTCCACATACTCGACGGGTAATAGCACGGGCATTCCTCTGGGATCAGCATATTACATTGATTATTCGGCTACACGTTTGGTCTTTATATCTTCGTTATCCTCTACTCTTGCTACGTTATTGATTTCAGCGGCAATGTGTCTCTTCTCATACCCCGTCGCGTACTACATCTCCAGGGAATCAGATCATAATGAAGGTAATTCAGGCAAGCTGCCATCACCATATCAACTAGGACTATTGATCAAGACACTCGACGGGAGACTGACGGCGCTCTGGTTCTGGGCCACATATGCCGTGGCTCCAAAGCGCAAACGGTTGGGATCGGTGCCGGATCTGATCAAAGCAGTTCTTATGCTAGCATCTCTGGCCCTTCTCGCGTACGTACACGACGAAGGCACGGGACCTCAAAGGGCCATTGCTTACAGTAGTTAGTGTCCTGATCACCCTTGCCGATTGGTGGCTCCACGTGGTAAGCCCTACGAAACTCCCTGTTGCGAACCCCAATCTGACGCAGCTTAGAGTACGAATTCGGTACAGTACCTGGAAGTGAGACTCAATCTGACGCAGCTTAGAGTACGAATTCGGTACAGTACCTGGAAGTGAGACTCTCGGATTCCTTCTTGGATTTCAACCCTGGACGTGGACTTAACCCGACATGTCTCAACGGATCGAACCGTCTGGGAGGACTTCCGGTGCCAGGCTGTGTTACGCTTGGAGGAGTCGAGAATGGAGCGTGAGGTGCAAATCCCTTCAAGCTGGTCGGTTATAGCGAGTACTTGAAGACCGCCAGCTATCAATCAGCAATCAACCAGGTTTATATGGCCAGAGATATGGCAATACCAGGACCCGCCTATCCGCCCATAAACGTTGACTTCGAGGCCACAAGCTTTGCGTCTAGCACCAGATGTCACATGGTAACGAGCTTATGCGGTGCGCAGGAATCGTCGGGCGCTGAGCCCTATCTTGACGCGGATATCTCCTTCAACTGCAGCGTCGCAGTTGCAGGGCTGAATTTCACAGGCAACTTGTCACAACTATCCGGAACCACTGGGACAACAGCCCAAAAAGTGGATCCCTCGTCCTCTGCCACTTACACCAATGCCTTTGATGGCAACAATCATGGTCTGGGTTTCCGTTACTTCAGTAACTCGACGAAGAACGACCCAGGCTTCCTACCTGCCTCGGAAGATAACCCCGAGCTCTGGTGGGGTCTTCTCTTCTTGCTCCGCTACTCCGACCCCACTATCGACCCTGAAATTGTCATGCAGCCGGCTGGCGACAGTGGAGGAATTATGTCATGTACAGCCAATCTTTCCGAAGTCGTAAGTACCAAAGATCTACCTACCGTCCTTCACTACTTATATTCTCTCACTTCTTATTCCCCTCACTACTCGAGTCCTCACTCACAACCAGTCTCTAGAAATACCTTTTCTCCAACGGCACTTTATAAGTAGCTCACTCCAACCTAATGAACAACACCGCAGCCTTCCCGTTCGTAACAGCAATGACATCGGGCTTCGCTAACGAAATTCTGCATGAAGGTCCCATTTCCACGGCTACAGTACCCCGCACTAAGTCTTCGCGTAAATCGCGAAAACATGTTAAATCGCGTACCTTCAAAACAACTCATCTTCTTCAACTGCATCCACAATGCTCAGAAGGGCTTCGTTAACTTCAATTTCTGGTAACAAGACTTCTAGAAAGGAGCTTTCTTTGCTCGTCAAAGGTGAAATATCAGGACAAGCTAAATTAGGCCTTACACCCACCCAAATAGCACGAAGTTTGGATGTTCCCTCAAGCATCGTTCGGAGCGTTTTGGGAAGGCTTCAAACAACATCCTTCGGAGTTAATAAATTCAGATCAGGAAGGCTCTTATCAATTACTCCTCGAGCAGCTAGGGTACTGTTACGTCAGTTACGATCGGAGCCTAAAATCACCTGGAGACAGCTGAAAACGAACACCGGGATCGATTTGGACGCGAGAACTCTCAACGCAACACTACGAGCCCACGGAATTTCTCACTGGCTAGCTCTTCGGCGACCGAAATTAACACCTGAAGTTGCTCTGCTTCGGTTAAAATGGGCTAAAAAGCATAAGGATTGAACCGTGGATCAATGGGGCAATGTCATCTGGTCGGATGAAGCATCCGTGGCTCGGGGATCAGGTAAAACACCAGAATGGGTGTTTGGAATTCCCAAACAGAAATGGGATAGAGATAAAGTGATGGAAATTCCCAGTGGAAAGCCCTTTTCCATTATGATTTGGGGAGCTTTCTGGGGTTCTGGAAGATCGAATTTATACCTGCTCGATCGGGACTTCGAATCCAAAAAACACGGCTATTCAGCAGCCTTCTACATTCAGATTTTGGATCACAATTTGGCTGGCATATGGGAGCCAGGACTAGTGTTCATGCAGGATAACGCTCCGATACATAGAGCCAGAAAATCGAAGCTCTGGTTCCAGGAAATGGGTATAGAAGTCATGGAGTGGCCTCCGTACAGCCCCGATTTGAACCCCATCGAAAATCTCTGGGCCCTACTGAAGAAGGAAGCCTATAAAGTCTATCCGGATTTGGATAAACTGAAGGGTAAAGGCGAGGAAGCTGAAACCCAACTGTTCCAGATTTTACAGAAGGCCTGGGGGAACATACGGGAGAAGGTAATAGAGGGGCTAATTTCCAGTATGCCACGCAGATGTGAAGCTCTAATTATAGCGGAGGGCTGGCATACTAAATATTGATTGGGGAATCATAGATCATATACTACTAAATAACCAGCCCAAATATTGAAGTTCCCCAGCTGAATTTGATGGTTCAATGGTTGATGCAGGTGGGGTGGTGATTTGGTTGGGGAGCGCACGCGAAGACTTAGTGCGGGGTACTGTACGAGCGTTCAAAAACCCTCCGACCTCGCTGCAGGCTTTGCAATTACTTATGACCGAGCCATGATGGCTCTCCTCGCCGGCGCTTTAGTCCAGCGGCCTCCGCTCGGGATGCTGACAAGCACTCAGACTTTAGTCACGCGCGTACCAAAGGCTCCGTTCCTGGCTGTCGTGATATTGGATGTTTTGTATGCAGTTCTTGGGATAGCGTTAACAGCCATAGCGCTCGTGGCGACGTTGTCGGACAAGGGCATAAGGGACACTCAGGCGCGTCTGAGTGTCGCTGCGGTTATGGCTGAGAGCTATTGGAAGTAGTGGATGCAAGGGTAAGGAGAAAATCAGTGACCTGGAGGAGTGGGCTGCAGGTTTGGAAGTAAGACTTAGGCAAGGAGGCCCTACGGATGCGTCTTACGGACTGATGCGCGCTGGTTGATTCGGCCCTTTCGAGTCTTGTTCGGCCAGCTTGCATGGAACCAACCGGCGAGCAAAGTGGTAGCGGCGAACATGGGTACAAATATGGAGCGTACTCATCCATTCGAGCCCGCAATCACAACCGAATTGCCAGCGTGGGCAGGGTCAAAACAGTGCATGCCTACTCAACTTTGCCAGCGGCTCGACGAAACCGCGCGGAGAATAGGGGAACAGATAGAGGAGCGATCTACCTGTTTCTACCCTTCACTCCTTCGAATTTGGACTGAAACGCTTTTACCTCACATGATCACTCCAGATTCTGAGCCACTTGGATCAAAGAAGCTCTTAAAGCTTTTGTGCAGACTTCTAGAAATTCGTTTGAAGATGCTGAATTAACTTAAACACGTAGAAGATATATATCATATAAATTCAAGGAAATTCAAAGCTCGATTGTACTTTGAACAATGATGTTTTCTGACAGCTCTGATGCTCAACGCTATCGTGCAGTAGCTGAATGATGTTACCCACATCATACGTCTCCGCCTTTACGGCGTCTATACGGGATCAGAGATGAAGAATCCAGAAAATCCAATCGAGAAATAATGGCAGGCAATATACCGTCATCAAACCCGACTATACTGTGATCTCTCTCGATGCCGGGTGCCATGCGATTCTTGCCTGCTCCCATTCTCTCCGCATCCATTCGGGACTCAATTTGAGACACCTCCTCAGGCGCATTATTAAAATAGCCAAAAACTCTCACTAAAGAAAAACCCCGAGGTGATATCAATGGTCCCGCTCCAAGACATGCGGGAAAGCCGAGAAGGCCCCTCCAACCTCATCATCATTATTTCTTAAACTGGCCAAACGCAGGACGACGGCCGTGTCAGACCCGACGTCGTTGGACCCCTAAGCGGAGGAAGCAGGGGCTGGTGGGGGACTCGACCCGAAGCAAAACCGGGTTTTCCTGCAAGCCACTTAAAGCCTACCTTAGTCTTGGATTTTGACCGGAGAGAAAGGGGAAATGAAGATTATTAGCGACGTGTTTTTGCTACCGTTATGGACATGCCCTCCGTCATGAAAATTCTTCGTTCCGAAGACTTTGTGTCTCACACCTTGCTGTCTGAGAATGCCTGCAGCAGTATGTTTTGATGTGATCGGGTGGTTTTGTTTGCCTTTGCCTGATGCAGACAGCAGAACGACACTGCAGCAACTACCTTGACCTATCGAGAGGAGAAAGCGAGACATCTTATTGCGTACCTAGATTCTAAAGCCAAAGGTTCATATAAATGGCGGTGTCTTTCAAGTTTCTCTTCTTTGTTGTGATGTTTGGAGTTATCCTGAATGGAGAATTTTTCAAGTTGAGGCCCAAACATTTGGTTGGTTAGAACGACCTCTCGCAACTGCAAGTTTGCTCGAGTTCCTGATAAGTTTTCCATATCTTCCTCCTACAAGAGGCATTCACCGATTCATCGCCATTAATCACTCCATCGCCTTTACGATTATGAGTACCCTGGCAATCAACATATTGCCAAGCGAGCTCCCTCTCCCCGTTTAACCGCGAACTCCACCCCCTAATCAAATTCTCAGAATCATCTCGAGTGTCTTTCTCGTATAACCTGATAAACATATTCTTCCCCTTCAGAAGGCCCTATAACCCATCATCATCGCCGCGAATACCATTAGTAGTCCTCCTGCACTCGACATAGTCAACAGCAACCCAGCTTTCGCTCTGTACTCTCTGCTTGCACCCCCAGTGAAAGCCACGGGGCTCACACCAGTACCCGATTCTATGGCGACCGTAGTAGAAGGAAATGCCACGCCGCTAGGGCCTAGACTCAAGGTCTCATTCCCCACAACTACTGCCGTGGGCGTGGCGCCTGCGCCAACAGCATAGGTAGTACTACTGAGCACTATTTCTGATGCATCTGCAGAGAATGTGACTTTGTCGATGGTTAGTGGAGACAGCGTTGAAAGTTGGTTGAGATCTTTAGCGGCATTGACGGTTGGTATGGGAGCTGGACCTACAGTCCCAAATGCATTCATGATCAGCGACCCAAGGCCAGCGTTTTGGGTACTAGTGCCCAGAGCGACTGCGGTCCCTTTGGCATCTATGGAGATTACAGTTCCGGATATGGTGGTGGCGGAGTCATTAGCAAGAATTTGGCTATTAATGATATACTCCAAAGCCGCGTTGGCGGTTAAGACAGAAGATCCATGGGTCACCACAAGTTGGTTGCGTGTTGGGCTTGGAAGCCAAGATATACTGGAAGCTACTACTATGCCGGAGGCGGATCGCATCAGGCTAATCGGAGTGCCAGATCTGGTGACGGCAGAGCCAGGAGCCAGGGTTTGACCGTCAATGACATAGTTTGAGGCTGCGTCGGCGGTGTATGCGGAAGATCCAACGGTTATTAAAGGAGCGTTGTGCGGTGGAGTTAAGAACAACGATGTACTAGAACCTTGTACTATGCCAGACGCAGATGGCATGAGACTAACAGGAGTCCCCGAGATGGTTATTAGACCCCCTGGGGTGAGCGTTTGGCCGTATATCGTGTACTGCTCTGCCGAACCCGCCGAGAGCTTTTGTGATCCTATTGTGGGGACTGGTAAATCAGGTCCATGACCAATTATTGTGTTGCTTGAGCCAGCCGCAAGAGCCTTAGCTGTAGGCGTCGACGAAATAAGTGTTCCAGACACAGTGATCGGCGCACCTCCTGCAAAGAGGGTCTGGCTTCCAATGCGGAAACGTGAGGAAGAATCATCGGCAACGACCGAATTCCCAATTGTGAGAACTGAGACCGGAGTGACGATCGGAGAGACGGTACTAGGTCCAGGTACGACTATAAACACTAAGCCATTTACAAGTGTTGTAACGGAGGATGATGGATTAGATTCGGTTTGGATTGGTATTGCACTACTGTCAACGTGGAGAGAGCTCGAGGAGTATGCCGCGACCTTTGTACCTTCTACGATCGAGAAGCCTCCTGGAGTCATGCTTTCACCACTAACATACACCACCCTTGCAACGGAATTGGTGAGTGGTGCACTAGCCCCTTCATTGGCCTGAACAAGCTCAGCGGTACCTTGTTCTATTGAATGGGCGACCTTTGACGTCTGAACAGTAGGCACATTTGGTGCCGATTCCGATGAGGGTTGTGTTGACTTACCTGAGTGGGGTTGAGACAGACTCGACTGTATCGTGTTCGATTCAGGAGTCTGTTCCGCTGGCACTGAATGGTTTGGTGGCTGAGAGGTGTCGATTGTTGGGTATTGCGAAGGTTCGGCAGATGATGGAAAATACGAGCTAGACATTATTGTTGCGCGGACTGTGGGGGAGCTCAACGTGGGTGATGGCAGGATCTTGCTCAAGGTAGCTTGCGGTCCAATATAGCTCGTTGAAACAGCCGTAAGTGTCGAGACGCGCAGCAAGAGTTGCGGAGGGCTAGCCATTCCAACATCGCATGTTGAATACAAGGATAGAGGGTCCGGAGGAGCGTTGGAAACGTTCTCGAACCACCCACTCAGCTCGATTTTCGTCCAAACACAGCTCACAGAACCAGCGCTGTTGGTCGCTGGAAATGTACTATAGATTTCAACAGCGTCAAGGCCCTGATAGACTGTTGGGTAAGTACTAGGGATGTTTTAGTTTAGACACCTTGTCCAGCCTCGGAAGAGAAATCTTACAGGGTGTATGCAATTCCTCCTAGGGTTGTTGTAGCCAAAGAATCTGAGACAGTAGATGCCAAACCATAATTAAGGCTGTCGGGGATTACCAAAGTGCCTGCTTGAATCGTTGAAGTCTTGGTAATGTTGGTTGAATTGTCAATCGCAAATACGACTGTTGCAGCGGTATAGGTGAGCAGCTCGGTATACCATTGATATTCAAAGGCATGCATAAACATAGAGCATCTACTACATGTTGTTGTCGGTCTTCGTAGGGAATGTCTAGAAGTAACGTTGAAGTACGCACCTAGAGGGTGTAAATAGTGTGAATCTTGATAGCAGGAAGGATCACCAACTAGTCGACGCGTTGGCATCAAGAGCATACCCAATGCAAATTCCGCAAAGCTGAAGTATTGGAAGCAGCGAGATCATCTTGTATAACAGTTCTTTGGTTCTAGGCGTACTAACACAATGAACCTTGAACGCGGTAAAGCCGGCGGTCTGGAAGGGAAAGCAACCCCTAAATTGAAATACTTCTAAGATGCTTAATAGTGGTAAGAGCTCTGCTAGTTGACCAGGGTATCCGAACTCCTTAAGCCTATATCAGCTTACAACTGACGATGGACAATCGAGGCTGAGGGAAGCAGTAGATTTGGAAGATAAGGAATCTTGCATAGTAAGGCACAGGATTGAAAATAGCTTTATGCATCATGCATGAAGAATCAATAATAGCATCTCCCCACTTGACATTCAAACACCGTGTAGTTCCAGGATGATTTACTCGCAGGTTGCATTTCTCGGACTTTGGCGTGTCACCATGTTTGTATAACCCTTAAGCTGAAGGGTGCCTCCATCATAAGGAATGCTTGACTATAGGGTAAAAACAGGGTCGACTCGAGGAAGATTTGAATGGTAAAGCTAGGCAGCACCTGCATTATCATCAAGCTCATATCATTGGAAATCTGCAAAAAAAGCTATAAGACTGGCTTGACGAAGAGTGGTTCCACCATTTGCTGTAATCACAGATTTGGGGTAAAGTCGTATCAGCTTGCGAGGCTGGACTTCCTTAATTGCTGCTAAATGAGATATCAACAAATGAGACTTCAGCTCTCGAAGTCTTAGCCGTTTTTGGGTGTTCGAACAGGCCTTGCAAATAGATGATTCGTAGAATGGACGTGAGGTTCAGCGCATGGAACATGGGATGTTGTTGCCTGCTTCGAGGATGAGTGATAGGGTTAATCGAATATTGACATAGAAAGTATTCAACCCTGATAACCTTTCTTTCAATCCTACTCATCGCAAGTTCGAGGAATCTTCCCAATTGGTTGCGACCACGGGCCCAAGGGCGTCGAAGGCGGGCGCAATGGGCCGCATGACTACCTTACTCTCCAATGGTATGCAGGAGAAGTGGTTCGCAATGAGATCGACAAGGCAAACCATCGTAGGCTGCCAATATCATGTCAATATGTATCCTGTTTATTATTGTACTCGTACCTGGTGTAGCATCGCTCTTCCCTCCACCACGCAGAGGCTTCAACCTCGAAAGACCTTCACGACGACGATTTAACAACCCCAAGTCGGTAACACACTTTGAGTCAAGTACGTGTATTTTATGGTAGCTGGAGGAGATTGGGATGCCCCGCCCATGGGAGCGAGGGCGGAATACCAGGCGGGCGCGTTCCGCCGGCAATTCACGATGCTCGTCACCATCTAATCAGATCCCGCTCAATGTCCTGCATCAATCTTTCGTCCAGAACTCATCCGCCGAGTCTTCGAATCTATCATCGTCACACTCTCCATCTACCACGCCTTCTTCATCGGCCGAACAGTTACCGGCACAAGAAACGTGGCCCTCCCTAGCGAATGGCAACCAAGATCCGTCTGCAGCGACATCACCCCAGCTGCCACAGCCTCCTCCTACTACAGAAGCATGCGCAGAAGCAGCTGCGTCCCACTCAGATTCACAGTCTGTCTCACTGGGGAATCATGGTAATCAGGCAACGCCGGTTTCGCAGGAGCAACACACGGGCTCCCCGGCAGACGCCCAGGGGAGCGCGTGGCTAGGACTCGGTAGATGGGTTTCTAAGAGGGGTTGGTTCCATTCTATACTTGGGATTTCCTCTTTACTAGTGGCCATGGTGTCGCTGTTCGTCTATGGGCTTAGGTCCTACGAAATGGCTAGATGGTCCGAGCGTAACGACCTTTTACAGATGTGTGCGGGCTTGATACAGGTAACTCTTGTGCAAGTTCGAAGATGTATACATGCTTATGGTCTCAGGCGAACGTTACCGGAGGTCCGGAGTGCGAAAGGGTTCTCAGGGAGGGTCCGACTTTACCACCATATTCTAAAAGAGCTATGATTTACACTCCGGGGTTAGGCGCTTATAAACTGACCAAAAGAGCCACCACTTCGATGCAACGCGTCTTTCACTTGGATCGGACCGCACATACAGCGGCGGATTATGGCTTCGGCGGGGCAGGAAATTGGACTTTAGCCACACTCTCTGCCTTTGTCATGGCTGGGGGCGTTCTGGCATTACTCCGCTCTCGATCACCTGAAGAAGTAGTCTTCACAAGCGCAGCCAAATCAGAAGGAAGTGTTAAAGTGACGCGGCATTACGCCGAAGGACCAGAAACGATGCAAACCGAGGGCCCAGTGCAGATTACCCGGCGTCACCCACCAGAGGATCAAAGCCCAGGGGATCTTCGTCGCCGTATCATCCAAGACCGCTACCGTGAAGAGGAGGACACACTGGACAACGAGGGCGGGTTCCTGTGGGAACCCAGCCTCAACAACCGCTCCGAGGACACCTTGGTGGCTGCTTGGACAGAATCAAACAGCAGGGAAGTTTCGATCGCAACTGGCCCTGACGAGGGACTCCATGAGGGATTGATCGAACTGAAACCCACCGAAAATACGAAGAACTTTCTTGATCCTGAGACTGGGGTCTCTTACCACATGTCGCCTTGGAAGAGTACCCATGACGGCGATGAAGATGACAAGCTCTCCCTTCATTCTAAATCGAAACCAGAGGGAACGGTAAAACGCGCTATTCTTGGGATGAGTGTGGGCGGCGCCGCGCTTGCCAACGGTAAGGCCATAGAGGACAAGATCGCTCAGGTGTTGGAAAAGGAAGAACGTGTACCACAGCAAGCAGGAGATTGTCTTGCAGGAGAAGTCACGAATGAGCCTCCTACAGGCAAGCCCACACTGGCTTGAGATGACTCGGCATACTCGGAACGCCTATCTGATAGGATGGTAGTAATTGCGACGCAGCTTTGGACATAACTAAATGGTAGGATATAGAACAATCCGTGAACACAGTACTCGGAGTTCTTATGAGCGTTGTTATTTTTCTTGTATACTTTTTCTTGAAGACAGTGTTTCAAGATCCACAAAGGCGGATTAAGCACGGAATGATCACCATTGTCTAAAGTTTATGAATGTTAAAAGCAAGACTAGGGACTCTTGACCTTTTGCTGTGTATATAGACATATGGCTATGATCAGATTGTATCATGTCGGGGCAAGGACTGGTCTTGCTATCAGACTTCTTCGCTATCTACTTCCAGCAGGACAAGCGTCCATGACATCTTATGATGAACAGCCTTCTGTGCTATGTGTTACAAAGCATGAGTGCATGGTATGGGACAGTTGGAAATAGGGGAGATGGTAATCTCCGTCTTCATAGGGCTGGGGCCCGCTAGTAGAGTTTTACCTGCTCGCTCCTAGATAGACTCCTATCCAGCTTCAACCTAGGTACATACCAAAATGCCCCATATGGCCTCGTCCTCCAACATGGACTAGCAAATTTTCTTTTTTCCTATGATCGCAAACCGAGCTGCTCAAATTCGCAGTAGAAATCGCCATTCCGAGGATCCTTGGGAGAGTGAACCACGCAGAAGGTCTGAAAATAAACTCAAACCCATCCATCAGTCTCTCTCATGCAGGCCCTCTAACCTCTAGGGCTGTGGGCTCAGCGAGCCAGCGGAGTCGGGCTGCGCTGTCGGCGGCCTCAGACAAGATCCATTCGGGGAAAGTGTCGAGACTTCCTTTAAAAGATAGTATGGAGTCGTTCGTCTGAATTCGAGATTAGCTCCAGAAGTTCCGCTTGTTCCTACTTTCTACATGGGCTCACCTCAAGCGGTATATCCATCTCTACCATTCATGTTCTCTTATCTTCTTGTTGGCGAGCATTATGTTCCGTCACGAAGCGACCAGCTCAGCAGGGCGCTTGGAGAGTGGTCCGCAACTTCCTAGCGTCCGTACATGGGCTCCCCCTTTCGTTTCCACTTTCGACCGACGAAAACAAGGACGATTATCAGGATGGTCACGACCACAACAGCGACAACAGGTACAACGACGGTTATAATCAAGGTAATTAATTGCCTGACGCTGCAATTAGGGCACGAAAAAACCGTTTGTTCTACAATAAACGTGTATAATACCTCCTAGCGGTTTATTCATGTTTGTTTATTGGTTTTATATTATGTAAGCAAGCTAAACCCAGCTGGTTTAGCTCAGAGGGTTTGACCTCGCTGTCGCTAGCATTGAATAGATAGACCTTCATCCGATCTATCTTCCTACCACCAGCCATGCCTGTCACGATCCTAGCCTTGCCAGGCTCAGCCTTCTAGCCTTACCAGGCCTATCCTCGCTCCGTCACCTTGACTAGTCCCTATTGGGCCTAGCGTCGGCTGAGGAACACACATATGTAGCCAGCTTCTTTCCCGTAGCTACCTTTCTTCCTTAGCATTTATCTTCTAGTTAAATGACACCCCTATCTGACCCGCTCTAGGCAGGCCCCTAACAATGCCTCCTCAACGCGGTGGCAAACCTCGCAATCAGGCTGTTACTGATGCCTTTCAGAGCATAATCCTACCAAACCGAATCCTTCCTGCAGTGAAGTGCTTGTACTGTCACATCAACAGACCTATCAATCATGAATGCGCCAGCTGCACTAGTTCAAACGATGCTATCATCAGCAGTTAAATCACTATCTATCGCAGTGATTAAACTTTAAAGCATTGAATCGAACGACAGCAATGACAGTCCACGTTACGAACGAACGCTGAATCGGCCGAAGGACCTAAGAAAGAAGCTTCACTATACAGGGCATTGAAATTGATGATGAGGAGGTGCTGGAGCACTTTCTGAATAGCTCCGTCGATGGTCACGTGCTCATGGAACAGCCAATTTAGTTGATACTATAAATATATACCCCCCCTGTTGCTACCCCTGTGTATAATACATGCTTCAATGAACATGTATAAAACATGTTTTGACTAACTTCATTTGATGTAGTCAATAAGCGTGTATTATACATGTTCGTGCCCTGCAATGGGACTGCAGTCGGTTAAACTTACTGCAACAAGGAAAACAGACAGCGAGGTAGTTTCCGCTTCCGGCTATTCGGTACTTCGCTTCGAAGCCTCATCTGACCTTCCGTGCCTGATTGTACGCATTGCAAGTGAAAAGAAAAAGGAAAAGCTGCACATTGCCGCTACGCTCCGGACAAAGGAAGCTTTTCATCCAACGGTCTTGGCCTTCAGTGACTTTGAATGTCACACTGCGATACAATTAATGAACAATCATATCTCAATCATAGAATCAGAATCGTGATGAATCAAAATCGTGTGAGAGATTCTTCACATTCGGAAGAACGGAATTCTCCGAGCGAGCGGCGTATTCTCCATGTCATCTGATTGGTGCAATGCCGTGCACGTCACCATGACAAAGATTTTTATTGTTCCCCGCCGCCGAGGGAGGGGCAAAATATACACCAATCGATACCGAGTACTCGTAACCCACAAAATCTTATATTACTTACTCCGTATTTGCCGCCTCTTACAATTCTTATTCTTCATTGCACTGCAGCTCCACATACTTGCACTGCTTGCCCACCATCTAGTCCTTCTCACCATCTAGATACCCAACACACTACATACGATCATGTCCACCCAAGCTGGGGCATCAGGGAACTCGGGCTCTGCAGGTGTCTACAGAACCTACGAAGACGATCGCAATGCCTCCTCCGAGGACACGATCTACACCCTTGGCAATGGTACAGCGTGGCCCCACCCATATGAAGCTCAGCGAGTCGGTGTCAATGGGCCTCTCCTACTCCAGGATTTTCATTTGATCGACCTCATCTCCCATTTCGACCGGGAGAGGATCCCAGAGCGTGTCGTCCACGCCAAGGGCAGCGGAGCTCACGGAACCTTCACGTGCACAGACCCGATGGACGACCTTTGCATGGCGGATGTTTTCAGCACCAAGGGAAAGACGTGCCCTCTGACGGTGCGCTTTTCTACCGTTGGTGGCGAGTCCGGCTCTCACGACTGTAAGCATACCATGCAGCTCGATCTTTGCTCCAGACGCACGAAGGACTCAAAGGCAATCATTCGTTGATGAGTCTTTAGACGTGCTCCATGCTCCATGGTAGTCTACTGGAAAGGTGATGCTAATCCGGAATCTTCATAGGTGCTCGTGATCCTCGGGGTTTCTCTGTCAAGTTCCGCACCGAGGAGGGCAATTGGGATATGGTTGCAAACAATACGCCAGTGTTCTTCTTGCGTGATCCTGCCAAGTTCCCTCATTTCATCCACACTCAAAAGCGTCACCCGGCCTCCCACTTGACTGGTGCCGATGAGTATGTACCGTGCTATTCAATCTTCTGCACTTCTTGCTAATCGTTGTCGAGCTCTACAATGTTCTGGGATTACCTCTCGAACAACCCCGAGTCTGTCCACCAAGTTATGATTCTCATGGGTGACCGCGGCATTCCGGACGGTTACCGCTTTATGCACGGATACGCCGGCCACACTCTCAAGCTTGTCAACAAGGAAGGCCAATGGGTCTACGGTCAGATGCACATGAAATCGAAGCAGGGTACAAAGTTCCTGACACAGGAGGAATCTAAGACGAAGTCGCCCGACTACTCCCAAAAGGATCTCTTTGGAGCGATTGACCGCGGCGAATGTCCCTCCTGGACTGTGGAATGGCAGACCATGACCGCCAAAGAAGCCGAAGAACTCTGGGAAAAGCAGAAGATCAACATCTTCGATCTTACCCACGTTTGGCCTCATAAGCAGTTCCCCCTCCGTAAAGTTGGCGAGTTCACCCTCAACGAAAACGCCAAGAATTACTTCGCCGAAATCGAGCAAGCCGCCTTCAATCCCGCCCACATGGTTCCAGGTATCGAGCCATCTGCTGACCCAGTCTTGCAATCGCGTCTCTTTTCCTACCCCGACGCTCACCGCCACCGAGTCGGTGTTAACCACCAACAGCTCCCAGTCAATGCAGCCAGAACCAGCTACCGCATTGGCAACTTTCAGCGCGATGGTAACATGGCTTTTTACAACCAGGGTTCTCGCCCCAATTATTTGTCTTCCATCGAACCTATCCGTTTCAAGGACCGCGCCGTCGACCTTGACAAAGTCCACGGCGATTTTACCTCGAACGCCGTAACTTTCTTGAGTGAAATCCGTCCCGAAGATTTCAACGCTCCCCGCGCCTTGTGGGAGCGTGTCTGGGACGAAAAGGCCCGCGAGCGCTTCGTCAGCAACGTCTCCGGCCACATGTCAACATGCACCAAGAAAGAAATCATCAAGCGCCAGATCGCCATTTTCCGTGAAGTCAGCCCCGATATTGCCAAGCGTGTTGAGAAAGCCACCGGCATTGAGGGCTACGACGGCATCGCGAACATTAGATTCAACGGCACACACAACGGCATGACGAAGAACGATGACCTCAAGAATGCGAACGGAATGAGCAAGAGGGTCGGAGGAGGTGCGCTAGCTAACAATGGTGCCCCGGTTAAGGGCATGCATAAATCACAGAGCCATGAAACTGCCGGGACGAACGGAACTGGGGTCAATGGCTCGAATGGGGCTTCCAACGGTCATTGATCACGCATCGAGGGTTGAGAGCTGCTATGTGGATGGGGTGGTTTGGTAGTGTATTGAAGATTGTGACATGAGTTGTAGGACGCGGATTATGTTGTATATGACCAAAATTGAAGTCTGACGAATTGGGACGAGTTCTCATTTATTTTTGTCTGTCGTTTTGCGATATAGCGAGAAGAAGTGCTAGTCCGAAACCAAACTCAGTGTCATCAATGTTCAGAGTTGAGTCTCTTGTTTTCTTCATGTCGAGTCTAGAGTACTCGAAAGTCCCATTCTCCTAGCCGTGAAAAAACCCCTTGCCTTTCTACTGCCAATTCTCAAGATCCCGATATTTTCCTTCCCTCCCAGGCTGAATCGGAAAGTCCATTAAGCTACTCTCTCAAAATATCCAACCGTTCCTCCTTATCCAGATCACTGTCCTCCTCCACCTCCACCTCCACCTCCACCTCCACCTCCACCTCCACCTCCACCTCCTCTTCCTCATCATTCTCCTCTTCTGCTTCGTTACCTCTGTTCCTCCATCTCCCCTCTCCAGCCTCGCCCCCTCGCAACCCGCCCCATCATTTGAAACCACCACCGCCGCCACCGTTCCTACCCGCCGCCACTCCCCATCTCACTCCTCGTCATCCCAACCCACCCACCCGCACTCGCACTTCGACGCCACTACTGAAACGCGTCTACCATCTTTGAAGGCCACCATAAACCCCATCCTCATTCACTGCCCCTAATCTTCCAAGTACTTTCGGAAGAAGAAACCTAGCAGTCATGGTTTGTCTTAGAACGGTGGTGTCAAGGGGAAGGATATGAAAGAAGCGAGGGGATGAGGATGATCGATCGGGTTGAGGTTGTAGGGATGTACTGTAGCTAAAGAAAGGGCTTGGGCTGTCAAGGACGAGAAGAAAGAATGAGGGGGATGATGGGTTGAGAAAGTTGCTGAATGTCCTATCTACTCGTGTCTTGTTTGCTAAACTCAAACCAATAGTGTTATTTATTTCAGTGAACGAGAGATTACACCTATCCTAACTCGCCGATTCGATTACAGGCTGTTGGTAGAAGGGTTGGAAGTATAAAACCCCCCCCTCCCTCCCCCACCTCCATCATCCCCCCTCATCCCTAACCACAACCCCTCACAGCCAATACTGCTCTACCACCACACCAGCCCTCTGCCCTTTCCACCCTCGTACCAAACCTCTCAGCCCCAGCCCCAGCCCCTTTCTCTTACCGTCTGTACTCGAATCTCTAGGATCTCCCATTCCATCCCTCCTCCCCTCTTGCTTCTGGAATATGCTACAGACACCTGAATCGGATTGTTCCAAAAAACCGTGTTCACGTTTTTGATCGATTCGTTAACTAACAACTTGCCTCAACGACTCGGCTTCCTCAGCCGGTGCTGTAGATCTCCTAAAACCTACTCGGGTTTGTGCGGAAAAATGGAGTAGGAGATTTTTTGCTGGAAGTGAGGATGTGGGGGTGAAGGGGGTGGAGTGCTGGTGTGATGGGGGGCCTGGGGCGAGGGAGTGAGAGTTGCGTGGGGGGGTTAGAAATGGTAGTTTGAGATGTTTTGATGTCTTTTGTTCAGTCAACAAAAACCGAACCTCGTGTCTGAAGCCTAGCCAGTCCAACACCGGAAACCCCAGTCATGTAAATGTGGTATGTTTTCTATTACCACCCTTGCGTCCGTCAACTTCCCTTTCGGAACGGAGGGTTGTTATCATTACAAAAAGCAAAAGATGATATGCGTGATTCTAGCAATGAAGAGTTGTGGCTTTAGGAGTCGCAGACGCGTGTTGTCGAGGAGCCGTGGTCGTTTTGATATGCTTCTAGAAGCTGGTCTAGAGTGAGGGAGGTGGAGGGTAAGGTTTCTCGAAAAGAGGAAGTCGAAGTTGGGACGTGATTGGGATGTGGATTGATTAGCAAAAAAAAAAAGGCAATGCGGTTTCGAAACTATATGATCGCAAAACATATGTACCACGAAAGCGATACATCTAAATCTCCATGCCGCTTATATTGCACGTTCGAAAATTTACCCAACTACCTCTTGTTCTTCCTGATGTTTTGGCCTTCAGATCTCAAAGGTTTTAGCGCGCACGGTATGTTTGTAATCGTGAATGGTTTTTGATGACAAGCCTAAGAGGACTATGGGGAGAAGGAAACTGGACTGAAGATGTGAAGGTGTAAAATGATATAGAGAGGCGGATGGCGGGTAGGAGTACTGGAGTCATAGGGGTGAAAGTGTAAGATCAATGCGGTTTGGAAATATGTGGTGTGGATAAAGAGAGGACACGCAAACTGGAGAAACAAAAACGATGTCAGTAAAGCTCTGTGCCCATTGTGAAAGGGATGCTCGATCGGTCGACATCAGGGCATAGCGAAGCAGTAATTGAGTGTGTTGTTGAGGGTAGGAGCCGAATCTCCATATGACTAAGTATCTACTCCATAACTCAATCAAACCCCGACTCATTGCCAAGAGCTATCAGAAAATTTTCCATCGGATCTACCTCGTCGAGATATGGGGGCATATAGAGGTATGACAAGATTAGCTCCAGAGCATGCGCCGGAAGATCGCGTAGCGTGAGGAACATGGTGCCTGAGCTTGCGTGAGCTGAAGATCAACAGCTTGAGTGAGTGATTGAGAGGGAGAGTTTTACCGTCGGGTTTACTTCTGGGAGTGCGGCCTGTCTCGGTGGGGTAGGGGGTGGCGTTGGAATGATCTAGTTGCTCGCTGCTGCTGGGGTTGGGGCCAGGGGCTGGAACGTTGGAGAATTCAATTCCCGCTACGGGAAGCTGGCGGTTCTGTTGGTCGGAGTTGGCTGGGGCTGTCTCTGCGGCTTGCGGTCCTTCTGTGGGGCCTGACGGGTCAGGTCTGGTCTTGGTAATAGGGGGTTCAGATTCGTATGTAGACGTACCTTGAGAGGTAGATGTTTCGGCTTTGGGTCGAGGCCCAGTTTGGGAAGTAGGAGACACCATGTTGTTGTTCATGGTGATATTCGTGGTCGGTGGGCTTTGGAATACAGCGATCGGGATTGAAGCTGAAGGTGACAGTCGTAGTTGACGCTTTATTCGTACGTCTTGAGGCGTTGGGTCTTGTATATGACCAGGACGAGTAAATTTCGTGTTGAGTGGGCCCGGACATAAGATGATCCAGTGGTAGGCGACGTGGTGGCCTGTAATTTCTGTTGATAGAGATTGACTGAAGTTTCGCCTGTTGGTCGCAACCTGATACAGTGACGCTTTGGCCTTTACAGCAAGATTCTACACTTACAACCAAAGTCAGCACCGCGACCGACAAAGCTGATCACTTGGAGTCGAATATTTATCGCAGGCCACTTTTGCTCTATGCATGATGGATCAACCATGTACTAGTCTTGTCCTTGCAAGCCTGTTCAACCCATTCCCCAAGACTATCGGTCATTCTCAAAATGGCCACGGTCCTGAGCCTGGTAAAGATCCTTGCGTTGATTTTCCTAGACTGCATGACAAGCTGACATGCAGTAGCTTCCAAAACCGGCTTCAAACATCTGAGCAACGAGCTGCTCCTGCAGACATTCTCCGTTCTTGACCCGAACGATATCAAGTCTGTTCGTTTGGTCTGCCGTAGCTTCGAAGTGTGTAGCTCCCCTTTCCTCATAAAAAGGGCCTCCCTCGGCCCGAGGGCCAACACTATGAGAGCATTCGTTGGAATCGCCCTCCATCCAGTCTTCAGCAAGTCAGTGGAAGAACTTATCATCGATGTCCTGGTCTACGATGCGTCGGACTTCTCCAGGACTGGGGAAGGTAGAGCGCATATTAGTGATAATGCCGCGATCTTAGGTTGGCGAACGAACCGACGCGTGCAAGCTCTTTCTAAGGCTCGAGCCGCAAATTTAAGACTCAAGGGTTATAGACCCTCGGCTGATATAGTATACTGCGATGCGGATGTAGCAATAGACTTGTTGCCCAATATTAGCAGCATCCGAATGTCGTATGACTTGGGTCGGGAATGCTACCGCCGAGGACCATTGTCATGGGGTACCTCATGTGCAGGGAAGCGGTCTCAGGAAAAGACATTCAAGCTTCTTACCATGTCTTCAGCAACAGCCAACGCAGATAAATCGAACCAGATGTTCTACCATGAACGTGAGCTGTTGGACCTTGCAGCACAACGTTTTTATTCGCCATCTTCGTACACATTGTCTGACACATCTTTCAACAATCTATCCGATTCAATTATGCGAAACATCGAAGGATCATGCCACAAGCTCACTAGTTTTGAACTAGAATTCAGCATTATGGTTATCTCACCTAGATTACCAATGGCTATCCTTTTGAAGAATCTCTTGTCATGCGCTAAGAATCTTGAAACCATCAAGATGAATTTTCCGTGGTATTCAGATACACAGACATGCAAGAGAGGCTGGAAGAAAGGTGTCTGGAAAGTATTTGCGAGAAACCACTGGCCTCGTCTCCAGGTCCTTCACCTGGGGACTTTATTCGTCAAGGAAGACCCTTTTACGGAGTTTCTAGTTAGCCACAAAGCGCTGAAGGAGCTTGTACTCTGGTCCACTGAAATCAGAGGCGGTACCTGGTTCAACGTAGGGAAAGAACTGCGGAAGAATTTGCAACTCAAAGGAGTGCGATTGATCCGAATATCAGAAGGCTCGGAGCGTCAAATAGCCAAGTGGGCCATGGATAGTGATATGATAATTGGCCTGGAGCAATTCATCCTGAGCGGAAGACCAAATTCCCTGGGAGCTTTGAAAGCCTGGGTATCCACGAAGCTTGAAAACCACTTGGTGGGCAGTGAACCTTGCATTGTGGGAAGAGCCCAAGTAGGACGTACTTCTGGTCAACGAACTTTCGAGCGCGTGGTGAATCAGAGACATTCCCGTCAAAGGACATCGGCAGGAAACATGGATGTTTATAGCGAGCATTTGCAACTAAAATATTAGCTGATAGTCTCCGCTAGTCACGATGACACCATAGCAAGGATATTTCCTGGTTAGTATTTACATCCACTCTTCAAGCCTTGCATCAATTTCGAGCATTGCAGCCATTTCTCGATGGTAAAAGCCTTGCGATAGCTGAATGTGAGCACAAATATAAAGATCACAAGGCCACTCCAACGGAGATACGTTTCTTAGTTCTTGCCGGAAGGAATATGTGACATCAGCAGCAGCAGTGATTATCACTGTTGCAGATATGCAAATGCACCGGTTGAATAAATCTTCAACGAGGAGTATGCTAAGCTGATGCGATTATTGCCCTAGATGCGTTGCGTTGCGTTGCTCACAAGATCAGACAGAAACCTGGACCGACCGACGCCGGCTCAAAGGGGTGAGTGCAACAAGGCAAGAAGGATGTCAGGCCACGGGACCAAAGCGTTGTAGTTGGGAATCGTTTTTTCCCGCTCTGCCGAAACAGTCGCCACGACCCAAAGATTCCCATTCCGGTACTAAGGAAACCTTCCAAGCCCATGGTACGGTAGAGGCTTTCATGGGCAGTACAGGACCACCAAAGAAGGCCCGGTCTAGGGTACTATATCCTTTGCTTGGAAGGGTATTAAGATCATACCTCTTCCACGTTCCCTGTGATAGAATAGCCGCTTCATCTATCGGTTCTACCTAGTGAGCTCACAGTCTGGCACGGAATTAGGCATTATGCCACCTGGCAAGGCGTAGAAAGCTGTCGCAGACGAGCGAGGGGGGGATTTAATAGATCGTAGAAGCCCGAAAATGCTTCTGAACGTGAAGGTTCATGAAGTTGTTCAAAATATAGCTATGGTTTTTAAGACTATTGATGAGATGTGTCGTGGCATTAATAATATTAGATGTAGGACTACCCAGAGTTCGACTAGCAAGGATGTCCCTCACCAATCCGACCTTGCTCTCGACATCGACACATCTCGAAATCATTCAACATGTACATTTCATGCTGTTGCTAACCGTCAAAAACTCGAAATCAACAGATGACCGAGTACCTCTTACCAGATAATGACTCAAACTAAAACAGCGCTACTTGTACTCAAAGCTGTGTTATTACCATTTATGAGAAAACAAAGTGCTCTTTCATCCCGAATTCTTCCCGAGACAAGTCACATTCGATATCATGCTGGCATCGTGTGTCCCAAATCCGATACAATGCTTTCCAGCAGAAGGGAAATCTGCCTCGAGACGCTTATCAAGAGAATTGACGATTTTACGCTGATTGGAGTAAGTAAGAACGTCGCGCTTGGCAGCACAGATATAAACTCTCTCGTCGTCGGCCAGGGCACGCGTGGATATTTTGGAACAGCTGTGAGTCTCTTTACTTTGGCATCGCGCTTGATATAGTAGTCGTATACGCTGTGTCCCACGGTCTGGCTTATTTATGACTTCAATGGTGATATTGCTTAAAAAGCAATTTGTCCGTATCAGGGCTACGACCGGCGGAGCGAGAAACCCTACGAAGAACACAAAGAAAATAAAGAAGCTGCTACAGTTTTATTTCCGTCAATGTGGCTAGTATTGCGTTGAGACGATATCTCAACGGAAGCAATAGGGGAGGATTGAGCAGAAAGGGTTTTCTAACATCCTGATCAGGTATCGCTTACGTTTTTGTAAGCCCTGTGAGAAGAAGAAGAAGAAGGCCAATATATAGAGGTCTAATTTCTGAAACTTCGCACACGAAGCCGTGCTGCTCCGATGGACTTGAGGACCCCATTCGAATAGTTCACATACCATATGGACAACATACGATCGGATTCACGAAAGAAATCTCGGCTGACCTCTTGAAATCTTTGAAAACTCCTCAACAAGCTGCTATTAGTTGAAAAATAACTGTTCTAGAACACATTTTCAATTAACACAGAATTTCTCAAGGCTCTTGCAAATCCGCCAAAGACTTAGTAGAAGAGACTGAGGCTCTCTAGGCTGGTGCAGAAGGCTAAATTCACCACAATATACTCACTGTCTGCTATTCTGGTTCGATCCTTCACCCCTGAGGTCTTGGTATCTGCAAAAGTGCCGACAACTGACTGAAGCAACTGAATCATGCATGCAATGAATGTTACCAGAAGTTGCAGTTATCCTCTGCCCAAACCGACATGTGCTACTCTAGCGTCAATGGTTGATTGCCAAGATGTTTGAAGAGATTGTGTTCAGGTATGAAGTATCTTTTGCTACGACTGGGCATATCGATGAGAACAGAGAGCGCAACGTGGCAAAGATAAATCATAACAAGTTCAAATCCCTCAGTAAGTCTAAATAGCCGGTGAGATGAACGAAAGTATTCTTTAGGGCTTTCGAGTCAAAGTGAAAGGAACGATATGGCAGAAATGGCTTCGGGATGGCAGTAATATGAAGCTTCAGACGTCTGGTATTCGAGGTCTCTGCATAGCGAAACTTGATGCTTCCGAAGTCGATGATCGATCTGATCAAGTTACTTCAATACAAGTGTCAATGTGGCTCGGCTCTCAAGACCCTTGCATAATGAGAGGAATTGCTAAGACCATTGCAGCAAATGTATTGCGACGTACTGAAGTAGCATTGCCTCCTATTGTCGAAGAAGCGTGCGATATCCGGTTCCATTAGTCGGGATTGGAGATTGCATCTACTTGAGCATATAGATAATAAACCTCATCAGCTCTACCATCTTTTCTACATACTCAATCAAGTAATGCTGTTACGGCATTGTTTCTCAACTCATGAAATCTTCCTCGTTCGATGGAAACTATCTTCTCGATAATAAGGACTCTGCCTCTGAAGATGGAGTTTTGGAGAGTTACGCTATTCTGTTCGTGGAAAGCGGTCGCACAATCTGTTATTGGGGATTTCGGGACGCCCATAGTTGTGCTTCTTATTGTTCCGAAGCCCGGAGCTGGACTCCGTATGGTACAATCGTTGAAATTGTCAGGCCCCCCAAACCTGAAGATCGACAGTCTCCATGAATACAGAGCCAGAATCAAGCATCAAGCATTCAGCATCAAGCCGAGCTCGAGGTCAACGATCTACTCTCAAAAATTATTCAATATAAGCCATCACACTGTGCGCGCCACGGGTCAATTTGAGAGAAGATTCAGCAAATACGAAGGTCAGAGACTGTTGCATCATAAGGCTGAGCATGATCGTTTCAACAAACAGTCAACATGAGACTGTGATAAGTAAAGCGCCTTCATCTTACGACGGCACACGAGAATAGCGAATATGACGAATGAGGTGTTGCGTGATTGTCGCAAGAAGCTGAATTCTGATTATACTTGAGATGGTTGATGGTACGCAATTCTGTGCATATAGCTAGAATAGAGAGCTCGTAGAGAGCAGACTCAATAAATGAGCTTCACATTTATCGAATTGACCTTGAAGTTCTCGAGGTATTCTCATAATCCTCTGCAGCCCGACTGGTTAACGCACAAAGAGTAGTCACTTCTTAAGGTTCGTAGCATGGATCTGCGACAAAATCTCCCGATTACTCCTTGGAGGACCTCTACGAGTCTGTTCAGCGTGATGACCCCCTTCGCAGAATGTTTCAGCCCGCCTAAAATACCAGTCGTATCATTACTGACTTGACCTAAAACTTGAGACATCTGCAATCAAGTGCTGCTCTCTCCGACCTGACCAAAGATCTTACACCGCTCATGATTGACTTCATCAACCCAACGACATCGCTCACATGATATTCGTGGGATGCGGTAAGGGATATCAGACCAATCATGATGGAGTTCGCAGAATTTTATCATGCAATATTTCTTCAATCCCCAGGATGTAATTTGATCACTTTCGCGAAGTTGACGTAGCTGCCTTTACCGCGGGATGATCAGTCTATGAGATGTCTGTTCTCCCAGTCCGAGTTCAGCTTTTGTGAAATCATCTTCATGTTCGCACCAGCAGACGAGCAAACAGCAAAGACTTATTTGGGTTCTGATCGATGGATTTGCCGAACACTTCCATTCCTTGAAGGAATCTCGACAATGGTCTTCGTTTGAACGGATGAGGGCGGTAGCAAGACATCTTCCTCTTTCTGCTTCTGGTAATCCGGCCAATTTATGTTGAGGGTCAAGGTTAATCAAAGCTAGCAGGGCCTCTTTGACTTAGATGTTGTATCATGTACTCACATGGCAGTCAGAATCGACTAATCAAGTATTTCGGTTTTAACCGCAAGAAGGTCCAGCTTGACTGGAGGCTATCGGCAAGCGAAGGTGGCTGCTAGCCGGCTTGGCTCGGCCAATGCCGGCCGCTAGAGAACAAGGAGATTAAGCAGGGAAAAGGGGATAAATAGACCGTCCCCCCTTCTGTTTCCCCCATCATCTCTTCCTGTTTCTCCATCCCTTAGGATTCAGCCAGAAACGCGCTTTTGCCCCACCCACCCACTCCATAGACTCAGTCGCTTAGATAGAGGGAGTGCTTGACACCTCAGGGCGGCTTCCAGGGCAAAATTTAGCCCTGGAGACCGCCAGGGGCCGTCGGGTTTGCCCAAACACATATAATATATACTCATTCAAACGGAGGCGATGCCCGATAGACAGACATTATTAGAAGATGTTCTCACTGCTTTCGCTACGCCCAGGCTTTCATCACCAGCAAAAAAACCTTTCGGCAGCTTCTTATCCGTCGCATCGTTGGCGAATCTTACTTCCTCAGTATTCCACTCCAACCACTCCTTCGCGCTCGCCCCAACCTTCGCCTTCAAAAGACCCACGCCTATATCCAAGACATCTCTAGTCCTGTTATCGAGCCGATAAAGTACCTTCGCGCCGCACTTGGCACAAAATTCGCGAGGAACGCTCGTAGAGTTTTCGTAATGCGCTGAAGTACTCATACTTCTGTCTGTGAATAAATTCAAGGGGCTGCCGTCCGAGATGCAGACGTGCCGTGGCACATAGGCCCGGCTTGCGATCTCGAGTCCCGCTACCAGGCGGCAGGACGTGCAGGCGTCAAGCACAGCTACATATTTGTTGCCGGAGCTTCCTAGCCACCAATTGCCCCACTTCTCGTTGCCGGGTGGTTGCGCTGAAGGATGAGTAATGTAGAAATGGTTCCCACCGCAGGGACAGCTACCATAAAGCCCGGAGTCCTGACTCTCCGCTACCAGAGCGATTGGCCAGCTTCTCCACGCCCGTGAGCCGAAACGTATTCTCGCTGATGGCAGCCGAGCCTTTCCCCCTTGGCAACATCATGTTCTTTGCCCGCTGGCAGCTCCGGCAACCACATGCTAAGCCCTTCATCCTTTGTTTCTTCAACCCACAACCAATCCCTTTGTTAAAAGCCCCTAGTCCTCTCAGGCACGCCCGTTGTGAACGTTCCTTCTGTCTCTTTATACAAGGGCAACATGAGCACCACAAGCGGGGCAGAAGTGGCGTATCAGGTCGTTTCATGACGCGTAAGAGGTCAGGTGAGATAATTCGGGGTTGTTGGGTGCGGGGATATGAGCGTATGTGGCAGCGAGCTCGCTGAATAGGTCGAGAGATGTTGCAGTGACGGATGGCAGGGTGGAGAGGGAAGAAGGTTGAGAGAAGGGTGTAAGTGTACGAGGTGCGTCCGCAATGGCAAAGGACTTGAAGAATTAGAGGTTTCGTAGTTCATGATAATACTGTAGAGTACCACTATCCGTACACCCTCTAGCCTACATGTACACCCTCCTCGAGGAACCCGAGATTTCCATTGCGCATCACTCAGTTGAACACCAAGTTTGGTAGACAGTTCTTTCTCATTGATAACTTTTTTTCATAAATACTGTCTCGGGGCAGCATGGAGAATTGGGAGCCGTTTGCCTAGCTAGCAAGCGATTCCAGCCTTTTTGACCGGTTGGCTGGAACCAGTTCCCTATCATTATCTTCAGCAATGACAACTTCTAACCATCTACAAATTGACTTCATTCACTTTTGTTTCTTACTGTAGCTTGTGACGAGAGAATTTGTCAGCTCAGCTTTACATTCGGCCTGGGGTGAGCTGCGCAGGCCTCGAAAAGTGGGATCTGAATTTACTCACAGTCTTGTACGGAATACAAGAGGTTCTTCAGCTTCATTCATCGTTGCAGCCTTGGTGAGTCAGTGGCGCCGGTCTTCACTGAACGTTCTATGTTGCTGTCGTGACGGTAACAGTCAGCCCATTAGGTTATCCGTACCCCGCACTTTCGCTCATTCTTCGCGAAGAATAGTGATTCACCCCTTGCATCATGAGTCAGCTTCTTCTTCTTCAGCGTTCACACCGATTGCTTTCTTCTTTCTTTCTAGCTGTCTCGCCGTCTCGGTAGCATCGACGTTTGTTCCACTCAGTTGTCTTGCGCTTTGTCTTAACCGTATTTGAGAAAACCCGTTCCTCTCAACGCCATTGTTCAATCCGTCAACCGTCCAGTGTGCGCATCATGTCATCTCGTCCACACTTCCCCCCGGAGATCTGGGGCCTCACTCTGCACAATCTCCGTGAGCGTAAGGGCCAGGACGACCTACAATACCTCTGGACAGAGGTAAGACATGTCTCTAAGCAATTTCGGGAAGAGATCGAAGAGATTTTTCGTATCGAACATCTGCCTAAGACTTGGTTGCATTTTGATACTCGTGAGTTGATTCGCTTTCTGTTTCGGCTGTACCCATGACTTGACAATACCGTACTTTTACTGCATGCCTCCCAAACAAATTGCAACGGTGGCAAGCTTCCTCGCCTGATTTCGTTTCCCAGCTCCCTGCACTATAAGACCGCGGCGGTAGTGCAGTTAGTCTGAGGGGAAGAAGATCTATGCCTTGATAATCACGACTAATATGCCAAATCCATCGCATAGAACTCAGCTACTCCAACTACTCCAACGTTGGACGCCAAGTCTACGACTTCCGGTTGAAATATAGTTTCGATGGTTTCATGCCAAAGTACCCAGAGAGAGCAGTCATGTCTCTGCGTCAGGAACATGGTGATGCGAATTGGCGGCGTGCACTCTTCCAGCATCTTCGCGACAATGCAGGGCTCGGAAGAATGGGTGAAGCAGACAAATCGAAGCCGGGAGGTCGACTGCGACTCTTCGAACACTCCTCCGGTTTATTTGTGGTTCAGATAAGGCGCGGGCTGAATGATTGTGTGGTGCCGGGCCTGAGCATCGACCAGCAAAAGGGCGAGCTCTCATTTGAATGGAGAGATCTCTTCGCTCGGTTTTTCGAAGAGAAGAAGATGGCCGAGTGTGTTTTGAAGGACGCACAGGTAGGCCTCGAAGTTCCGTCGCGACAAACTGAACACGGAGCTGACACAATTCAGGCCGGCGAGATCAAGCATCTCTCGCTATCGAGTGAACAGCCGGATCGGACTCCTTACCCCGTTGTTAGTGGAGGGTTTTCACACATCAAGCCCAGCCTTAGAGCTATTGCGCAAAGCGACATCGAAACGCGTTGTCGTTATAGATGGGAACAGGAACAAGAAAGGTCTGGACTTCGCCATCTTCGAAACCCTGTCCAGACTTGGAAGGACATTGTGGGCTCTCGTGAGAGCGACACGAGAATGTCCATCAGCAGATGTCGAGTCCGGCGCAATGCGGATGAAGAGGCCAATGTTGAAGACGAAGGGGCTATAAACGAGGCAAGGATTGACTGGGAGCTGGAAAGTAATCAAGTGGCGGATGCAGCAAGAAGGGCTGAGTGGGACAAGAGGACTGAAGTACACACAAAGTACACTCTCTCGTGGTTATCATCTAGCTGACATGTTCGCCAGGCATGCGATATCTGCCGTGAAACAAACATGGAGTGCAAGAGAAAGGCCCAAGGCCAGACGCCATGCGACCTCTGCATTGCCAATAACCAGCAATGCGAATCCACACTCGCCTTCATCAACGGAGCCCCAAACCTAGAAGGCCGAAATCATGCGGTGCAAGATTATCAGATGCAGTTGATGCTTCTCGAGCAGCAGAGAAAGAAACATCTGCTGATGGCTCAAAACCCATAAAACCCTTATTACCAGGATCCCTCGTCTTCATTTGCTAGTTCTCCCTCGTTTTTCGCGCCGGCTTCACAGACAATGATAGGGCAGCAGCGTTCAGCAAGCGAACCAACTTTGAATGAACAACGACATTCACTTCGGAAATTTTTTCGACTCACAGTTCATGTCTTTTTCACAACAAAATTCATCAGTGCAGCAGAAGTCTATACAGATCTATGCTCAAAACCTTGCAAAGAATCATCATGATAGTATGCGAAATGCTGAAGGTATCTCAAATCGACAGTCATCAGCAAAACATAAGTGTGAATTCAGATCTGAAAGTTCTGATGTTTATTTTGACAATGATTTTGCTGCTTTGCAAATCTGAGTTGATGATGTGTCATCTGATTCGAGTGCGAATGAAGCTGAAAGTGCTCACATCACTTCTATCATGCAAGCGCATATCATGTCGCTCAGTCAATCAAATGAGCTTGTAGTGAATTCATCAAACTTTTCAGATTGAAAGTGTCAGGATCGTGCCTAGATGATACAATCAATGAAGGTCAGGGTTGATAGTGCTTGATCTTTAAAGGTAGCTATAACTGAATATTAAGAATACAGAAGAAGGTTGGTACAAAAGCTTCTATTTATGTAATGTTCAGAGGCTGCGCTAGGTCTGAAAGGGATGTGTTTGTGATACGGGAAGAATGTGATGTAGGTGAACAAGGTGTTGGTGAAAGAAAAGGGTGTTGGGGAAGAAAAAGAGTGTTGAGTCATATCTGAGCCATATCTGGGTCATATCTGGGTCAAACCTGATGCGAATTGATTAGAACTTCAGCCTTGTTCAGTCTTGATACGCTCGTAACATTACTCTCCCCTTCGAAAATTCATGTTCGCATGAATGTAGTTCATCTGCTCGCTTTTGTTGATAGTTATTTCGATATTTAGCGCGGTTTGTTTGAATATAGCTTATGAAATTCGTTCAAAACTTTCTCTGAGCCATCGAATTTCCCTTTATCGACATAGTATCATTCGTCGTTTCTATCTAGATCTGTTCATTTGACTTTGTACTGTATTCGGCCTCGATAGCGTCTGAAGTTCAATATATCGTCTATCTTTCAGTGTTCATCGTCTTCGATAGTGATTGACCTGAGTAGTTCTGAATGCTGTTCTGATAGAGAATCTTCTGAATATGATCGCAGTAGCTTCGAGCTGAACATCGAATGCAGATGCTTCATGCTGACTGATAGACGAAGATGATAGAAGATATTCACTTTGACAGTGATTTGATAGAAGTCTAGCTGTTTGTCTTTCAAATCTTTGCAAAGTCTTGTTGTCTTGACGTTTCTAGAAGATAGTCAAACTCAGTCATCTACTTCATAGATGACGTCTCGTCTATGTTTATTGATCTGAACTTCGATGATCAGCTTCGTCTTTTTCAATTGTTGACGATCGAGGTTCAGTAGTTCTTTCATTCGAATGACAATATCATCTGCTTTTCTGACTTCAAGTCGTTCACAAGTTGTTTCGTAGTCAGTCGTATCTGTTAGGGGCCAGCATAGAGCGAGTCATATGGGTGTAATGTAACGAGTATATAAATGCTAAGGAAGGAAAGTATCTAGAAGGGAAGAGCCGGCTATCTATATGACTCAGGAGAACATAAGCTAA
>JAABUI010000114.1_pt1 | contig 120876 bp, 128 predicted proteins | sample 5559111 | NCBI WGS metagenome assembly JAABUI01 (sample SAMN10711870, study PRJNA513365) | rock metagenome | isolation source: Antarctica rocks | place: Antarctica: Victoria Land, Buttleship Promontory | reverse complement strand
CTTATGTTCTCCTGAGTCATATAGATAGCCGGCTCTTCCCTTCTAGATACTTTCCTTCCTTAGCATTTATATACTCGTTACATTACACCCATATGACTCGCTCTATGCTGGCCCCTAACAGATTCAACTTGAAATTGAAGATGTGTTCAAATGATAAATGCATGTCACGCAGTTTTATCAATAAATTTTCTTTAAATAACAGTATTGATAGCAATGTGAAGCTCTTTTTGATCACTTCATTCTTTCACTTCATGACTTTGTAAAATAGTATCTGTTGCTGAACATGAAAGATCTTTCTTTTCTTATTATATTATGAGCTTAATGAAATGTTTAAGTTCTGCTCACTTTATAGATCAATCACACTTTAATTGAAAAATGACATTCAACTCACTGTTAAACGCGCTTTTGCTAAGATTAATGATGCAAACTTAAAATACATGAATATTTCATTAATACTGTAAATTACATCTGAATTAAGTAAGATAATGACAAAGTTCGATATTATTTCAAATTAACGCAGATCAATCTGTTACGATCCTAGCTACGCACCTTCGTTGATAGCTATGTTGATGACTATGTTGATGACTATGTTGATGACTATGTTGATGGCTATGTTGATGGCTATCCTGAGAGCTATCGCCGATCGCTCGCCGCTAGGGCATAGACTTGTTCCGAAGCCAACCCTATTCAGGGTTAGCTTATGTTCTCCTGAGTCATATAGATAGCCGGCCCTTCCCTTCTAGATACTTTCCTTCCTTAGCATTTATATACTCGTTACATTACACCCATATGACTCGCTCTATGCTGGCCCCTAACACAATCTATCTTACAGAGGTTTGCACTCAGACGTGTCGCTCGTATGCTGCGAAGTCAGCAGAGCGCTAACTCGAAGGAACTTAGCGAGGGCGCTAACTCGAAGGGGCTTAGCGACGTTGGCACGTCTGAGAACTGAGGCAATTAGCCGCTCGCTCACTCGCTCACCAGCTCACTTCTCTGAAACGTTCTTATTGATGAAACGCGCAACGTCGATCGGCAATGGTTCGAAAGAGTAGAATAAGATATTTGAATGAGTGAGGTACGATCTATGTCTTCGCGATGGAATAATAAAATTCCAACCCTAACTCTAGTACTTGCGCCTCTGTTCAAGGCTTCTGAATTTTTTTTTACAGAAGGTGAAATTCATCTCTAATAGAAGCAGACCCTCTTCCAAGCCGTTTTGCTTTTTCCAACCTGTTAGCTGCGAGTGAGAAATAAGACGTTGCAGCCCGAAGATTGAATGCGACCATTTAGTCAAACCAACAGCGCTGAAGCTTTCGTTTCCCCGGCAATCGGCATCTGCTGCTGTGAAGGGTCCAGACGAGGTTTCAAGTTCGTATGTGGCGTTTGGGTTTATGAGGATCGATACCCTTCTCTACGAATGAGGATTTTCATAGTAAAACCATATTGGTGGTGAGTTCGCAACCCGGTCAGGTTTACAGATAGGGCATCCTAAGGATCATCACCATCTGGGACGCTATGCAGTTCCTCTAGCTGAAGTGCGGTCTACTATAAGGTAGAAGCTGGAGAGGGTAGCCTCGTGTCTTCTTTTGTGACTTCCGTTTGCACAAGATATCGATGCGAGGTTTGGCGGCGCGGCATGTCTCGAAAATGAATGTTCCCTCTACGAGACGAGTGGAGGCCGTTTTTGGGACTGCAGCTGGTGCAGGAGTGGGAGGCATGCTAAGGTTTTAGTCCGGATGTCTTGAATGACTTGAAAGCCGTTAGGGGCTACCAGTTGTTGCTGTGCAATTCACTGCAATAAGTTTCATGGGTTTTGCTGCAAATTGCTTTGCTGATTCAGCTTATCAGTAGCTGTCTGATTAGGTTGTCTCAGTACCTCAGACGTGGACGCACATCCCATTACTAAGCGCTCAACGTCAACCCGAAGGGGCTTGAAAGGGCATGTCTGAGGTACTGAGGCAATGATTAAGCTCAAACGTCTGCTTTCGCTGCACAAACCCTTTGCAGCCCTTGGCATAGGCTTGTTAGGGCAGGTAAATGTGATAAGCCCCTTCTAAATCCACACATCGACTGGGCAGATGACATTGGCGCACTGTACCGAAGGCCATATCCTGTATAGAAGCTTCGCTCTATCATGGTCCGAGTGCGGATACGTGTTTGGCTCCACTAGCAATGCCAACCCAGATTTGCGATCGCCAAATTTCTAAAAGGAAAAAAAAGCATGATTTTGCATTTAAACAAGTATGCACTTAATTTGACATACTCCTATGACTGCTACTTCGATCTCAGGATTGCATTCCATTATACTCTCCATCGGTTTCGGTAGGAACGTATCGTAGGCTGGGGAGGTAATCAAGTCATCCACTCTTCCACGGAAATCCCAGACATTAGGATGCTTCGAGAACACATTACCCATGCGATACTCTTTCAAATATGGGTATGTTAGGAAAATGCCTTGGGAAGAATTGGACGTGGCGTGACGCACAATTACCAGCTCATAGAGATTTCTACAGAACGGTCGAAGCTCTTTTGCGATTGTAGGATTGAATTTGATATATTCTCCGTCCTCAGGATCGATTAAATGTGTTGCAACCGTGCCAGTCTCGGAAGACCCGTGGAGAGTCTGAAGTCTAGTTTTCGAGGCGAGAACTTTGGAGAGCTACCGCGGACATGGGGCACCGACATGTGCTAGGTAGTGCAGACGGCGAAGATTCTCCAGGTACTCGGGTCTTTTCGAAACTTCCAACAGGAGTTTAGTCAACAGTTTGCTCGCCTGTACTTCTCCGTAAACATGGATCGTATTTAATCACTCACCAGTCATCGGACCTGGCGGAGGAAGTACGACGGTCAAGTCATACACGGGGTTGATTCCGAGAAGATGATATAGTCCGGCAGAGATGGATAGAGGATAGGCCAACAACACCCTGAAACCGCGCCAAGGGGCATGTGGAACGACATCGCTCATGACGTACGAAATCTTAGCATATGACATGTACTGAGAGGTTGGAAATCCATGACTCAAGCCTATCATCTTCGAGGGTCCTGTCGTTCGAAAAGAGTGTACCACAGCCAGTGAATCGTCATAAGTCTCCGTAAGACTCTTTGTGTGAGCGAATTTTGGAGTTTTTTCCTCATGTAACCAGTGAGCTAGATCTGGCAGTATAAGTGGCCAAGTCAGTTTTCGACAGAATCAATTGAACTATCCTAGGAGGCTTTCTTGGTTGAAGAAGAATTCTGCATCCTGTCGATTCCAAAAGCGCGAGATGTGACCCCAAAGTTGCCGCAGGATGAAAAATAATAAGTTTTCGTCCTGCCAGCCTTGATCGAATTCACCACAATAGAATCTCACCTTGTAGGTCGTCTTCGCAGCGGCAAGAAGCATTATAATATAGCAGATATCCTGAGGCCCAATATACGTCAAGGTCTCGAAGCTCCGACTACTTTTCAGCTCTTGTAGAATCCACCACGAGTATCTATTCGCAGCTCTCGCGAGATCCCCAATCGTGATGTCCGGAAACCCATCTTCTAGATACTGGCTTCGTGGTAAAGAAACCAAAGGTCTGTCCGGTGTTCGAGCCGCAATCTCGTCAATCAAGCTGGGTAAAGGTTTATGGCCATAGTTCTAACGATCATTAAGAATGAGTTCACGCCCATTTGGCACCGATGCAATCGAAAGAAGACAATAGAGACTTAAGGCAGAGAAGTTCGAAAATTTTATCAGACAGGGCGCCTGAGCCAAATGGCCCCAGCATCATTGGGTCCAAGCCACACCAGCGATGATTTGCCTGGCTATGCGATATTGCCTTGATCTCCAAATTAGCACATCCAGGTACCTTACCGAAGAAGCTAGAACCGGAGGTCCGAAAAGTTGTATTCCCGACAACTCTACCATGCATTAGGCTAATGCATGAGACTGCAGACCTCCACCTGCCCGACCAATTCTTAATCGTATGTTGGGGAGTATGGATCTTGATCAATCTTGGAAGCTTCGTCTAGTATGGAGGACTTTCAGTTGACAGATTATATTGCCTGGTTCCCAAAAGCATATCAAGTGCAGTGTAGTCATTAGAAGCGAGGATGCAGTTGCGGCCCACTCTGCAGCATGCAGCCCGTCCCAGTCCCTGCGTTGGGAGCCCTTGCGGCATTATCGTACATGATACAGGAGGTGATCTATGGGAAAGAGGCGAGAATTTAACACCGAAGCATGCAAGGTAATCTTAAAGTCACGGACTCATGTTACACAACATGCTGACGCTAACCTAATTCCCAGCGCTACAAAATCTGCGCCTCCCTAACGCTGTTGTATTGTTATAGATGGATTGAGTGATTTGAAAAGAACCTAAGCCAAATAATCTGTGAACATGGTTCTTTATATCGATCTTCATACTGGTGAATTCCCTAGTCGTATATCCACACCTTTTCGAACCCTGATCTGGCTTAGAAGTACGTCGTCTCGCCCGCAGCCAAAGCCTCTTTGGTGCGATATTATTGTCTTCATGCCCTTCGATCCTGGCGGAGACTTATCTCTGATCATACTCCATTGGTTACTCCTTCCTGATATCTTGTGGGTTAGCTGGTAGGTGGTTGTGGAAGCCCGTTTCAGCCATAGACGCAGCACCAGAGGTTCAAGTGTGGGAAGAGATGCTGACAATACGGCAACGCTAGCTTCGATTGATGTCCAGACGACGGTTCCGATCATGGTCCATGTGAGATCTAGTTCATGCACTTTAAACTGGTCGACAAGTTGAACAAGACTTGTAACGACTGCATTGTTAACTGGTAAAATGATTAGCTGAATCCTTAAACCCCCTAAGGGTAAAAACGCACAATCTACCCAGCAGGAAAATAGTAGACAGTGCGATCTTCTGCTGTCGAGACGTCTAAAGATTCGATATCATTCGGAGAGGGAGAAGTAAAATAATCACGTCCGTGACTATCGTCGGTACCGCATTGCCGTTGAAAAAGGAATCTGTATTGATGCACTTGAACTTGATCGTGTGGTCCCAAAAACCCCTGATAGGGTTGCAGGAAATTGTCGAGACGAGGATGACGGCAATCCACCAGGCAATGACGACAGCGCCGATGAGGCTGGGTACCAGCTTGAATGTTCGAGTTGAGAATACTCTACGATAAAATGAAAGGACGGAAAGCTTTATTGTGAGAATTGCTGAGGCATAGACAAAATCGGACGCAAAAAGACACTGTCCTGGAGTCAGACGACAATCGCGGGCTTGCGGGAAGATAGGCACACTTTGAAGTACGTTGGTATGTTTGCAGGATTGACTGCACCTACATGCCGTCCAGATCCAAGATTTACCACTGTTGGAAAATTTATGAGTTGATTATTACGGCGTCTCTGACTTGTGGATGTCCTTACTTTAGTAGGAGAAGGGGAAACACCCCAATATAAAAACCTGCGTTATGTAAGATGAATTCCAACCGATGCGCCTCGTCAACAAGGAGCTTCATGTTCCATACCAGGGCAACGACTATCATCCAGTCGTCGAACTCAAATCGTAATTTCTGTATCTTCCTGGCTGTGAAACGACTTATAGATGAAAGAATTGCTATAATAGCAAAAGGAGTAATGTCGCTAAACGTGAGCGCCTCCTGGCTCTCCTGGAGATTGACGCCATCACTGAGGTGATTTAGAGTTGCCATGTTGATGAATAAGTATATTCAAAGCCGCAAGAAGACAAGGCGGTTCCTGTTGATATTGACAGATGGAAGTGAGGTCTTGGAAAAGAAAGGTAGGGCTCCCCCCGACCAGACTTCATTGCAGCGTATTACGCGACTGTAGTCTTCCCAAACTTCGATGGGTAAAGTGTGCAAAGTAGTTGACGAGGGCGTCAAGATACAAAAGGTACCTTATTACACTAATTCATAAGCATCCCCAGCCACTATTTTCGGATGGTGTCAGTAGACTGGCGGGACGGAGACAAGGGAAGCGTGACAGCGAGGTAGCACATTCGCCCATACAAGCGATTCAAAACTGCAGCTTACAGAAGTAGAAGAAAAGCCTATCCTGCATGGCACGTTGCAGATATGGTGCTGTGCCACCATCTGCATACCGACCCTACTGGATAGTAAGAATGATGGTCTTGGTCAAAACGGCCGACCGGAATTCCAACCTGCTTTAAGTTTTTAACATTTTTCTCATTGGTCGATTCGTTCGAACCATATCTTTCAAAGGTTCATATGACTGAGGCGATCTGAAGGGGATTTCGACACACCAAAGTGTTTGCCAAAGCTTATCCATCTACTGACAAAGACCCAAAGCTTTGGTTTCTTTTAGACTGCGCGCCTGAAGCTCGGCCTTTCGACCTTTTCTGCATCTTTGCAGCGTCGGGGGGAATCCCCGAAGAAGAACCGAAGCATTTCGGAAGCCGACAGAATGAAGAGTTCCACCACAAACCTTCAGTTCTTTGCAGTCGGAAGTCTTTATGTCGAAGGTCCCGCTGCTGCCTCCTAAAACTTTCCGAATTTCTTAATGTGGATAGATCCAAAAGGCATGCGGAAATGACGGATGAAGTGTAGATCTGATAATTGTCTAAAGGTGTGTTCTCTACAACAGAAGGCTATCTACAGTAAGGTACCTTAGTGGAATTATGAGGAATGGCTCTACCGTAGCAGCACCGTAGTACTACCGTAAAATATTGTTACTGTAATTTCGAGTTACATCGCCTTTAGGCGGTCCTCTTAATGACATGTTATTGTAAAATATACGCTTAGAATTTTTAAACGATCTTGTAAAGGAACAATTATGAAAATAAGCATATGTAAAAAACAGTATCAGGTATCATGAGCAATACCTGCATCATACTTCTGCAATGCCTCTCCGTAGTCACTCACCTTCACCCTGCACCCACCCCCGCACCAACCTACCCATGGTGACCATGCGCATGGTCTCCATGCAGCTCATGCAGCCCATGCGATGCGTCATCGCGTAGAAATTGGCTGAATCGATCGATTCTGAGCTTGAAAATACCGAAGCGTTGATGTTGTCTGAAATACAGTCTATCCGAAGATAAGGCTTGGCAGTATTGTAGCAGTTATCTTGAAACTACACAGAGCTTCAGGTTCTACCGTAGCAACACGGTTCTATTTGATATCAGTGTATTATCTTTAAACGAATATTCAACTAGACTGTAAGAGTATCATTCTTTTTAATACTCGGTTATCATTTTGTCACATATATAATGAGCTACTGTAAGTCAGTATATACACTATAATACCGCCTTTAGACGGTAATTTGAACCATTACTGAATAGATACAGTTAAAGGAAACCATATATTTTCGCTAAGGTACTTATGTTCTGTGCCGCAATTGGCGCTAGCCCCAACTAGGCTAGTGAGCAGTGTAATGGCACTACAACTACTATGTTCCTAATTGGACTACTATTACTCCTACTACAGCTCCTATTGCTTCAACGATGACAATAATGCTTCTTCGATTAGTGAATGTAGCAGGATACATGTATATATTCTTTGGATTTTTATACGCGCACAGCATGTACAGTATAGCCATTCTTGGCCTTGACCCAAACTAACTCTTGAGCACGCAAGGATAGCTTGGGCCTTGTCTATACATGCGCCAAGAGTGCTTAGCATATATCTTACCAATCGACAGATTCTTTTAGGCCACCTGCTCGCCAGTACACTTTCCTATTTATTCTGTGACAGTTGAAACTTGGTTCAACCACGCACTGTGTCCTGAGTGGCATGTCTCTACCTTCCAAGGCTTACAGTCTTTACTGGCCGCGTCGATCATCGATTGCCGCAGCGGTGGGTAAACTCCTTGGTCCATTTCGCATTTCAGATATGTGCAAGGTGTCAGACCAGTCTCCCAGACCACTGATTCTATTGGAGACTTGAAAGACGCATAAGACTCACGTTTCATCTGAGCGATCCAGGGCTCTCTGCCATCGGGTGCGACGTCGTTGTAGAACGTATCGGCCTCTGGGTCAACGATGAGGGTTTCAGGGTCTTTAGGCTGTGGAGAGCCTAAGTGTGTAGTCCCTAGGGGGGAAGTGGAAGGGAATGACGTACATTGACGCGAAGATATGGGGGGAATTGGTTATCAAATATTCCAAGTAGACTGCTGCCTTTGGAAACCAGGAAAGCAGCTATGAGCAAGGCATGAACCACTCCACCCTTCTCCTTTCTCCCGGCTTTTTCAAGCCCGTTGACAGCTTCGCTGCCGATGATGCCGCCGTATGAGTGCATCACTAAAACGACTTCTTTTCCTGCAGAGACCACTAACCGCTCCAGTTCTTTTCGAACGACTGCTGTGTCTTCATGGTGCGAGGTAACGGGCGGGCTTCGTCCGACACTGGGCAGGGAAACTGCGACAGATGGTTACGAGTGCTTTTCGAGTTCTTTACGAGTAGCGTCCCAGCATGATGGGTTGTGCCATGCTCCGTGAACGAAGATGATAGTCGGCTTCTCTGACTGAGATATTGTCTCTTGTCTTCTTGGGGGTGCGAATTTCCAATGCTCAGATGTGCAAAGACCAGAATTTCCAAAGAAAGAAATCAGCTCTTAAAGGCGACGATAAGACTTAGGAAAGGACGAGTCACGAGCCACTGCTAGAGTTGAATTGGGTTGTATAAAGCGTGATCGGAGGTAAGCTCGAGTCTCGAGTAGCTTGTTAAATTGCAACGAGGCGTGAAGGATACAACGGAGAAGATATCACAGTTCGAAGAAATAATATCTAGAATATTAGTGGCACAAACCAAAGCACAGATGGCTTGCTTGGTCGAGCTACACGCTGGCTAGGTCAACTAATATATCTAAAGGTGGGCACTGGCGCAAGTAATTGCAGGTCGAAACGCAACCTTGGGGAGTCGAGCAAATCTGAAGTTGTTTTGAGAAGCACATGCGTCAATGACCTTCCCATCTTTGCTTAGTTGCCAAGATACACGACCAAGGTATGGTACCGGACATTACACAGTCCAGCCTTTAAACTACTGATGCTAGCTGTACGGCCGTGTGCAGCATCTATCGACGTTCTCGATCAAGTGAGTAGAGAAACGTTTGTGACTTTGACCGCGTCACACCGTTACAATGACCTGGTCCATGACGGGCTGTGGTCCTGGTGAACTCCATGATCAATCCCATTTACTTCCACAGCATTAAGAGCCGACGAGAATGGACCCCCAAACGATCGTTCTATTAGCACCTATGTGCCTTATGTTGTAATAAAATAAGTGGTCCGATAAAAAAAAGAAAAATTCGACTCTTCACCAGGTTGGAGTTTCATATGATGTCATCCCAAACCATTTTACCACTCCAACATGATCAAGCTCAACATTAGCTCATCGGCGCAACCATTCATCAATGCGTTCTATCTGGCTAATCTCAGTCGACTATGTATGTACTTTACTACTTATCCATGTGCATGTACGGCAGCCAACACAGCCAACAAGAGCCAATCCCGCCCGCAAGAAATGGACTTTTGAGGGATGCAATGCACGATCCACCGCCTATCCTTGGTCTACCTAAGTTAAGGCACTAGTTGATACTTTGACACTGCCGTAGGCTACCGTAAGTGAATTGGTAAGACCGAAGAGATCTGGTTTGGAGGCGGCTCAGGCGGCATCAACAGGACCATGTGGAAGGATCACAAGCAAGATTGCGGTGTCAAACTTTACTATGCGAAAAACTCTACGGTGCGAAGAATAGCAACAACGATATGCCCATGTGAACTAGGTAAGTGAGCAGTAGTATGCGAAGCTATGCCCCCAACTCTTCCTCTACCATTAGGGTTCGGAAGAAATAGAGATCGCAGCAATCTACTACTTTGTTGTTTCCTTATTCGAATTTCTCTCAGGAAGATCTTACAATGTCTAGTACTCTCCACGACTAGATTAATGTCGATTTCCTGACAGAACACTTGCTATCAGCTACAAAGACCTTAGGCCGCCGTCAAGGCTCTTTGCCGGAACCATCGCAGTCAAAGCTTCAGCAGGACGAGGACCGTTCGAGGCTCTTGGCTGCAGCTCGAGATCTGGTGGTAGCGCTCGAGGTACCAGAGGAGAAGCTGATGGCTGTAGCCAAGGAAGTATTTTCTTCAAGTCGTTTCAATTTGCATTCTGCCGTAGAGCTTCCAGGTTGAGATTGGCTCCAGCCCGTAGGACACATTGCACTCAGGGTTGCCTTCAAAATGAAGATTCTCGAATATTTCAGCGCCTCCAAGATGTCCTCAGAGGAGCTGGCGATGCGTTGCAGTGCGGAACGTCTCTTAATCGGCACGTGGGCTGGATAGAATGCATAGCGACTACCCGAGAAGATATGTTTGTCGAGAAAGTCATCAAGTGGAGACATCAAGTACTCACTTTCGGAACCAGTTCGGATTATGAGGGCTCTCATCTGCATCGGCAATTTCCGTGAGGAAAAAAAGGAAGAAGTTGTTTATTTTCACAATGGCTTGCCCAAAGCATTGACTAATCCTACCACACGAGCACTAATCACTGGGATGTGCGCAAGACACAGTCTCAAATTTGATTTCAGACTCGGACCAATGCCAGACTGACGACCAAAAGGGCTGAGGCCACAACCATCATGCCAAAGCTTCCAAGCTTTCTTGCATCAATTAAGTACAAGAATCTAACGGATAGACACCGCTCCTTCTTCGGCTATGCCAATGACACTAATCTTAACATGTTCGGGTGGTTTTACGCTCATCCAGAGCAGTTCAAGATCTCCAACGAATATCAATCAGCAACAGCAGAGATTGATGAAAATAGGTTCCAGTATATTCTCAAATCGCTCCTTTCGTCTGCCACGGGGCTGCAATCCTGAATCCCCATCTACGGGCAATTCAGACGATGTGCTTCTCGTCGACGTTGATGGCGGGCCGTGGGAAGACTCTTAGAGATGTTCGTAGGCAGATGCTGGTCTCAGGTGACGGGTGATTGTTCAGCACTTGCCCACAGTGATTGAGGGGCAAGAGACTGTGGGTGGCGTGGAAGCTGTGGCGTATGATTTCTTCACGCCTCAGCCCATAAAAGGTAACTACTTACAAGAGTTAATTGTAAGATACGGGCTTTGTGGTTTAATTATATAAAGGATCCGAATATTACTTCTTCCGCCACGTTCTCCATACTGGCCAGACAGCGCTTGTCGACAGATCCTGCAAAATCCCATCCCAGCCATGGGCCAATCTTCACGGCTAATCATCGCCGACATGATTCTCTCAAACACCCATGCCTCAAGTTGTATAACTTTTATGGATATTAGTATGATGGCTTTTAGTGGGATGGAGCGTACCGAAACTCAGTGATTGGAGCTGCTAAAAAGTGTCGGTCTGAGCGTTGTGAGAATCGAGTACCTGGATCAAGGGTCCCAAAGCCCGGATTGTATGATTGAGGCCGATTTGTTTGAAAAGGCCGCACTCGAAAATCAACGAGGCACTTTCTCATCGACATTCGAAGGCGGATAGAAGCAGGCTTTTACAGGGAAACCGGCTCACCCCATTTCTCATGGAGTTGCTGGCTCGCCGCTTCAAAATTTGCGTCTCGGTGTGATTTTCACATGACGATTGGGTTTTGGAAGTGGACTCTCCATGCGTACGTACATAACTGGGTTCAATAAACAATTATCTACCCATGACATCTGCCATGCAATTTGCAAGCATGACACTGGTGTCCAATTACAACATATGCTGCATCGTCTGATATATTCAACATCACTAAATTCACGATCTCAATACGAAAACCCAAGTGGTTTTTGGGCCGAGTCGCGATGGGCCGTAAGTTTAGAATTTACTGTGAGACACCTGGAGAGTAAAATACTGTGCCAATCAATCCGACAATCCGACGGGCAAGCACTAGAGAGTGCAGGAATTCAGTAGACAGTAGCCGGCTACGGAGAAATGTCCATATGGACCGTTGGGTCATTGACTTGGGATTCAATGTGAAGCTTGTGCGACAAGAAGAATTGGGCAAAGGAACAGGTAGAGCTTGATCAAGCTCGAACTATTAAACGTGAAATTGTCATTTGGTCTAATAGTTGGCCTGGACCGTTTGGCTATCGGTTACGGAGGTGTTGTCTGGCCGCTTCCTTCTCCAACGTCGGACAAAGTGACCGCATGACGTGAAAGAGTATTCGCAATCTCGCTAGGTATTTCAATGACCTCGTTCCCCTTGTTCTCATCTCACAGGAGAACAATTCATGTTTGTTGCCAAAACGATAACTCATCTCATCGCAATTCTATACGTCACAAGTAGTCTCTAGGCTGGGTTTGGCCAAACGCTACTATGTATAATCGACGACTAAAGACCGAGATCAACGAGATTCGATTACTCCTTTTACATCCTGGTGGTGCTTCGGATAAGCTTATATGTTCCCTTCTGTACGCTAGTTTGAAGGATAGCACTCTCAAGTATGAGGTCGTATCGTATACATGGGGTGAACCACAACCTGCGGAAATCATTGAGCTCGAAGGTCTACCCTTCAGTATAAGACCGAATCTTGGTTCCTTCCTATATCAGGTACGCGGGAAAGATAGCACACGCCTGATTTGGGTGGACGCTGTTTGCATAAACCAAGACGATGATGATGAAAGAAGCTCCCAAGTACGGATTATGACCAGAATTTACGAACAAGCCTCATACGTTCGGGTTTGGCTTGGCCCTGAAGCTCAAGGCAGTTCCTTGGCAATGTCTCTCATCAGGGAGCTTACGGAAACATCTGACGACTCATTTGAGAGTAACGAAGCAGCTTGGAATGTACAGGAAGACGCAGCGAGAATTCTATATGATTATTATCTAGCACTCGAAGGTCCAGAAGAATTAGACCAAAAAATTGCAGCTGCCTATAAAAAGGACGGATCAAATAAACAGTGGATCGCCTTTTATGATCTTCTAAATCGCCCATACTGGACTCGCGTATGGGTATTCCAAGAGCTTATTTGTGCAAAACGTATTGTGGTTACATGTGGAGCTAGCTGGGTGGATTGGAGAGAACTAGTACTTGTCCTCAGAAACGCAGCTGAATCTGATGAGGAAGAATTGAGGGGATTCGGTCTACTCAGAAATGGTTCTCCTCTTGTGGTCCAACAGTTGCGCGGCGCAAGAGGAGTAAGCAAACTTGAGAATCCTCCTAGCGGAATCGAAAAAGTTAAATTCAATGGGCACGTCAAGCTTTCCCGTCTCCTTATATCGCAACGAGAACGCGAATGTACTGTACCAAAGGACAGAGTATATGCTATGCTTGGGATAGCTAGTGAAACCTCTAGCGGAGCATTTCCCGTTGACTACCAAATGGATGTTTATGAGACATATCGAAGCCTTTTTCAATTCTTGGCCACCGAACATGGTGATCTGGACAGTTTATCCGCGTCGGGCATCGGCTCGTCTGACTCTAAGCGTCCGTCATGGGTCCCAGATTGGAATGAGGCTCCGTCAACAACGTCCCTGCACATTATTCTGGCCAACGAAGGTCTTTCGGCTTGCCGATCTCTTGCCTTTATGGGTGACTTCTCATCTGATGGGAGGATCCTTAATGCTGATGGTATAGGGATCGATACAGTCCATAAGCTTTCGAATTCTCTGAATCCATCTGAAAGCAGCTTCTCCTACATAGAAAGGGAGGCCGTTTTGGATATGGCTCGGATGATAATGGACCTACATCCAAGGTCGGGTCCTGAGCTCAATCGTGAAGATGCTTACCGTCTTATTGGATTGGCTCGAGCTCTTTCAGCAGATAGACCGCCAGGACGCCGGAGGAAGGTCTCTGGCGAAGCTATCGCCTTGCCTATGTGCATCATCTTGGGACTGAAAAACCACGATCCGGATATTTCAGATGCTGATCATGAAAACATACGGGCGACCATCGAGGAATTAATGTTTGGATTCAGCCTAGCTACGACGAACCGTCGATTTTGCATCTCGAAGAAAGGCCACCATGGCCTCGTACCATTGGATACACGTCAGAATGATATCTTGTGCATTATCACTGGGTGTTCTACTCCTATGGTCCTCCGGCCAGTGGAAGAACACTATGTCGTGATTGGAGAGGCTTATGTCCAAGGTTTCATGGCTGGAGAGGCCTTGAATGAAGCGATAGAAAATAAAACCAAGCCGCAGGTGTTTGAGATTCACTGAATTGCCTCCTAATCTTAGACCGATGACCCAGAAAACGGAGACTCATTTCCTGTTTGATGAAACGAGCCTCTATCCTACTAAACATTGCTGTGATCAGCACAAAATAGGCCCAACACCGGGCTTACGGCTTACGGTCAAAGCATCTCGGATGGTTGAGCTTCACTCGTAGCTAGAAGATCCCAACCTTTCCCTCCAATTTTCCAAAGCGCCCATAGAATAGATAAACGACTCTTTCCGCCACCCCTCACTTTTAAAATTGCAAAGACCCATCGCCTAGCAAAAACAACTTTCGCTACTACCAGCATACCAAGCATATCCCCCAACGAAGCCCGCTCTCACCCGCACAAACATGAACAAGGAAGCGGAACAAAGCCGACAACGAAATCAACATCTGCGATCTACTTCTCCACAGCATTCCGATCTCTTACGCCCTTACTGGTCCGATCCTCCACCTCCCTCCTTCCCTTCTCCACGTCCTCCACCTTCCAGATATTCCCTCTCCCCACACAACGCCCACTCCACCCCGTTTTTAACTCCAACAGCTCTGGTATTGTTGAAATATGCTATACATACCTGAATAGGATTGTTCCAAAATGTGTTCACATTTTGGCCGATTCGTAAATCAACAGGTTATGGGCCCGGAGGGCGCGTTGGACGTCACAAAAATAAGGCGGATGCTGACAAATGCACCTTCGAGCTTCATTGTTCGAATCCGTTCGCTGTCAACTTCAAAAGGGATGTATACGATGATTGATTGGTAGCCCCCTATTTCTTCAGGGGTAGCTTGGTACTCGACCCACTCCTTGAACTTCCAATAGACGTCCTTCTTGAGCTGGCACTTATGGTGCATCGGTGTTTTGGTTGGGCTGCATTCGCTCATGCCCAGAAGCTCGATGACTCGCTTGATGTAGGTGATTTGATTGATCCAAAGGGTTCGTTCAGCCCTATCACGAGTTATGTGCATATCTAGATATCACCCGATTGAGCCAAGATCTTTCATTTGGAAGCGTTCTGCAAACTGCAGCTTCAGAGCTTGAATATCGAATATATTCGATCCTAGGATGAGTAAATCGTTCATCACATAGATGATGATAATGATGTCATTCTCATGAATGAACACTGAATGATCAATTTCTATTCTTTGATAGTCGATGAAGATGAGATAGATCTTCAGAATTGCATATCATTCTCGAGGTGCCTGTTTAAGTTCATACGAAATCTTTTTAGCCTGTCGTCTAAACAAGATTCTATATGAATTTAAACAGACATTTCAGGAATGATATGCAATTCTGAAGATCTATCTCATCTTCATCGACTATCAAAGAATAGAAATTGATCATTCAGTGTTCATTCATGAGAATGACATCATTATCATCATCTATGTGATGAACGATTTACTCATCCTAGGATCGAATATATTCGATATTCAAGCTCTGAAGCTGCAGTTTGCAGAACGCTTCCAAATGAAAGATCTTGGCTCAATCGGGTGATATCTAGATATGCACATAACTCGTGATAGGGCTGAACGAACCCTTTGGATCAACCAAACCACCTACATCAAGCGAGTCATCGAGCTCCTGGGCATGAGCGAATGCAGCCCAACCAAAACACCGATGCACCATAAGTGTCAGCTCAAGAAGGACGTCTATTGGAAGTCCAAGGAGTGGGTCGAGTATCAAGCTACCCCTGAAGAAATAGGGGGCTACCAATCAATCATCGGAACACTGATGTGGGTAGCATGCCAAACACGGCCAGACATAGCCTACGCAGTAGGCAAATGAAGCAGATATTCGGCGAATCCTACCCCCGACCATGACCTAGCTGTCAAACAAATCATTCGATACCCAGCCGGTACTGCTGAGCTGGGGCTTCGATATGGACCTTCCAAAATGGAGGGAGTTGGGGGAGCTGAATTCTTTGGATATATCGATTCAGCCCATGCGGATTGCTTGGATTCCCGAAGATTCACATCCGGCTATATGTTTTTCCTATGGAATGGACCAATTAGCTGGAGCTTCAAACGTCGGCAATGCGTCAGTACGTCATCTGCTGAAGCTGAATACGTCGGCGAATGTAATGCAGCCAAAGAAGTCACCTTCCTGTTTCAAGCATTGAAAGAGGTGGGGTATGAAGGTTCGGATACGAATCCAACCATCATTTTAGCTGACAATCAAGCGGCTATAAAAATGGGTAGCAACCCCGTCAATCACCCCCGGGCTAAACACATTGATACGTCGTATCACTATGTCCGGAACAAGGTAGAAGAGGGAACAATCAGATTGAAATACATACCCACCGATCAAATGGTGGCTGACGGTCTGACCAAGCCCCTGGAGTCAGGAAAATTCCTGAAGTCCAGGTTAGAGATGGGACTAGCTTCAGCTACCGCCGCCGAGCATGGCGCCGGCGAGTAAAAGAGCATGGATATACAGTCAGTAGAAGGTCTGAATAGCTTCATATGGAGCTTCAATTCCTAAGAGGGAGTGATGAAAATAGGGAACAGTACGTACGTACTCGTACTGTTACCCCTATGGTTAGTAATCTCCGCCCACATCCGGCGCTAGGGGATTCAGGGGATTCAGGGTATATCTACATGCCTATCTACCCTGGTGTCCTCGTATACCAAGAGGTATGTGCAACTTCGAAGAAGAGAATGTCCTGCCCAGCGCTAGTACGCGATACGGCTAAGGAAATCATACGCAACAACATAATAAATGATAGGTGATGCAAAAGCGATTCGATTTTCTTTGATTTTGATATCTTTATGAAGCGTTGATTGAGGTGTAGAATTTGAGCTATCTTTGAGTCCACAAAACTGTACTACCTCAACCTCGTAGAATATGAACAAAGAAAATCGTGAAAAGAGAGCGCAAAATGACTGACTACTCCACTGCATATTTTTGTCAATTTTTTTCTTCTAAAAGTCATTGCTGAATTTGGTGTCATTGGAGGGGATTTCGTCTTTCGCGGTAAGGGCTTTTTCTGTCACCCGCGTTACCTCCCTCCGTACACTTGTATGTAAGATTCGGATAGCGTACCTAGTACATAAGGAGTGGAAGTGAGGGTGATTTCGAAATAAGAACGATCACGAGGTCGAGATGAGGCATGCAGCGTGTGAAATTAGCAGAGCAAAAGCCCGATAGTGCTCTTTCAACATTCATTCTCCATCTTTTCCGTACTATTTACAATCCTTCATTACCATTTTCCTTTCCTGGCCACGTCACCTCAGGCAGCCATCACAGTCTCGACAACCTGTACTTAGGGTACTCTTCAATTTATCAAGTAATCATCACGCTTCCAAATGCCCAAATCCCAACATCCCGCTATATGCAAAAACTGTACCGCCTTTATGCGGCGAAGAAGAAGAAGAAGACAAATTACAATCTCAAATTAGGATGGCGACTATCGTCTCGACCGCCTCGACTCCCTCGTCCTTCGATCTGATGATTCGCTACCTGTGCGCTTGTCAGTATTGCTGGCAATTGAGTAGAGGAAATAGGGGGTTACTCACTTGCACTGGTGTAATCACTGTACGAGTAACTGCTCCCAGTATACTCGCTTTTCTCCTTCCTATCCCTCCTCCTCTTCAAACCCAAAAGCACCGCCAACCCCGCCAACCCCGCCGCCACGCCCGTAACCCCCCCTAACCCGCTCTTCTTCGGTCGCTCAACCCTATTCGGTCTTGCGGCGCCATACCACGTGCGTCCACCTCCACCACCTCCTCCGTGACGCGAGCGTCGTTCTTCAATGTATGTTTCTTCAGTACGACGTCTTTTTGGGCCGAGGCCGATGAGTGCGAGAAAGCCGTCGAGAAGGCCTTTGAAGCAGAAGAAGGTGCAGATGAGGAGGAGAAGGATGATGCCTGCTATGACGCCGATGACGATGCCTGCGATCGCACCGCCGCTTAGGCCGTTGTTTGTTGTTGAGGCTGCCATGCCAGCGGTTGAACTTGTGGAAGTTGGTGTGCTAAAAGGCACTGTCGTTGTTGGGGAGCCTGTGGAAGTAATAGTCTGAACAGTGTTGCTCGTTGGCCGTATAAATGCGGACGCGGTATTGGTTACCGAGGAGTAGAGGAAGCTGCTGACATCGCTCACGGTGTTGACTGCTGCTCCGCATTGGCCTTGATATACGCAGACTTGGCCCGGGGCACAGCAGAGGCTGCCGCCGCAAGGGCTAAACTGGAGGGCGGGATCGCAGTAGATGCTTGTGACTGCGGGCGCTACAAATGTGGTTGGTGTAGCTACTAGCTGAGAGGTGACGGAGGCGAAGTAGGAGCTGTAGGTTGAAGTTCGAGTGAGGAGATCAGTCTCGGTATAGGTTGTGGTGTAGAGCTGCCATTGGCTATTGCCTGCGACATTATTTGCTGTGTTTGCTGGAGCTGCAGTGGCATCGCCGCAATTGGGTTGCCCGTTGATGGTAAGGCATGCTTGTTGGGCTCCGCAGCATAGACCTCCATTTCCGCAAGAGTTTATGCAGCTTCTCTCCACGAGCGAGCTATTGTCTGATCCGAGTATCGCTTCATCGTAAGGTAAGGGTGTTGCGCTGGTCGTGTGAGTTGAAGAGAGGACGAATGCAAGAAGGGAGAGGAGAGTCGGTGGTTGTGAGAAGCGCATGCTGAGGAATGTGCTGGAGGTTGAGGAATGTAGTCGGCCGCCGCTACAGTCGAGGTTCACCGCCGGTCAAGCCCTAATCCGCCGCTTCGTCCTGAACAATATCTAGGATGCACGCGGCAGATGTATAGTCGATCAGCAGTCAGATAACGAGCGTAGTTTGAGTAAGTGAGTGTAGGGAAGAGTTGAGATGTGAAGGAGTTCGGGAATGCAAGCTTAGGTTCTAGAATATCATCAATTCCCAACCACCTCTTTGGCCAGCCACCACCAATAATCCGAACGTCCCACCACTAAGAGCCGCACACTCAAATGTACCTTGTATTCGATGAATTGAAAAGGTTGATGGATGACGAGATGAGTTTGAGTTTGTGCGACACAACGGTTCAAGGTCAGAGTTCAAAGAATGTAGCCAATAATCTTCGAGTGAGTGGTGATGGAGTACCATTCTGCATGTTTACATTTAGCGAGATCCCACTGGGCAACGCAACCCCGCCCAGCGACGGCACCAATTAGCGACTACAAATGTCTTCAACATCATGAGGAACTTGATATCTTGGGATTTTTCTTTCATCAACTTATGGGCGAAATCTAGATACCTTGTGCCTTCGACTCTGAAGAAACAACCAAGTTCATGGCAACTGCAGGCGGTCCAATTTATCTGCGACAACGCTGTCATAGCACAGCATCCCTGCAATCGATTAGGACTTTAGCTGCATCTACCATCGACTTGGATCGTACCCATATAATGGATTACCATACGGAGTACTACGAGTATATTACAGGTATATCGAAGTATCAGGTATGCTCAAACGCCCATTTCCCCACCGAAAGATCTGGATCATAGCATGGGGGTATCCACAAAACGCAACTATCAACTCCATCAACCCCCATCCTCGTAAAGCTCAAAAATCGCTTGCATGCGGCATACTCTGTCATTAATAACCCTCTCTTCCTTGGCGCACATTCAAAGTCCAGCTTATCCGATTATGTGCCCTGCAATGCCAACAACGATACCGACACCCACGCCGTAGATAGCAGCACACCTTGTAGGTGCCGTGTTTGGAGCGATAAACGTTGCCGCTGAAGGTGCCGTCTCGCCGGCGGTACCATACATCGGACAATTCGTAAGCTGAAGAGGATAGCAAGCCTGTGTGCTGAGGCTGGAGCAAATCGAAGCGGCCGAGACTGATGGTAACGGCGTTTGTGCTGTGGCACCTACTCCGGGCCCTGTAATGGTGACCCCCGGGGCGGTGACACCATTGGCTCCAGTGCCTAACGAGCTGGTACAGCTGCTGAATGCCGAGCCGCAACTCGAGAAGGATGACGAACATTCGGCGGCGTTCGAGAAAGTGGTCGGCAAATAGATGAACGGGAAGTACGAATTTGGCACTGTACTTCTCAAACCAATAACCTGCGCACTATTCGATGTCGCTGAGGGCGTCGTCGTCGTCTGCGATTGCGGTGCACTTGTCGATGTGCTTCCGGTACTTAGCCCTGTTGCCAGTACCGATCCGGCGTTGATAGTACCTGTGCATGCTGATCCAACCGGGCAACAAGCGACATGGCCAGCTTGATCAAGGGCGCACATGGCGTTGGATTTGCAGCATACGCCTAATCCACCGAGATTTGCACATGAGATGAGGCCTGAGGCACAACCACTCTGACGCCTTAGCAGGTCACCTGCTGATCCTTCGACATCCTGAATCTGTTGTCCAACGTAGGGTGAGGAGAACGGCAAATATTGAAAGGACGTCGCCATTGCGAGGTTGACCAAAAAAAGAAGAGAGTAAAGCATATTTTATTTTCCAATAGCTTCGATACCAGATGGCGAATGATAATGTCGAGCCTATCTTATAAAGCAATCAAAGAGCCCTCGCGTTTTCGATTCTGGGTTTTTGTTTACTGCCCCTTTTTTTTGCGATTCATACTAGAAGTTGCCGACACTGAGAAGGGTGAAAGCAGAAAGGCTTGATTGATTTGCGATCATTTATAGACTCGATCGTAGACTTGCGACTGCCACGGTAAGGTAGTTACAACAACGTCAACCAAAAGTTGTGCTGTCCTTCGATCTGCCCAAGCGCCTTGTTGATTCTCGGGCAGCTTTGCATAGCAACTACCGAGGTCAGGAAATACGTTCTTCCGGTCCTAATCCGTACACTTTAAGGTAAGGTATCCATTTCCAACATCGACATTTACCTTATTTTGGTCCATCAATTCGTGAGTTGACAGCATCACCCAATAATTTGAATCGTTTATGCAGACTTTCACTACAATCATTCAGCAGTCAATTTTACTCTAATGTTCAGATAATCATGAGACGTCCTCCTATAAATATTTTCTCATCTCGAATCATCCTTAGGTGCTTAGCTTGAATGCAGTCATATCTCTTGAGATATAACGCTCTCTGCTTGGCTAGCCCTTTTACATCGTTACGTTTTGCGAAAACTCAGAAGCCTCAATTTCTTCAATTGCGGTCGCTTCATGTATGTTGCTCACAAATATATGTAGTAAACGATTTTGCTGACCGTCAATCATAGGATGACGGCAGAAGGCGATTATCACGGTTCTGGGTGCCTACAGGTGGCATCGCACCTTCAAACGGTGACGAAGGTCTGCTTTCATAAAAAAGCTTGGGAAATTTGTATTCTGATTAGGAGCACAGAGGATTCCCACTCCATGTTGGTGCGAGGAGGATTTGTGCGTCAGGTAGGTTGAATAGCTGCATTGCTGGACCTCCCCTGTTGATATGAAACGACAGGCACATTCTGGTCTCTTTCAATTCCTTCCCTTGGGTTTGAGGATACAGGAAAAGCTCGAACGCTTACTCGACAAGCACATGGTTAAGCTTGGTAGACCCTAGTCTATTGCGTGGCCTTCTCCCCCTTCGCGTGCTCACGAACGTCTAGGTGCATCAAAGATCTCTCTCTCAACATTTTCTTCCGAAGAATTATGGGAGGAATCTGGAAGATTGCACGGGAGCTCAGAGGTACTACTATATCTCATATAGCAAATTTTTTCATTCTAATCGCTGGCGAAGCTATTCCGTTTCAGTGACCGTAAAGACCATAAGTATCTTCTATCGCCAACGCACGAAGAAGAGATTACGTCACTTGTCGGCGGCATGGTCAAATCGTACAAAAACCTTCCTCTTATGCTTTACCAGATAAGTCAGTGGAATCGCTCGCTATACACTTCTAGTTGTAGCTGATTGCATAGCCCGCAAATATCGAGATGAACTGCGTCCGCGTCAGGGTCTGCTACGCACGCGGGAGTTTCTGATGAAGGATCTGTATACCTTCGACTCGACCAAGGAGAAAGCACTACACACTTATGAGGACGTCCGGCGCGCTTACACCGGCTTCTTCGATGAATTCAAAATCCCCTACATCGTCGCCGAAGCAGACTCTGGCGATATTGGCGGCGATCTTAGCCATGAATATCATTTTCCAACTCCAAAAGGAGAAGATAGGATTGTCAGTTGCACTTCATGCTCCTTCGCTATTAACGAGGAAGAGGTAGCTAAGGGCAACTTCGATCTTCGTCCACGGATCGCTTCATCGGAAGCTGGAGCAGACTCAGAGCTGGCGCCTGCTCCAAGTGGTCAAGCTTACAGTTCCGACGAATTTTGCTCCTGGTATGGCATCAGTAAGGATCACCATTTTCTTGTGGAAGCTGTTTACCCGGCCAAGATCGGACCGTCGAGAACGGCTGTAATAAATCCTTTCCTACTTAGACAAATGTTTCCTGAACTGGATCTCGGTGTGGAAAACCCAATGGACACTTTCATTCGTTTCTGGAAAGCTGCACAGGCCAGGGGCGGTAATGAACCGCCAACCGTTCACCGAATTTTCGACTTCCGCGTACCCGAATCCCAATTCGAGAATTCAACCCAAGCAACTACCAACCTTTTCTCAACACTGAACTTGACGCCTCCAATTCATATAAAACCCTCAATTTCCGGCGATAGCGCACCCGACCTCCTCCGCCTCGAAACCGGCGACCAATGTCTCAAATGCGCCACGGGAACCCTCAAAGTCCAAACAGCAGTCGAGCTCGGCCACACCTTCTTCCTAGGCACTAGGTATAGCAAACCGCTACGGGCCACCATCGCCTCAGATACCTCGCAGCTAGAGAGCGGCCCCGTCCCCATGCAAATGGGCTGCCACGGCATTGGCGTCTCTCGCCTCATCGCCGCCGTCGCCGACATCCTCGCTGACTCCATCGGGCTGAATTGGCCGCGTGTCATGGCACCCTTTGAAGTCGTCATTATACCCTATTTGGAGTATACAGCCTCCGCAATCGAGATGTATGACTTTCTTTCGTCCAATATTGATAGTGCATCTCCCCACTTTGAAAACATCGATGCCGTGCTCGATGACCGCGACAGGAGTTTCGTCTGGAAGCTCAAAGACGCGGATTTGATCGGGTATCCGATCGTCGTGCTATTGGGCAAGAGGTGGAAATTGAACGGGAAGGCGGAGGTGCGTTGTCGGCGGCTGGGGGTCAATGTTGAGGTGGAAGCCGGGGAGGTGAAGGGGTTGGTCGAGAGGCTTTTGGGAAAGTTGTGAGGCGTTGGTGATGGGATATGGAGTATTTGCACGCTGTATATCATAATCTTCACAGGTTCTTGTGGGTGTTGTCTGCCAGCTCTTTATATTCTAACAGTCATAGCCCCTGGCTGATTTCCCCGAGCTCTCCACTCTGAATTTGCAGAAACGCTTTGTCATCTGTATCTTTCAAGAAGAACCACGTCCCCGTTCCCTCGGGATGAACTTCCTTCTTGGAACCAACCTTCTTCTCGTCCGCCACAACCACTACATCAAAGACTAAAAAAAATTCAACCTCTTCCTCCCCACTGCCCCTCCTCTCCTCTAGCACACCAACCCCACCTCCAGGGTACCCGCTTCATTCAAATGAATCCGCTTATCCCTCCCCCGCCTTCCTCCACCTCATCTCAAAAAGGCACGCCTACCCCTCCCCTCCCCTCCCACCAACCCAGCCCAACCAAAACCAGAAAACGCTGCAGTCCACGCGTCCATGTATCTTCGTTTCCCCACCCCTCTTCCATATCATTGCCGCCTCTCTTCTTCTTCGCCCTTACCGCCATCAATCCTTCCTTTTCTTTTTAGTTTCTGTTGATCTCTTGTAAGAGTTTGAGAGTGGTGCTGGTGATGGGGGCGGGGGCGGGGGTGGAGGTGGAGGTGGAAGGGGAGGGGGGGGAGGAGGAGGATGAGGTTGTGGAGGGAGGGGGGAGGGGATGGGAATGGGGATTGAAGGGGGGGGGGAGGGGAATGGGGATTGGAGGGGGGGGGGGGAGGGACGGATAGGTAGATCAAAACCAAAGCCATATCAAGTTACCCCCCAAAAAACCAACCCATCACAAAAACCCATCTTTCAACTTCAGATTTCATATTCTCCACTGAACTACCAAAACTTCCTCTAGCATAAATGCAACATTGTATCTCGCACATGTTCTGCCAGAACTATCGTAAATGTAGTTTGGACAATAACATAAAAAAAACGCCATGATGCCCCTTTTTGCACCAACGCCGGAAACGCTCAATGCGGGTATACCCAGGGTTCGTGATACATGTAAGGAAATTTTGGAATCGATGATGTGTGTGCGTGTGGGGGAGGTGGGGATGAGATGTGGTATGCGATGCGTGGGGGTGTAAGAGTGTTGGGTGTGTGTGAGAGCGTTGGTAGCGATGGTATAGACGTAACGCCGGTGACATGTTGGCGTTTTGTGGGTTGGAGAAGAGGCTATTGGTGATAAGCCGGAAGTCGAGGCACATTGAGGACGAGCCTTTTTCGACATTCCAATTATTCCTGTCGTGGAGCCGAGACTTTCTGGCTTATGCAGGATTTAGGTTGTCGTCCACATACCGATGTGCTGCTGCCTGTGTAGGCCATATCAGAAAGAAGATTGTGTAGAGCCGTTGGCAAACGGAGGTTTGTAGAATCATTGTGACGTGATGGTTGGGGTAGATTCGGGAAATCGTTTTGTAGGTTGAGGTTGCGGGGGTTGGGTTTTCGTGTTATCGTCCATATACACCTGTACTGCTGCTAACGCCGACCATGCCGGCGCTGTAACTGCCTGGTCGTTCTCCAAAGGTTGGACTAATTGCGTGATAGGACTTTACAGCAACCTGTCAGCGGCAAAGTTTAAGCGACAAGATCATATGCAGGGATAATACCTTCTTCCGCTTCCTCGAGGTAGCGCTTTGTCTGCTGCCTTCATTGGACGTGTAGCCACTCCCCTCTACCAAGTCCCCATCGTCATCGACATAGCCCTCGCCGTATCCCTCAAAACTGTGCTCATCGTACCTCCGCTTCTTTCCGGCACGTTTGGGCCGCAATACCTCCGCTGCTTGGTCTTTGCCAACGGGGGCGCGGACGCCGTTAACTTGGCCATTTGGCTTCGCCTTGAGTTTCTCTGCATTCATAGCGTGTTTGGGATTTTGCTCCGCAATTGTGGGCAGCGGTTTCACTTTTTCATGACCCAGCAGATCCTCCCAATCATTCTCTGGGGTATTTGATACCGGACCCGGCTGCATCTGCATCGCCCTCTCTAGCTTTGCTAATATCCCACTCGGTAATCCTTTATGGACATCTTTGCCGGCAATCTTCTGGTTGTGCCACTCTTCCTCGGGCCATCGTGTCATCTCAAGCAAACCCAGATCCTTGCCATTCTCGTGCTTAACCGCTCGATTCCTGCCCGCCAATCCAAGATTTTTCACCTTCCCTTCGTAAGACTTCCTCATCTTGTTGATCTTCTCGCCCGTTGTGGGGTCTGTCCGCGCAACGCTAGCGGCGACTGGCTGAAGATGAAAGAGTGAGAGTAGGTCTTGTTGGAGGTGAGATGTTTGTGCCTGGCGGGCTACTCAAAGGGCCAGGTCAACACCATAATCGCAGTCAATGTGCTACAGAGACCCAGGCTGAGATCTTACCAATTAGATTTGGCACCTTGGGTAGAGCATCTTCCTCCCTAGGTCGCTCAAAGATCTGTCTCGCATCTTGCAGCGCCGCCACCTCAGGCCCCGAAGTGGGGGTGACTTCCTTGCCATTGGCTTTGTCGTCGTGGTTGAGATCTAGGGATGTATCCATGGCGTCTGGGTCTTTGCCGCGATCAGCAAAAGGTGGACCGTCGGTATCGATTTCCATGTCTTGACTGAATCCAACAGTCGAGAGCTTCCCATGATGCGTAGTGAATGTGGTGTTTGTGGTGATTAAGGAGAGTGAAGTGTTCATGGGGTGGTGAAGAGGGACAATCAACGAAGAAGGCAGAGTGAGGTGGATTGTTACCTTACCATGGACCGCTGGCGCAAAATAGCGCGGGCTAAAAGCGGCTGTTAGAAATTGTAGGGCTGTTGGCCGAAACCAGTTTAGGCCGAATCACGACGGAAGAAAAGGCGTGCACAAATCGAAACCGAGATCTTCATGTCTCATACTCTGTACCTCCGTAGAACCGTTCCTATACAATACCTTGTGGCAACTCACCAGCTGTAGGTTTCTATCGATCAATCAGATGTGCCTGCAGTATTGTTCTGGGAACCAAACAAACAAGTGGAACAGAGGAATGCTCTGTAGCAACTAGCAACTAGCAAGTACGGTACGGTACGGTAAAGTAACAACCAACGAGTCTCGGGTATTGATTCACAATAGTAGTAAATAAAATACTGCTACGATACGGCGAGTCATGTTGCGCTTGCATAAGGTACCTGTAATTCTGCGATAACAATTACAGGTAATAATACACCCGTACCTGATGCACAAGGGCTAGTTCTAACTGTGATGTTTTATGCATCGTCGCAATCGTTCCACTGAATCTTTACTGACGCCCCACGTGTTGGCTTGTGGGCACGCGACCAACTTTGAAAGGAATCACCCAAAGTCCACCCAAAATGGAGGGGCTTCCCACGTCTGAGCGTGAAGGGGGACTCTGTCTCTGTCTCTCTTTTCCTCGACTTCTCTCAATCTTGCCCGTACCCTGGAATAGCCTCCCGCCAAGAGTTACCATACCCACCACATTGAAACACTATAGTCCTCAGGTTCGCAATGCCTCGATGGAGTCTTCCTCCTACTCCTGCTTCTTCCACCGACATCCGAGGCAAAGAAGGACCACGTCTCTCAACAGAGAAGATGTCCTTCGCTCTACCTCCACCTGCCATCGCTTCGGCTGGAAGTAAATCCTCGATGAACAGCCAGCCGTCGCATCAGACCATGACCTCGGATTTCTCACTACCTCCACCGCCCACACGATCACGAAAGATCATACAGATGAAGCCCAAGTCACAAAAAAGCGAAGAATCCAGCAGTACCAGTGTACAGCGCACCGCAAAAGGCTCGAACAAGAGAGGAGCGAGTGGATCATTGGCGACGTCGGCTCCTGCAAACAAGAAGCAGCCTAGCGCTACGAGTGTGGCTGGTAAGAAGATTGCCAGGAAGACAGCCCATTCTGTCATCGAGCGAAGACGAAGGTCGAAAATGAATGACGAGTTTGGCGTGCTAAAGGACATGATACCTGCCTGTAAAGACCAGGAGATGCACAAACTTGCCATCCTGCAGGTACGTCCGTCATTAGCAAAGAACAATTAAGGCCACGCAATCTAACCGTTTCCCCAGGCAAGCATTGATTATCTCCGCTACCTCGAAGAGTGCATTACCAATCTCAAAGCTGCGAATAGTTCCATATCTCATCCAATTATCCAATCTCAAGCCCCACCACTTCGCCACCATAACTTTACACTGGACCTAGAAGATGAGAATGACGACGAAGATCTGGAGATGGTGAACTTGGGGTCTACCAGCACTTCTCCTGCTTTTCCTGCAGCGCAACGCCGCGCGAATCCGTACAAAAGCCCGGAATCGGCTACTGCCTCTCCAGCGCTAAATACTTTCCAAAGCCAAGCGGCGTCATCCTATGCGTCATCACTCTCAACCTTACCATCCCCTGCTTTTGGACCACAGCATCACTGCCAAGGTTACCGGTCCCAATATACTCATTCTGCATCCACTTCCCCAACTCTGCTACCCGAGGCCATGAAGGAGCAAGATCAAGAAGCCACGGCTGCATTGTTGATGTTGAACAAAGATAGAAGAAACCCTAGCTCTAGCAGCACTAGTGGACGAAGCATGAGCGTGAAAGATCTCTTGAGTTTCTGATCGACCATCTAGATACCGAGCACGAAGACAAGAACCATCTACCTGAAGGAGGCTAGCATTGCTTTTACTCGACCATAATCTTTCATAGAAGGGGCGTGGTGTTTGGAGGCGTTTGCGAGCTCTAGAAGTAAACCGGGAAGTTGGTTGATAGTTATTCCGCTGCGTCTGCGAAATCCTGAGAGGGTGGAGAGTAGGTCGAAGAGCTTGATAGAGTTGTACTCAAAAAGCTAGATAGAGCCAGATTTGCATCATTGATTATTACAAGCATGTTTAACGATGACATATAAAGTGATTTGCCATAGATACCATGTCCGAACCTGTCCAACCTAATCTCGCTTGAGCGTCTACCAACTCTCGCTTGTCGAACACAATGCCTTCCGCATCTACTGCCCCACTCTTCCTCTTTGGCAACACCAAGTAAAAAACCTCTCGTTGCTTCATTCAACACGCAGTACTGTACAGCCTAATGAGTTTGTTAGACCTTGGTTCCCACCTCCGTGGACCACAACCGATGACCGCATCCGCGGCGGCTCTTCCCAGTCCTATCTCTCCTCTCTTGCTTCCAATGGCGCACTTTTCCACGGCAACCTCGACATCAAGACTTTAGGCGGAGCGGGGTTCGCATCACAGTTCAGTCCTGACGATACTCCGCCGAATCAGAGCAGCAATGACGGAAGCAGCTACTGGGATTTGAGCGTTTATGATGGCATAGAGGTAGGAGTGGGTGAGGGAGATGGAAAATTATACACTCTCATATTGAAGGATGAGTCCTTGCCGGGCAAACGAGAAGACGGGAGAGAAAAGGCCGGAATTAGCTGGGAAGTGGAGTTCAAGGCTGGGGAAGAGGGGAAGAAGTTTTGGGTACCTTGGAGTGATTTCAAGGCGACATATAGGGGTAAACAGAAGAAAGATGCCAGAGAGCTTAAGACCAGGAGCGTGTGCAGGGTGGGTGTTATGATGAGAAGGTGAGTGCTTTTTTCCTTGGAAGAGATTGAGGGGGAGGAGACGTCGGAACGGCTTGTGCTAACGTTGTGGCGTACAGCTATTTTGGAACTCAAGAAGGCGAATTCCGGTTGGAATTAAAGTCTATCTCAGCGAGGAAGAGGACGGAAGACGAGGCGGAGAGATCTCGTACGAGGAGTGGAAAATTGGAGGCGGACTCTACAGACGTAAATGAGAAGAGCAAATCGGAGAGTGAAGGAGGCATTGAAGCGCTGAAGGATTGGCTTTCAGGGCTGTGCGTAGTTTCTTGATAAACAACAAGAGACTATCGACAGTGTGACCCCCTTTCTTCGTCACTTCCTACTTATCTAATTCCCGCCGTCACCCACTCGTTCTCAATCCTCTTTACCTTTCATATCAGTCTCTCTCACAGCCCTCCAGTCAGCACATAGCTGTTACAACTAGATTTGTTACAATCGGTTTTCCCACTTCATCACGTTGGAGACACACTCTGTCTGGTCCCACCTCGATCACTTCCTTCAAGGTCGAGCAGAATATCCATGCTGTCTTACGCTCCAGGGGATCAGTGATGGACACTTGCCTACGCAACATTCATTCGGGGATTTGTTCGTCTCCTAGAAGGTTCCCTCTATACGGCAGATTGTTTTGAGATTCAATCGTATCCAAGTCTCAAATTACCTTATATATGCGAGTTACGAACCGTTGATCTATCAAGATTGCAGCAAGATAAACCCATGCGTCTTTTTTGCATGTATTGAAAAGGACATGATTAAGACTTTATTATCTGCGTTGATAAGAGAGAGATTTGTAGACTGCGTTCCTTGTCATTTCTGAACATGTGTCTGCTTAGTTGCATTCTAAGATTTGGAATAGGTGTAAGAGAATCGAAATTGGATGGAAGAGAGTTCGAAGTTTGAGGTGCACGCTGGTCGATGAAGATATCTCGTTTACTCGTTCTTTACGACAATACTGTACTCAGAAAAGTCATGTCGTGGTAAAACGCCCAATCGCACCGATGTCTTTGCCACCAACACAACTACAGTAGCAGCCCACTCTCGTCTCCTACTCGCGTTCTAGCAATCTAACCTCGAAAATTTGTTTGAAACATTCCTCGTACTCTGAAAGACCTCATTGACAAACGAAACGACTACAAGGAAGATTGGACGCTGTTCCGGCATCATCTACGCCATCCATAGAGCGTTCTTGATAATTTCATCATCACGTCTTTCCTCACAGTTTTGTTCGAGTAAAAGAAAAGTCGTTTTGAACCATAACATACGAGGGCACGCTTCGATCCATCCCCTTGAGGCTATGTATTTCGGATTTCAGATTACAGCCACCCACCAAACAGTCTGGCAGATGACCGAGGGGTCGGAAAAAAGACAAAAACAATCCTCACCAAAACAGCTCGTCAAAAACAGCATGAAATGCCATTGGACAAGTCATGTATAGCATGACAAGTCTTTTGATATATTTGATGAGTATAACCAAGGCAAATCAATACAGTTGTTTGTATATATGGGTACAGGTTTTGGTGAGAATCGCTTAATTTGGTGGGCAACGACTTTTTTCTCTGACCCAACCTTACCACCGATCTCACGAACCATCACTACTACAACAAACAGGCCAAAAAAACAAAATGGCCGGCTTCAGCGCAAAATTCAGGAACAACTGATCAGACACGCTCATAGCTTAAACCATTGGATCTCCGTCTTATTATCATAAATCACCACCCCTCCGCACAAACAGAACTACCGTTCGCCGCCCTCACGCTTCCCAGTTTCAGAATCCCAACTAATTCCTGAACCACCCCTTCCTATCCACCCACCGAAGTTTCACCAGCACTCGATCCTTTGCTCCCATAATGCCTAGCATAATCCAGACCGTCGGCTCTATGTCCTAACCCGTTCGCGCCCCTGCCCCTCGAACCCCACAGCGGAAACCGAAGTAGCTTTCGGATTGGGGTTGAATAGCTCTTGCGGCACTTCAAACCTTCTCGCATTTCCCCCTCCTAATTTCTTATGGACCCGGCTTGGCTGGGCCTTTTTTAAGAATAAGAAATGGCTCCAAGAAGACCGAGGGGACGAGAAAGATCATCAAGCCCCTCATCGGTGATACAGAAGAGCACTGAAAATTTGCCAATCCGATAAATGCGTGACTTGTTGAGGCCTTGCACAACAAGGGAACGTCGAGAGCCAGCGTGCACGGAGTATCGAAGATAGGAAGGTGGATGCATCGTGGGGGTAAGGCTTTGCTATCGGCTGACTTGCAGAAGTCGTGAATTTTCAACTGTCTTTTCGAATAATAGTCTGTGAAACGTTGTCAAAAAAAAACGGACCAAGTCGGTAGAGTAGCGCCGTGGAGGCCTTTTTCAACTTGGTGACTTTTCAGATCAATGTGGTAGGACGATGGTATACCGTATTTTGGTATCCCCACACCAGCTAGACGAGGCTGAATGGGGTTATACACGCTATATATATCGCCGTACTTGTCTTCTTGGTTCCAGACTCTACAGGGGAGCAGCTGTGTAACTCTACGTCAGCTTTTCGCTTGGACGTGTTGTTGATGCTCTGATGTTGAAATAGTCCCGACGCCAATCCTTTTCTATACACAGCTTTGTAGCGCCTTCTTCTTGTTTCGATTGCTCCTTGATGGAGACCTACCTCATATGTAGCTCGAACGAAATGTGCGAAATCTTGGACATTCTCAATTCGTGTTGTATAACTTCGGTCTTGGGCAGAGAATTCATATAGTTGCATACCTTGTCCTAGGCATCAGCGTAGCCCATCTATTTTGGAACAGCCATTGCATCTTAACCGGTGGTAGGAGCTAACTTGGGGTCTTGTCCGGTTCGGTCGAAGGAGCTCGTGTAGGCTCAGGACTATCACAAGAGTGAAGCTCCGGTTACAGCTGGAGACAGAAGTAGAAGAGGATGCTTGTAACCCTGTATATTTTTGTACGATAATGTATACGCAATCTACCCCTCGCACCTGCCCAGTATGCCTTCCCACGGCTTCAAGGAAATCTTGCCCGAGTTTCCTTTCTTAGGTTTCCCCTTTGTGTAGTTTCCCGCCATCCACACAACGTCTTTGCCCAATTGCGGAATCTCCCACGTAACATCTTTCCCGGAAAAGTTTAGAACAATTAGCCATCTCCCTCCCTTATTCCCCGTACGAGTATAAGCGAGGATTTCTTCGCTCTCTGGTCCGACTACTTCAAAATCTCCATACACAAAGACATCGCTGTGCTCTTTCCTGTTGGCTAGACCGCGCTGCCAGAATTGCAACACCGACAATTCGGATGGGGTATGATTAGAACGTTGGGCGTCAGCGTTGACGGATTTGTAATCGTCGTTTACGCGCATCCATGGTTTAACACCCTCCGTGCAAAAGCCGGCATTAGAACTGCTATCCCATTGCATAGGTGTCCTCGCGTGGTCACGGGCTTTCTTTTCGAGGACTTTACGTTCTTCGGCTAGCCGTCTCGGGTCGTGGCCATACAATTCCTTGCTTTTCTTCCAGAAGTTGATGCTTTCGATGTCTTTGTAATCTTTCTCCGGATCCCAAGATGCGGGCACGTTCCGCATGCCAAGTTCCTCGCCTTGGTAGATGAAAAGAGTGCCATTAAGTGTTGTTTGCATCAGTGCTAGTAGTGTAGCACCGTAGGTGCGGTAAGTGTCGCTATCATCTGTGTATCGGGATACAGAGCGCGGATTATCGTGGTTTTCGATAAAGACAGAATTCCACCCATTACGTTCCAGCATGGCGCGCTGCCATTTGTCTACGATACGGCGGATGTCCTTAACAGTCCAGGGTTGAAGAGTCATGCGGACTTTACCAGGCACATCGTCAATACAAACGATATCGAAGATGAAAATCATATTGAGTTCTCCGCTTCTGCTGCCAACGGTACGGATGATCTCGTCGATGTCGCTTACGCCGGGCATTTCGCCGACGGTGATGGCATTATGCGGGGTCAGCACTTTGTTCTTGATCTCTTGGAGATACTCGTGCATTCGTGGGCCATTGACATAGTACTTCCCTCCTGGATGATACTTTCTGTCTGGGCCTAAGACAGGCTCTGCGTCTGCGAAACTTTGGTCTTTACTGATGAGGTTTATCACGTCCATACGATAGCCACAAGCACCGCGATTGAGCCAGAAGTTCATGACGTCGTGGACGGCAGCTCGGACGTCGTGATTTTCCCAGTTTAGGTCAGGCTGTTCGGGCGTGAAAAGCGAGAGGAAGTACTCGTCTGTTTTGGCATCGTAGGTCCAAGCACTATTGGCTTCACCGAGGATCTGCGACCAGTTGTTTGGAGGAAGAGGGTTACCCAAGCTGTCACGACAAGGCTTTTTCCAGATGTACCAGGAACGTTTTGGGTTGGTGATCGAAGAGCGTGATTCAAGGAACCATGCGTGCTGATATTAAGTCACCTGAGTGAACCATCAAGAGAGCCACAAGTCAATTGTTTTTTACCTCATCCGATGTGTGGTTGACCACTAGGTCCATCATCAGCTTCATGCCTCGCTTCTTGAGCTCCGCAACCAGATGATCTACATCTTCAATACTGCCATATATGGGATCGATTGCCTTGTAATCAGCTATGTCATATCCCATATCCTTCTGGGGACTCTTGTATACTACCCCGCATGGTTCAGTATATTCACACCGTCCCGCGAAACAGATTGAGCTAACTTGGTGATACCCATACTATATCCACGCCCAGCTCTTTGAGATAATCAAGTTTCGACGTGATACCTTTGACATCTCCCCAACCGTCTCCATTGCTATCCAAGAATGACGAAGGGTAGATCGGTGGGGGAAATCAGTATCGAGTACAGATAGGGGCGGAGATGTCGCATTAGCTCAATACTCGGGCTTACCTGATAGATCACGGCTTCTTTCCACCACACCTCTGCCATGGCTCGATACTGTGGTTGAAAGGTGTTGCAATTCGAATCCCGTCCTGTCCAATGAATTATGCAATGATGGAAGCATCATTGATGCCAGGCACTCGGGTTTCGGGAGCTACGATGGCTCCCTGATCTACACAGGGATATCTCCTCTTGTAAGCGCGTCGGTTCGGTTGGGCTTCTCCGCCTTCCTGCGCGGAATATGCTATCGGAACATTCTCGATGTAATCATATGCCGAAACACACCTTTGCAAGGGACTGAGCTGCAAGAGAGCAGAAGAGGGTGGACAGATGCTGGTTATTAACGTAACGTCGTGTAAAAGAGACCCCGGTCATGTAGGTCTCCCAGCCAAAGATCTTTGGGACTGTTGATCGATTTGCCGGATCGTGGAACGCCACGTAAACGTGGTACTAGATCTCCGAATGGTATCTTAGGCCTCACATGCTTTATAAACGCCTAATTTGTCTCTGTGGCCGGCCATGTTCGGAGCGGGCGCTGTGCTCTACGAAGACTGGCCCCCAGCGGATTCGCCTTCTCCCGGTCTGGCCGCAATTCGCACAACATTCTACCGCAGGATGTTTCGCCTCCTGTTATCATTCCCATCAAACTTGAAAGAAGGCTCTTATCGTTGGGTGTGAGCTTAGGGGTGAGCTTCAGTGCGCCATGCATTCACTCAAGGGGCTGATGCAGCTCCCCGCTATCCTGCCTTGATGGCGTCTGCTCACGATTTTCCATGGACTCATGGTGATTTGCAGGAAGACTAGCAAATCCTTCACCGCGTACATCTTCTTTAGTAATCGTAATTCTAAGAGTTCTGTCAGTTTTTGAAGCTATTCCAGGAACTCCAAGGTTAGATGTTTGTTACCAAGCACCAAGGTCGTCAGGTTTATCGTACGACTGATGCCGTCTTGCATAGCGGAGAGATTATTGTGTGTTACCGTCTGGGCCCGCCTGCATGCTGCTGCAGCATGCGAGGCAGTCCTTGCAGAAAGCGCGCGACCAGGTGAACTATGATGCCTTTTATTGTTGATGCAACTATCCACACTGAACATCGACCTCCTATTCTTACTGTCGTGGCGCACCAGCCTGCAAAGACGACCAGCGGCATCGAGAGGCCAAAGCTGCAATCACCTGCTGGTCCAGGTATATCCTACAGGGCCGATTAGTCCTGACAATGTTTTCTTGTACAACATTGCTCGGAGTTCGGGACGTGTTCTGGAATGCACTGTCTACAAATATGATTTCTTATTTCCTTCCAACGAGTATAGCGCCTTCCCAGTCGAGAGCCTACTTTAGTCAGCAACATTGACTTAACAGGGCAACCCTGCCTTACCCACGTGTATTATAATCTCTTTCAAAAGACTCTGTTCTAGCATAACTCGTGTCTCCACGCCTCAGTTGAAAAGAACTCGCTCTTCCCTTCTTCTCAAGGTCATCAAGAATGGAGAAAACGTGTGAAAAGGGCGAGGAGCCTGGTCTCCCTCAAGACTTCACTGGTAAGAGCAGCGGCTCTGAAGACAGGACCATTTATGACCCTGAGTCCGCGGACAGAGCAGCTGTGAAGAGACTGCTTTGGAAATGTGATATCCATGTTCTGCCTATGATATCGATTCTCTACATGCTGGCATTCCTCGACCGTATCAATATTGGTAACGCGCGGATCCAAGGATTAGAGAAAGATCTGAACATGAAGGGGCACGATTACAACATTGTCCTCCTTATATTTTTCATCCCTTATATTCTCTTCGAAGTGCCAAGCAATATCATAATCAGAAAGATTGCCCCTTCTACTTGGTTAAGCTTTATCATGGTTTCTTGGGGTATAGTCCTAAAGATCCCAACTCTCTGTCAAGCCCTCACTAATGCTGAGATTTCAGGCATTGTCACTGTTTGCATGGGTCTCACTAAAAGTTATGCTGGTCTCGTCGTCTGTAGATGTCTTCTAGGTTTTTTTGAAGCTGGCTTTTTCCCCGGTATGAAAACGCCCTTCCATCAAGATTAAACAATTGCTCATCTTGAACAGGCTGCATGTATCTAATCTCGATGTACTATCGCCGGTACGAGTTGCAGTGGAGATTCAGCCTCTTCTTCTCAGTCACTATCCTGGCTGGTGCGTTCAGCGGAGTAAGTGTTCCTAGCGTCTAGTGAAGAATCGGTTATAACATCTCGGCAGCTTCTTGCGTATGCCCTAGCACACATGGCAGGTATTGCTGGCTACAACGGATGGCGTTGGATCTTCATTATAGAAGGTCTTGCCACCATCGTTCTTGCGATTATCGCTAAATTCTTCATCGTCGATTGGCCCGAAACTTCCAAATTCCTGAACGTCCAAGAACGCCAATTGCTCCTTCATCGCCTATCCGAAGATGTTGAAGAAGCAAGGATGGATCGCCTGGATAAAAAGTCGAGGCGTCGAATCTTAGGTGATTGGAAGATCTACATAGGGTATGGTTCTATTGCAACCTAACGGTTGGGGATTGTGTACTGACGATTGCCTTACACAGTATAATAATGTATATTGGTGTTGCAAACAGCGGCTATGGCACGTCATATTTCACTCCTACAATATTGAAGGAGCTGGGCTGGACCTCTATTCATGCCCAAGTCATGTCGATTCCTATCTACGTTGTTGCTTTCGTCGTTACTCTTATTACAGCGGTCTGCACTGATCGTTTACGCCACCGCTACGCCTTTACCATGGCCGGTATTTCTCTCGCCACCATTGGATACGTGGTTCTACTGGCACAGAAGGGCGTCCCGGTCGGGGGGCGATATTTTGCTGTCTACCTTATCACAGTTGGGGGTTATATCACGCAGCCGATTACCTTAGTATGGCTTAACAATAACATGGGTGGGCATTATAAAAGGAGCGCCAGCGCGGCGATGCAGATTGGATTGGGGAATTGTGGCGGCATTATCGCAAGCAATATCTATATCACCAAAGAGGCTCCTACATATCCGGTGGGCTACGGTGTCTCTTTGGCTTTGCTGTGGCTCTCCGGGTTCGCTTGCACCGCGTTCTTCATCGGCCTATGGATAGAGAACAAGAAGCGAGACCGAGGCGGGCGAGACGACAGGTTCAATTTGCCCACAGAAGAGCTGGAGAACCTTGGAGATGATCACCCACGGTTCAGGTTTGTGTACTAATTGGAGGTATATTCGCAGTCTTTGAATCTCGATGCGATTGTGAGTTTTCATCGTTTGGCTAGATATCAGCTTATTGCCGAGCAACGCAGCGAGGTGGGTTTTTTATGCGACCATTATGCACAATGCTAGCCACATCTGCAAAAGCATTGATATAAGGTAACTGCTGTATCAGAATTTACATTGCTTTTCATTTTACGATATTATCTAAGGTACACGGCTCCAGTCCCCACATTGCTTAACCAACATGTCTTTGTCTATGCAGTATCTGTCTTTCGAGTTGTTTCTCCTGGTGTGTCGTTAGAAGTTCACGGCTACCGACTTGCATGGCTTACCTAAGGCTCAGGCCGCCCAAATTTGAACTGCTCCATGGTACATCTTACGTGGGCTCTCAAGTTTGACAAACACCTCTTTGACACATTTCCCACGTTTCTTTTCTCCCGTCAGAAATTCTCCGTTGTCACACAACCAACGGTCGCCGTGCGTTACACATACGCCCCAAAGCCCTCTACAACGCCCATAGGCCAATCCCTGATCCATGGTCACACGCGCACATCGCGTCCTTGCGCTTACCTGCATGCATCTGCGTCCTTGGAACCGTAGCAACAGGGATACCGAGGGAAGATCCGGTATTGGGATGTCTCATCTTTGACAAGGAATCCTAAATGCACGCGAGGGATCTATATCTCGATCTGGGGGTGCAGATAAGGAGAGCCGCAGTGGGTCTGATGCGATGTGCCTATCAGCCGAGTCTCTGTACTCCCGGCGAGGGGAATGAGTAAGAGGAATTTCATGGGTAGCGGAAAGATGAGAGATTCGATAGGGTGGTGGAGGAAGGAAACTTGACTTCGCATTGCGACATCGCAGCTTGGGACTACAGAGCTAAGATGAGAACATTGTCAGGTCTTGCGAGCAAGTATTAGTCTTTCACCTCTCACAAGGTCGGATGCGATGGTCCGTGAGGAGGATTGCCTGGAAAATGTGATCTTGCTGAGGGAACTCGCTTTCTGTAGAAAGGGCATATTTTATCTGTGTTAAGCAATCCGATCCTCGATCCTAGGAATCCTGTATACCTTAGGCGAGGGTCGCAGTTGAGCCTACTGGTACTCGGTAGTTATCACCAAGGAAGGGCGGGAGATTCCGCTCATTCTCTGCGGGATCAACCGCTCCGCCATGATCCGCCCGCTCCGTCACTATGTAGCCGACTAGCCAAATGCGGGGAAAGCTCTCATAAGGCCGGCAACAACGTCAATCACAAGTTCTCTCACACAATACTGATGAGCAGAACGCCGAAGAATTATTGCCATCCAACGATTGAAGCCAAGACCAATGTATGGCTTAAGCCTATTCAAATTCTCATTCACTCGCCCTAGTCCTGCCAGCTTACAGTAGAAATCCGCTGACCAAGAGACACCGGATTCCTCTCCACGCACTTGAAAAATGCCGGTCAGCAAGTTCATTGTATACGAGAAATACGAGTATCAGAACGGCTTCGGCTCTTATCATGAGTATGAGCTGCCCGTTCACAGAGGGTAGTTTCCATACTCAAACCACAGCAGATCCGAAGCTGTAGAGGGGGCTTTGCCAATTGGAGCCAATTCCCCTCAGCAGCCACCTTATGGTCTTTACGCCGAGAAGATTTCAGGAACGTCCTTCACAGCTCCTCGACATGAGAGCCAGCAGTCATGGCTCTACCGAATCCTCCCTTCTGCTGCCCACTCCGCCTTCCGGCCCAGGGAAACCACGACCTACAACACAAATCCTGAACCCAACAGGCTCTACCAGATTCCGAATCAACTCCGTTGGGATCCTTTTGATATAGACGAATCAGTCGACTGGGTCCACTCCCTCCACCTCATCGCTGGTGCTGGTGACCCAACAGTGAAGCAAGGCCTCGGAATCTTCATCTTCGCAGCCGGCAAATCTATGGACCCACATTCCACCTTCTACTCCGCTGACGGTGACTTTCTCATTGTTCCCCAACATGGTGCTCTGGATATTGCCACTGAATTCGGCCCTCTTCTTGTCCGACCCAACGAAATCTGCGTCGTTCCCCGCGGCATCCGCTATCGCGTCGCCCTCCCACACGGCCCCGCCCGCGGCTACATTCTTGAACTCTATCAAGGTCACTTTCACCTCCCCGACCTTGGCCCTATCGGTTCTAATTGCCTCGCCAACGCGCGGGATTTCCAAGCCCCAAAAGCCTCCTTCACTGAAGACGCTTCCGGGGACACCACATACACCCTCCTTTCCAAATTCGCCGGCCGCCTCTTCGCAGCTACACAAACACACACCCCCTTCGACGTCGTGGCCTGGCACGGCCTCTACTACCCCTACAAATACGACCTCGCCCGCTTCAACACCATCGGCTCCATCTCCTACGACCACCCGGACCCCAGCATCTTCACTGTCCTCACGGCCCCCTCCTCCACCCCAGGAACCGCAGTCGCCGACTTTGTAATTTTCCCGCCCCGCTGGCTCGTGGCAGAAGACACGTTCCGCCCGCCTTGGTACCACAGGAACACGATGTCCGAATTCATGGGCCTCATCCACGGCAAATACGACGCCAAAGAAGGCGGCGGCTTCCAACCCGCCGGAGCGAGTTTGCACAATATCATGAGTCCGCACGGGCCAGATAGCGTGACGTTTGAGAAAGCTAGCACAGGGGCGCTGAAGCCGATGAAGGTCGGCGAGGGCAGTATGGCGTTTATGTTTGAGAGTAGTCTCATGTTAGGCGTCACTGATTGGGGGCTTACGAAGTGTGAGAAGGTGCAGGAGGGATATAATAAGGAGAGCTGGGAACCGTTGAAGCCGAGGTTTAGGAGGCCGGAGAGGTTGGGGAAGGGGGGTAGTGCGGAAGGTGGGGAGAGACCGGATTTGGGGCAATGGGTTGGGGAGAGCTAGAGTTGGGAAGCGGGTTTGGTGGATGGAGGAGGGCTTGCGTGATCCTTACTTTTTCTGCTTCACAGCCTTCTTCTACCTGCTCTAAGCTCTCGCTGAATCCCAAAATACCTACTTCACCATCATCAAACCTACTCCACATCCATCCTAATAGACCAACCCAACTCCACCACACTAGCCCATTCCACTCAAGAGCTCAACTACATCTCTCCCACAATCCTCGTTCTCCAACTTTCTCCCTGACCTTTCCACTCATGTTCCCAGAACCAAGGTATATACAGCAACTCCCCCACGATAAACACCTTCCGCACTGCCCTCACCCCCTTTCACTCCACGCCACTCAAAGCCCCTGCAACCACTCACACCTCTCCTTTCCCAAGAAACAAAGCTCACACTTTAACATTCCTCCTTCGATCTTCTTGGCGAAAAATGGTGGTTTTGATTGATATGTAGCTATAGCTACATAATCCCCTTGCTTGCTCTTGAGCTTTTTCATTTTTGATTTGGGCAGTGCGGAGAGGGTGAAGTGATGGTTCGTACGCGTAAGGTATCGCTTACCCTGTTTAATATCACCAGGGCCTTTTGTTTTGAAGAAGTGCGTGTGCTCTTATAGTCACGGGTGTTCGGTATGCTTAATGAATAAAAGCGTGTGTGAGAGATTGTTCTGGTTGAAAGAAAAGGAACAAGATGAGATGAGACGCAGAGGCGGGTTGGCTGGATCGTGATCGTTATCGTTATAGCGACTTTGATCAACCGGAAAAAGATCATGAGAATGTGCGGCTCTTCGGAAAAGGGAGGGGGGGGGGGGGGGGGGTTTATGGGAAAATGGCGGATGGGCAGGAGAAGGAGAAGGAGAGGGAGAGGGCGCAGAGATGGAAGAAAGTTGAACGAGAGAGAGAAAGAAAGGGCTTTCGACATCAGAACCCCTTTTCAAACCCCGATCACATCCCCAAAATCCCCACACTCCTCGACATAAACAGTAACCTCGTCTTCCAATTTTCCCTATTACCTAGGCACAAGAATATACCCCCATCCCTTATATTCACCATAAACACCCCCCTCCCCGCCTGGTCTCCGCCAAGCCGAGAAAAACACCCATATCAGACGATTACTCGTATCCATTCTCGCTATTCCATCACCTCGCAACGAGGTGAGATGAATGGCTCGCTCGTACAAGGGCAGAAATTTCGTGTCCGCGTGTATGGCATCTGTTCGCTCTAAGAAAAAGAAAAGCCCTGGATACAAAACAATCGGGATCCGTGACACTTCCCGACTAATATGTGTCTCTCCTCCAACCATCCGATTAGCCCACCTCCCCATTCGCCCCTCCCTCCCCCCCACCCGTCCTCCTCCTCGTCCTCAGCGGCGCCTTCTTCCTTCTCGCCACCTGCCCCTGATCATATCCCGCTGCGGCCGCCACCACGCCATTAGCACTAACCCCCATCACAACCCCCTCCGGATCTCCGCCGTAAATCTCATGCCATCGCGCACTCTCATCCAGCTCGTTCATGTCCGCGGGGCGCATTCTGAGCCATTTCATCCGGGGGCCTGTTCTCGATCGTTCCGAGACGCGGAAGCCGTAGATGCGACTTTCGTGGACTTTTCCGGGACCGAGACCAGGGGCAAGGTTGGCGGTGGAGACGCCGTTGATGTGGGAGGGTTGATTGGGGGGTGGGGGAGGGATTTCGGGTGCGGCGGTTGTTGGGGGAATGGGAGTTGAGTTTAGGGACGAGGAGCGGGAGATGGTATTGTCTGTTGTTGTGGGTGTTGGGAGGCCGAAGACGGGGTTTGTAGCTGCGAGGCCAAGAGGGTCGCCTTTGGCTGAGACGTCGAATTCCGGGAAGGTCATGAAAAAGAGGCAGCCAAAGGTGGTGCCGAAAAAGGCGCCGTCGACGGCTTGGAAGCGGCTGTTCGGTGGCGTATAGACGTCTAAGCAGCTGGGGCAGAAGAGCTTGACGGTTTCTTGGCCGGGGATGTCGCTGATTCCCACAGGAAGAACCCGGGCGCTGTTGCAAAAGACGCGGGGGCATATGCCGAAATGTTGAAGCTCGTATTTATCCGCCATCTGTTGGATGCCGGGTCGAGAGGTGATGTAGCGTTGGTGTATTAGGCCATAAAGAAGTTCAGCAGAGCTTTCAATTATCTGCAGGTCGTCCGGAATCCGATTTCTGCGCTCGTTCGCCCGCCTGTAGCTCCCTGGTAACTTCTCCCCGTCTTCACCGCGCATAGCGACATCCTGATCTTCGTCCTCCTCCTCTTCTTCTTCGTCCTCCTCTTCGTCTTCCTCGTCCTCCTCCTCTTCTTCCGGCTCCACGTCTAATATCATTTCCAGAGCTTCTTTGTACATTGGAACCTGATTTTGCAGGCCTGTTAGGTTGAAGTCATCTTCGATGAAGTCTTCCGAGACTTCGGCGAAATATTCATGGCCGAGGAGAGAGCAGAAATTAGAGATCCAAGATTCGGGGGTGCCTGAGGAGGAGGACATCATAGAGGTGATAGAATGGGTACCGGACAGAGTAGAGGTGGATGCCTCGGGTGACGCCAGCGTAAGATTCTCAAGCCCAGCCAGTAAAGACGAGTCCCCGTTGGCAGACACGATGGAGATTGGGGAAACGTGGCCCCCAAGAACAGTGGGCGGTTTCTGTATGCAAATCTGTTTTATAATTCGAAGAGTCGGAGCGCACGGCAGCGCCAGATGCACGCTCGTATGTTTCCGTTATTTGAGAAGCGTGGCTTAAGACGCAGTAACTGTTGGGAACAATAATTGCTGTTCCAGGTAGACGGCTGAGGTTGCCTTGCGGTCAGGAAGCATGGCGCGTACAGCGTCGTGCCTAGAGTACCAAGACAGGAAATAGCTGGAGTGTGCGCGACTTCCTCTTCTGGGATCGAGAATGCTCTGCGGGATCAGCAGGTTAGCCCCTCGTTCTTCACTATTCAGACGAACAGAATCTGACGGGGATTCACACTTCTGTAGGAATTGGAGATACGCCTAGTTATAACGGGAACATATAGACTGGAGAGCGGTCCTGGACTCACAAGAAGGGTTCCTGTGGTCTGGTAGGGTACCGGTATGGTTCAAATCTCCAAGTGTTGGTATTTTGATAGATACTGTACGGAGTAGTGGGGCTCAGCCATTCTGTCGCAGCCGCGTCGCCTAAAACCCTACGAATCGCAACAATTCCCGAGCATACTTCTATGAATCTCTTGCCTGGCTACTCTGTTCCTCACCGGCGGCATACTTCCTGTCTCTACAGCAGCGATCCTAGTACTCAGGGGAAGCTGCGGTCGCAACCTACCGAATGCTTCAGCTCTCCGTGCTCAATATTCCAACCACTTTGAGTTTATCTTTCGGCCGGCGGATCCTCAGGCCTTCCACCTACTACTATGACAAAAGAATACCTGTATCAGAATAGTTTCACTGGAGGTGAGACTCATCCAGGCCCGAGCGGACCTTATGCATCTAGTACCAAATAGAATATCTAAGTCGCAATTCAAGTGATGCCACTCTAGATGCCGGCGTACCTAAGCTTCTGTGGAGTGATGAATTCTACGGCAAATGGCTCTGACAGATTTCTTGGTGAAGTCCTCCATATTTGACCGCGAGGCCATTGTTTTTACCCCAGATGCCGAAATCGTTTGCTCTCCTTGGTGTTGCAATACTGCCCTTGTTTATGCTTTCATTGTCTGCGCTTCATTTTGTCTCCGTTCATGAACACTACTTCTCGATCCTCGTTTAAGCTGCCAGTTTTCTATACTCTCTTCATGTTGTGGTAGATGGGATACCTGCAATTGGGGAATGGGTGCGAATAGATCTCATCATCCGTACTTTGTAGCCGACTGATCTTTGACTTATGCGCCGCCACGACCTACTGATACTTCTGAACCATTTCTTTGCAGACTGATCATGTGTAGATATCATGGAGAATTGACATTACTTCTTTAATCATGTCTAATCAAGTCTATCGAGAAAACTTGTAAGAACGCAGCAATCTCCACCTATCCACATGATGTCTCTCGTCAAGCATCCAGTACGATATCTGACCGACGGTTCCATTCCTCAAAACCGATCTTCCATACCCCCGAACTTGAATAGCCCCGAGGTTCAGGCCTAGAGGCGCGCTGGAGGCCCGTCCTGGCAGGCACACCCGGTGGAAGTACAGACCTGGCAGATCGGGTGCACTGTTGCCTCCGCATCTCGCTTCTCCTTGAAGATTGTACCACAACCACAATTTCCATTTGCATCACAGATATCGCAGACCGGATTGATGACCCGCTTCTCTGCATCACGCTTGTCCTTGTAAATTGTGCCACAGCCACAGTTGCCGTGGACATCACAGATGTCGCATACCGGAGGAATACTTTCAACCGCTGCCTCACGTTTGTCCTTGAAAATCGTACCACAGCCACAATTACCATTGGCGTCACAGATGTCGCATACCGGATTGATGGTTCTCTTCTCTGCTTGACGCTTGTCCTTGAAGATTGTACCACAGCCACAATTACCATTGGCGTCGCAGATATCGCACACCGGGTGAATGATCTCCTCTGCTGCTTCACGCTTCTCCTTCTTTGCTACTGCACATCCTGGAAAGTTTGGGCATAGCCCACAGTCGTTGATCGTACAGACTGGCCCGGGACCGCAATGGACTCCTGGAGGACATGCCAGGTCGGATGCAGGCATTCTAGCTTCAATGGAAGACAGCCCCTCGATTGGAGATGCCACAGGCGAAGCAAGCACACCTGAAGTTGTCGGATTAGCACTTGAATTTGAATGGTAACCTCAACAAGACATTCTTACCACAGGTGAGCTCGATAGCAAGCACCAAAACGGTAATAGAGAACTGCATCTTGGAGGGTAGAATGATAATGATCAAATCTGAATTTCGTTGATATGCAGACCGATGCCTGGAACAAGGAACTTCAGATGTTTGGTTAATCTTCTGATAAGTTGAGAGCAAAGAAACTGAGTTTTTATATGCTGCTTCAAGACACAGGATAAGCGGAACGACACAATTGGTGAATTAAGGCTGACAGTGTTAAGTGGTCCAGGCGGCCGCGTGTCCGGCTGAATGTATTCACGGAGCTGACAGATTCCTCGTCCGGTCCTTTCAATCCACTCAGATTATCACACCGTTCGGGGAAACTATCCACGTTTCCTTTCGAAAGCGCCAATCTTTGTTGGATGCCACTGGGCCGTGTCTTGTTGGGTCTTAAATATCCAAAGTTCATCTTATATCTCAAGCCGTCAGGTCCTAAGCATCATCTTTCTTTGGCACCGAAAGGCTGTCATCCATAACAACAAGCTGTCTGAATGCAGAGATCCTTGTAAGGCGAAATCTGTTCGAATACTTCCAGCCGCAAAGTTACGATAGCACAGTCAGCAAATCTCCAACCCACAGCCAGGATTGGTCCAAAAACCAAGACCAATCTTCCGACGCTAGACTCCGGAAACCGTGAAATCCCTACTAACCAACATCCATTCTCCCTTTGTGCCGTACGAAATCGTAAGGACCAACAGATATGACTGGAGACCCGATGGATCAAAACCACGTATGCAGAAGTCGAACTCTGAAACAAGCTTACTGTAACACAGACCTATTGGCTACCAAATCATCTCAAGAACCTGGACGGCCTCATCATCAAACCCTGCACACCCGAAGAGGACCCTCAAATTGGATGTCCGCTATGATATCTTTCCAAAAATATGCATCCACGGGGAGACTGACTGAAGCGGAAGTGCCGGACATTTTTGTTTCATCTAATCACCAGAGGTCTCATGAGCAGTGTCACTGGGAAAATATTGGAAGTCTTGGGGATAGTATACGGTTTTGAGCTTATATCACATACCGGCATCAATGGTTGGAATCATTCTGTAGGTGCACACCTCGCAGCAGCACCTTCAAATCCAACCGCGACCCGACAAGCAATCGCCGTTTCAATGCCAACACTACCTACAACAACCGCTCGGATCCTGCAACAAATCAAGTTAACCGCTCCGCCCCATTCCCCCCACCTCGGGAAACAAGCATTTAGACGTCTCAAAGCAGTTCTTTTATCACTATCAAACAACTCTGCTTGATTCGGTAGCAAGTGTCTAAAGCTAACTATTACTAACACTAAATACACACACAAGCTTCTGAGGCGGGTTTCCAGTCCTTTTCCACTAAATAATAAGATATCTCTCGACCACGTATTTCCTTCATCCCAACTTATATCCCACGATCCCTGACCGCACACCGTCCCCCTACTTCCAAATCTTAAGCTCTGCAAGGTCTATATGTGCTTACTGAAACCACCTGACGAGCTAGCAACAAACCGCATCCACTTCCGAGTTACCGCAACAAAACCCCATCAAAACAAATCCAATCAATACGCTTCCCCAATTCCGTCCCAGCTGTCGCGATGAATCCTCAAGAGCACCCTCCACACCCACCCCTCCATCTTGACATTTCAGTATTCGGAGAATCCGAGATTTGACATCCTGATCTACCCACGGAGCAAGAACGCTGTGGGTTTTGGGGGCATGCAATGGAAGTCAAGATTCACCTTACGTATCCCCTTTAAAACTTCTTATAAATCCCCCCTCCCACCCCAGCAGAGCCATTCTCCCTCCTCTGTAACCCCACGAATAACCCCACCCTTCCCTCTTCCCCTCATCAATCCCTCCTAACCTCCCCCCCCCTAATCCCACACCCACACTCCCTACCTACCTTATTTAAAACACCCCCAAAAAACCACTCAATATTCCCATCCAAAAGTTTTCTCTTAATCAAAGTAAATCTAAAAATAGCCGTTTTTTTTAAAATACAAAACCCCGTCCCTTCAACTTCATATTAGCTTTCCGGGTAGCTTTTTTTTATATCCCGCTTGATGATGAAGGGCTGGGGGGGGTGGTGCGTTGGGAAGAAGGGGGTTGGAAGGCTGGGTGACGGGTATGGGGTTGGGGAGGAGGAGGAGGAGGAGTTTTCGGTGTGGGTGAGGAAGGGGGGTTGGTGGTTATACGTAGGTACAGTAGCACAAGGTTGCGGGCCGGGGGCTAGGGCTGGTGTGTGAGGGGATTTGGGGAAGGGGCAGATCAAAGAAGGAGGGCTTGGTTGTACATAGGAGCAAAGGAACGTCCTAAGATGGGGAAAAAAGCTTCACACATGGTTCAGGGATCTCTCTGGGACTTTCAGTCCAGCTAATCGTGATGGTTTAGTAGCAACCGCTATGAAGCGCAGCTATCTGCCAAAACCCAGCACCATAACTCCCGTATCTTAGTGTCCAGCAAAACCTTTTATGCACGAGCATCATGTTCTCCTTGCTGCATGAGACGCCGGGTATAACCCACCTCCCTACCGACCTCCGTTATCAGAGATATGATAACAGTTACAACAGATGATGCATGATCCTCGAAAACTCCCCTTCATTCCCATATATCCCCTGCGCACTGCCCTCTCCCCCACCACCGCCCATCTCCGGCTGGCTCTGCTGAGGCTGCCCACCACCAACGTAAGACGACGCAATACCATCTATGATTTGCGGAGGATGCTGGGGATGATGCGCGTGCACCACATCGCCATATCGCCCGCCATTGACAGCAGCAGATGACGCCGCACCATTTGACGACGCCACGCCCGCGGCTTCGAAAAGGGTTGTTAGCTCGTAGCTCATCTGCTGCCCGTTCATAGGACTGCTCCCAATGGAACTCGCGCCCTGCGAACTGGAATACACGCCCATCTCCTGGACGGGATGGCCCGCCAGCCCCGCCATCGCCACGGCGGCAGAGCTATGCGGATCCTCATCGTCCCTGGTAAACGGTTGCCGAGACACGAGGCCGAGTTTCGGCCCAAGTTCCTTGAGGCCTCTGATGGTGCGCCAGAGTCGCTGGCTGATGTATGATTTGGTGCTGAAGCCTTTCACGAGGTCGAGGGCCATGTAGAACTCGTCGCGGACCTGGCCGTTGAATTCTGCGGGGGCGTGCGAGACGGCAAGGAAGAGGACGGCAAGGGCGGAGATGAGGAAGTAGTTGAAGCAGACTTGTTGCGCTCTGTAAATGTCGCTCGTTTCGTTTAGGCGAGCGAGTACGCGAATGGTGTCTTTTGCTACCTCGACGGCCTTTTGCGCATAATTCCTGTTTTCCATGATGCTCGTCGCCGAGAGCAGTACTGGGCGGTAGATGAGTATGCGTACCTGGTTTGCGCGGACATACAAGAGAACCTTGAGACGGAGTTGAGTACGCGATTCGGATGCGGGCAAGGGGTGGGTAAGTTGGGAGGGTGAGAATCGAAGGGAGTCAGGGATGGTATTTTCCCATTGGAGAATTTGGTAGTCTAGATATTCCATGTCCTTTTTGATGTCCGGGGCATCTTCGAGGCGGGAAGTACAGCGCCAAACTTTAGAGGAGAAGCGAGCGTAGGTGATGGAAAGGGTAAGGTAAGGGGTGGAATCATCCTAGGACAGTGAGCAAATTTTTGCTCTCAAGATCAAACGAACTTGTACGTACTAATTCGGGGAGTAAACGGTCGATATCAGCGTCTTGGATCGCAAAGGGCATGCCTGTTGCGAAGCTAAATCGTCGATCGGCTACATAGATTGACCAGAATAGCTTCAGCGCCCAGATACATTCTTCTTCGGTAGTGAATGCCTTTGTAAGCGTTTCGCGACGATGTAGTCCCATCTCTAGGCATAAGCGAGCTGCGATACCGGTTATCCTATACGCCTGAACTTCATCATCTTGATTGAAGTGATATTGAGCCTGCAACTAAGGTAAGCATGGACCAAGAGCTACTGGTCCATTGATTCGTACCACAAGCGCTAGCTGGATCAAACCCTTGATCTCGACAGGCTCCCACATCCTACTTTCAACAGCCTTCCGGGCACTGTCGAAAAGAGCCTTCCCTAAATCACTTCGGCCGCCACCTTCAATGACAAGGGCGACAGCTAAAACGAGCCGCAAGATGTAGATGTCGTCATTTGATAAGCCTTTCGAGCTGTGCGGGTATCCGTTTGCATGCTCCCTTCCGGTTGGTTCGGTGGATGCAAAAAAAGATTTTGCATTCCGCATGACCTGTTCAATGTCATGCATGGGAGTCAGCGTTCCCATTTCATCTTCGTAGAGCCCGCATAACCTCAAGGCCTCGTCTAGGTCTACGCTCCATAGTGGATCTTGGGATTGCTGGGGGTTCATTGACAAAGATGAGTGATGTTGGCGTGGCGAATTGATAGGAGTCTTTTCAGGACCAAGTAGTCCTTGACACATTGTTTCTTGGTCCGCGGTAACACCCATAGTTTGTAGACTCGAGTTAGCAACATCGAAATTGAACGCAGAGCTTGTGGGACCCTTGAACCCCGGATGCCTTCTATGCGATTGCGCTTCGCTTATGGGAATTGGATATGGACCTTGCGGAGTTGATCGAGTGAGCGACGGGTGATGCGGGTAGGTTTCTTGACTCTCATAAGGCGAGGTATTGCTATCCTGCGTATTTCGTTGTGCTTCGATGGTATGGTAGAGGTTATTGACCTGGTCCTGCAATGTCTGGATCGTAGTGCTCATTACACAGAACTCGCTGTACTCACTGGTCAGAAGCGACCTCGTTCTGCCCGTGGAAAGACTTACTCCGAGTCCTTGAAGCCACTGTTGCAACAATTCGGGGCATACAGGCACTCCAGCTGGAGGTTTCCGCATCGCTGGCACGGTACTTGACCATTGCATTTGATCTTTCGTCTCTTGCACTCATTGCTATCACGGAGTTCGTATTAGCAACTTTGACCGAGTAAGTGGAGAAGAGGGACAGACCATGCAATGGTGATGTAGCGGTTCCGTTTCGATCTCGTATGTGTGGTCGAGCTGGATCCATCCTCACTCTTTCGCTTGGTCCGGTGCGCTCCTTTCCGCTCTACCGGCTTGCTCTCGGTGTCCTGTCTAAGGTCGTTTATATTCATGGCTGGTGAGGATACGTCGAGTTACTTGTGCACATGCAGGAAGGCGGAGGAATACCGCTCTTAGGGGGATATCAGCTGTAAAGAATAAGCTAAACCCAGTTCCGTCGGTAAGATATTCCGCCGGGGGGTATTTATAATCACACGTGACACACCAAAACACCCTCATGGGGGCCAGGTGTAAACAGTTGATCCTTTGTACACCGAGTATTATGATCGATTAATATCATCTATAATCGACATATCTAGCTCGACCATTCGAGATTCCAGATTACAGAGTAGATATCTACTTAGTACAAATCTCCTCCCCCAGCGAAGAATTGCCAATAATTCCAGCGTACCTTAAACCCTGTTCACCACCTGGCTGATCCTATGGTTGACAGCCATGTTGATGTCAAGTAAAGTAAGCAAGCTCGATCTGACAATCTGCCGTAAAAGGCCCGGTAGGTTGACTAAACTTCCACCGTCTTTCCGCAACCTGTTCGCTCCCACAATGACAGCTACGAGCGCACAGATTTTTACTGCATTTCTTGCTCTTTTCTTTAATAGTCCTTTCCGAGTATATTCTAAATTCCAGTCACTCCATTTCGGAAACATGCACCTTAACGAAAAGTCGATCTGAGAATCTCTGTGTTATAGCGTTAGCGAGGAACGTAGTGTCAGATTGGTAGGAACAACTTACGGATATGCCGTTGCGTTCCACCCATTCGCTGTCTTGTACCAACTATGGCAGCCTCCGTTCATCCAGACAGTATCTTTCAACTTCTCCTGCATTTTCTTCGTCCAGCTGACCTCCGCCTCGTGCTTGACCTCAACCGTCTTCACGTCACCGTTTAAGATGCGCTCGATGAATTTAAGACTGTATTCAACCATGTTCTCACTAGCCAGAATCACGGAAGAGTGGCCAGTAGCGGTGTTGGGACCGAAAATAATGAAAAGATTCGGGTATCCATCCATTGCGGAACCCAGGTACGCTTGAGGTCCTCCACGCTCATCCCAGACGTCTTGCATTAACTTGCCGTCTTTGCCGTAGATTTTGAGGGGATGCAGCCATGTTGTGAGCTCAAAGCCGTTGGCAAGGATGATTGTGTCCGCAGGGAGCTTGATCTCCTCAGTGGGAGCTTTGCTGTCGGCGTCTTTGGGATCTGGGTAGGTTCGCCCCGGGCCAAGCGTGACTCCTTGTGGTTGGATGCTGGTAAGGGGTTGAGTTGTGAGGAGGATCTTGGGATCGTTCAAGCTTGGCAACCAAGTTGCGTCGAAAATCCGACGCTTACAGCCAACGCCGTAATCTGGGGTGAGGATCTCGTGGTATTTTTCTGGTACTGTTTTCTTCATGTGTTCGATAAGCTGAGCCTCTATTGGCTTCCTTTTTTCCTTGTACTTGTCTAGGAATATTGTATTAAAGTCAGATTCGGCGTACAGGAACAACAGAGTCCGAAGAGTCCTAGCTAGCGCTGGAACAGTACTGAAAAGCTTGGGAGCGTACTTTTCCCATTTCTCATGTCCACCGGGTGGTAATAATCTGGGAACTACCCATGGAGGTGACCGCATGACCTGCGTAACGGATTTGGCGTTATAAGGAGACTTCGTTAACATTGGCACAAATTGCGCTGCGCTGCATCCAGTACCAACAACAATAACATCTTTCCCGTTGAGGTCCACATCATAATTCCACCGAGCAGAGTGGAATACATCACCTTTGAACGAATCGCGTCCAGGGATCGGCTTTGGCCAGGAGTTTGGCTCAACCAGTCCACCAGCAGCACTTGCGACAATCTTCGCTCTAACGATCTCCTGCTTCAGATATACACTGTCTTGGCCCCGTTCAGCTATTCGCTTATGCCTGTCCTTGGTGCTCAAATCCCCGGTACCTGCGACCATGTGCGTCAGAGTGACCTCCCACTCCTCTTCATCCACAAGCCACCGCATCTCTGAAACGTCCGTGTTCAATTGTATCTTGTCGACGAGCTTATACTCATCGCAGACCGTGTATAGGTATTTGGCGATCTCTGGCCCGCTCGGAAAGAATGTGCTCCATGTAGGATTTGGTCTGAAAGAGAAGGAGTAGAAAACCCCTGGCCTGCAGGCAGTACAAGTCAGTATATACGGATCTACAAGACTTGGAAGGAGGCGTACACATCGCATGCTACACCTGGGTATCGATTTATCCACCAAGTTCCTCCTATGCCAGACTGGCGTTCGAAGATCCTGAATTGATCAAATCCGAGCTTCTCCTTCAACCGGCACCCTAAAGCTATGCCGGACTCGCCAGCGCCTACAACAAGGATGGGATAGTAGGTATAAGCATCTTTCTCATAGCCTTTTACCCTACGGATGGTGTTCTGGGGGTTTATTTTCATGGTATTGAATATTGTTTTATAGTCAACGAGGGGAACAGATGCGACGATAGGTTGGATTACCAGATAGAAAAGACCACAACAAAGTATGAAGCCGGATGTCTATAGAAATAGAAAAGAGAAACACAGTGCCCTAGGACACGACAAGAGCTCGGGGAATCTTTCCTGCACTCGCCAAAGTTGCTGGATTTGGCGTTGCACAGCGTTTGTCACTTTCGACAGGGACTTCAACCTCGGCTGTTACATAAACCGTCATTACGGAGTATTCACCAGAGATACAGTACCCGGGACCACTAGGCGGACGCTTACATAGCACTAAACCCTTTTCCGGCCATATAGTAGCCGGTACAGGCTAGAGCATACCGGCTACTCCTTATAATATGTGTAACATAAGGTACCTTAATACTCCGTGTATGAGTGTACGGACATCATCATCTGAACCTTGCATAAAACTCTAAATAGTATCACACCATCAACTAGGGTCAGAATAAAACCGCTTTTTCTACAAAAAGCGTGTATAATACTTCTTAGCGGCTTTTTTGCTTCGCTTTTTTGGTATCTTATTATCTAAGCATACAAGGGTCATTGATTGGAGGATTACCCTGCTGTTGACCCCTCGCTGTCGTCAGTTCTACTAGCTAACCTTGCAGACCCCTACCTCTCTACCTCCAGCAATGCCTCCGCAACGTGGCGGTAGGCCTTTGAACCAGCTCGTCGTCGATAACTTCCAGCAGATAATCGTACCTGGAAGGCTTACTACTGTTCGGTGCCGTCACTGTCATATGGCCGGAACGAACGCTTAATCGGCCGAAGGACCTAAAAAGAAGCTTCGCTATACACAGGGCATTGAAATCGATGAGGAGGAGCTTTTGGATATGAAAGATAGACTGCTGCAGGAGGAAAATGCTATGGCTAGGCTAAATCCTTCAAACAATGAAGGTGCTGGAGGAATTTCTGAATAGCATCATCGACGGCCAGGTGGCTATGGAGCATCCAAATAACTGATGCTATTTATATAGACCCCTGTGTTTAATACAGGTTTCAATAAACGTGTATAAAACATGCTTTTTGACTATCCTAATTAGGTTAGGCAATAAGCATGTTTAATACAATTCTGACCCTACCATCAACGAACGAATACCTTACCTTAGGCTCGGTCAAGTTCGGAGAATTATAGCGAGATGGTGGGGTTACAGCTGGCCGGGGGGTTGGAAAAGTTGAGCCGAGGTCGGAACTTTTTTTGTTTGGTTCCGGCCAACTTTCTGCATATGCTAACCATGAGTTCAAAATCATTCCAACCCCGGCTCAGCTTTCTGCAGATGCTAATCATGAGCTGAAGAATTGATATTATTTAGCTAAAGTACGGAGTAGCTACGAGACAAATAGAATAGCAAGAGCGAAGAATTGATGCCGTGCATATGCACAAAACATGCGAATCATGAACTCCACTTGTGACATGCCCATCCACAAGCTATCGCTCACGTTATCTTCGTCAGACCTTTCTCGTGCGTTTTCTTCTTCGTTCTCGTCGTTCTGCTCGTGATTTGCACCATCGCTTTCCTCATCGTCTTCGACATTTGCATTGATGAGCGAGCTGAGTTTCTTTTTAGTATATGCGCGGCATATGCGGACTGCGACTCTCACCTCCAAACCATTTAGCCAACCTGTTATCTCATCCGCTCGATTTTCAGCGCCGATGCTTTCGTCGTCCATCGATATTTCTTTATGCTCAGTTAATGCTGCGCATATGAGGCCTTAGTGATTTTTGTGGCCTCGCTTAATGGTCTTGGCATATGCTTTGCATAGGCTCCGGAGCTTTTCCAACCCGACGCCGAGAATTTTGGTGGTGTAGCAACTTGTGAGCTTCGTTTGCACTTTCGCTCTTCTCTATCGCTTATCTCGTATGATCACCAGAAGCATTGCATTGCGCTTCGCCTTTAGAACCGCCCAGTACGCTCGTTTCTACTCGACACCATCAGCATGGTCCCCGCTAAAAGTCCTGGATGACAGCAGCTTGGAAGTTTTCCGTAGGGAAGCATTTTCTCCCTCAGTGCCGGTAGTTCTACGCCGGGGCCATTTTCTTGAACTTCCAGCTGTACAGAAGTGGTTTTATGTCTCGGACGATAAGGAAAACCTATATCTCAATCATGACTATCTGTCCGAATTTGGCGATATCAATGTTCCATTGGAATACACATTACTAGCTACCTCATCTACCTCAGAGGCTGTTGAAGGAGCATTTCAGCGCTCGGAAGTACCATTCAAACTATTTTTGAATTGGGCGAAGCATGCTACGACTGAGACTCCTAACCGGCTTTATCTTGCGCAAGCGTCGTTCAACGACCTTCCCAAGAAGTTGGTGGGTGATCTTCCAATACCTGAAATTGTGATGAGGGCGGGACGTGGGGATGTCTACGATACGAACCTATGGATAGGAGTTCCGCCCACGTATACTCCTCTACACCGGGATCCCAATCCGAATCTGTTCGTGCAAATCGCAGGCCAGAAGAAAGTGAGGCTACTTGCGCCAAAGGAAGGGCAAGAAGTCTTTATTTCTGTTCAGACAGCATTGGGAAGATCGGCCTCTGCAAGCTTTCGTGGGGAGGAGATGATGAAGGGGAAGGAGAAGGCATCGCTTGAGGCGCGAATATGGGACGATGCATCTGCTGACGGTCATGCAAACGTGTCTGGGTACGAAGCCTCTCTCGAACGCGGAGACGGGCTTTTCATACCTAAAGGCTGGTGGCATAGTATCAAGGGTGTCGGTCGCGGTGTAAATGGATCGGTGAGATGAGAGCCCCTTGTGTCACTGAACTGCCGCTGATTACTTCTCTACAGGTCAATTGGTGGTTCAGATAGGACTCCTTCTCGGTCTCGAGTGAGGTCATAGTAGAAGTGAGATTAAATATGAATTAACATTTCCATTCATCTCACCTCACTTCTTCATAGTCTTATCACTAGCAGCCACATTTCCACTTATGATGAATACCTAGGCATTCACCCTTCCTTGACCTCCACTTCTGGTGTCCGAGAACTATAAGGTCCTTCTCTGCCCCCCACATTCTCCTTCTTTCCAACACACCACATACTCTTCCGCATATGTATTCACTACTCAAGAGTCCTATCTATTCATACCTCACTAAATTCCATTTTTCGACATGGACACATCATGCCAATCGAACATCTCACTCATCCTAGCCGCCTTCGTTGAAATGTTTCTCCACACCGATCGATCTGCGTCTAGCTTGATCTGTGCATATATACAATCTCATCGGCTTCCAGACCGCAGTACTGTACTATCTGGAACTCTCTCAGACTGTGATTGCGACAACTGTAGCCCAGATTCAGATGCACTGTATTCGGCTAAGTGGAGCCTTCGGCAACTGACAACCTTTCAGTCCGAAGAATCATCCTCAATTTACAAGTCTTCGAACTATGACTGACTCGAAAGCACGAATTCAACAGTGGCAATAATGAGGAACCACGCGAGGGAAATTTCTATCATGACTACTGCCTCACCTGTAGAAAGAGTGATTTCTTCGGCAAGGATTATGGCAATGTACGCCAGATCAACAACCTGATGACTCGTCAATTCGACCAACTGACAAGCTGGTATGGACTCAGAGGTTCCTTGAGGTTCGAACACATCTGGCACAAAATCGAATACCTGAGTGTTTATTCACAACTCGTTCAGGCCTCTTAACCAGGACTCGAACTCTAAAGAGCTATTTGAAAAAGATTCAATTCAAGCCTTCAGCTGGACAAAATTTCCACCATAAAAAAAGTCAATAGAACTTCCCTAGACGCACAATCTATACCTGATCCCTTCAACAGGCTATCTTCGTGAAAATCTCGACAACCTTTCACGTCAGCAAATGAACTTCAAGGTGGTCTGACAAAAGCTACGGTCTTGAAATGGATCTTAGTACCCAAGACGCAAGGCCATTGGCCTGTGCAGTGCGAGTTCAATAAAGTCAATACCTAACGATCAACAATATTCTCAAAGGCGTTAGGCTGGGTTTAGATCCCGCCGATTCAACACCACACTATCAGGTCCTGATTTATTTTCATTTTGCAGAACTCACCTTCTGTCTATGTTCTACAACACCCTTCTTCTGCATAACCACAGCACCAGAGCCCTAGAGAGACGTTTGAAGAAGCGGGCATATAGCAGAGTATAGAGTCAAGGGAGATATGAGACTTGCCAAGAGGATGATATGGGGAGAGATTTTCGTGTAGGGCCCACTAGAGTTTCTTATCGAGGCACAGAACAACGAGAATTGTGAGATTTGATTTGCAAAAACTATGCCGCCCACTCGAGTGCTTAGCTGACCGGTCCAAAGGGAAGGACTATGTCCGCTAAAGAGCAAATCTGTTCCGGCTTTTGGGCAAGATCTAGAAAAAGGTTCAGATATACACAAGCAGCCCTCCGATGCCTGTATGATGGTTCCCAAAGTGATGGCTTTGTCGCTCAAAGATATTGTGCTTCACGAGATGAAAAATGACTCGCGGTACAAAGATCTCCTAAGCGTCCATCGACCGAAGCAACTAGCCAGATATGCAGTGGCCGAAGCACTCACCTGCAATATTCAGCCACGCTTTCTGGTACTCTCGGGTTTACAGCCAGAGACATCAAGAGTGACCACGCCGTCCTCTTCTACTCTGGGCTGATGTCTGCCAAACAAATGACTCTATCCCCTTTGCGATCTGACTGGCTGTACATTATCTATTGAGTTGGCACACTACCCATGCTTCTTCATTGCCGCCAAATCCAGCCGTGTATCAAGGGCATCGAGGGCCTGTGTGCTGCGCCTCTCTAATTTTCTCGAATCGGATCTCTCAAAGACGGGTCACAACATCGACTTGCAAGAAGGAGATATAATCAAGCACTAAAACATATATTACACCGTCGACTGTTGCGCTGTCTACAAAGTGGACAACTTGGTTTCTATACGTTGTGGTTGGGGGAAGTATCAAGCTAGCTCTTGATGACGAAAATCGACTAAGCTGATCTCATGGATCTCCTATCGGACTGGTACAAGGGTCTCTTCAGCTATCGCTAGGAAGTCTAACTGTTCGAGAACAAGGAAAATTGGACCACAGCCATTGCACATGCTTCTCAGCTGTCTCGGAATTTTCGAATGGCTTATATCGAGAGACTGAAGACCCATGTTGAATGGTTTTAAATACCTCATCACGCTATCTCTTGTGAAAGCTTGGTGACGAAGCGGGGACTAGTAGATGAGATCATCAAGAACAGAGTCAGACACCGAATTGGTGTTTTGGCCTGTATGGCTAGAAAGATAACGTTCAGATCTCCCAAGGCTGGACTGGAATACTTGAGATGAAGGTGCATGGTACACTGGACTCGACTGTTACATCGAGTTCAGAAACGGATTACACCACCTGGCCGTACGGCATCCAGAGTCTACCACTTTGCTCTCTGCTCAACTTCTGAAAATCTCATCCTGGAAGTTGGAAGTCCGGGGGCTCAACGCCATGAGTGGGCGCGCTTCCTGTCCGATTTTGAAGAAGCGGAAACTTACCCCTATCTATCAAGCCTGAAGGCATGCTCGAAACAAGGACACGCAAAGCACAGCATTTTCTCGAGCCGAGATCAACGCACAGACGAGCGAAGGCTTCCAACGACACATCGACTGCAAAGTTAGAGGCTTACTTCGACAAGTGTAAGCGTCTAAGCTACACCTTCACTATCCAAATACTCCATCATATAGGAAACAATGCTGTTAAATATCATCAGCGCTGGTGGAGAAATGAAAAACAATAAAAGCTCTAGATGGTTAACAAGTTCAATCTGAGAGTGATCAATGTTCAGCTCAATGTCGATATTGATGGGTTGCGGGTTTCGGCTTAGAAGATGAATGGGAGACTGAACTGCTAGATCCTCTTGCATCATCTATCAAGAAATCTGGTCTCGGAATTGTTACCGCTTCTATGGTCGGTAGATTCGCATTTTTTGGAAAGGCGATACGACTTGCGCTGCGACAAGCTGCAACTTCAAGGAGAGAGGAGCTTGAGCTAATAGTCGCGAAAGACGAGTATACGGAGAGAGATGGCGTGATTGCGGCCAAGAATACTGGAGTTTCACTCAGAGAACATAAAATTGATGAAACGTTTATCATCGGCGAATCAAAAAATTTCAGGATCTGCTTTCTCTTGAGAAGTATCTTGTGATCGCATACGCGCGGTCTAACATTCTTAAAAAAAGAAGACGAAAAGTGGTAATCATTTTCACTTTCTACGATACTTCGAAAGGAGCACCTCGATAAAGGGATTGCATGCCTAGAGCGCGACTGAATAGCTGAGACCTGGGCATGCATACCGGATTCTATGAAACCCCAGGCCCCACCCCCTGCTTGCGAGATTTATACCTTCAAATGGCAATCTCATGTCTGCCTTACGTTCTGCGCAATGCGATGATTGCATCTTAGAACGACAGTCTGATGTCTACCTCACATCATTCGCAACATGAAAACTCTACCCTCGACAATCTGATGTCTACCTCACATTCTCCGCAACTTGGAGAGTCGACCGAGGTATCCGAAAGAAAGCGCGGCAACTCAGATCTTAACCTTATCAACTGAAAGGACCATGTTAAGACCTTAGCAAATTCGAGCCCAGAACGTTGTCTCTGTGGCCGACCTCGTTCATGATGACAATCAAGGTCCCTCGCACCGTCGTCAACAGAGAGAACGTAGCCCGCTCGACAATCTGATATCTATCTCACATTCATCGCAACATGAAGAGCGGGTTTTATACCCTCGAAGTACAATCTGATGTCTGCCTTACATCCTTCGTAACATGTAGAGCCGACCCTCAACAATCTCACATAGTATGTATACCATTGCGTGAGCCATTGTTTCATAATAGAAATGGGCCAAATGCTGGCTACCCAAATCTCTGTACTTTCTGCACTCGGTGCATTCCTATTAGACATCCGAAAAGCGATCAGCTATTGCCACCGCCTTCTTCCGAAGATCCTGGGGGCTCCGAACTCAAGAACTTGCAAATCAGGACTTGCCAGAGCCTTGTGCCGGATCTTTTATCGATTATGGTCCTATATCAACAAGATCGCTAAAGCTGCAAGACCTCCACCCAGGTACTATCACAACGAAAAACATGATAGGCACAGTGGGTCCTGGACTTTCAGGTGTCAACTTGAAGATGCTTGCAATCACTCGGCTCTCAATGTATCAGATGGCAGCAGTGAATCGAAACGTGTACAGAGCTAAACCTCTGGGTTCTGAAATTTCGATGGGCACCAGCCTAGCAGCGACATGTGTGGGTCGGCGTAGCCGAAGAATTGAAACGGCTTCGCAGAAAGTTGCTGACCTCGAAGGGTTTTCAGTAGGGGGACGAAGGGTTGTAAACAACATGAGAAGGTGGGATGTGCATGTTCACACTCAACTCAGGAAGGTTTGGGGTTAGCAAAGCGTCTTTAAAGGCAGAAGAGTTACGATCTCGAGCCCATGGGCCGAGCAGCCGTGAAGAGACTCCTCTGGAAATGCGAAATCCATGTTGCGCTCCCAAAACCCATGCTCACCGAAGAAGAGCCGCCCAAGGACTCGGGCAACATGGACCCAATTTCCTCGTCTTCACCGACTGAAATTCTCAGCAACACCCACACCCCCATACAGAATAAACACACCCCTGACTCAACCATGACAGAAGAGGCGATACGAAATCGAACGCTTCAATGTTCCTCGAAAGCTGGCCAGAAGCGAACCAAATCGTTCTTCTGCCAGCAGCGTTGTCCCCTGAATCAACGCAGATAGATGTATGCGAGTCTTAAGAAAAGAAAGACTTGTAGAGCCTCGAGACCAGTCAATAGAAAGGAGGAAGAAAATGACGAAAGGGCTTACGAGGATCGGAGTCAGGAACCAGGATTAGCAGACCAATCCACTAGCTAAGAGACCCTTGGAATGGGTCTTCTCGACCACCCTTTACAACGAATACTTGGTCAATTTGAATGACCATCTCCACCATCAAAGTAAAGACTCATCGTGGATGTGATAAAGCAGGATAACCTACAGGCTCAGAACCTAATATCAAAAGATGATTTTGCGCACAGCAGAGATCCTCATCCTCTAGTTGAGAAATGTACATGCCTGGTCGATCTTCTGTGATATGTGACAAGCCGAACAATAGTATCAACCGTCTTCAAATCTCATTTTTACAGTTGTGTGCAAAAGATGGAGTGAGAGAAAAGAACTCATCGTCATCCGAGCGTTATTTAAACCCCGACGACATTACGTCGAAGACTATATCCAGAGTCCTCGTTAGCACTGCAGCTCAAGATGACTTCCACAGATTCCCAATCGTCACGCAGCGTCAACCGCCACCAAGCCTTACTCACATGCGCGTCAATCACGACATGAACCAGAGAAACTTCACAGCCATCCCCAAGGCCAAACCTTCTCATCTCGCAGTCCCACCAACATTCGTCAAAAAAAAAAGGAAACCGAAACCATTAAAATCACGATATCATAGTGGAGTTTGGTACAACAACAAAACATTGACAGCCATAATAAAGAATCGGGGGATTCATCGCCATCTCCGTGTTCCCAGGACCTACGTTGTCAAGGGGGGGAGAACGATCCGAATTAATGGAGTTGATATACATAGATCAGGGGGGTTTTGAGGATGGGAGGTCGTGGTGCGGTGGTTGATGCAGGAGCATTGGGCGTGCGTAAGGCATCTACTGTACCTTAGCTTGGTCATGTCTACCAAAACCACGATCAGACGCCCGAACCAGCTGTTCTCGCAGTCCATTGCGTAGCTCGCTCAGTCCGTCCGCTTTCTATAGTAGCAATGAACCTATCATGCTATGCCCCTCTTTCACCTGCCTTTCCTCCCTCGTTATACACACCCCCTGGCATCGCATTTCCCTTGAACAAGCTGAGCAGGTTTTCCAACCAAAAAGCGCTTGGGATAATCCCTCCTTAAAGACTAGCCTGACCATTACTCGCTCAAACGTCCAACCTCCCTCCCACCTCTCTCAATCTACCAAACCACATCCTCCCCCCCCCTACCTCCACGCACACACCTCCACACCACCTTCAAAGCAGCCACCTCCCTCCCGTCGAGCAAAAACCCCCCCAACCTCGACCGCACCCCCCTTATCCTCCAAGCTAAACAACGCCTCCCTTTCCCAACCCCACCCCTCCAACTCCTACCACCCCAACCCCCTCAAAAACCCAACCCCAGACCCTCAACTCACCGCCCACTCACCTCCCCCAGCATCCCACCCACCATCCACCCACCACCGCACCAGACCTCATTTCCCGGACTACTGTCAACACCCCCCCCCAAAAAAAACACGCGCGCGAGCTCTTGCGGACACACTTGATCGGATGGGCGTCCGTCCATGAAGATCCGCGCCGTTTGCCCCGACGGAGCCAGCGAACGCCGGTGCGGAACGCGGGATTCGTTTCCGGCGTTCGTGTTGATAAAGGGTCGGGTGTGGAGGATTGCCCCCCCCATGCGAGCGGTAGAGGGAGTGAGGGGTGTGGCAAGGTGAGGTGTGGCGGTTGGGTGGTTGGGTGGAAGGGGGTGTAGAGGGTGAGGGTGAGGGTGAGGGTGAGGGTGAGGGTGAGGGTGAGGGTTGCATGTGGGGGGAAGGGGGTGGAGGGTGCTTGTGGATGTTTGGGTAGAGTGGCGGGTGGGAGGTTTGCTACGTGAGCTTGTCTGATGGTGCTGTGTCTCGAATTATAATATCAGCGGTGAGATTAGTTGGATATCAATATTGTTCACCGAACGAGTGAAGACAGAATGGGGCGATGATTCCGAAGGGATTGAAAGATGAAAGAGCTTGAAGAGTGGGCTTTGGAGATGGTGTGTCTGGATGGTCGAAACTTCTCCGGCATTTATTCTCTCAACGATCGCCTTCCTCCGTCATTGCTGAAATAGCAATGTATGCACTTGAGCAAAGTAGGATCAGAAGGTGTTATGAGACGGAAGAAGAGAAAAACTCCCAACCCTGAAAAAGACTACCTCACCAAGAAGAGAAAAAACCCCTTTTTTTTTGAAGCCGTTCACGTCTCTACCGCCATGAAAAGTCAATCCGCTTCAAATAGACGTCAATCGGTCGAAATGATCCTTTATGAGGTACTATTGACCACCGAAAGGAATTTATCGAACGTGATGAACTTGTCAGGACATGGTAAGGGGGAACGTTCGTATTCGGATGTTGATAACGTAGTAACATTCAGCACCCAGTCTTAAACCAACCGATATTCCTTCCATAGAAAAAGAGAAAAGCAAGATAGGTAGTTTCAAGGATATGAGTGGCCGAGACCGATAAAAGCAAAGGAGGGAGAATGCCGCGTTTCAGCGGAGACGTACGTAGAATGCTTGGCTGCTTGTGTACATTGGGTAGATGGGTCGTCCCTGGTAGACTATGATCAGGTGTCCAAACAACTGTGCTTTCAGTCGTTTCGTGCCCCTTCCCGTGGGAAGACAATCATGCCATTCCTTCCCTTCCCTGGCTTTCCTCCTTACAGACGGGACTGCGCCCCCCTAGCTTTGCCTAACCTAAACAGAGGACTACATCTCTTTGTTCCCGTCATCTATCCGAGTCCCCAAGCAACTCGATAGCTCATCCGACTGGTAGCTTTGGTGTTTTTGCTGAATGCAAATTTGGAGGAGAAGGAGAAGGAGAAGGTTACGACTCCGACTTTGCCACTCCCTCGGGCTGTGACTGCTCTTGGAGTACTTTTTGACGGAGTACTAGAAAAGAGAGGGAAGCATTAGTTTCGTTTCTCTTGATCGAACCAGTTCTGCCTTCACTAGGCCTTGCCTCTACCCCTCTTCCGCTTTCAGTCACAACCCAAACCTCAAAATAGTAAATATAATGAGAAGGGAAAAAGCAAACCTACCATCCTCAACCACCCTCAAAGTCCCCTGCTTTCCCTGCACAATCCCCTCCAAATCCTGCAAACTCTTCCCCAACTCCGCAACCTTATCCGTATAAAACTGCCTCGCCTGCGCCGGTGCCTACTCCAACCCTCAGATCAGCCCACCAAATCCCCTTCACCCCCGCAAAACCCCTATCTCTCCCGCAACAGCAACCCACCTTCTCAGCAAAAAATCCCGTCCCCACATCCACCACCACCCTCCCCCCAACCCCCGTCTCCGTCAGTTTTCCCGGAACATACAAACTCGGCGTCAGCGGCACCAGCACCTGCGTGCCCTCTGCTGGTTTCTCGACGCCTGATTTTATGGTGGCGATGCAGTCGCGGAATTTGGCTTGGGCGGCGCGCAGGGATGTGTAGGACGTGGTGAGAGTTTGGAGGTCGGTGGTTATTTGGGATTTTAGTTGCGAGAGTTGTGGGGTGGGGACGGTGTGAAGGTCGACTGGTTGGTGGGGATTGTGGGTTTAGTAGGGGGTTGGTGGAGGTAAGGGAGGGTTGGGAGAGGAAGGGAAAACAGGAGCGGTCGAGGACGTACTGGTTTGCGGCTCTGACTTGGAGGTTGAGGCGGCGGCGGCGGAAGCCATTGCGTGGAGGCGGTGAGAGAATAGGGGTAAAGGAGTGCCTATGATGGCATAGGTTCAAGCTATCAAAATGTTAGCAGAAGACGACAGAGATCTGCCCCCATTCCGTCAAAGCTTCCCCGTTGGCTGCTACTTTAGCGAGGTCGAGAGCTTTGTGAGCACCTCAGGTGATCAACGCTTCACCCGCATTGTGCAACAGTAGGGCGGTACTTACCAGATCGATAGAGGTGTCTTGTTGCCAGCTCTGTTGTAGACACGGCCAAATGAATTTATTCCACTTGGATAATAACAAACATCGAATGGCAAATTCCGCACTCGTCGCATGCCACCCCCGGCTAACCAACCCTAGCCCTACCATAGTGCAGCCCTAACAAAGCCAATTCCGTCCTTTAACTGGCTCCCACACTTGCTATTTCCCTCCGGTCGGTCGAGCGCGGTGGGGGTAACGCTACCGAGGCGTTGACTTGCCCCTCGTTGTTGCACCTAACCCGGTTTAACCGGAGTCGCACAAGCCCTGATGAATGCCCTGATTTGTGGGATGAATTGTATATAACCACGGAGTATTTCGTCTCTTTTCGTCTTTTCGTCTTTTCGTCTTTTCCCTTCTTCTCCGTCTTCATTCTGGAAAATCTGTATATAAACAAATTCGCCCGCAAACCCTTGAGACACCATGGCCTCTACGGCCATTGACAAAGGCGGCTTGCAACCAACGCATGCGCAGAAAGCGCCGTATACCGAAAAATATCCCCTCGATGGGACGCCTATTGCCTATGGCGGCGAGCCCGAAGCAGCGAGGCCGTATTCGCCAGGCGGTGGGAGCTCGCTGCAGCCGGTGTATGATAGCACGCATCGGAAGCTGAAGCCGAGGCATATACAGTTGATTGGGATTGGAGGGTATGTGGTACTCTGTTTGGGCGATTTTTGGTGATGAAGCTGCATGCTATAAAGGGTGCTGATGGTTGTGTTGCGCAGGACCATTGGGACGGCGCTGTTTGTGCAGATTGGTGAGTCATAAAATCGGAGATATTCTTGGTGGTTGGGTGTTGATTCTTTGATTAGGACATGGACTCATCCAAGTAAGCGCCTCATATATGAGTTTAAGATCAGCCGACTAATGGAATACCAAAAGGGCGGCCCGGCGTCGTTGTTTATGGCTTTTACGATCTGGTAAGATCTCTTTCTTTGTGTCCCATCCTAAAGGTTCGGGAGTAGGTATCCAGGGTAAGATTGTAGAAATGGCGGCGTCGAGTGATAAGTAGCTATATCAAAGCTGAGCAGATTTTCTTGTGTTCCCCAACTCAAGGGGCTAGTCAGAATCAATCTCTTATACCTGTGCTCTAGGTGTACATTTATATTGGCCGTCACTGTCTGTAAGGGCTCTCTTTTCATCGTCTGTGCTCGTGATCTTGTGAGAACTACATATCGGGCTCGAGAGGAAAATTGGCTCCAAACGACGCACTGCCGGACAACGAAAACAGCCCTTTGAAGTTTGAACCTTCTCGACGATGCCCCTTGACCAACCTCCCGAATGCCAAACACTGATTTGTGATTCTCCAGGCATGGCTGAAATGGTGACCTACCTGCCAATCTCGTCCCCCTTCATTCGCTTCGCTGGCCGATACGTCGACGAAGCCTTTGGAGTTGCGGCGGGCTACAACTTCTTCGTGTTCGAAACGGCCCTTGTCCCTTTTGAGATTGTTGCCTGTAATCTGATCATCCACTACTGGAGCGACATCGTACCCGCAGGAGGCGTGATTGCCATCATCATCGTACTATACGGGTAGGGATCTCACACCAAACGCTGGCTTCTATCCAGTTATAGCCCTCAAAATTGTAGGATGCTGATACCAGGGGCATAGTATAATCAACATTTTCGCTGTAAAGTGGTATGGGGAATCCGAATTCTGGCTTGCCCTTGGAAAAGTTCTTCTCATTGTCGGCTTAATCATCTACACTTTCGTCACCATGCTCGGTGGAAATCCGCTACACGACAGATTCGGCTTTCGCTACTGGAAAAACCCAGGTTCTTTTGCTGAGCTGTATAAGACAGGCTCTTTGGGCCGCTTTCTAGGGTTCTTGCAATGCCTCATTCAAGCCAGCTTCACCATCGCGGGCCCGGATTATGTCAGTATGGCGGCCGGTGAGGCGGAGAATCCACGAGTAGTGATGCCAAGAGCGTTTAACCGGGTTTTTGGGAGACTGATGGCCTTTTTTGTGCTGGGAAGCTTGGCGGTGGGTATCAACGTCCCCCACACTGATCCTGTACTCAAGGATGCCTTTTCGAACGGTCTGCCTGGAGCAGCGGCGAGCCCTTATGTTGTTGCCATGAACAGACTAAAGATCCACGTGTTACCGGACATTGTAAATGCCGCCGTGCTCTCAGCAGCCTTCAGCGCAGGCAATAGCTACGTGTATTGTGCTAGTCGTAGTCTCTTCGGCTTGGCATTGGAAGGAAAGGCGCCGAGGATATTGACCAGATGCAGCAGGAACGGAGTGCCGATATATTGCGTACTGGTAGTGCTCCTTCTGAGTTTGCTCAGTTTCTTGCAGATTAGCAGCGGCACAGCTGTTGTACTGCAGTGGTTCGTCAACCTGGTAGGTCTATTTTCTAGCGTGACCTCTTATCCAGTCCTGACAGGCAGCAGGTCACAGCGTCCCAACTGATCAACTTCTCCGTCATGGCGTTCACCTTTATCCGCTTTATGAAAGCCTGTAAGGCGCAAGGCCTGTCTCGAGACTCCTTGCCATACAAAGGATGGGGTCAGCCTTTCCTCGCATACTATGCGCTGACTGGCTGCTTCATCATGACGTTTGTTGGAGGTTATACAGTCTTCCTACCCGGCAGTTGGGACGTCGCGACGTTTCTGTTCTCGTACACGATGATTGGGGTCTTCCCAGTCTTGTTTGTCGGTTGGAAACTCCTTAAGAGAACGAAGTGGATGAAACCAGAGGAGGTGGACCTGATGAAAGATGTTGACGAGATAGAAGAGTACACAAGGAACTACGTGCCAAGTCCACCAAAGTAAGTTGGCTTCCCTCCAGTAACGATATTAACATAGCTAATTTATAATACAGGAACAAGTTCTACGCAATGCTTGACAAAGTGTTCAATTGAAATGGCGGGTGTGGGGTAGCAGAGGCCATGGCCGCCCCTTTCACCTAAGGAGAGTACGGCAAGCTTGCAGAAAATCCGAGTAGTCTCCTGAAAACTAGAATCTTCCTCGGAGGAGCAATTGAACAGAGATCATTTGGCGGTACACCCAAATTTGCCTTCTCCTGATTTCCCGGAGAGGGGTGCATCCCAATTGCAGGAGAGATGAGCCAAGCGCCTTGCCATTTGATTTTTGCCTACCTTACACCGCCTCATAAAGACAACGAGCATCCCCTCAAAAGATGCCTCATTCACTTAGCCCATATACTAGAGTTCCAAATCTTAGAAGCAAGCAATAGAATTTGTCTTCGTTCCATGATGGTGATACAGTTTCTTGACCCGACTGATAGCCTCTATGTTGCACTACCTTGTCTCATGTATAACGTTTCATGTATTTCGAATTTGACGATTGATGAGAGGTAACTATGATCCACCATGGCGAACACATTTACTGGGAATGTCGTTATCGCTTTCGTACACCCTGCTGAGTGGGGTTTTGATAGACACGTAATTTCGAGCCAATGAAGACATTGAAAACGCCAGGAACACCTATGTCGTCAAATTCTGATTACATCTCACCATGACCATACCGTATAGCGGCGAGCCATATAGCGTTCGTAGAAGACTAAACGCACCGTTTTTTTACTCTCGAAATTTAGAACCTTCCTTGCAAGATCAATTACTCGTGGCCCTTAGCGCATCATAGACTAACAGGCGAGTGTGACCACAAATCATAAGATTTGGGGTGCACTATGAATAGTACAGGAGATAATGACATAGTTTTATGACGAGTAATGAGAACCTTCATGATAGTTGAAACGTTCTGTCGACACCGTTATTGGAGGAAATGTGAAGGTAGAAGCGTTGAAAGAGCTGACGACGACTCGAGATCGCCGTTACTGAAGGATTGATGTGGCACGTCAATAAAAGGGTCAAATGCCGAAGGAGGAATAGCCCGCGTGAGGTGAGGCTGCTCAGGGAGCTTCTGCAAAATGCGTAAAAGGCGGCGAGGAAGTTCTGTAGGGCATTACGCCACAAAACCATAGAGACTCCCTAAGCAAATGATCTGCAGCCTCTGAAAGTGCAGAATCCACTGTTTAACTGCTGGCATAAAACGGTGTGGCCGAAATGAAGCTGAAACACAGGTTCGAGCTTGGTGACGTGGTTCAACCAATAAGCGTAGATCGTTCCAGTGTCGAGATGCACTGGTAAGGTTCATTGACCAGAGTCCGACACCATGGTAACGAAAGTGCGGTAGTTTCGCTACCTTTCTATATCAGTCGTGTCGAGCTTTTCCCTTCCTGGCAGTAACCGCTTGTACATTTCTCCAGCGATATTTTGGTTGCAAAAGACTGAAACAGATCCCGGACCTTGATCATGACGATATGACGTTTGATGTAATGCTACCTTGATAGCAAGGGGAAATTGGGGGTAGTCGGCATGCTGGTAACGGTACATGATGTGGAATAGCCAGTCTTTGCAGGACCTGTCTTTGTACGGCTGAGAATAGTGTGAACGTGCAAGGGGTCAGTAGTCTTTCAAAGAACACCCGGCGTGTTGCCGCGTGGAGTTTGCAGATCTCTTGAATTGTTTTCTTTCACCAGCCTCATCATATCTTATCCTTTCGAGAAGTCGGATCCTTGGTAGTGGTTTGGTATGCGCCCTGTGCCTTGTGCCTTATGCGGGAGCGGAGCGCTTTATGCATGTCGTCAAGCTGCCGGAAGGTAATCCCCCACACCCCACGTTATCATCCACCAAGTCCAAAAATATCGACACTGTGCATGCTGTGGTCTCCACATATTTCGAGTCGAACCAGCATCCTGCTCGTTAGTTCTAACGTATCTTGTTGGCTGTACATATGGCAGTCGAGTCGTGATGGCTTTGTAAATCGGTACTTGCCCCGTTGTTGCATGCGGCAACGTTTGCCTTAACTTATAGTAACGGAGCTGAATATCATGCTAACCGTATGATTCGCCCGTATCCTGTACCATTATCGCAGTCGGCAAGATTAGCTGACGCAAAGACGTCTGGACTTATGGAAGTAGCGCACTGAAGCTGCGCCCTTTTAGTTGATAGGATATCTGTCCTATCTTAGATTCCAGATTGGTTATCCTAAAGATGCCCAAGACTGTATCAGTCGGCTGGTGGGCAATTAACGGCGTCTTACCAACTTTATTTTTAACGTCAAAGTAGAGCAAAGCTCGACATCTCGTGGTATCACACGAATTGTTGTACAATGATTGGTGTATAGCCGTGAAAACTTATTAATACCAGCCTCGATTGACTACGATCTTAATTATGCGTGGTGAACAGAACATCATTCCTAAAAGTTCAAGAGCCGATGCTCTAGCGATCAGCACAGTCTTAACCTAGCATTGCAGCACAAGAAACATTAAATACCAATAAACATTTGCCTTCTCCATGAACGCAAGTCTTGACCTGGTGTTCGTTTCAGGCGATGAGTGCTGCTAGCGTCAGGTGTTTCAAGACACCCTTGGTACCTGCATTCAGACCTGAGCAATAGCGGAAGTACAGGAAATTGTATAAGTAGAACTGCATTTCAAGACCTAGGATGAGAATTAGTACAGCACCCGGATTTGCCGAGAAGAGAGAACCCCTCAGGTTAAAAGAACAAGCAATCCGGATAGGAAAGCCTTTTATTGCTCTGATCTCTTATCACTTCTTTCTTTCTTCTCCCGTCCTCCAATTGGAGTGATTCTTATCACATTATCTTCCGTTCCTCAGATATGGCGTGAGTATCCCTTTTCAATCGATTGCCCACTATCTTCGGGTCATGGCTATCGTAACCTTCAGGAGTATTGCTGACTCTACTCTCTGTTAAGAGCTGCAAAGTCCAACGGATATGAAAGGTATTCTATTGACGTTCGCCAAACGATGGAACCTAAGCATCCTCCTACCGTTGAAGCGTACCTCCGCGAAACCGATAGGTACAAAGCCTTTCTTGTCGGATACCGTCCAGAGACGCCTCGGCCTGATAAAACCCGAAGGCTTGCCGGAAGGATTGAGGGTTGGGAACGCAAGTGGGCAAGTTCCACTCATAGCACAGGAAAAACTTGTGGTACGTTGTTCGATCTCTTGAACAAAGATATATTGCTGAGCCTACCAACGCTAATACCATGATAGCAAAGACAAAACTTTGAGAGATGCGTGTCAACGACGGCCTCGAGATCTTTCCTGGTATGAGCACAATGGCGGATGTGCGGTTTAAAACCTGCCTTTATACCACTGTTGGATTTTTTGCATGTCCAATCCAACGAATCCAAATCTCTGAGCACACAGATCCTCTTATGCATCGTTTCATCGAGTAGCCGGTACTTCGACCGGTTGGTATAGCAAGCGGGCAACTTATCACCACGTTGCTTCAAGAACCGTCCAATCTGGCGGGCAAAGTAATACATGGCTTGTCGTTGATTAGGACACCGGGACTGAAAGCGATAGTGTCAATGAATGATTTGGAACCCATTATGTAGAGTGTATTTCTTGGTAATTGTAGGCTTGTGCTTAATTCGGCGTACACCTCCTGTTCTGAATAAATTTCCTCCTCAATGATAGGGTTAGAACATCAGCCTCCGTGGCCATAGTTCGCTCGCAAAGGTCTTTAAGATTAGTCATTCGCCACTCTGATTGCCATGCGACCGGTTTACCAATTTAGCATCAGAATACTAGCAAAAATGTGCAGACTTTCGACTCGTTTGCAATGTACCTCCGCGTAATTTCGCCAGTTCTTCGAGGGTGCGTATTCAAGCATTGTAGCATCCTACTTGAGGCGCACCCCATGTCCGATCAGTCTTTGCCAGGGTAGGAATGTTGAGTTAACGAGATCATGTCCAGGCATATCGAAGTGGCTATCCTGGAAGGCAGGATCCAGTGGTGCTAGGCTGTTGCTGCAGGAATGTGGCTGTAGGTGCAAATGCTGGAATCGCTAGCGACGTAGTTGAAACAGTTTTACTTGCCGCAAAGATCCGGAAACAATCTTCGAGGACTTGACATTAGTTTGGCAAAAAAAAAAAAAAAAAAAGCAGCGCCATGAAACAGGGTTTGATTCTCGGCGAACACCGTTCTCTTCTGCAATAGACATGAGTTCAACGAACACCTAAATTTCCAAACACGATCGACTTCTATTGGGTCGCCTCTAGAGATACCAAAATCAATGCCGCATGAAACTTGAAGTACAAATACTGCAGAAAACGTGCTGCGAGCGCTTACAATTTTCCGAAAGAAAAGGATGGGAAGTGGAGTGGCAATTACGACGACAAATCAGAGTGTTACCTTACAAAAGGGTTAGAACTCTCGTGACACTGCACATCAACGGCGCAGATGTTTCAGCCTGCATATTCGCATCGAAGCAAATGCGATTAGATAGAAAGTATACAACAAACGGGCCCCAATGATAGCAGAACGATACCGAGTCGCTGAATGGAGTGAAAAGACCGATCTAGAGACATGGTTTGTTCATAAGTTATGTGCCTGCACGAGGTAAGGTCATTAGGCTACATATGCATGCACGGGCTGGCACATATCTCAACCCCACGAAGTGCGAAGCCTGTAGAAATAGGACCTCACCATGTGCGCTCTCTTCCCAGCAAATATTGCGCCGATGCATAGTAGCAAAATCGAGCCGTGCCTGCACAAGGTCGCAACTTAAGAGTAACTAAAACGAGCATATTCGCCATGCAGTTGTGATACGAAGAGTAAAATAGCGTAAGAAATATCGCTATGATCGTCAAAATGTATTCTGGAGGAACCCTGAAGGAGGAAGGTCTCCGAGATACGTAATAGACGTAACATGAATGAGACTCGTACAGCGATAAATCATGCTGATTCTGGCTTCTTCTCTGCATTATCGTCAAGTTTGAGAGATCCTGAGCACCAGTGCTCTGATTTCATTGGATATTGAGAAGAGTCCGTCACACAATTGCGTGTGTAGGCACCACCCACATCGATGTACGAACCGACAGATTCGCCTTGCCGGGCTGGATGCTACTGCAACCATCCGTGTGATGTGTTAGCGGTCTTTTGTACAGTGATTCATAAACAAACAGTAAGATGTGGAAATTCCCAAGAAGTACGACCATCTGGTGGAGTCATCCCCGTGGTTCAGTTATTAGTGTTCTCAAGCTTAGCCACGAGAAGTTCTTGCAAATCGACTGTCGCATAGCGGACAAGAAATTCTACCATTGTTGCTACGCTGCAGTCTGTGATGCCTAGGGGCCCAAGGCGTCTTGATACATCGCGGCTGTATCTTCAAAGCTTTGCGTTGGAATGAATAGTGAGTTACTTTGATCAAGTACCCAGGCCATCATAGTAAGAGTAGTAAAGTTATGATGTAAAGGCGCGGACCAAGACTGGTTATCGGAGGATCAAGCTTGCTGCCTTAATGCAATGCAATTTGCCTACTTTGCGTCGGAGATGACAGCTGCCCCCCACGAGGTTCGTAAGTCATGCATAGTAGACGTTGCAGGATGCTCGGATGATCCCACCGTTCTTCCCTCTGTATACGTAGGACATTCGCCCTGGAAATTTTAGACAAATTTTCCTGAAGCTCATGCACAATACCAACGGCTGCAAAGCACATAGCGACCCAATCGTGGGCGGATAACAGGGGTCAGCTACGAACCCACCGCGGTGACAAATGGCCGTTGAAACATTTGAGCAAGCCACCAGGAACCGTTCCTGGTCTTCGAACCAAAGGTCCTACGGAAAGCGCTGCCCACGACGCTTACGGAACGTGAGCATTGACGGATTCCATTTTGCGCGGACCAAGCTGGCTGATGATCTTCAACATCTCCTCACAGACTTAACACGATATGCCTGCCCCTTGATCTAACGTCCACAAGTCGATGACTTTGGTTGCCCATTAGCGATCGTCATATATCATATTCTCAATTTCATGATTGCGTTCGAGCTTACGAGCCCTCAAACACCAATACTCACGGCCCAATGTCGTAAGGGTTTTAATCTTTCTCGTCTTCCCGATTCTCTCGTCGACCCTCGCTTACCTTGTCGCTTACCTCTAGGTCTTCCCACTCGAAGGCTCGGTCCACTTTAGCCAGTCTTCACGGATGGCAAACGGAGCATATGTGGAAGTCGCAGCAATATGCCTATCACATTGATGAGTTCAATGCCCTCTTGTTCAGCAAACAGCGTAGCAACCTTGATCGAGGACAATCAAGGTCTCATTACATTGTCGCCTGGAGTGATGATTGGGGTCGGAAGTGTAGCGAAAAGGGCAATCAACCAGGTATTGCAACGTAAACATATTTCAGAACCTGCCAACTAACGTTATTACAGGAAGATCCAAGCTCTGAAAGGCCGAACGAGAGCTTTAAATGTCCATTACAACCTTCACATCCACGTCCTGTATTTCAGAAGAGGCAAAAATGGCGAGTATAAGGGAATAAAGAGTGAAGGAGTGAAGGAGCAAAGGAGCACATCAGACAACTTGTTGAGATCAACTGAGCTGGTGCTTGTATGGTTGTGTCGGAGCTGTGTCGCTTTTGGTTACCATGGAAAGTAATGTTCACAGCTGGCTGTGAATTTCAAGATCGACTGGTGCTTTGGTGTGGAGTCTCCCACGGAACTTATGCTTCATCCTTTCTTTCGTCAATACAAAGGCTTCTGGGAGTGCTCGGTCTGCTCGCTTCTTGTTATCATTGACCACCATGTCAACCAATGCCATTGCTGAGGAAAGGCACAGAACCATCCCTGAACCTTGAAATGAGGCAGCAATAAAGAGATTTTGCTCGCCCGGTACTTGACCGATGAGTGGGAATCCATCTGCAGAATATCCCATGATTCCGGTCCATGCCTTACGTATCCTGCCATCCGTATGGTCATTGCCCCAATGAGGGTCGAAATACCTCCCGGTACAGTTTCTAAGATAGTTAACAATAACAGGCTCGGTGACAGTATCATCGGTCATTCCGAATTCATTCAAACCCTCATTAGCAGCTATTGTCGAGCCACCTCCAATCATGATATCGCCAGCAAACCTTGAGCCCTGCGGTCGAGGAACCATGTACTCATATCCATCTCCATAAATGAACGAATAGGTATTTGTTAACCCATCTTTGGGCATAGAGCTTCCAGGCCTTTGAGCGGTCATATGCCCCCGAAGTGGCACAATGACGCCTTGGAGTGGCGGGTATAGATGGGATGTGTACCCATTCGTTGCGAGGAATACCTTGTCCGCCTTAATACTCCCTCTGGGTGTATCCACTATCCACCCGCTTTGGCCAGCGCCCCGCTTTTTGATCTTCAGGGCTGGCGTCTCGGTCTGCAGGTTCAAGCCTTTCTGAAGAGCCAGGCCTAGCATTCCGGTAACAAATTTATAGGCACTGATACTACCCGCCTCGTATGACACCGCTCCGAATGCCCCTTTGGCAAGAAACTCTTCTTCTGCCTGCTGAGGGCTCCAGAAAATATACCTTGCCGCCGGATCATCGGGCCCTAACACCCTCCTCATCTCCTTTACCGCCTTTTCTGCCTTTCGCCACTGACCATACTCATAGATTACATCTACCGTGTCTCCCTCCCAGTTGTCGCATTGGATGTTATGCTCCCTTGCGAATGCATGTACGGCTTTCATGCAGCCATATTCGAATCTTGCGATCCTTGCAGCCTCCTCCTCTCCGTGCGTACGCAAGTTATCTAGAAACGCTCGGTATGACGCGCATTTCGTGTGGCCACCGTTGCGACCTGTGGCTCCAGAGCAAGCTGTACGGGCTTCAAGCATTAGGACTGGAGAGGGTGAGTCCTGATTAAGAAGGGTGTACGCGAGAGTAGCCCCAGTGATTCCAGAGCCAACGATCAAGGCGGAGACGGCAGTGGGAAGGTTGTATGTGGTACGGTGGATAGAGATCAAAGCTGGTGGATCTTGCCATTGTGAGGTTGTAGGGTTGAGGCGCGGAAGCCCAGGAGGAATGGAGGCACGTTGTTCCATGAAGAATGACTGGGGTTTACAGGCCAGTTGTGAGAAAACCGTTGCAATCAAGTCTATCTTCAGGACACGCTCGACGTGAGATAGAATTGCACATGTCACATATGGTCCGTGAACAGAGACATTCCATTGGTGCAGGAGCTTGGTTGGGACAAGCTTTCCCTTTCGGAGTTAGCCTCGCATTCTCACACAAGGAGTATTTTGTATTTTCCATCTCAAATTTTCTTTTATCTACCACAAACACTCATACTACCTACCAGCCTTAACGAAGCTTGCATCGGCTCTTCAATGATCACAAGGCATTAAGACTCTGGCTCAATAAATCGGAAGTCTGACTTGCTCGGGAGCTTCTACTTTGCAAGACCAACGAAGTCACCACGCATGTCTGTGGGACTCTCGTTTTACAGTGGCAGATGATAAATTACCAGACTGCTACACTATCTGCACAGGTCACCTTCGATCTTTGTTCCACGCCACTATCGTACTCAAATCGTTCTCGGTCTTACTGGCCCCACCCACGTCAGGCGTGAGTTCAGAGTTTCGTCGACTTTTATTCGTCGTCGTTACCCTTCTTGCCCTTCTTCTTTCCACCACCGGATGGTGCGCCCTCTTTCTTCTGGTGTACGATCAGTCTTGTCCATGACTCCTCTTTGTCCCATTCAAACCCTGCCAATACAGGAAGCTCTAGTTCATCGTCGGCCTGGGGTATTCGATCAGCTTCTTATTCGGAATCCACCCAAAATATTAAGGTCAGGGTGATTATTAGCTTACCTTCTTCTTGAACTGCTTGTGGATGGCGTCTAAAGCATCCTTGATTGTTACGCCCTTCAAATTCCGTGCAGTGACTTCGAGTCCCAAAGGAAAGTGCAGATCGATTTTTTTGACAGGAGGGTTGGTAAGGAACTTCTTGAGAACGTCCTTCTCATCTAGTGTGGCTGGAGACTTGTTCAACCGCCTACTGAACGTTAGCTTTGGCTCGTATATGCCGCTGTTATGAACTGCCATGGGGGCCTTGATACTCCAAGGTAGCTTACCAGTTCAGCTTCTGCGTCTCCTTTGCTATTTCCAGTTCCTTGCCTTCCTTTTCTGCCCTTATGTCAGCTAATATTGACGATCCTCGACCTTCTCCACATCGATGATGATGGACCGGCAGACATGTGCTGTTGAGAAATTCACCTAGGTCGTTGATTTTGTACACACCAGCAGCGCTCGAGCTCGCTCTCCGATGGCCCTTGATTTCATTCTGAGGAGGGGAAGAGGACAAACCCGACACAGCCGAGTCGACTTTGGTGAGAGCTGCTGTATCGGAAGACATGATTGATTGGTAAGCTTGATTGTGGATGATGGATATCTGACTGAAAAGGAGGATAGATGGCTGGTGGGTGAGAGGAGTTTCGATGAGTTTTGATGTTGAAGAGTCAGTAGGAGGAGGTGATGTGGATGGTTGGAGTGAATGATGGGAGTCGAGTCGTGACAACCAGGGCAAGCCCCGCTCGAGGGTCACGCGGGACCTTATTCAGCTCCGTGAAGCTGAGCTGCTCAAAGTACCTTGTACCTTTGCCCCACCTCCCCACGTTTTCCCCAGGCCTCGCCTAACTCTAAATCACGGGAGCTACTCTACGAGTATGTAAGGTAAGGTAGCGTGGGTAGGTATTCCGTATCAATTCCCAAATCCCAAATTGGGGCATCATCTGTACTCCCCCAGCCCTGGTGAGGTAGGACTCGTAAAGACGGTTCTTCGATCAGCAATACATGATTCAATGCGCGAAGTTCAGGTCCGCAGGACGTAGGAGATCTTCGAAGCTTGACGGTTTTGGGACACTCTCTAGCTTTGAGGTCACTGGCGTAGGTGGCAGGGAGTAGGTACTTAATTCATAGTCGGTTCGATTCCTGATGGCGCTAGTACAGTGGTGTAGTGGTTATGTTTCTTTTCTGTAGGTACACGTCTAGTAGGTGTTGGTGCTTGTTTGCATTTCTGGAAATTGCTTCACCTCTCTCTCACTTGCATCAGTATTCATCAAAGCGAGAAATTGGCATGCGGTTGCTGTTAGGAACTTAAGGTACGTTTGCTCATTTCTTCCCCCGTTCGCGGTTTAATGTGCTCCAAGTGACTCCGTGCTTCAACCGCCCAACAAATGCCATCTTAAGTGAATTAATCCCACTTTGTTCATTTTTGCAATCTTAGGGCTTCCCTCACCTCCATAACGATGACTCAACCATACTACACCGTTCCGCAATTTCTCTGGTGCCATCTTGATTATCTGTACAACTCCTTAACACCTCCGTCAAGAATACATCTTCCTGGCAATCCACAGTTTGCCTTGACTTGAGAAGAGACAAAAATCCTGTATCTAGCTACCTCGACTGTCCAACACATGGCTGATTTGACGGACGGTTTTTCGTGCCGTGATGCTATGCTCGCACCTACCTTTTCCGAAGAAGAGCTTATCGAGCTTGAAATTTTGCGTGACGAAGAGATTGACACCCTAGTCAACCAAGGGTATCTCGTTAGATCAGAGCAATGGAATCCAGAGTTCCGCAACGGCTTCGTCTTCACATACCCTGAAATGATACTGGAGATCACTACAGGCGAGCGGTATCCTGTTGAGCCAATAGACTACCACTTGAAGAACACATATTTACCCAGAGTCGTTATTGATGACTTGAGAATAGCGCTGCGACACATCTGTATGGATGGCTGTCGAACCAACAACCGGGAAAACTGGACTAAACGAGGAACCGCAAATAGCACCGGGATCTTTGAGTTTGATATGGTTGTATTGCACATCGTCACCAAGACAGTTGCACATCTTGTGGACTACAGGAGTGATCCGACTGCATGGGGAAACAAAGCTGAAGCATCGAAGCGACAAATGGTGGATAGGTCGATCGCTGAACAACGGGTGGAGATGTTGAGATTGATATCAGGCATCGACCTGTCCAGCAACACAAAGTACCTGGAGTACCAGCGGGATGCGAAGGCTGGGTTGGCACAGCAAGAGAAAATAGACATGTTGTCGGCCAAGACCAAGCACGACATTTTGAACACTGAATTCGGTCTCAACCTGGCAAGCATTGGAGGGCATGACTTGGCCAATTCCCTTCTTCGCAAGACACCGGACCAGATATGTGCCAAGCTCCCCAATATCTTTCGCATCTTGCACATTGAATGTGTCATCCGAAGCGATCTATCCCGGGTCTTCTTGCAGAAGCAAAATCAACTGCGTAATAAGATGATGGCGCATCCGCTAGATCGTCTGAGAGCAAACGTACCTGTGGAGATCCGCCGTGAATTCAGAAAGAGAGGTGGCGAGAAAGAGAAGGAATCTCTGACGGATTACCTCGTGGATCCACGCTTGACTTTTCACGGCACTCGCAAGGACTACGTTGCTTCGATTGTCAGGCAGGGCTTCCTGCTGCCCGAAAAGAAAGAGGACGTTTGCTGCGGGTCGACTTATGGTATGGGGCTATATTCAAGCCCTAATGCTGAATTTGCGCTACGTTATACTGGCTTCAGCGCTTCGCCAACGCTCAACAGCGAGTTTTCTGGGCTGAAACTCATTGTCTGTGCCACCATCATGGGCATCAGTAGCACCATGTTTCGGGACGATAACTGGAGGGATCAAACCGAGCCTTATCCTGGGGCGGACTCTCATGTTGCAAACGAGCAGTATGAGTATGTCGTCTTTGACCAAGCACAGATTCTCCCTTGCTACGTTATCCATCTCGACCTGGGCCGTCATATCACGAAATACTTTGAGCATATTCCCGTCAATCCTCGGGATTGGATTGAAGAGTGGTGGCGAAACAATATCCCCCGTCAAAGATTGAACCCACAGGCTCTTGCCCCTGGTGATAAACAGCGGATCAAGGAGGCCCTGGTAGCGAAAGCGAGTAAATACTTCAGCTACGGCTATGGCCCAGTGGCAGGGTCAAAGATCATCATCGAGGAGGTTGGCGAAGTAGACGAAGACGAGGAGGAGTATGGGGAATACCAGGAAGAGCGGGTGGAAAGGGTTGAGTGCAAGAACGATATCTGGAAGTGGGACGACGATAACACTTTCGCTGTTGAGGAAATGGGTGAAGGAGTAGACGATGACGAGATCTCAAGCAATATCCAGATGGACAAAGCCAAGGTCGACGATGTCGACGAGGACCATCTCCCAGTATGGGCCTTGGGAGCGAAGGGGAAATCGAAATTCGATGAGTACTATGATGCAAGGATAGCCAAGAACAAGCGTCCTGAGCGGCCAAATCGAGCCCCTTCACCTTAACTCCTTGCCACTATCTTCACTATCGAGATCCAACTATAGCGCTTGGTTCATCGAAGATACTCGAATCTACATTCAATACCAAATCGAATGAAAAGTTTGACCCCATTACCGCTAATCCACCAAGCCCTCCTATCCCTCGAAAGTAGCCTCAGAAGGGGTATCGTATCCACTGTAAGATATCCAACATCCAGGACCCGAAAGCGCTTCCCACCAGATTCGTGCCACGAGCCATGGCCAATCCTACCAGACTTGTTCTATAGGCCATGAGAAAAAGCCAGCCATATACCTGTGCCGATAACTACCCCAGCCAAGGACGCACTTGCGTGATGGAGCGGGTGAGCTGATGGCTGCAATGGTCAAACGTCTCCCGGAATTCAATGATGCATTTCGAAGATTTGCTTTTTTTTCCCTAGCGAGGATTCCAGGCGAAGAAGTCTTCCCCATCGACAATGTGTCTGATTGATGAAATATTTCATTCGACGAGTATCTTGACCCTAGATTGCTAAATCCGAAGGGGGCATAGCCAAGCAAGCTCTCTCAGCCCATTGACCTACTGTACGCTATCACTATCAACCATGGACCATTCTTAACCATATCTGCCAACCAGACCCGCTCGCGCACTCATTCACTTATGCAGTCGCTAATTGTCCCTTCCGCGACCATCAGCTTTTAACCTCGGAAAAACCTCCCCCCTAAAAATACGTCTATGCTAATGTTGAGAACTCGGTTTATTGGGAAGCAAACGGGGACTACGAGGACAGGTCGTGAGGAGAAGGGGAGTTGTAGCGTAGGATTATTAGATGATTTAGAGTTGGCTTGTTTTTGGTGGGTCTTTGGATTTGGAGACAAGAGAAGCCAAAAAGTACTTGTTTGAGTCGATGACAAACTAACCTGAAGAGAAAGCCGTTACTAAGGTACCCAGGCGCCTAACTTTCCCTGCAGTAAGCTCTAGCTAGCTCATGGACCTTTGTTTGTTTGGAAAGATGTGAAAGAGCCACATAGCGTAGAGTTAGTTGCACCGCAGAAGTAAATCCTTCCATTTGCGAACGAACGAGTTGGAAATCGCTCTGTGGGTGTACATGAGTGGCTCTGATAGTATCGAGCACCGACAAACACCCGTTCCAGGGGGCATCGGCGGAGTGTCCTTCAGAGTCGTCCTCTGCCTGCGCCTAGGATTATCTCCATCAGATCAGTAAAAGATGTTACACATGCCAGATGTCTTTAAGCTGCAAAGCCGTTGCCACTTGCTCTCAGCTTTAGCTTAGCTGATCTCCCTCCTGCTCAACCATCCTGGCTCTTCATCCCATCAAGCACCTCTAAGATGAAGCGCAGATTCTGTATGAACTCCCAAAATCCCGCATCCAACGGCATACCCGCCGAACCATAGTTGGCCTCAAAGAAGGTCGAAAGCTTTGGATCCCATGCCGCCGCCTGTCCGATACTGAGGTTCGCATTCTCGGCCAGTACAGCATCCCATTTGCTATTCCAAAACGTTGCACCCCACTGCGTGCTACTTGGTAAAGGTTCATTGACAGCATATGAATCGTACCTCGAAATCTCAAAGAGCCAGGAGCTGTGGTTCTTGAGGCGGTAGCGCAGGGCGGTTTTCTGCTCAAAGGATTCGATGGGGAAGGACTGGACCTCGAAGAAGAGTCTGTGGCCGGTAAGTTCGATTTTGGGGTTGGGGGTAGGACAGCGGAATTGGACGGAGTCGGCAAAATATGTCATTTGGGGGTTGATGCGTGTGGGGTCAAGGAGGTTCTCGTTGGCGATTTGGAGTTTCCAGGATATACCCCTACGAGCGTCACTAAGAGAATCAGATGGATGGAGGAAGGCACGTACTCTTGAAGTCGGGTCATGAAGAGTTCAAGGAGGGGAGGTTGAGCGCTAGGGTCAGCTTCGGTAGGGTTTTTTGTCCATTGCTTGCGGGAGACTTCGTATACGTCGATACCACCAGTCTTGTTCATCTCGATTTCGAATCTGACGGGCCCCACTTCCGGAAGACGAAAATTGTAGCGGGCCGTATGTATGGGGATAACCTCTTCCAAAGTATTCGCGTGCGCGCTTACAGGTAGAAATACTCCAGTAGCTTGGCAACAATGAGCGATGATCTGCTCTGCGCCTATCTTCAGATTTAGGCTACGCCAATTGTCAGTAAGGGCACAATCCAGAGGTGACTTTGTAATTACTTGCGAATCATAGCACCTCTGCTATTAGACAATCTCATATCATCTCTGAATTTGTTGAACGTGATGCTTTTCGTCACTTTCGACCACCGAAATACAGACAATGCAAAGGTTCCAAGAAGAACACGCATTTGAACACGACCGCGATAATAAGGCAGTCGGACGATTGCTTTATGTAGAGCATGTTGCATCTCGTATTTGTTCCTATCCGTCAGTTTCTGGCTCTCATCAAACCAGACCTTGAGCTCTTCCAACGCCAGACTTCCTCCTGTTAGTACTGGCAGCATGGTTGCCTTACCTGCCTCTGTCAGGGGAGGCCCATTGAGCATCATGATGTGCTTTTGCATAGCTGCTGGAGTAGGTGGATCGATAATGTACAGTGTTACTGGTTTGTTGTTGCGAGCAATGAACTCTCTCATTGTGCCCTCGATCCGCTTAATGGCACTCTGGATTGCGGCACCATCATCTGATAGGATCTTGAAGAGTGAGAGCTGGCTTTCGAAAATAATGTGAGCACGACAGTGCATGCGGATGGGATCGAACGCTTCGCAGCTCTGTCCTAGAAGCTCTTGGGGGTGGACCTCATCCCTTGGCCAGAGGAAATATCCAGTATATTGGAAAGATGCACCTGCGACTGGTATTTGCTGATATTTCTGTAGTCGTGCTTCTATCTTTAGCTTCTTATTCTCCGCTTCATATTTTGGGCTTAAGGTCGAAAAGTCCTTGCTGAATTTATCCTTCCCTTTGGTGGGATTCCCAGAGTCTCGGTTGTAGTTGGAAGGGGATTCGGATTTCAGTACCCATTCTTGTAGCTCTCTACATGTTTTTGCTGTTTGTCTCTCATCGCCCCAGAGCAGTAGATTACGATCCAAGAGATTTTGCGGCGGGCGGATAAAGGATCCAAAGCGGACTCCCATCTCTTCGAGAAGATTGTACATTTTCCGCCGGTCGCTCTCGATCAGACAGCTGGGTTTACCGAGAATGAACTTTTTGGTAGGAGGCTGACTTTGACGGAAAGCAGCTTTAGCGACGTTGTCTTTCTTATCGAAAAGAGTCACCCTAAGTGGTCTCATCGCACGGACTGGACGATGGGCGGGATGAACATTTCGCGGCTGTTTCCCTTTCGCTGACGGATTTGGCGGAAGAGATGGATGGCCAGGGAGGCGTGCCCGATTTGGGACCGAAGGGGTTGCTGTCTCTTTCGTGTCCGATGGCCTAGAGGGTTCTTCGTGATCATCATCGGAGCTGCCTGAGTCTACTGCTGCTTGTAGAGACTCGTACGGGTTGCTCTGCTGCCACAACCTGGCGTTCAGCTTCTCATAGTTCATTGTGAAGGATGACCACTGGTGATTCCGTATGACGAAGGAAGTGTTCTTTGTGATGCAAATTTACCTACTAAAGGTCGCTCGCTCTCTGTTTTACGATGTGAAAGCTAGAAGATGATGTTGATTGATAAAGCAGAAGTGAACCGGTATGATTTAGACGACCTGAGAGCTCAGAATAGAGGCAGCAATAACTTTCGGTAAAAACCCTGAAGTAAGAGACAGACTGCTCGTCAATCAAAAGTCATAAATAGAATCTGCTAGCTTCTTCGTAAATGTTGCTTTCATGGAGAAGTGTAATAGAAACGGGCAGCTGCATGTTTCTTCAGGTTGGTTTTGTAAGTATGGTGAAGCAAACGGGGTAAACAAACGAAATTGTCGTCAAATTAAGCATTTCTGGAATAAAGGAATCAACCATATTCATGCCCGGTTCGTATTGTTCAGACTACAATAGGGGTTTATTCTTCGGTTGCACTTTGCAGACAACAGGATACTGATATTGGATTAGATATTGCTCAACTACGGCCTTACAACACCTTCCTTCTAGGATTCATGGAGGAAAGCTGTTATGACAATGTGACGAGTGAAGCTCTAAGGAAGCCTGGGAGATACTGTCATACATATCTGGCTCGAGAAACCTGCCCCTCACACCTGATTGGTTCCTCCCGTAGGCTAGTACCGAGAGCGAATGGAGCGGATTGTGTTTATTTGGTCTTCGATCAATTCCGGTGCAGAACTTGCTCGACAATTTAGGTTGCAACGGTACTAAGGACCTCAAAGGTACAGATCCCGGCTGTTACGCGGAAACAGCGGATCCGGCGCTTTCGTAATTATACATTGTCGGGAATCTGTAAGATTTTCGATCTCTTTGGCGGCGGCGGAGACGAGAGTCAGACACAATATGTACAATTCCACAAGCATCAAGGTGATATATACCGCACCGGTACAAAACATGGGCAGATTCTGTCCTGAACTTGTTGAGTGGAGATCGGGCTCTATAATCTTTACAACCTGCTGTAGGTAGCAGTGAGTCCGTGGACATTCAGCGTTCAGCGGTTTGCTGTAATTGCTGTGACAGGCTCGCCGGGTTTGGTCATGATTACTTCTGACCGGGTCCGACACCTCCACCTACTGCTCCTGTGCCAGCAGCTCCAGACGTGGGAGGCTTCATTCTTCTCGATCGGAGAGCTCTTCTTATAGCGTTCATGAATGGTATAACTGAAATCTTGGCAAACCATGGCGTAGCAAAAACGCTGAAGACTATTCGGAACGGCATTAAGACTTTCGTAATCGCGTATGCGGTTGCGAACCTGGACTTGTTGTTAGCCTTTAATCCAACTCTGCTCTGCCAATGTTGTACTTGAACAGGACACATACTCAACCACAAGCCTTGTTCCTTTTTCGCCCTTTCCAAACCATCGATACCTTCGGGTCTTCTCGTGGCCTAGCCAACCCTTCTTCCGAGCATAATTCCCAAATCTCTTCGTACCTTCGCTGAAGATCTTTCCTTCAGCAAAGTAGGTAGGTAGCCACTGGGTGTAATGGAACGTTGCAGCGAGGCCGAAGAGAGGAACGATGGCAGTCAGTTCGTGCAGTATGAGGAAGGCCGATATATGAGTCAGTGGTGCATGAACCAACGGCGCTGTATACCGCTGAAGAAATTTTGGTAGACGCTGCGTTAGACGCAGAATACGAGAGCGGGTCTTTTCAGATGTGTCTGGCTTCACATCATCAGGCTTGACTGACAAGAGACGCCTCTGGCCGGATTTAGATATATGAGACCGTGCATGATGAGGAGAGCGCAGTGCCCGGAATAGCAAGTTACGTAGCATGGCATTACCTGAATGGTGGAAAGCCAGGAGCCCTCAAGGACTTGAGGTCCTGATTTGCCTGGGTTCGTCAAGGGATGATGTACCTTGCTATCAAGCGAGCTTGAAGTGCATGCATTAGCGTGGCGCGTCGCCGCGTCCCCCAAGCCATCCGTCAAATCGCCCCACAACCTGGCATAGCTCCCTCACAAAAATGCCATCCAAAACCCAAACCGCAAGAGCCGAGCGCGCAAGACAGCTCCTCCGCACCGGCGGAGTTGCCCGAGAAGACTCGGACGACGAGCTCGGCCTCGAAGACCACCCCTGGGAATGGATTTACGCAGCTGACGACCAAGATGACGAAGGAGACAAGGCTATCGTCGGCGCTCGAATGGGAAATTTTGAATGTAAAATCGGGGATTGCGTAATGCTGAAAGCTGAGGGTGTGGGAGAGGCATGGATAGGGCTGATATGCGATTTTCAAGACGATGAGGAAGGGGAGAAGGCGGCGAATTTTATGTGGTTTTCGACGGAAAGAGAGATTCGGAACAAGGGGAAGAAGAGGAGGGATGCTTTGCCGGTCAGTGGGATCTTGATGTTTGGGGTGGTGTCAATGCTGAGTTTTTGAGCAGAACGAAGTTTATATCACGCCCTCGTGGGATCTGAATCCCCTTCCTTCGATCAATGGTAGAGTGTCCGTCGTCTCACCCGATAATTTTCAGAGGAAATACCCTTCTGGCAGGATTCCACGTACATCAAAGGACTACGGCAAGCTCTTCATTTGTCGTAGAGGATGCAATACTCGCACCGCAACCTACACCGATGAATTCGTCTGGGAGGACATATACAAGGGGGAAGAGGATATCTCAGAGTTGATTGAGCGTGTCAAAAGTCAGACCAAAGCCACAAGGAAGAGGAAGAGAGGCTCCGAGGATCCTGTTGTTGATGTAGGCTATCACTAAGAACCGCCTATTGCAAAAGTTAATCTGAATAGTGGGAGCCCAAGGAAGAAGAAGATGTCCGAAAAACCCCGAGGAAGAAGCGCAAGCTTGCAGATGTCTCAACTCCGACCAAATCCGTCAAACGCACTCCGCAGAAGCTCATCACCCCTACACATAAACGGTAAAGCCTTCGACCCCTTTGTAGTAGCTTAGAAACCCCTAATCTAATTGAACTGCAGGGTCATTATCAAGAAGCCCCTCGAGTTCACTCCCCTCAGCACCCGCATACTTTCTCCCAACCACACGACCTCCCCCTTCCAGCTCGCCCGCTCCACTCTCCACGTCTCCTCCGTTCCCAACACCCTCCCATGCAGGACAAACGAATTCACGACCGTCTACACCCACCTCGAAGCCGCCATATCGGCGGGCTCTGGTGCATGCATCTACATCTCCGGCACGCCCGGCACGGGCAAAACAGCCACGGTCCGCGAAGTCGTTGCGCAGTTAAATGCCAGCGTGCAAGCGGAGGAGCTGGATGACTTCATTTTCGTAGAGATCAACGGGATGAAGGTTACAGATCCGCACCAGAGCTACTCGCTGCTATGGGAAGCTTTGAGAGGGGAGAGGGTCAGTCCAGCTCATGCGCTAGGGCTGCTGGAAAGAGAATTCGACAATCCAAGTCCGAGACGGGTGCCTTGCGTGGTCCTAATGGATGAGCTGGACCAGCTCGTCACGAAAAATCAGAGCGTGATGTATAACTTCTTCAATTGGCCTGGTCTACGACATAGCCGGCTGATCGTGCTCGCTGTGGCTAATACCATGGATCTCCCTGAGCGAACGCTGAGTAACAAAATTAGCAGCCGGTTGGGGTTGACACGTATCACTTTTCCAGGGTACACCCACACCCAACTCCAGGAAATCATCCGATCGCGGCTCTCTCACATACCTTCGATCGTCGAGCCGGACGCCATACAGTTTGCCAGCCGGAAAGTCGCTGCCGTGAGCGGCGATGCCAGACGCGCCCTCGATATCTGCCGGCGTGCGGTGGAAATTGCCGAGGCGGAAGCGGCCACGGAGCAGAACCCCTTGCTCACGACTCCTAGCAAGCGAAAGAAGCATGCTGCCGCCGAGAAACGTGGAAATGAGAAGCCAAAGGGAACAGTCACGATAACAACAATAAAGCAGGCTATCAGCGAAGCAACGAGCAGCCCTTTACAGCAGTATCTAAAGTCGCTTCCTCTATCCTCCAAGCTCTTCCTTGCTGCCATTCTAGCGCGCACGCGTCGTAGCGGCGTGAGCGAGTGCGTGCTTGGGGATGTAGTCGAGGAGGCAAAACGCCTTGGTCTTATGGCGGCAGATAACCCGCATATCAATAATATGCTGTTGACTGAGTCTGCAACTTCTCAGGGTATCAAAGGCGTAAATGGCAGGAAAGCAGCGAGAGTATTGGGCATGGGGCTTGCGGCTGTCGAGTTGAATGAGGCGGGGGTGATTGCGGTCGAGGCGAGGAGAGGCGAGAAGGTTGGGAAGGTAAGGATGTGCATTGGGGAGGAGGAGGTGAGATTGGCGTTAAGAGATGATGGCGAGGTAAGGGGTTTGGGGTTTGGAGCGTAGATGGTGCGATGAAAAACGCTTTACTTCTTTTGATAGTGATACCCGATGTCGCGGAATACCACAAAGTCTCGAAAATTGGGTATCTGTACGAAGTGTAACACGACCATAGTTCGCAATCCCTGAGTATACTCCCATCAATACTTCTGCCGTCCCAAAGTCGGTTTCCACTCTAATGGATGTGTCTCCGGCGTTGCATCCTCGTCCTGCTTCCAGACCTTGATCGTTTTATCCGCTTCACCACAGATGAGTCGCAGCCCAGTCTTATCGAATAATGATGTAAAGATTCCGGATTCGGCATCTAATGAACCTGGTTGCGCCGTCGTCTCTAGATTCTGAAACCTGAACCCCGTCTTCCAATCCCAAAAGCTTATGCTTCCGTTATCACCCCCACTGAAAAGTACATTATCTTCATTGACGCTAAGGGTATTGATGATGGCGTTTTGGCCATTAAAATTCTGCATGAATGCACCTTCAGGACATTTCCATTGCTTGATGCTACCAGTACTTCCTGACGCGAAAGTCCATTCTGTGGGGTGGACGGTGAGTGCTCTGACGCCCTTTTTGTGGTGGGTAAGGACACCCATAGTTTTGCCGGCTGCAAGATCCCAAAGTCGGACTGTGGAGTCGAGGGAGGAGGTGATGACCTGGGGGTCTGTTTCTTGACATTGTACATCTGTGACAGTTTGTCTGTGCCCACTGAGAACGTGAATGTTACTTCGTGTCCTCATGTCCCACACACGAGCTACGCCATCGCGGCCACCAGTAACGAGGACATCGAGGGTTGGATGAAGTGAAAGCGTGTATACTCCACTAAGATGGCCATGGTAGTGCCGGATAACTTTATTAGTCTCGAGGTCCCAGCACTTGACCATTTTGTCCTCGCCACAAGAGAAGAGATATGGATGGCGCGGAGAGACGGCGAGGCCGCGAACAGTGGAAATATGGCCTGTGAGGGTAAGTCTTAAAGCTCCAGAGGCCAAATCCCAGATTTTGATAGTGCGGTCGCCGGCTCCGCTCGCGAACCATTGATTCCCGGGCTCGACGGCAAGAGCACGCACCCAGCCAAGGTGTCCAGAGATCACACGCATAAGCTTCCATGGCGCATGCCATTCAGGTTTTGGCTGTTGGATGTATTCTTTGCGAACAAGACTTGATGAAGGTAGATTTCGATTCAGAGTAGGCCCGTTGGCATTTGGTCCAGCTCCGGCACCATTGCGCAGCGCTAATGCCGTCGATGTGGCTCCGTTCTGCTTCATTTCTGATTTTGCCGGTATGCCTTCAATCATCTTGACCGTCTGTGCATCCGACGAATCCTCTCCATTGGCCTGTATTCTGGGCTTTTTCCGCCGTGCTGCTGCGGATGCAGAGGCGCTGGCTTGTTTTGCTGCGAGTGCGGGTGGTAGCTCCCGGACATGTTCATATTCGCTGCGTATTCGTGATGTTAGAGCAGCGCGATCTGCAACTTCGAAAGGGTTTGCTGGTGGATCTAAATGTAGTGACTGAACATAAGATGGCTCCAGAGTTGTGGGTATGGCGTATTGAGCTCCGAATAGCTCTCTAGTTCTTTTGGCAGAATTCTTGACAAGTGTATGAGCTGGGGTTGGTGAAAGCGTTTCCGCCATGCCTGGCAGTACTGAGCTTCAAGGGACTCAGAGAAAGGTTGGATATGGTAGACAAGATATCTCAAGCTTCAAGGTAGACGGAAAGACGCTCTGTATGCTAGCGCAAGCCCTGGCAGGATTCGCGCCTAACGCGGTAGATTAGATACACCCTTGACCCTGATGGCCCGAGTAATGACCTGTCAGCAACTCCTTCTTCACTCTTTCTTTATGCGTTCTCCTTTGGTTTACTGTAGACTGCCAGTTTCTGATGTGTAAGAGCTTATATAGTCAATTGAAAGTCCTATGATTATCTGTGTATCTGATAGCAAAAGAGAAATATTTGGGCAAGAGCTGTACACTTGCTCGTTATAATGTCGACCTTACTGGGCGGCTGTTCGATATAGCAGTGGCCGGTCATAGATGACGAAGGAGATGTCGAAAGCAGCGGATCCACGGCCATCCTCATGTGAGACAATATTTCAATGGTCCAGCAAAAAAAGCTGCCACTGACGAGCATTCTTGCGTAGCTTTCCACTTCGGCGCGGGCCTCTGTACTGGTGTTCTCTCAGCTTCTCTGTTGCAGCCCGCAGATTTACTCAAGACAAGGGTTCAGCAGTCCGGTTCTGCTTCGCTGGTCACGACCTTTCGAGAAATCGTAAGAGGACCCAGCACGCTGAAGCAGCTGTGGCGAGGGACGTTGCCCTCTGTTATACGCACTGGCTTTGGATCAGCGCTTTATTTTTCTACACTGAACGCCTTTCGCCAGCATGTTGCTGGCTCCAATATCCTCGTATCTACAAACCTTGTGGCTGCTTCAGAACCTAATACCCAGTACTCCTCATCCTCCCTTCCCAAGCTTTCGAATTTTGCCAATCTCACCACCGGCGCCTTAGCCCGGGTTTCGGCTGGCCTGATCATGATGCCCATCACCGTCATCAAGGTACGCTATGAATCGAGTCTATACTCCTACAAATCGATCTTTGGCGCTGGAACGGCAATTTTCAGGGCGGAAGGAATCAAAGGATTTTTCTCTGGCTATGGTGCCACAGCTATACGGGATGCTCCGTATGCAGGGCTCTACGTGGTTTTCTATGAGCAATGCAAGAAGCGCCTCAGTAAGCTGCAAGAAGTAGCTCCAATAGATACACTTGGTCTCCCTCAGGCCATGATGAGCAGCACGTCCGTGCCCATTAACTTCATCTCAGGCGTACTAGCATCCGCAATAGCAACTACCATTACCAACCCTTTTGATGCCATCAAGACGCGCCTACAGCTCATGCCAGGGAGGTATGGTAACTTGTTTGTGGCCAGCCGCCGGATGGTTAAAGAAGACGGATTCAAGAGCTTGTTCGATGGGCTCGGGCTACGGATGGGAAGAAAAGCTATCAGCTCTGCGCTGGCGTGGACGCTATATGAGGAGCTGATCCGGCGAGCCGAGATGAGGTGGGAAGAGAAAGCTGATTCTGTGCTATGATCTGCAGTCTTACTAATATCTAGTATCGACCTTCAAGAAAGGACTTGAAATGATTACTTGACTTTTGACGATACCCGGTAAGGAGCTCTTGGACGATATTATCTAGGAATGAAAGTTGGCGCCGCGATGCAGCGGAATAGAGATTGGCTGAATGATGTCAAGAATACCTCGTGTGCACTATGAGAAGAATGAAAAGCGATAGCTTTGAGATTAACAACATAACCAGGAGGTTCGATTTAACTCCATCCAGTCCATAGCGCAGACAGCCTTTATCTACCGGTTAAGTTCTTATATACTGTAGACTACACAAGAAATGTAACTGGGGATCATGAATACTTTGCACTTCCACAATACACACTCTGCGAATCCAAAGTTTCACGTTTACATTTCTGACGTCAGAGCCCGCCACCAGGCAGTTCGCCAAGCAAATCATCCCAACGGCCAAGAAGAGTAAACAATGCATTGAAACCCCTTCTCCGAGCCAAAGCACTTTTTCATTTCTTTGAATTGCAGTCCTATTACCATGTCACAAATGACAGGAGGTCTGATTGACTTCTCCCAAAGATCCCTTTGGAGTACGTTCTCCGCCAACCCCTCCCCCATGCTCCGCTCACAAAACTCCCAGTATCCGCCGCAGCAATTGCGTTCAACCCCACATTCTGGAAGTAAGAAAATCCCTCAGCGTGCTCAGACACCGTGATCTGACAATGGCCTCCTCAGCATTACCGCCCGCCAAGGTACTCTCTCCGTCCTAGCACTTTTCTTGGTGCATTAGCTAACGGCTTCTGCGCCTAGAATACCACAACAAAATCCTCACCAAGCTATTGAATGGAAACTCTCTCCGCGCCTGTTACGCCCTCGCCATAACAATCTTCTCCCTCGGTCTCTTCCGTGATGCTCTGTTCGTTGCCCCCTCCTCCACTCTGTCCACCCAAAACCCCCTTCAAACCGCCCAATCCACTCGCTAACCACTCCGTGTCCCACCCAGCTACGAACGCGCCCTGCGCGCCCAACCCATCCACTCTGCATTCATCCACCCCTACATCGCCTACGCCCTCCTCGCCCTCGGCAACACCCTCGTGCTCTCCAGCACCTGGGCCCTAGGCATCACCGGCACCTACCTCGGCGACTATTTCGGCATCTTGATGGACGCGCCCGTCACGAGCTTCCCGTTTAACATCTCGGGGGCGCCGATGTATCATGGGAGCGCGCTGAGCTTTTTGGGGACGGCGCTGTTGTATGGGAGACCGGCGGGGGTGGCGCTGAGTGGGTTGGTGCTGGGGGCTTATGAGGTGGCGAGGCGGTGGGAGGAGTGAGTTCATCCCTTTTTGACTGTCACTGTTTCTTGTCTGCGGTTCTTGCCACCTCTACGGATTCGCGGCCTTACACAATACCCTCCCCCACCTTCGCTCTTCTTTTCCGATCCTTTATCACTATCTCTGCCTCCCATCCTCACCTTCTCAGAGGACCCACTAGCTCCACTCCTTCCAAGCCTTTTTCTCGATATCCCTTCCTTAAAAATTTCTTCTCTCCACCCAACCCACCATACCCCCTCTCCAGGCTGCACCACCCACCCCATCTCCTCCACCCTATTACTCACCAACATTACTCCCGCACTATCTCATCCTACCCCCTTTAATCCCTCCCAACGAGAAACCGCATTTGCACACTCCAAGAGAACAAGCTAACACACACCCGCACAGTCCCTTTACGGATGAAATCTACGCGAAACGAGACGGGGAACGAGCGGGCAAGAAAGTCGAGTAGACAAAGAGAAGACAGATAAGATAGATATAGAGGAGGTTGAAAAGGTTGGGGACGGGTTGGGCTGGGGGTTGCACTAAGAATGTGGGTAGTGCTGGGGATGTAAAAGCGTCGATTCAACATTGACGGGGAACGGCATTAGTGGTATAATGAGACATGGGGGCATAGGTAGTATCAGTTGCATCATCTTATACGATGACATGGCATCTCTTGATTTCGTACACATCTTTCTCTACTACACCTTTGCCTAGTGTCCATGATTTCAGTAATATCCATAATTTCAGTAAAACCCCTTAGTTGGTGTAGTATCCCTGGCTTCATCAAAGTCACCCAACGTCCCTCCTCCACTCACAACAACCCTACCACCGCACCCCATCTAAATCCCCCTCCGGCCCCTCCCCCTCTTTCCCCTCGTCTCCCCCACTTCCTCCTCCTCCTCCAAATTCCCCTTCCTCAACTCCCCGTCCAACCCCCACTCCTCGCGATCATACCAATCCTCGCCATCGCTCATCTCGCCCACATGCCCCTCAGCCTTACACCACTTCCATACGCTCTTGCGCATCCGGTCCGCCTTGAGCAAGCCCTCGTACAAGCTCTCGGCGCCGCGCACGACCTCTTCCTGTTTTTGCACCCAGAGCGTGCAGATGCGGCGGGTTTCTTCGGCTTCAGTGGGGGGGAGGCCGAGGTCGCGGGACGGGTGGGCGGAGGCAGGGGCCAGGTAGAGGGGGTGGATGTAGGGGGGTGGGGAGGGGGAGCGCGTGGGTGTTGGGGTGATGTGGGGGGAGGCAGGCGTGGAGGCGGCGGCTTGGGCGCGGGTGAGCATGCGGTGCGGCGGTGGGTGGGAGGCGGAGGAGTGGGAAGCAGAGCGCGTGGGGGTCGGGTCTTTGGGGTGTTCGGGTTTGGGTGGCGGCTCGCCGTTGGTTGTGGTGGTGGGGGGGTTTTCGGCTATGGTCTTGGGGGCGCTGGAAAGGTTGTCGGGCTCTTGCGGCATGGGATCGGGCATTGTTTGGTCGTCTGCACGGTCGTTTGGTATGGGGGGTCCTTGGATTGGTTCAGCAGGTGGAGGTAGGACGTCCGCTTTTGCGAAGTTTGGAATCTGCTCCTGCTGGCTGGTCTCCCATGCGCTGGGCTGTTTCATGTTGCTAGCTTCTCCTGCATCCTCGGCAACGCCGAGTCCCTCTTCGTTAGTGGCGATATCTTTATCATGGGGTTGAGACATTGCTGGATCGCCTTCGCCAGGTGGAAGACCAACGGCCTGAGTCTTTGCTACACCCACATCAATTTTACGGGTAACGGTGGGTTTGCCAAGAGTTTCTGTTGTACCTGATTTCATGTTATTAGGAGCCGTGGGGTCCTCCATAATGATCTGGTCTACTTCGATCAGAGGAACCGCTTCGAACTCTTTTTGGGTCATTTCGTGGTTAATCGGAGCTATGGAGTTGTCCATGACAATCTGGTCCGCCTCTATTTCGGGAACCGCTTCGAATTCTTTCTGGGATATGTCGTGCGACGCATCGTGGACATCGTGCGATACGTCAGGCTCGAGCTCGATCGTATGATCATTCCGAGTGTGTGTCGACGCTTTGCTGTTGCCCGACAGCACGGAGTCCAGAACATTGCCTCCACGTGAAGCAACGGTAGTGCTCCCATTGTAAAGAAATGCGGTCCCGAAAATGGCCTCGTCAACATCCGGGTCATCTAGAGTCTCACAAGGGATCCAGGTATCGTCTCCACGTAACCTTGTCAACAAGTGCTTGACACTCCAGAGCGTCTTTCTCTCCCGATGTACCATCTCACATGCTTGCTGCGCCATATCACTAAGGATAGTGGACGTATAAGGAATCGACAACGAAGGATGGTTTGGCAGATCCGCGGCAGTAGTCAGGGGCACAAGGAGCTCTACAGAAGGTATTCGTCAGTCGGTGAGGCGCAAAGCGGACAACATGTGAGGACTTCCAACCTTCCAGCTTGATCTCGGAATATGGGTTTTGCAATGCTGCCTCAGCATCTGCTTGCGAGTCTTCATCATCGTCATCGAGCTCTTCGCCATCTTCATCGTAGCGCCTCGGGTTCCTCTTGATTATAGACCGGTGATAGCCGGCGTGTTCAACCTTCTGCTCAACCACGTCAGCAGTGATTTTGGTTTCTACTGTTCGCTTGATGAGTACCCACCCTTTTGTAGCTACCGGGACCATCGAGCCCGCCCGATTGCCCTTCTTGCAAGCATCGCGCTTTGCGCTTGAGCTTGTTGCCGCGGTTGGTGGGTTGTAGATATGCTTCATCAGAATCAGATGCTGCAGGAGGTATTCGTTAGCTTCAAATTCCTAGAACAAGTTAACCATAGGCACATACAGTATTGGTGGCCTGAAATGGCTCGTTTCATGCCAGATATCGTCTCGGCGATCAGGGCAGCTTGGGCAGCCATGGTGACCCACGCTGTAGAGGTCGAGGTGCTGAGAGATTCCTGATGGGTAAGGACGATTGATATACTCGTAGCCACCTAGCAAGGGGCGGAGTCGTTCACAATTCGTGGTGAGAATATTTGCAAACCGCGGGACTTTCTGAAAAGAGGCTGGGCACCGCGCAAAGGCCGGTGTGGGCTTCTAGGAGAAGCGAACCTCCGCTGGGAGGTTTAAAGGCCTGATGGGAGAGCTTTCCGATCTGGACGTATTAAACACTCTGTCCATTAGAAGTAAGAAGTCAGGAACGAAACGCATAAGGGTTGTAGAGGGAAAGTGTCGAAGGCGCTGATGAGCAGCTGCTACATCGACCCATTTACGCTTTGGTACCCCTGTCAACACTCGGCGTCATGGTGCGGCTTCGGGCCGTCCGATGTTCCGTAGCCCTGTAGGGATCTAGCGTGTATCACATGCCAACGATTCGACTGTGGAGTTTCAGTTGCAGGTGTGAATTTTGACTCTCAAGGTACTTACTTGCAAGGCAGCTAGCTAAGCTAAGGGGAATAACATACATAGGTAAAGTATATGTGATCATTGAAATATTACATTGAGCGATGTAACCCTGAGCACAAGTGTCTGAAACTTACTTTACATGGGTATGGAGACCTGGAGCTTCACGCTGTACATTCCATTACTATTGACGTTAAGCACATGTCGCTCAACCACCCAGTCGTCGTTGAACTCGATTGAGCCATGATGAGTTGTGATCTCACCAACGCGAATCTGAGACGCTAGGCTTCTTTCAATCCAAGTCATTCGCATTGTAAACAAATGACTTGAGCTCGATTCGCATGTTAAATCGATTAAGGCTACAGCGATTGAGGATCACTGCTATCCAACACTCTTCTCCGCATTGGTCATCAACGATGAAAAAGATGCAAAAGATGCAAAAGTGGTTCTCGAATCGGAGCAAGGCGAAGAGTCCCATGGGTCGGGAGCGGAATTGCTCCACTATCTGGTCCGCTGGTCTGCTGGTCTTGCGGCCAGCTTGAAGCGTGAGCAGCAAGCAAAAACAGAAACATACTGAGAGCAAATGGTGCTCAAATTTGATGCGGTAATTGATGATCGAAGTTCCGATGATAGAAAATCCCACCTTCGTTTCCTGAATCTGACTGTGAGGTCGACGTCGTGAAGCTGAATCCGACTGGTTGCACAAGGTTGACGCATTCGGTTGGCGCTATTTTCGTGAAATCTGCATTCCTTGTCAGTCGCCAGTTTTTCAACGGCGACGGTACTACTTTGATAATAGTCTTCCAGAAAGTTAACAGGCCGACCTCACCGAAAGGCCCGAGCAGCTGTCAGGATTAACTTCCAACCTGGAAATGGCTCATCGCGATTTGCGATGGCTGCTCATGGTGATCTTCTTCACATAACCTTTTCCGCACGACTTAGCCTACCAAGGCGAACATCTACCATTTACTTCTCTGCTCCTCAGGATACCATCAGACCTGGGTCTGCCGACCTTCTGAGAGTACTCAATTGATCCAGGCATGACGTTCGAACAGCGTATGGTCTTTCCCAACCGGTTGGGTCGATGATGCATCTATCCGTCTGAAATCGTCTCATTCGCCAAAGTGCGTTTGCAGGGATGGAATCTTCGTACGTCCTATCTACTACGGAAGATCTTGCGGCTAGAAAAGCGTATCGGCTTGCTTCCTCTGTCGTATCTGGAGCCTCTGAGATTTGGAGGAGAGGCCCCGGATTTGGAAGCGAGGAATTTGCAGATGCTCGCTAACTGTCACGAGCCATGTTGAGCCCCAGACCCTCGTGTCACCAAGCTGCGTGCAGTGCCCGCCTGGCCAGGCACCCTGTTAATCCTGCACTATCAACACCTCTAACGACCTGCGAACGGGCGGGCTGAACTGTAGCAGTCGTGACCATGTGAGTGATAGCTGATCCTGTAATACATGGGCTCTGAGTAAGACAGTTTGGACGATTAGCGCCACACTAGTAGAGCAAGTCCCCGTCTCCGCGTTCATCGTCAGGGCATACTAGAACTACCAAGATAGTCTTTTCACCGCTGCATGCAACAATCAAAGCTGTTCATACTCCCTTGGGTTCACCAGTCTAGTAGAACCAACCCAAATGAAGGCTCCATGGAACTGTGGTATGGGCTAGAAGCTCCTGACCGACAAAACAGGTAATCTGCCTTGGGATTTGCTGGCTGCGTCAGAATAGCGAGATTCTTGCGGGATACTATAACAATTAACCATGATCCGCTCGTCAATAACATCTCGCCAAAGGTGACTTTTAGATACAAGAGCTCCCCTCGCTTGATCCTGTGCCTCTGAGCTTTGGTTCATAAACATAAACAAAGAACAACGTTGTCGAGTGTGGCCGCATTAGGACCTACATTACTTCCACCAGCGTAGGTGATTGGCGGTTCTTGGGTACCTGAAGCTGCTTGCCTTCTTCCGTTTTCCGGAAACTGATGGAGCTGACTCAAATGCGGACTGCAGGCATGTAGCCGCAATAGGTTCGTCCCATGTCCTGTCGGATGGTCTGCACTTGCACCCAAGAAAAGACAAACCATCTTCACCTTCCAGGCTGCACAAACTGACACACGAGTTCAGATGGACCATCGACAACATCTTCAGCCTCTCCGACCCCTCAGTCTTTCTAGAAGCTTGTCGAGCACGCGAAAATCTGACCACATCGGAGCCTAAGCAGTTCTTGCTTGCTGTACAAGTCTTAGGCTTCTAGTCCTAATACCTTACGCCACTTACCAGGAGATTCTCGCCTCCATTAAAGGTTGCCCATAGCGTACCTCAGTCTCCTCGCCAATGATAGCAAATACTCAAAAAGTGTAAAGGACCGACCGACTCAGCGAACGCTGGTAGAATTGCTATCCTCTGCAGGCAACGCCGGGTTATCTGCCACTCCTAAAGGTTACCTGTAGAAAGACTAAGAGCGTGGTCCACGTTCAGCTTCACCAGATACGTCGGTCAGAGATCGACGATATACTCGTGAACCTAAATAGTACTTCCTGGTAGACACACAACCAGCACAACCATTCTTCAAGGTCCAACAGCTTTCGCACCCTTCCTGTTCTGGTGGATTAGATGGCTTCGTCGGCTATGATCAAACATGGGCCCCCGTCGCCTCCGTTATCGGAAAGCAGAGAGCTTCAACAAGGTTTTAATAATTTGATGCAACATAATGCTGCCACGCAATACCGCCCAGACCCATATGCACAGGATCATGGGACTTACTTTCAGTCAGGCTCTAACACCACATTTAGCTCCCCCGAACCAAACCATTTAGGGGTCGATCCATACGGAAGAAGCCAATATCACACTTATGCTGATCAGCAGGACATGGGCCTTGGATACGGTAGTCCAATGTATTATTCCAACCCTGGCAGTGATTACAATGGTCACCCTCCTCCGCAACACTCCGTAAGTCGATGAAGACAGCACCTGTATGTGATATCGCTGACATAAGGATTTTCAGCAATACCCTGACCAGGGCTATTACACCTACGAATCTCCGACGCCAGTGACTTCAGACCAAGGAAATGGAGTAACCCGGATAGCAAAAATTGGGCAGCTTGTCGTACCGAATGGTTCGACCCAAGTTGCGAGGGGAAACAGCCAGGAAAGGTCGCGCAGCTCCAATACTCCTAAAGCCAAAAGGACATCGAAACAAAAAGGCGAGAAGGCTAAGATTCCAAAAATCGACGCTCCGCTCAGTGAATTGACTAAGAATATGGATAATATTCCGGTCAAGGACATGCATGAATGGGTGACCAGGCCAGCAGAACTCAGACGAGCAGAGGTGGCAAAGCGCTCGGGTTACGTGGCTCGTCCGATGAACTCGTTCATGTTGTATCGATCCGCGTATGCTGAAAGGACGAAAATATGGTGCCTCCAAAACAACCATCAGGTTGTTTCGTCTGTGTCTGGGGAGAGCTGGCCACTGGAACCACCAGAGGTAAGAGACAGATATACTGAATATGCAAGGGTCGAGCGAGAGAATCATGCAAAAGCGCACCCAGGGTATAAATTCTCGCCTAGCAAGTCTCAGACGTCTGGGAGGAAACGGAAAGGTGCCTCAGAAGAAGTTGACGAAGAAGAGCCGAGTGATCTCGACGATCCTGACTATGGGTGGCGACCAAAGGCGGGAAAAAAGGCTAGGGCGAAGAGAACTAAGGGTTCTAGCCAAGACCCCGGTTATCCATCTAGCAGCACATCACATGAAGATCTTGGGAGGGGAGGTTATGATCTCAATATAGGGCAGAACAGGTCTTCATACCAATTCACCAACCCGGGCAAGCCTCCTCCAAAGCAGATAGATGTCGACGCTCTTTACAACCAATACTACCAAACCAACACTTACCCAAGTTCAATGGGGTCCAATGTCGAGGACGTGGTGATCCGGAAGACAGAGACGCCAAGCATGCAGTATGTTACCGCACAGCCTCTCGTCGGCCTTCCTGGCGCTCATCATTACGAGCTGCTCGATCATCAAATATTCGATCACAGTCCTGCAGCATTGAACGATCCTCAAGTCGATCCTTTGTTGCTAGCTTATGACAACGAATACCCCGGGCACCAGAACGATTTCGTTGCAGCACAGCAGATTCAGGATGATCAGGATCAAGTAAGCCTGTTTGGCACAGACCCGCAGATGAGCAGCCACCAAGATGGGTTGCCAATGCATCCAGAAAGCGACCAGTGGCAATTTGAAAGCCTTCCTGGCCAGAGTGACGGACTGTTAGATGATTTCGATGAGTTCATGGGTATGCATAACAATAGGTGAACTGTTAGATGCCGCAAGGCGTTGGAGGAAAATTGCGATCGTGGTTCGATGGAAGGAGCCAATCGTCCAGGAGTCCTCTTGCATTCGGACGCATTTACATTTTGGCATGGAGTTGATACCGATTTTTCCTATTCTTTCCTCTAGTCGGATGATTTCTTTCCCTATCGTACGACCTCCTTGTTGCTTTAGCCTTCGAACTGGCGCTCCGTTGTTCTTGCGACCAGTTTCTTTCAGGCAAATACCCATGGGAATGAGATGTGTATCTGATGCGCCAGGTCAATGGACATGGCCTATACTCAAGAAAACCTATGGCCGGTTCTAAAGTACACATGCAAACCTTAGAGACAATGAAGCAATGGTGAAGACATTGTATTATTATAATAGCCCCTGTGGTCAACGGATAGTGTCATAATACACCCTGTGACTGGCGGGTAATTGCAGGACAAATCAGTGATGTGTGATATTGTGTGCAAAAGGACAATAAGGCAGTCGCCCGAGTCTGCCATGGCCCGATCGACGACATTTGTACTGGGAAACAGAAGACAGATAGGTAAAGGAGCAATCCTGGCGCGGCTGGAAGAATTGTGTGATTCCAGTACAACGCTAGTTTCTGTTACACCTAGATACCTTACAGCCCAGCACACTCTAGCGGCGGGAGTTGCCTCATCCCCCATCTTAAGGTAACACCTACCAATCTCCTACCTTACCCTCAATCACTATTTTCGACCATTGTCTACCTGATTGTCATGCTCTCCAGGATCTAGTAATAGTAGGGGATTGCTAACGACACATGTATGGAGATCTAGGCTACAAATTGGTATACACTTCGATACCTCCAGATGCACATTGTTCCTGAATAGACTGGTGCATAGGTGCAACATGCGAAACGGACCCAGGCATTGACACATCTGCCACCCTATCAGACAGAGATCGTCCGAGCCATGACGCGTGAGGTTCGCGATATAGACAAAGACGTTTCGAACATTCTGGCTCCATTTGAAGGCTCTTTCAACCCTTCTGCTGAACCAGCTACGGCCTGTTCTGTCCTTGTCAATCACCTCTGCATGCGCCGGAACAAACGTTGCTTGCTCGCCTACCACAGGGTACGCTCAGACAAGCTCGAGGAGATGTGCTGGAACGGCAATGATGTATTAGATATCGAGCAGCAACAGCAGGCGGGAGCGTCAGGCGGAGGAGCAAGAGCTGGCATAGGCTCGGAAGCGGGGAATCACAGCTCGTTGAGTCCAGAAGAGGAAGAGTACGTAAGGCAGTACAGTGATATGCTTGCCGCATATAAGGGGCAGTGGACGGATATCGATCTTACAGGAAGTCTGGAACCTCCGAGGGATCTATTTATTGACGTACGGGTATTGAAGGATGCAGGGGAGATCCAGACTGAATACGGGTAACATTATGCAGTATTGGTTTGTATGAGCATCGATACTGACTTCAAACGCACAGAGCGATCACGTTGACAAAGAACAGCCAGTTCTTCGTGAGGCAAAGTGATGTCGAGCGATTGATTGCTCAGGGATATCTGCAAAGACTGGCTTGAGATGTTGACAGTACCGAGTACACTACTATGATAACGAAAGAAAGAAAAAAACGATCAAAAGCCTAAGGAATACATTGCCAACGGTTGCCACTAAGCATCGCCAGTTATACCTCTGCGACATTGGGCGGCTACCTAAGCTGCAGCCATGGTCGAGCTTCAATCGGATTTGCCTTACTCATACTAAGTTGGTCAGTCCAAGATGGTCTTGCACACGAGTGCCGAATGTCCGTGTGGAGGCCATTGAAGTTACACTGGCTGTAGGAATGGAACAAGCCCAAATTGAGGGCTATGGGATGAGGCCAAGAAGCAGTCTGGCTTGAATCTGGATGTCTGATGAGGAGGATGTCTCCGAGGAAGGAAGATGTTAAGCAAGGACTGTGGAGCACTTCGATAGGAACAAGGGGGGGGATTGCCTCTGTAGATCCGGTTTTTGCGGGGTATGTAGCTTTGACAGGATGGCGCAAGCCAAGGGTCGGAGGGGTCTCCCGGTCCATACTTTTAGCGCACTGAGTTTTTCAACAAAGTATCACCTATGGCGAGTCTGTGAGTACAATCATGGCAGCACGCGAATGCAAGTAAGTACGTAGAATCACGACCATCGCTGGTGATCACAGTTGACTTGATCCAGCACACTCGCACCTTCATTAGGTTGTGAGGTTGTGAGGTTGTGATATGCCTTCGGCCCGCTTCCTTTCGCCACGAAATGCCGCTAACTGAAACTTAAAAAGCTCTAACGACAGGTATGTACTAGTGTACTAGACATGCTAGAGTAACGCTTCGCTTGGCGACCTTGTTTGCCCCACTACCACATGCAACTTTGTTCTCGATCACGCCTTTCCTCGTGATTTCCTCATTGCCTGAGAATATTCGCTTTTCTTTTTTATTTGTATACATACTTTGTTCGATCTTGTACATATTTTGGCTTTTGCTTCTCATACATCCTGTGACCTTCCCACCTTGACTCCGCACATACTCACCTTTAAGCTGCCATGTGTTTCCATTGACCAATTGGACCTTTCAAAACATGCTCTCAAATACCCATCAATAAGATGTTCCTTCGCCATCTAGGGTCTTTGCAGCAGTGCTGAGGACCGGTCTTGCATTTGGAGATGTCAGTTCCTCAGACCGCTAGAAATCGAAGCGGTTCTCGTCTATCACACGCACCCCACTATGGCCAAGCCTCTCCCTCTGGGGATCTCGATGAAAATGACGGAGCTCGAGATATCGAGGGTAGCACACATGGCACACTTCGCCCTCGAGCCGAATCGACCCTGTCACGGTTGTCGTTTTCCACTTCGATGAACCAGAAAACTCCTGCCAGATCATACTTTCATCGCTCGTTTCATGACCAACGCAGTGAGTGACCATTGGCAGCGATTCACAGACATTACTTAGTCGTTGCATTAGCTCCGGCGGACATAACACAAGATGCTTCGGAAGGTGTACGAGAAGACACGGCCGAACTCGCATCGTGGGCGCTCTCGGATGTAGCGTCTATTCGAAGTGGTCATTCACCCGCTCGGCATCAGACGAGCTCAGCCTCCTCAAACCAGAGGCCTTCTCAGAGCGACACAAACCTTGCTGAGCGTACAGAGCAGGACGACTTTAGTCGCCACGAGTCGACCGACTCCTCCCGCCCTGGTGTCATCGAGGAGGTTTCTGAGCCCACATCGCCAGACTCCTTTGACTCTTCTCGCATTTCACATGGTACCTCTGCTCTTACAGAGATGGTGAGAAATTCGCTTCCAACGGAAGAAGGCAGCACCGAGACTCGAGAAGATGATATGCTTGACAAATCTGGTGTACAGCCCGTGATCGTTCACGAGGGCATCATATCGCAGCCAGACGAACAAACAACCCTCCTGCTTAGAAAAGTAGCCTATAACAATCAATATGGTTCGGTTCAAGACCTCGAAGGTCAAGCAGCGGTTAGTAAGGGGCGGATAAGCCAAGTCCGGCGGAGACTACATTGCTCAGGAGAACATGGTGGACATCTCATCCAGAGGATGACCAATCCGAAATCTTGGAATCGAAAAGCCATATTGGAATACGGACTGCGCCGGCCTGCTAATTATGTGCCCCCGGTGATATTGGGACTGCTCCTCAACATTCTTGATGCGTTATCCTACGGTGAGAGCAACAGGAGGACGCTTCATTTTTGGTATGCTTATCTAAGACAGGGATGATCCTGTTTCCGCTGGGCCAACCCATTTTCGCGAGCCTCGGACCCGATGGCATCTCCATGTTTTATGTGAGCTGCATTGTGTCTCAACTTGTATACTCGTGTGGTGGGAGTATCTTCAAAGGAGGCATAGGCTCGGAGATGGTAAAACCTCACCTTTGCTTCATATCCTGAACTCGGCTAACGGTAAGCAGATCGAAGTCGTTCCTTTTTTTCATAAGATGGCTTTCACCATTCTTGTCCGAGTTGGGGAAGAGAATCCACATGCGGTTCTCGCGACCACCGTTCTCTCTTACTCGCTGAGCTCTGTTCTCACAGGTGCTGTGTTTTATTTAATGGGCAAATGCAAGCTCGGCGCTCTGATCGGCTTTTTCCCTTCACATATATTGATGGGTTGTATTGGTGGCGTAGGTTGGTTTCTTGTAGCTACAGGCCTTGAGGTTTCGGCAAGGCTCGAGGGCAACCTGGAGTACAATCTGATAACTCTGCGGAAACTCTTCGAGGTTGACACGTTGTTCCTTTGGACGATACCCCTCGTTCTTGCTATTGTTCTTCTATTTGTCAAACGATGGCTCAAGCATTCCCTGACTGATGCTACATACTTTCTGTCCATAATCGCGATCTTCTATTTTTTTGTGGCTGCCATTCCAGACCTTCAGTTACCTGAGCTTCGGGCTAAGGGCTGGGTCTTTGATGCGCCAGAAGCAGGTATACCATTTTACCACTTCTATTCACTATATGGTAAGTGTTGGCACAGTCTTACACGTGAATTTGTGGCTCATGAGTAGCAGATTTCCGGGCTGTCGACTGGAAGGCGCTTGGGGCTACTATACCCGCAATGCTGGCTTTGACCTTTTTTGGGGTACTCCATGTACCTATCAATGTCCCTGCCTTAGGTCTGTCACTGGGAGAAGATAATGTAGATATTGACCGCGAGCTCCGGGCCCACGGATGGTCGAATGCTCTTTCGGGGCTTTGCGGGAGTATACAGGTAGTCTTTCAAGCTATGTTCTTTGACTTCTTTCATGACGCTCACTTCGCTACAGAACTATCTTGTCTACACGAATACGGTACTGTTCGTCGGGAGTGGCGGCAACAGCCGTGTCGCTGGCGTTATGCTTGCTGTAGCTACATTCGGTATCCTTATCGTTGGTCCAGTAATAATAGGTTACATCCCGATCATGGTTGTTTCTGCCTTAATATTTTACCTTGGGTTTTCATTAATGAAAGAGGGCTTGTTGGATCCCTGGCGTAAGGTCCATCGCTTGGAGTACCTTACAGTGAGATCTCTCTGCTTTTTGTTTCGAATCCGTTATCTGACAAGCCACAGATCGTGATCATCGTCGTCACAATGGGAGCTTGGGATTTTGTTATCGGTATTCTCGTAGGTATTCTCCTGGCCTGCATCAGCTTCGTACTCCAAACGTCCCAAATTTCGGCCATTCGAGGATCCCTGCCTGGTGACGTCGCAAATTCGACAGTTCGGAGGCACCCAGTTCACTATCGGTTTCTGCAAGAGGCAGGGCAGCAAATACATGTCATGAAGCTTGCTGGCTATTTGTTCTTTGGTACCATTGTGGGCGTCGAAAAGCAAATTAGGGCCTTGTTGCTCGACAAATCTCAAACGCTTCCGATCCGCTTTTTAGTGCTTGACCTGCATAACGTGGATGGAGTGGATTATTCGGCGACAGAAGCTTTCACACGCATAAAGAGGTTACTGAGTGAAGATCATGTTCATCTTATAATATGTGGCATCACCAAGGACGGAAATATTGGCAGGAGCCTCCAAATTGCAGGACTATTCGACGCGGTCAACGGAAAACCCTACTTTGAGACCCTTAACTCGGCATTAGAGGATTGTGAGAATAAGCTCCTAATGACATTTTATCAGCAGAGAGATGTGTTATCAAAGCCAGAATCAACCCCCACCTTGGGTGAGTTGCACGTTTGACGGGCTTTTGGAATTTGACTGATCACCTTGTAGACATTCCAAAAGAGAACCCCCCCACGTTCTCTTCAGAAACGATGTTCAGCTCTCCAAGAAGGCACCATTTGCATCGAGTAGCTACGACGACACTAACCGAACAGGAATCCGTGCCTCTTTCGAAGTGGCACGGCTACCAGCAACCATTGCAGCTGATCTTGCAGACATTTATCACAGTCTCAGACGAATCAGAAGAGTTTTGGTACCGCACAGTACCATTCTTCATTCGAAAAACCTATGAGGCTGAAACGATTCTCTATAACCGCGGTGACCCTCCCGATGGCTTCTACCTGCTCGAGAGTGGTATCTTAAAAGCCGAGTATGTGCTACCGCAGGGCAAATTCACCGAATTAATCGTTGCCGGTACAACATGTGGCGAGCTCCCCTTTTTCTCAGGCACTCAAAGGACATCCACTACATCAGCAGATCGAGACTGCGTGGTCTGGATGCTTAATGAAGAGAAATGGCAGGACTTGCAGAAGAACCAGCCTGATATTGCGCAGGAGCTGTTGAAGATAAGTCTCAAGCTCACGAGCGAGAGAATGGATGCCATCACCAAGTATATGTTGCTCACGAGTGGGTGATACTGTATAAATTGTAGAATGTAATTATACTGTCAGAAAGATCTTTAACCAATGGGATGTTTTAGGGCATCGATAGCATCAAATGGTCCAAGGGAATTGAGTTTCTCAAGACACAACAAAGACATGCTTGCTACATTAATCCTCGGAGCGGATATGTCCCATTAAGACATGATCACGAACAACAGGCAATTTCTAGATGCACCCTCTCCACAACCTATCGAATGAGTGGTATCACAGTCTCACAGAGAATATTCAACCCACAGAGGGTTGATACATCATACGCTCCCATGAAAAAGCATCCGTTTGATCTTTGACTATCATGCCAAACGTACAGGACCCACACGGTTCGTTTTGCCAAGGACACGGTTCAGATGCACTTGGCCAGGTCCGGGAACATGGCAGAATCTAAATAGAGATGGCGGTTGGCCAGTCGAATTCTACTATCCATTTACAAGGAAGTGCGCATCGTGCAAAGTCATGGTGATCAGCCGGCAGGCGACGTGATCGTCGATCTCGCTTTACCTGCGTATTTATTTGACAACAACCCTGACGTTAGGACTGTCAGTCTGGTGTGATGCGGCATTCCTTGCGGCTTTGTTCCTAGCTGTCGAATGCACATGATAAAAACTGCGCAATGCAGGCCACATGGAGTGGAGGTCATGCGACAGCTTGGGGCGCCGTCTTATAGGACGATATGGAATTGGCTGCGATAGGTAGGAAACGGCGCGATAGAGTAGCCGATACGTAGTAAACGCTTACTGAATCCTTCCCCGCTCATGGAGTCGGTGGGATATCTATAAATGCATTTCTCTGTGAGTGTGATGCGCATTCAGGTGGACACCACTGTACTCGTAGAAGAGAGTGGGAAGTTGCTCCTTCCAAGTTCTCACTTACCACTGCCAAGTTTCCGAGTCACGTTATCTAAGCGACGAGTAAGGAGGCGGACACGGCTATTCCCGATATTGCTTCAAGCACTAGCGTATTACTCCCTTCATCTCAAAAATTTCCCTAAAACAGACCCTCCTTCTCCATACTCCTCTCTCTTCAAGCTGCAGCAGAGCGCCTAATTCTTTGCTCCTCTACCTCTTCTACGTCCTGGCATTGCTATCTATTTCACAGGTGCTTTATCTTGTGACTCACAAGGTACACAGGCTTGGGCTTTGTTTACTCTAACAAACAATACGCGAATCCACGTAACCGCCAAAGTAGTTTTTTCAACGTTTTCCAATCGAAGATCAACGTCCCATCCCTGAAACATGTCTGAAGTTCATCCAGCTGTAATGGGGACTTCAGCAGTCGATCCTGCTGCCACCGAGCCCATCACCACCACAGCCCCTGAGGCCTCAACAGACCCCGTTCGACCAACCGAAACCAGTGCGTTGAGCCCTGAGAGTCGATCAGAGTTGGTCAACGGTACCGATGCCTCAGCAACTACCGCAGGCACAGAAGTCCCAAAGACGGAGACAAGTGGTGACAAGGTTTCAACAGCTGCCGGTGCGGTCGATGCTCAACCGATGACTGAGGGTGTCTTGGGCTACAAAGCACCGGGTCTCGTCAAGTAACACATCCACCCCTAATTTTTAACACCCAACACTGACACGATGTCCCTTCGTTAGGAGCCTCATCTTCTCCAAGAAATTCTTCTGGTTCAGCGACGAGCCTGTGGAACATAAGCACCTCTCTGGATATGTGTCCAACGAGAAGTCTGACGTCGCACATCCCAACGCGGCCCATGCTACACAGACGGGGAAGGGTCTACTGTTCTTCGCCAAGCGTGCTGAAGACAAGCCTCACCCAGCTGGTATCATCAATTTGGTACGTACTCACCACTCGTAGGAGATTTCTCGAGTCATTGTTAACAGAACTTTGGTTTTCTAGGCCGGGATCTCTGATGTGAGCAGAGTGGATTTTAATGACTTCTCATTCAAGCTTCACGGCCACAAGCACACGTTCCAAGCTCAAAGCCGCGCAGAGCGTGATTCGTGGATTGCAGCAATTGAGACCAGAGCGACTGAGGCGAAGGCATCCCGTGAGGGTATCGTCAGCAGCGACGGCTACAAGAGCGCGCTTGACAAATTTGGTATGTCTTTTTTTGCGCACTTGTAATGCATCAGCTTACTTTATCCGTAGGTGGAGCTGGTGTACTAGCCGCAGCTCCTGCTGCATCAAGGTCAATGTCGAGACCGAAAAAGAGCACAGAAGGTAGACTCAGAGAGGAACCAGTTGCTGGCGGGGTCGTTGCTGCAAATGGCTCTTCCGCCGAAGAGACCAAGCCCGCGCCCACAACCGCAACAGAGAAAAAGAGCCGCTCTCAATCTCGTAAGCGTAACAGCATTTTTGGAACTCTTTTGGGAAAGAAGGAAGAACATGATATGAAGAGAGACGATAAGAAGGAAGAGAAGGCTGAAGAAAAAGCTGTCAAAGAAGACGTCAAGATGGAAGAGAAGGCCGAGAAAGAAGAGAAGAAAGAGCTCAAGCATGAGGGTGTTTCCACAGCTGCACCGTTGGACGCTGCTGCTATTGGTAAGCAGCTCTCTCATCTCAATCCTCAGAGTATCTGGCTAATACCTTTTAGCGAGCCGCGTCGTTGCCGAACCGGTCGTACCCACTGAGGGTGTCAATACTGCTGGTGCTGGAGAGATCGCTTCAGCCGCTGCAATTGAGCCAACTGCTGGTACAACCACCAGTGAGGCCTTGCCTACTGCAGTAACTCCTGCCCGCGAGACTGCACCAAGGCCAGCCAAGAGGAACTCTATCTTTGGTAGCTTCTTCGGCAAGAAGGATGTTACAAGCCCGACCAAGGAGGATGTAGCCCCAGTGGTTCCAGTCAAAGACGCAGAGCCAATTAGCGTATCTGCTACAGCCCCCCAACTCGAGGATCCCGTCAATACTGCTTCTCAACCCACTGAGACCGTACCAGCGACCACAATGGGTAAGCTTGACACTACGGCCGCTTCGACGCCTGCGACGAAGCAGAATGTGTCTCCATCAGCGTCGAAGGGAGGCATTTTCGGCTTCATGAAGCAAAAAGAAGTGCAACATGAGGTGAGTCTTGCAATGAGGAGCTTCAAAGATCATTTACTAATCTGAACCAGGAGAAGAAGGAAATCAAGGCCGAAGAGAAAGCAGAGACTGGAAGCTCATCTGTCCCTGTTGCCACTACCGAGACTGTCGCACCTGCTGCGGCGGCTTCTACAGCCACCCCCGAGGCTTCTGCTCCGGTAACCTCCCCAGTAGCTTCCCCGGCTGCCACTGCCACGACCTCTGAGAATGGGAAGAATACTCGTCGCCAGTCATTTTTCAGTACTCTTGGGACCAAGAAGGAGAAGAAGTCTGGGGCGATCTCTGACGGCGAGGCCACCGACGGCGAAGGCAAGAAGTCAACGTCTTCTAAGCTTGGTGGTCTGTTCCGTAAGCCGAGCCGCGCTCAGGGTGGAAAGTCTACCAGCGAAGCCGCCGAGCCTATCCCAGCCCAGCCCAAGGAGACGACCGAGGCCCAGGTGCCCATCGCCAAAGATGCTCCAACCACGACGGAGACGATGCACACCAACGGCGAGACTGCAGCAGAGCCCCACATGCCAGCCGCCGAGAAGTCCTTTGGAGATGTTGGCACTGAGGCCGCCTCTTCGAGCCACCCTCAACAAACACCGGCCGTGCAAGCCTCCGCCTAGGCCCAGTGCATCGCCGTCACGGTCTTGTTACATCCGACCAAGACGCACTTCGCTCGACTACCGGGCAGGAATCATGGCTCTCCTGGTCTCCTTTCTCCTCTCTCCTTTTTCCCTTTTCATAGACTGGACACCACTCTCGTTTTCTCTTTTGGCGTGCTTCGCGGCTAGAATGATACCACTCTCTGCTTTTTTGATCTCGCTCAATACCCCCAGATTTTGATCCGATACCCCGCGTTACGCTCTTATTGGAGGAAGTGCGCTCGGCCATTAGGGCAGTAACGGTTCACGTAGTAATAATGCAATGGATTGCCCGTCTCGATTTCCATGCACACGCACATGCGATGACCTCTACATTCATGAAGGGCGCGGGACTCCAGTCACAGTTCGTACGGGCCAGGCCCGTTTAACCCGCAAGGCTCACAGGGCAGAAACCTCGTGGGGGGGGTGAAGCTCGGTTATACCGGCTATGATTGAGTGGGTCCTTTGGCAACTGCAGGAACTGGCGACGTGACTAAGCAAACTTGGTTTCAAAACACCACAACTCGCCGCAATAAGGCAACTCCCACTCTTGCCAGGCCACCAGGAAGCTGGAGTTGCGGTGAGAGAGCGCGTTGATTTCTAAGCTACGAAGTTGAGTCACAAAAGGCGCAATCAAGCAGCAGCACATGCAGATTCGCGTGCATGAGATTTCTCCACTCCCCGCACCAATCGTGTTTCGGGACGCTTCCTGTTTCGTTTCGAGGGCGAATCATGTTGGAGTCTGGAGAGACGCCCGACTACATCGAGACAAGCACTATACTCCGCCTTGTTGTTGCCTAGAATGAAAAAGCGTCAGCTGTAAATGAATGGGTACTTTGGAAGGTGAGGTTTGGGGGGATGGTGATGGTGATGTTTGAGAGAAGCTGGTGAATTTGAACGTCGGGAGTGGAGGAGTGGATGTGTTTCATGGGGAGTTTGTGGTGATCAGTTGGATCGGTGGTGGATGTGTGAGACGATGGCCTTGATGCCCTGGTGATAAACTTGCTTACCTGTCGTCGTACCCGCAGGACTCCGTCGTAAGGTAGTAGTAGTAGTCCGGAATAGTCCAACTCCAACATGTACTAGTCGACTAGTGACCCCCCGTGTTTCGCGAAGTGAGCCAATGAGAGAAGAGAGCGAAGGAAAACGACGAAATGACTCATATGTGAATTGATTAGGCCTATTCGGGTAGGGGCTCGAAGCGAGAGATTCCCGTCCATCTTGTCTGTCTCCCGTCGCACTTAAGGTGCCTGACTGCCCACCGCTGCCTAAATCTCATCTTCTTTCCTTCTTCACCATCTCTTTCCAATACATACTGAAACTGAAACCAAACCCATCAGACATCCATATCCCCTATGATATGGCTGCCTTTTGACCCTCTTCACTCTTACATACGATCTCGTCGACCGACAAGATAAGTTCCAGCAAGCAAAACGTCAACCCCCACCCCACTCAACCCTTCACCGCGGAATCTCCTACCCAGGATATTCTGAACTCAAGCTTGGCTTCACGCAACAGCCATAGTTCCCGCTTCACTGCAACCATTTCCCCTTACGACTCACAGTCGTTCGTCACGGATCATCAGCAGACATGGCCTACCCGACTCCAGCAACCCAGGCTTCCCACGCCGTCAACATCTCTATTTGGACCCGACCCGGAGACCGACTTTGTTCTCTTCCCGACAACTACGACCAGCACGACCACCGTCCGCAGACAAACCACGCCTGCGCCGGCGACATCTCGGACAGCCCCTAGTTACCGCCTTGGATCGGCCTACAACGGTCATCAACATTCTCAAGTAAACAACTCGACTCGACAAAACACTTCTTCTGTGTCCCCTATCCAGAATCCGCGAGTGAGCAACATTATCCAAGGCAACGGGTCTGGTACCTTGTCTACGTCTTCCCAACAGTTTAGTCCTACCGGTCAACAACAACAAAACTTTTACGCTTCTTCGGCCCCGTCTTCTTCGGCCGCTTTGGAGCAGCAGTCTCCTCGTACTCGGCCTCCAGTCCCTCTCTTTTCCAGCAGGAGTACCGGAGATATGTCTCGACGCACATCTCACGTGGAAGGTAGCCTTTCCCATCGACCGAGTTTGAACCTCTCAACGATGCTAACCGGTTCATCATCAGGCATGGTAGCGGAAGACCAGGCGTTCAACGAATTGTTCAATTCTCGTGATCGGGAACTTCGGCTTTCGGATAATTCCTTCAACCCAGTGGAATTCTCGCTTCCCAACTTTGAAGGCTTCACCCAACCGATGCCGACTTTGATCAACGAAAATGCATCGCCGTGCGTCTCTCTACAAGACGTCCAGTACAACTCTGAGCCAGCTTCGACTACCTTCACGAACCTTACGACGCCAGGATCTGACCCCTTTGATTCTCCATTCGCTCACAGCACCGACACATCACCAATCTTTGCTGCTGACCACAATCTCCCAGCAGAATCCGACAAGTGGGACCCGCTGTTCCCTGCTGATGAGTTCGTGGCCGGCATCCCTGCAGAGCACTCGTTCGACGAGTATTTCCCAGATCTTCCTGCCGCACCACAAATGTCTCGTAATACCTCTTCGCCCGGCCAGTCTTCTACTCGCAGTTCCAACCAAGGTCGTCACTCCAGGACTTCTGGTGTGAGCTCCAGGCGAAGGGACAAGCCCCTGCCTGCCATCATCATTGACGACCCTACTGATTCGGTCAAAGTCAAGCGGGCTCGAAATACCTTGGCCGCACGCAAATCTCGACAGAAGCGCGTCCAGGTTCACGATGAGCTGCAGGCTGAGGTCGAGGACATGAAGAGCCAACGTGACTACTGGAAGCTGAGAGCGATAGAATTGGGCCACCAGGAGTAGTGGTGTGGTTGTGCTTCACCTTTCATGTGTGTATGTCTGGGGTTGGGTAAATGTTTGACATTGGCAGCAGCCGACCTTCCGGGAAGCGGGTGGTGCTTCGCTGCCAATGGCCTGATGATTTGATTTTACCTGTCCTTTCTTTTGTGCTTTCCTTGGCGTAACATGCATGCCCGTCTTTTTCACGCTTGCAGCTTTCTTTAGCGGGTGGAAACGTTCTACCTCGCTCTGTGTTTTTATGGGAAATAGGGGGCACGCGATGTTTGTGATGACGAGGCCGGTTCTGCATTGTCTCCCTCTTTTGATAGAGGTCGATTGACGCGTGGCTTTTGAGCGAAATCGTATGCTGTGTTTAGCTGTGCCTGTACGCCTGTGTGCTTGCCTGTTGGTTCTAGATTAGGGTAGAAAATATAAAAAAAAACCAGTCTTTCTTTAATCGACGGAGCCATTGCAAAATGTGAACTAGAGATGCCGTGCAACGTGCGGATTCTTTCATTCACCACCAAACCAAGCCAACAATATGTATAACCCATCTAAACCCTGTCCCTCACAAAAAGCTTCCTTGCCCCCGTCCAGCGGTCATGCCATCCATCCTTCTACAGTATCCATTCAACCCTTTACCAACCCCCCTACACTTTTCGCCATCTCCTCCCTCCCTCCCCTTATCATCCATTGTGCGGCACTACTGCGCGTGGTCAAACAAAAGCTGAGACCTGGGTACTTACTGCGAGAGAAGGCAGAACTGGCAATGGGCGGGCGGTTTGACGGGGATGTTTGGGGGGGGGGGGGGTTTACGGACGAAGAGAGGGGGGAAAGTGAAGGGGGGAGGGGTGAGAAGATTGTTGTTGTTTGGGGTTTTTTTTACAAAGGTAGAAGTTGAATGGTATGGGTGTTGAGTAGGGGAAGTGGTGTTGGTGGTGCGAGATGGTTTTTTTGTGGGGGGGGGGGGGGTTGTGAGATGAGATGGATATCTGGTGAAGATACGTTTACTCAATGTCTACGTCTGGTTCGTTTTCTAAAGGGGTGTATATGTAGGGCTGAGGGGGTAGAACTGTCGGCACCGCTAAAAATTATAAAGTTTTTCGATCTATTCTAACGGGTTTCAAAATGTGACGAGAATTGTTTGCGAGCTTTTCTTATTATACCGAGCGAACAGCTTGCTTTTGAAGGGTTGCGGCACGTGAATGCAGGCTGCGAGGTGGATGCCATCGGCAAATCTACATGCTACTCGACCTCGGATTGGCCGTAGGAAGTCTAGAACAGCGATAAGAGCAATGTCCGATTGGATGAATTATAAGCTTTCTTCAGAAAACAGGTCCCACCGTCCAGCGTTTGGAGGCTCTGTCTATTTAATTCAAGTCATTGCCATGCTTTTTGCTGTAGATCTGTACTGCACACAGTCCTCGACATTGCTCCCTACGGATCTTGGCTCTGTCTTTGGTCGAAGAGCATCATAATGACACCAGCCTCGTTATGCGCTTGCGACGTTGAGATAAGTACTTTAGGCATTATCAGACATTGACTCCTGCGGAATTCAATCCGATAACTCACCATGTTGGATCCGTTTTCGGCGTTTTTTGCCATCAGCACTTCTGCTAAGCTCGCCCGGTTCTGCTATAAAACAGCAAAAGACCTGAATGCACTCCAGGTCAGCTATAAAGGGTCGAAGAGCACATTGATGTCGGTGGTAGCGCTTTGCGAAGTTTTCGGCAAAGAAGTCAATTACATTGGCGATTGGTTGGAAAAGACTGCTAAAGAATCTAATGAGCATGAATTGTTGCATCTGGAAACCCTTAAGAAGGCCCTTGATCTGATTGAAGGCTCGATGAAAAGATTGAGCAAGGATATCGAAAAGATATCGGCCAGCGGAGGCGCCGCGCGAATGGGTATGGCCGAGCAGTGGTCAAGGTCAAGTACTCATGGAGCGAGGATATCTTGGAAAAGCATCTCACTGCACTCCGAGAGCACGCGACTCTGATCCAACTTATTCTTACGGCGCTTCAACTGTAGGATTTTAGGATCAATCCGTCATTGCAGGACCCTGTGATACTGACTGGACCGCAGGCCTACCCCGAAGGAGGTGGACCAGGGGTTTCGGAAAGTAGACGCGGAAACTCACACAATCCGGAACGCACGAAAAATGGATGAGCCCAAGGATCTCCCTCCAGAGTACCAGGAGTTCCTTGCATCGCAGGAAAACCTAGATGATCTAGATAGCCTGATTGATGGAGACTCGGAGAGTATATCCAGTGTATCGAATAGCAAGGCCTCTGGCGATTTTATCAGGAACCCAGCATTGCCTAAGCGTAAGAGCGTACTCGGTTTGCCCACAGGCCGTGACTATACCGATCATCACCAAGTTACAGAGAGACCAAGTCCGTACACTGCGGTTTCCGACGAAAAGCATACTGGATCCAGTACAGTCTCAGAAGGCCAATCTGAGTGCATCTCGACGTCAACATGGCCCTCAAACATTTCCAGCAGAGCTTCAACCCTGAGTGGAGATATTTTATCTCCAAGTGCTCTTATTACACCATCGATACGGAGAAAGCCCATTGGCTCCGCGAAATCTCAGAACAGTCTGCCTACGTCATTCGAGAAAAACATCTCAGAAGATGATGTTCCGAAAGATCCGAAAGATTATGAGACAGAAATACCATTGGTGCAATATCCACTAAGCGGTCCTGGAGTGACAGCACCATCAAGTCCATTGGCCCAACATCTAGCACATACAAAACATCCAAATATCGCTCCAAGGAGAGCGACAGATAATATGGTTATTCGGAAGCGATCTGAAAGCTCAAACGTATCGGCTGATCAAGCCAATCAAGCGTCTGGATTTGACATCGAAAAACTTGGCGATGACGGTTACCCATTACTGGTACGCGCCGCTCGCGATGGCATAGAGAGTATGGTTGTCAAGCTCCTTGCTAGTAATGCAAATATCGAAGCAGTACATATTCGAACAAAGCGCACAGCACTAGTGGAAGCAGCAGCAACCGGACATGAGAAGATTGTTGGTCTTCTTTTACAGTACGGATGTCTGGTGGATCATGCCGATGGAGATTCTTTAACCTCGTTACACTATGCGGCTCTACGGGGCAACATAGCGGTAGCCAAGCACCTTCTTGAAAACGGAGCCACAATCGATTCCAAAGGTCCTTAGGACAAGACTCCCTTACACTTTGCCACGGAAGTGCCCTACGCAAGTATGGTGATGCTGCTGCTTCAACGGCATGCGAATATAAATGCGAAAGATGCATTCCAGCGTTGTGCCCTGCACATCAGCGCATCGCATGGAGATCTGAAGATGTGCAGTCTCCTTCTAGATCATGGATGCCAAGTCGATAGTAGAGACATCAACCTCCAGACACCCCTGATATTGGCTGCTGAAGCTGGAAGTCTTGACGTTTTTGACTTACTACTCGCTCGTTCGAACCTCAAACCCAAAGATTCGACGTTCAACGCAACATTCTTCGCCGCTGTGGAGGCCGGGAAAATACCAATAGCGGAGAGATGTATCGCAAGTGGCTTGTCCTTGAAAAGCCTTGGGAATGACTCTTACAAACCGGCAACGTTGGCAGCGAAAAGCGGTAATGTTGAAATGTTAGATCTGATGATCAGACACAAATGTCGCATTAAAGACAAAGACAGCAATGGCTGGACATCATTACATTTTGCTGCAGACGACGGTCATGCGGCGATCGTTGAGGCGCTACTGGAAAAGCACATACCTGGCAAGGCGACCACTTCGAAGAAAGAGACACCTCTACATCTTGCAGTGAAAGGGGGTCATTTTGCAGCCATAGATCTTCTGTTGAGAGGCAAGGGAGAATCGCAGCTTAGTTCCAAAGACTCACACGATCAACAACCAATACATCGTGCTGTTCGAGGTGGCATCCAAGATATTTGGAACATCATGATATCCCACAACGCGGCCACCAACAACGAAAACAAGTTCGGATGGCGACCATTGCACATCGCAGTAGCATACGGTCATAAAGACATCCTGGAACAATTAGTTGCACGAGGAGCCAATATCGAAGAGAAGCTGGGAACGGCCTCATACACCAGGAAAGACACGCACACTACACTGGAGAGTGGATATTGGGCTGAAGCCCGGTGGCCTTATCCCGGCAGTCGGCCTTTGCATCTGGCTATAGAATACGCGCGCGACGACATGGCTCGCTTCCTCATTTTCATGGGTGCCGATGTCGATGTCGCATGCTCCGAAGGCTGGCGGCCACTCCACCATGCCGCTTTTAACGGTTCCCTACCCATGGTGCAACTTTTACTTGATTCACACGCATACGTCCATGCGACCACTGACGAGGGCAAAACGGCAGATGCGTTGCCATTTCGGACAAGCGGGGAGCCAATCCCAGAGGCTACAAAAATACAAGTGCAGGTGCTTCTGACCCATGCCATGGCCAGCACGCCAAAACAGAAGAAGGAGCAATTCAAAAGCGTCTGGCGACTAAAGGGCAAAGGCGCAGATGATAAAAATGAAACCTTGCAAGCTGCGTACCTCGCCGCGAATGTCATTTCCCGACGCAACGATCTTGCAGCCGCCGCTCAACCGGTCCCAACGCCGGTTTTCCAGAACCTCAGCAAGTCGGTCTCAGAACCTGTGCATCACTCCTCGTCACCGTCTCAGCAGCACTCTCCGAATCTGCAGCAACAATCTTCGGCACGGCACTCGAGCGCTTTCCGGCAGTCTTTGGCTTTTGCGAAATCTTCCTCGAACGATATACATCATCGGAAAGCAAGCGCACGTCATGAGTCGTCTCGGAACCACGATCAGAACCAAAATCAAAACCAAGACCAAGACAATTCCAGTTCGCCTCCCGATTCCCCAATACAATCCCCAATCGTTCAACCAGCTCCTTCCTCGGCCCAAGACCAGAAAGTCCCACCACCCAATTCAGTGCCACAGCCCTTGGCTGACTCAATTGCTCCGACCAATTCGGGACTTTCGACTTTCATAGGTGGTGGTGGTGGTGGTGGTGGTGGTAGCGACGATGATGGGGATATTGGCTCGGATTAATACTCAAAAGGCAGCCGAAGCAACAGTTGCATATCAACATTGATGCTTCTGCGCCAAAGACTTTGTTTGTATTAATATCATACATTCTCAAGAAAATGAAGCAACGAGTCAACGATAGCAGGACATGTACTTCCTCAACTGCAACCGTAGTTCTCCAGAAGAGATAGAGCTGAGCGCCCAGGACTAAGATACGCACAAGGATCTTCAGCGCAACGGTCCCTTATCACCAGACTTGTCCTCCTACAGAATGCAATGATAGCTTTCTTTCCAAGTCATGCATAGTACAACAACACCCATTGCAAGAAAAAAAAACATCAACAACCCATCACCATACCCTAAAAACAACCATATCAAACCCTCCCCGAATGAGGGCCAACACTCGCGACTCGTGGCACTATACACGTTGCCATCTCGAATATGTACAAGCAACCTGAGACACCTATTCACAATCTCAACGACCTTCCGCCAAAAACCAAAAACCAAAAACACAGCATCTGTTGCTCTTACTGTACATACCGTGCTCTCTCTCCACCTTCACCCTACGGCAGGACCCCCCAAAAGAACCAAAGAAAACAGCTGTCACGAAAGATCTGAGTCCGAGATATGTAGCATGAGGCTGTGCTTCGAGTAGCCGTCACGCAAAACATAGACCTTGCAGCTAATATGTACCTTCCATTTTAACCCTCGTAGCTCCCCCCACCATCCTAGATACTGTACCATCCAAGCCCGAAAGCCCGAAAAATCCAAAACCCAAGAACATCAACGACTCCGTGCTCTCGAATTTGCACCCTCCTCCCCCCCACCAATCTGAACGTTAGCATCCCCTTCCTAGTTTTTCTTCTCATTGCTTCATTTCTTACACACCCGCCCTCCTCTGCACTTTTTCTTCTTCCCATCAACATCCATAGAATGTACACACTTACACCTTCAACAATATTCGAAGAAGCGAAAAAAGGTTTCGCAGTGCGGTGGTGGTGTCCAGCGATTTCAGAAGGAGATTCTTGGGAGGGGAGGTAGGTGGGTTGGTGGGTAAGTCGGCAGGGGGTTTTGATACTGATGTTTATTTGTTACGAGCGAGATTTTCGTAGCGGAGTGGTTTTTAGAGGGGCTTTGGCTGAGGGGCTTTGAAGGGGGGTAGGGGGGATTGAAAAATCTTGATTATTTATAATTCTTAACCCATCACTGAGTTGAATAATGAAGGGCGGTTTACTTGTTTTGAAAAACCTCTGGGATTTGATAGTATTGATTTCTGCAACAGAGAAAATTGGAGAAAATGTTCTGGTAAAGAGTGCATTGATTGTTGCGACGCGGTGTGCTTTTTATTTGAGAGGAGCTTTGGTGACATTATTCGATGAACAAGCAGTCGTGTTTTGTTTCCAGGAGGTGTGGACTCATTCCGCCTGTTACCTAAACTCGCAGAGAAAAAGTTGAGAGTTAGATGCGAGACACAATGGCCCAGCCAATAAATAGTATGAGCCGTGCAACAGCACCGAAACCCTCATATGGCATTTTCGGTAAACTCCAAATATGGTTGAGGATTGGACACGAGAGTCAAAGAAAGAACAGCCGATACGTTTAATCATACGAGAATGTGATCTGGTGGAAGCTGACTACGCCATCACTTCACTGCTGATGCCTTCTAGCCATGAAACATATTCCTTTCTATTTTAGGGTAAACAACTACTCAGCGGCGACCGTGCCGTTGAATTCCACTCTGGAATTTGTCACAACCAAGGTGAACTTCTTCCTTGGACCAACAGTGGTTGCCCCTCCAGATCCTGTCATCGCACAGAACACCACCACGCGCATGATATCCCGAGCTATAAGAACCGGCTGGAAGACGTCCGTCGACCCGGTCTGCGTGCTCGCAAGAGAGACAAGGCAGCCTCCGTGCGACCAATTCAAGCCACCTTCTGCTTGCTTGTACACCCGAAACGCAGTGGCGTCTACACTGTTTTTAATTTCGGTGGAGATATGTTGGCAGTCGGCTTTGACTGGTGACAAAGCGAATGGGCGTCCCGGTTTGATACAAAATACTGGCCAGTCCGGTCCAAGGGATTCAATGGAGGCTTCGACAGGATTGACGGGCCGAATGCTCGGGTCGAAATTGTGAGAGTCCTTGGCAAGAGAGATATCGCGCTTGACAATAGTCACGAAGAGTGAAGACCCGGACTCCAACTTCGGTCGGAATGCGTGTGTCATGATACAGAGGAGACATAGAGTGATGAATATGCCTGGAGGTGGCAGGAAGAGAAGGGGCATCATCTTCTACTTTGAGCATCAGAGTTCTACCACTAGAAAGAACAGAAAGGAGATGGAAAGACCGGGGAAGTACTGCAGACAAAGAGATCTTATAGTGAGACATTTCGACGACGATACCGAGAAATTAGATCCCATGGCTTGTCGGAGGTAAAACCCACCAAATCGGAGCTCATTCGCATACCCTAGAAAAGCGCATGTAAGCCTATTCTTCCGACAGCCCCTCAAGTAAAACAGAGCCACACAGCGAGCCATCTGTCTCTCGGATCTGACGGACTAAGAGGTTGAACAAATATCGGTGATCGACTTCGATACCACGGTAGCCAGCCTTATATATGATTGAGCTCAAATATCAGCCTCAGACGTAAGCAAATAGCGCCTAATCACTTAGTCCCACTACGGTTGGAGAGCAATATCTTTTGGACCTTCAAGCAGAGCGTGAGAGCAATTCTCGACACATGTAGCCAGCCGATGATTGAAAACCCGATAGTTTCGTGTGAAAGGCAAACGATCCAGCAGACAGCCCAACAGACAATCTCACCTATAGATGTGTAAGGATGTGTAAAGGATGTGTAAGGAACCAAGGCGAAAGCGTAGATTTCAATATGCAGAGTGCATCCCATCGGGATATTTCCAAATCAATCATCACGAACCGTTCAGGCTTGGGGAAAGACGGAGAAATCTTGAGGCTCGAGATCTCATCGTTGCGCTTTAGATGAATTCAAGCCGAGGCATGGAAGAATGCCCTGAAAACGAGGAACGAGAGGAAGGGAATAATCGTTTTTAGGCGGCCAGAGTGGTTTAGAGTCTGACAAACAGGGCCAAAGAATCGAGGTCTTGACATAGTTACATATCACAAAGGGTTTGAAGCAAATTATGCAAATGAATTTAGATCACAGCTCGTTAAGTTAATTTAACACATGATTGAATTTAGTATAATCATTAAATTGAGTTGAAAATTTAATTGTTAAAATAATTCTTCAAGGCTGGCAACGAGATTCACCTGTACGTGATGTCGACTACGAACCTTTTGATTCTATTCTGTGTTTGAATAGAAGTCAGAAGAGTCAAGAGATCTCAATTCGACGCAGTTCGAACGATGTTAGAACGTTGCGTGATCAGAAAAGTTGTCATGCAGAGTTTTCATTCACGCGACAACATTTCTTCTAACAGTCACAATCGATCTACGAAGAAGATTAATGACATGTCGATGTCAATGAGAGATGAAAAGATACTACTAGTGAAAAAGACAACTCAGATGAAGAGTCTGCGAGTTGTGATTACAAGTGATCGAAGAATTTGCGATTCATCAACTGTGTTGATATCAAAACGTCTTCATCACATCGACAATGTCATCAAGTAATTGATGAAAAGATATCAGATAGAATAGTCATTTCAAGTATTGAGAAACATGATTACAGTGTTTGAAGAAGTAATGACTTGTCGATCATGCTGATATACTGAGAAAACTTGAACTCATCTTCTTTACTTGATGTCAAGTCATTCATCTATTCATGTGAAAAATTGAAAGTTCAAGAAAATGATCAAAATACATTTTCTTTCATTGATTAAAATTAAACATTGAATGATTGCAATTGCATATTTATACTAACAATTCATTCAATGTTTACATGACATAAGTCAAATCAAAAGAAGAAAAGAATTACTTAATACAATCATATTTTATTTTCTTGTTACGATCCTAGCTACGCACCTATGTTGGTAGCTATGTTGGTGGCTATGTTGATGACTATCGCCGGCCGCTCGCCGCTAGGCTATAGGGTTGTTCCGAGGCCAACCCTATTCAGGGTTA